>ERZ794947.24-NODE-24-length-113874-cov-125.662121_pt1 | contig 113874 bp, 59 predicted proteins | sample MGYA00511908_ERZ794947 | MGnify/ENA primary metagenome ERZ794947 (study PRJEB30137, sample SAMN04331400) | food metagenome | isolation source: control ferment replicate 2c | study: EMG produced TPA metagenomics assembly of the Comparison of meta-barcoding and...
GCAGATAGAAACCATACTGATTCGCAGATAGAAACCATACTGATTCGCGTCGTATCTAGCACAACCCACGTAAGAACCTTAATTGACGAACAGTCAAACCTTCTTGGCTTTTACAACCGAGAGGAAATACTAAGTCAACATCAAGGTGGCAAACACAATTCACAGTATCTAATTTTTCGTTATATCACATTGGAAAAAGTATTTAACGTATAATTTCCATCTGCTGAGCACTTGCTGCCGTTGAGACCGGTGAATTTTTGAAAGAAGTGTATGCCAATAATAAATTGGAAAGCCCATTAAATAATGCTCTTATGTTGGATAAGCTTTCTTCGGTGGAACAAAAGGCACATGTATCAACCTGACTTTCACTTTTACTTAACCCTAAGCTATGTCTCCATTGGCCAGGTACTCAAAAGAACAACCGGGTTTATGTGAGCGTTTCGAGGTTTTTGTATCTAAAAAGGAGATATGTAATGCGTAAACCCGAACTGAACAATTCGTTTGACCAAAAGGGGCTTTCCTACAAACAAGCAGGGCAATAGGAGCAAGGTAAATGGATCAAGGTGATGCTTATGCATAATTTATGCGATGGAATCTTTTGTAATGCTCCGTACTACGGTTTACCACCAACCGGCTTTTGGGTTGTAATATTGACAGATTCACCATGTTCTCAATGGTTCTGTCACAATTCGAAAGTTCTATTACTCGCAAATTCGAAAGCAGATGTTTTAAGAGACGAGGTGAAGTAAAAAAGAAGAAAAATGATTGCCATACTCCTCAATGCTTGCATGTAATATAATATAATATAATTACTGTTTCGTTTTCTTTTATATTATACAATGGATATTCTACATAACCGTAACCTATATCGTTTTTAATGATTGCAAGGAAAAGTTGATTTTGTAGATAATCTTATAATGTAGTGACTTATTTAATTGTTTGATTAGAGGTAGTAATATTGCAATCAAACTGATCTAGTGAGTTTCCCGCTCCTTTTTAATTCCAAAGCTTTCTTGTAGGGAGGGTTCGTCGGGCTTTGAACAGGATCTAAGGACGATGAAGTGCCTGCAACTGAAGAAGGTAGGTCATGATAAGTGGCATCTGAGTCGAAACTTTGAAGACTTCCACAAGCCATAAATTCGGCTATGTTTCTCTCCTCTTCATTCCAATGAGACAATTTGTCTGATATACACAATTTATTCAAAAAACAGCCTTGAAAAAATTCATCAACGGATGTATTTACATCTAATTTTGGTGTCCAATTGGATGGTGGGTTATAGCCTAAACAAACAATAAACGCTTCTAGAGATGTACCTCTTGATGATCTTGGCTTTGCGCAAACGATTTTATCGAATAGATAGCCCAATTGGGAATATAGCATATCTATATCACGACCTCTGAAGATCTTTGCCACAAAAGTTCCACCTTTTTTCAGAATGCATGCAGTAAGTTGCAGCGCACTCATAATTAACTGTTGTTGCACATATTCGTCAAGATCGTGTAGCCCAGTAACATCAGGTGCACCATCACTACAAACAAAATCGGCCTTTTCGTTGCCAAACAGTTTTAGAATCCTCGCCAATGTTTTAGGATGAGTGATATCGGCTTGCAACGTTGTCACATGAGGTATGGGGGACATCGGTTGTAAATCGACAGAGACAATTTTCCTGTCCTCCTTATCTGAACTGGGACTTTCATCAAATAGTTTTCTCGAGAGCACTTGTGACCATGAACCTGGTGCTGCACACAAATCTACAACTCTTTTTAAGTTTGGATCATCCAGGAAATGAAATTGGTCATTGAGTTGAAGTAGTTTGAAAGCAGATCTAGCCCTATAGCCCTGCTCTTTTGCTTTTCTATAGTACAAATCTCTTTTATCTTTGCTGCTCTTACCCATCTTGAATACTTTCTTTTTAAGCTTGCCTTGTACTCATCTACTGTTGTTTTACAGTAATGTTAGGAGCATCGCTTGAAAATTTTCAACTCGCGATAATTATTGTTAGCGCAAAATAATAATACCTAGTAAAAAGTTTATCGTTGCTTTTACTTCATCATGATAATCAAAATACTTGTAGGTCTGTCTTCTGTGAAAGAAGACGTAGTTACCTATTCTACTTAGGTTTGGTGTCTTTATATAATATAAAAGAAAGATATTAACCGTACATACCCCAATCTTCTTCCAGTTCTGCTTCAGTTGTATCAATCTCATTAATGATTCGGTGGCCCATAACATTATCTCTGCATAATGGACATGTTGTACTTCGAGATAGCCAGACAGACAAACACTCTAAGTCGAATTTATGATGGCAATGAGGTAATTCAACTACTAAGGGGTACTCATCTTCTAAATAATTAGTGTAACAAATGGAGCAGTTGTCAGTTGCTTTGAGCTTTTTTTTATTGATTCGTGGTAAAGAGGCTGCAAAAGTATCAGGACAGCCTGCACTCTTGCCTTTATCCATTTCTTGCAACCATTCTTCCTGTAATGATTCTGGAAGCAATTGCGATAATAATCGTAAAAGTAGTGTTGAATCTGAATGTGCATCACCCTCACCACTGGTGTTACCAAAGTTTTGAAATAGACCTCGCAGTTGGGATCTGACCTGTCTTCTCTGCTCCTCCTGTGAAGTTCCTCCTACTTCTTGGTAATCCCTTGAGTTTTGTTGTATTCCATGTTCCTCTAATCTAATGATGAGTGCAGATTAAAATTCGGTTAGTTAATTGGCTTTGGGGAACTTACTTCATAATATATCATTACATACCTTCATATGTAGACATTTTTTTGATTGTGATTATGTTTGATGAATATATCTTTCTATTATTTCTTTAGTAGTTTAGGAGTGGCAAAACTGGTATTATAACGAACTGAGCGCTCCTCGGTGCAAACAAAAGCCGCCCACAACAATTTTGACCAACTTAGGCAAAATGAAGTCATTACTAGAAAACGAAGAGTATATATCATCACAGTAATTCGGGTAGGAGAGTTGGTCACCAAAATGGGACTCATATGGAAGGCAAAAATTTCGAGCTTATTCATCATGGTTGTACCCGTAAAGTTTTTGTTTCCGATATATAGAGTACAGATGTTTTCTAGTTAATAGTTGGCATATCTTACATTTTCCGCATTATGTATCAAATAAACTTTATCTATGAATAGTTAGAGTACCACAGTAGAATCGAAGTTGCGCCTTTATCATTAACTAACAATTTTTTTGTGGGAACCGAACTATTATGTCTCCTGGAACAAATCTTTTGACTTTTAACCCGGAGCAAATTGCGAATCCTTGTCAAATTTTGAACTTCATCATAGCGGATAAGATCCTTATGAATCACTTCATCTAATCGCTCTCGTTTTTCTCGGTATGCTCCAGTTATTTTAATTGGGATGTTGTTATCAAAGAAAACTGGTTTTTCCATGAACATAGTCAGGAAAAGTTCGTCACCAAATTGGCTTTTTATAATCAAAAACGATTTACAGATATCACGAATTTCTCTACTCACAGATTTAGTATTATCTCGAGCAGTGAAGCTTCTCATAATTGAAATATTTCCAGGCGCGTATTGTCTGCCATAATGGGAGAGAGATACATCGCATCCCATAGGAACCTTAACCATTGTTTCGTTAATACTTTTTTCAATACCTTTAAACGGCGTTTCATTCGCGCTATCAAGTAATGTACCATTTACCACTGCTTTAAACTCGGGATTTGAGCCAGGTGATCGCGTTAAGACCTCTGTTGTATAATCTTTAGTTAATAAGTCGTGCTCATCAAAATTGTCATAGGTGAAATTTTCATCGCTTTGGTTCAAAGTTACCATATTTTGCCTACCAATGCTGAGAACTGACTCCTTTGAATGTAAAACTGTGGATTCCTCATAATTTCTCTCTTCGGTAACGTCACTTCGATTATTGAGGCAGTCTTCATTAAAGTTTATTACAATGGATATGGTTTCACCAGTCTTGAACCTACAATCATCTGTTTTAGGTGAGCTCGTAGGCATTATTGGAAAAGTGTTCTTTCTCTTAATAGAAGAGATTAAATACCCGATAATCACACCCAGAATTATTGTGGATGCCCAGATATCTTCTTGGTCATTGTTTTTTTTCGCTTCAATCTGTAATCTCTCTGCAAAATTTCGGGAGCCAATAGTGACAACATCGTCAATAATAAGTTTGATGGAATCGGAAAAAGATCTTAAAAATGTAAATGAGTATTTCCAAATAATGACCAAAATGCTCTTTATATTGGAAAATAAAATATTTGTTTCGTTCTTCGTAGTATTTAACATTTCCGTTCTTATCATTGTAAAGTCTGAGCCATATTCATATGGAAAAGTGCTTTTTAAACCTAGTTCCTCCATATTTTAGTTTTTTATCGATATTGGAAAAAAAAGAGCTATCAGAAATCAGTCAATATATCATGCACCTATGGAACCTTATCTTTCTCAAAATAATAAATTATAGTGATACTTTTAGAATTGTGTCACTTTCTTTTTATTTGTACTTACAAAATTCGGCCGAGTTATCATCTCGGTAACCGAGAGGAAGAGCCCGAGCAGCTAAAAGCGACAAACCGTACAGATAAAATGTTCGTGCTAATCCAAACTGCAGCATTCCGTATAAATTTGTCAGATATACTGATCAACTTAGATAAAGTTCCCCACTCAACCTGTTTTTGTTTATTACTTGCAAGGTAGATGGATGGTCGAAATCGATCAAACAGTTCGTTTCTTCAACCCGTAATTTTTCTTACGTTTCACCTATATTGTTAACTTGTTAGCGCGAGGTTTCGATTTCTTTGATCTGGCCTTATGAACTTTTTTTGATGTCTTTTTCTTGTCATTCTTTGCGTTATCTGTGCTTTTTGTAGGAAAAGAAAGCCCTAGCTCCAACTGAATAAGCTTATTCAAACTTAAACTAAGTTTTATATTTTCTGCAGTGTTGGTTCCGAATGACGCAGCTGAAAAGCCAGACGACCACGGAATGATAAAGATTCTAAAACGGTCAATAAGTAAAACTCCTCTCTTTAGGCCCTTTGGTGTGACAAGTGTCTCACTTATTTTACTGACAAACCGCTCCCCCAATTCACTAGATTGAAATCTTAGGCCACCACACTTCGCCTTGTGGTTGACTATTAATGACAATGAATTTCCATCCTTCCATTTCTTTATACCCAATAATTGCGAAACTGTATCAGTTATTTTCCATTCAGGGATTGAGGCATCAATATTATACAGAAAAAATGATTTGGTGGAGGGGTTCTTTAAAAACGATTCATTCAAGGGTAGTTTCTTCAAAATATGAGAAATGTCCACGGACGCGTACTTTTCCAAGTTTTTGACCTCATTTGCACCTTTTTCATTTTTATACAATGCAGTTGTGTTTTTTATTAACGGAGTACTTGGGCCATCTGATGTTGCTCGCAGAAGTATATTTTTCAATTTATCAACGATATTATCTGCTTCTGACGGATCACTCGTAATCTGAGCTCCTCCTAATTTCACGTTTTTTAGTGACAGAAACCTTTTCATCATGTCGTTTTTTGCTTCCTCCGTCATAACGTTTTCCTCGTTCACAAGGGATATTAAATGATCCCGCAGTTGTATAGGGATGTGCCATCTTGAATCAAGCATACAGCATTGACAAATGTTTCTCTGAGTGGCGCACCGTACACATATTAATGTTTTAATGATATTATTGCTTCGTTTAGACGTCTTAAAATGGTATAAGGTGAACGGTAAGGTACAAATCTTACATTCAGAGCCTTGTGGAATTTTAGTCATTCGTATATTAGCCTCATCACCTAAGCACTGCTCACATATATTGGGCGGTGACTCATTAATTTCATCATTCATTATATTAAGGGTGTAATAACTCTTTTCCGTTAGCTACCTTCTATTCACCTGCTCAAAAGCCCTTCCATCATCATTACCACTTCTATCAATAAAATTTGCCATAGCATTTCTTTTTTTTTTTTTTTAGTCCTTATTGCCTAAACGTCATCACAGCAGAGGGTAATCCCGGCATGAATAAGGTTTGAAACTTCACGTCCCTCCGGGTTGTGACTTAAAAAAATTACGAAAGAGAACCGACTATCGTTCCTGCTATTGTTCTTGGTGAGTATTACTAACCCGCTTAGTTTTATTACTATTTATCAGTCTTTTATTTGTACGTTATTTGAATAGTTAAATGTTTTTGGCTGAGCTCACTCACATCAACTGCTAGCCTCCCTCCTCTTCCAGTTTCTTTTCTTCTTGTTTGCATGAGTTCGATAATGCTGATTACAGTTATCATGTCTACTAAACCTCTGTCCACAGCCCTCATGCGGACAGATATGATTTTTTTCACCTGTATGGATTCTGTTATGTCTTGAAAGATGACCAGAAGTGGTGAACCCAGTAGAGCAGATCTTACAGAAATGACGAGTCCTCTGTCCTGCTGTATTGGTTTTCGTAGATTTCAATTTTATCACGGTTTTTGTCGGTTTGCTTATTTTAATTGAGCTATATGGATCTGATTTACCGTTACCGGTATTCTCTGCTTTTACAATATTAATATTTTGCAATGGCAGTATCGGTGACGTTTTTCCACTTGCTGTTAATCTTGAAATAGTCCCGTCACTCGTTCTGTTCGCTTGTTTTCCGGAGAAAAAATCGAAAGCGCACTTATTCAATTTATCTTTCAAGTCATCATCAATTAGATGTGATGTTTTCATCAAGGGTATCAGGGTTTGGTATTTCCTTTCATTGTTAAAAGAGAACATTTCAGGCATAAGAGTTATCTGGGAGGGCGAACATTCGAAATTGATGGGAAATTCACATTTCCTATCTTTAGCTAGAATAGTTGACATCAAGTTGTCTTTGTAACCTATGGACATCTGGAAACTTTGTAGAAGCTTTATATTTTTTGTTCTTCGAACAGTAGCGAGTGCTCATATGACTTGGTGCCGGAAATTCAGTTGAGCTGTCATAATATGATAAATATTTATATGTAAAAATTTAGGCCAGATAATATATAAAAGATAAACGATTTAAAGAGGGTGTAGGATTTGCCTGTTAGCGATGTAGGAGCTACTGCACGATGTAGCATGTAATAGCCAGACGTGATTCCCCTAAACTCAGGCCCTTCTCCAAGGAGAATGCAATGGTAGGCAGTTCGTTTGAAATTGAAACTTTTCTCAACGACAATGATGTCCCGCAGCATAAGGAAACATGAGATCAGAAAAGCGTTGCAAAACGCAGAAGCCACTTATCAAGAGCTACGGCTGCGCGTTTTTCTGGGACGTGCTGACAAACGAGAAAAAAGATGGCTTTGTAGTCAGTTTAAGGCCCTGTGTATTTTTTTCCTTCAAGAAATTTTTATTTTGGCCTGGGGTCTTTAAACGGACGGGTGCCCTGAGAGTACTCTCGCATAATCCAGGGATGGCTTTTTCACAGTCGTTTAACATTCGTTTATGAAGTAAAGAAAAAAAATACCAAACCCCGTTAAAAGAGAAAAAAGGTAGCCGAACATTGAAGCAGCCCATGCCAGTTTGTCCTTGGGCAGATAGTTTTCCGTCTGGCTTGAAAGGTTATAGTCTCCTTTTTTTCTTGGCTTCGGGAAAAATACGATTTGTTTGTTATTCTATATGCAGAGCCGCTGCTCTGCAGGGATTTATGATCTCGAGTGCCATTGATCTTGAAGCATCTTTTGTTGAAAGGATTTGTATGACATCATACCCGAACTTTTTTAGTACGTGAAAATGGAGAAGTCTATGGTTTTAGAGGTTGCTATTAGGGATTTTCTAAACTTGAGGGTTGTTTGATCTTATGTTGGTTGGTTGTAAGCCAGCCGGTGTAGCCACGTGTTAAATCTTGACTTTTTTTCCCGAAGAGGGTCTGGTCGTGTCTATTTTGTTTCATGCATATTTTTTCTCAAGGAGACAGACTCTTCGCTGCGCCTTGGCATAATAACGTCTTCGGTAGGGTCCATTTTTTTAACGTTGGCGATGCCCATATTTAGCTCGTTTGGTCGTTCCTTCGAAAGATAATCGTTCGTAAATTAAAAATAAAAGAGAGTAGTTTTCGAGCAACGAGTAGCCAGCTGGTGCCAATTGTCAAGAAAGGAAACATTTCTTATGGATTGGGAAGAAGCACTAATCTCGAAAAAGAGAACGTTTTTAGAAAGTTTTAGAAGTTGATTATATTAATGAAGAAAAAATTTTCGAACTAACAATTACATAAAGAGAAGGTATAATAATGGAGGTAATTTTTCAAATATTTGTTGTAAAAGGTTCCCTTTTATAACAATAAAGCAGCTGCACCTGCAACAACAGCACCGAAAGAGGCAGCGCCTGCATTGACTCTTTGACCGGCATTGGAAGCAGTTTCGACTGTAGAAGTGCTGACAGAAGAGGTAGTTGGAGCGACAGAAGAAGAAACGGCCTTAGAAGATGATTCGGCAGATGATGATGGGGCAGCAGAAGAAGATGGGGCAGCAGAAGAGGATGGAGCGGCAGAGGATGTAGCTTCGGAAGAAGATGCAGCCTTGGAAGAAGATGCAGCCTCGGAAGAAGCTGGGGAAACGGAGGCAAGAGCAGCAGCGATTTCAGAACTCAATCTTGTGGTGTACCATGGCAATTTAACAATTGTCTTAGTGATGGCATCAAAGTCCAATTCACTAAACAAGGTAGTGTAAGCGTCATCGGTGTAAGTCATGACTTGTTGGTACACACTCAAGACATCAGATGGAATTTGGAATCCACTGTTGCCAGTTTCTAGACCCAAGTAGTCAGAAAGATGAGAGTTGATGTCACCGATAATAGCTTGCAATTCAGCAGTTTCGGCGGCGCTGGTGTCAGCGACGGCCAAAGAGGCAATGGCACTTAAAACGAAAGCAATCTTGGAAACAGACATTTTATTTTATTTAGCAGAGGGTATAGTTATGCAATAGCAATTATTGTTACTGATTGAATGCCTTTATAATTTCGGTCCGAACAAAGTTAGGCAAGCGAGAATAATTGACATTTGAAAGAGGGCTGCCAATGTACTATTTATATTAAATGGTGAATGAAGCAACGCAGTACCTCAAAGAGGTTGGAGACATATTCACCCTTACAGCAAACCTTTTTTTTTCTTCACTGGAAATAGCTCGAAGAATTGGAGAGAAAAAAAGATGCTTTTAGAAAATAAGACACATTTCCCGGAACAATCAATTATTTCCATCACAATCTTTGAAAGAAAGGGCCAAACCGCCGCAATAACTGCCGTAGGATTCAAAACCACAAGTACATTCTTCAACGGAAAAGAGTCGGAAAATCGGAAAAGGGACCTCCCGAAGACATTAGTCTCATAATTAAGGTTATAGTCAAGAAAAACCATAACCAGATCGTCTGATGCTCTTTTTGGGAATATTGATTACCCAATAAGGTCATTACTCCAATTTGTTGGGCTCCATTGTGTTGAGTATCGGTTGCTTGGGTTTTGAAAATCTTGCTGCCGTCCGGCTGCATGTGTGCGCCGCAAGTGCCGAGAAAGTAATTATCAATGTGGATCGCAAGCCAAGACAATAAATTTGTTGTTTCTGTGACTATTTCATGATGGCCTCCTAGTCAAAATACCAAGAAGAAGAAAGGTTTTTTTTTTTCTTTTTTTCCCTACCTGGCCATTGCAAGGTGAAATATCCTTTCCATTACCCAAAGAGGTAGTACTGTTTAGGCGGGGTTTGACAGGCGCTGGAAGGGATAGGCAAGAATAGGAACGGTTTCCAAAGCCATAGAAATTCCCCCTTCACGTTCTGTTGAAGGGAGGATAAAGCAAAATTTGAAACAATAACGACATTGTGCGGGTATGTATGCTACGGATGATTAATGAATGTATGTAAAAAAAATATAAAATTACAGAAACGAATAAGATCATTAAGGGAGGGGAGGGCACAAGCAAATGTGCTTGTGAAGTCATACCTGCTCAGCGCTAAGGACATGCCGTGATATCATCAACCGGCTCTAATGGGAAGTGTCCAGACCTGAGTGTGTAGTTAAGTTTAACACCAGAAATGATAAGCTTTTCTCATCAAAGACATATTCCTTAGTTTTTCTTTATTTTCTTCGTCCTCTTGTCTCATTAGCTCTGGATCATAAATGCGTCTGTGGAAGTCAAGGTCAATCTTGTCGAGGGGATTTAATAGCGTAAAATCACGGTTGTAAACCATATATCCGAAGTAAAAGGCCAACCATATTGGAAAAGCTAAATAATTTTGAAAGAAGGATTCCGCATCGCATTTGCCCCCATTACCTAAGGGGGCCAATGCTACCCAAAATTGGGCAACAAACACTAAAATATTAAAAAAGACACCGTATATGGAACCCCAAATCCCTGTTGTGGCCTTGTATCCCAACTCGTCTAGAGACCTTCCCTGTACTTTCATTGCTTGTCTGAATCGCAGATGGGACAACATTATGGAAGTCCATGTGAATAATTCACTCAAGCCTGCGATAGCTGCTAACCATGTAAACACGATCTCTTCCTTTGATGAAGCTGCAACAAAAGCAATGACGCCGAAAACGCAACACACAATAAGAGCTCTCAAGGGCCTGCCCTCTCTGTCAACGTAATCTAAAAACTTGGGTGCGTAGCCTTGTTGGGCCAAAGAGCAAATCAGTCTTGGACCAGCATACAAAGAGGAATTTGCCACTGAAACCACAGAAATCAAAATAACAGCGTTGATAATATGTGGAACAATTTTCACACCGTGAATAGAAGCGGCTAAGACATAGGGAGATGCATGTGTAGCGGATCCGCCTGCGCCCATTAGTTGGTCATCATTATATGGAACATTGAATCCAATGAGGATCATAGTCAAAAGATAAATCACAACGATACGATAAATGCTTCTCTTGGCTGCCACCGGAGTAGATTTTCTAGGGTTAGACTGTTCCTGAACACTTAGTGCAAATAATTCCATACCACCAAAGGAGAAGTAAGCAGTAACTAAAATATAGCAAACGTTTTTGAACCTACCAATCGATGTGTCACCTGCAAAAGCACCTGGATTATGCCAATAAGTGGCCCCGATATAACCGTCATTTCCGGCCCCACCACAGTTGATAACAATAGAAAGAATAATGAAACCTGCAATCATTAAAATTTTACAGCAATTGAAGATGAATTCCGTTTCACCATAGGCTTTTACACCGAAGAAATGAATGAATACTAAGAAAACATAGAAAATAAGAATATAAATGTCCGGATTTATTTTATCATTCCAAAATTGAATAGTCATAGACGCGGTTATTAACTCTAAAGGCAAAACCGTTAGCCATTGGAAACAGTAAAGCCATACTGTGGCGAATCCAAATGATTTGGAAATGAATATGGAGGAGTATGCGTTGAAATTTGCTGGTAAAGTCGGATAGGTTACCGCCATCTCACCTGCAGCTTGGATCATGAAGTACGTCACGAAAGAAACCAAGATGTAACCAATTACTAGCGCAGCAGGACCACCGTAATGTAGACCTTTTGCATTAGCTACCAAAAGACCAGTCCCAATACCAGTCCCTAAAGACATCATGACAACATGGCGCGACTTCATGGACTTTTTCAACTTGGAATCCGACGTGATAGACTCAACGCCATCCTCTAAATCAGACGTATTTTCATTTATTTGCTTAGTTCTTGTAGTGCTACCTTCGGCTCTTTTGAATGAATCCGCAAATCTATGTATAAGTTTGTCACTCCCGGATTTTTGCTTAGAATAAGTTTTCTCACTTGATGATGATTGGAAATTATTCCCGGCACTAAAGGAACGTATCGATATCGAATCAGGAGAAGTTTCCTTTTTCCCAGAAGATCCAAAATCTTCTGAAGATAGCATTTCTAAAATCACTTGAGTTTTATTGAAGCTAAATAAATTGATAGTATCGAAAAAGGACCTTCGTTTCAACACTAGCTAGAGATAGTAATAATCTAATGGCAAAATAGCCACTATACGTACCTAATATATACGTATATATACGAGGAGATGTGCTCATCAAAGAAGTGGCATTTCACCCTGAAATTTTTTTTCTTTTTCTCGCTGAAGAGTCATTCCTAGTAAAGCATGCTACTTTTCAGTATATTCCATTACATTTTTAACTACAAGCGGCGCAGAAACCAAAGGATCAGCCACTGCTAGCAGCATTTGCTGCTGACATATTTACCGTTGAAGGCCATCATAAGGCAGTGTTCTGCGGGGAGTTGGAATGTGGATGCCGGTTCCGGTCCCACAAAATATGAGTCGTGAGAAGCGGCACATAATGCAGCGTGCGGCAGTGTCAGTAGCCTCCTTATACTCCTAGATCGAAAAAAAGGGCTTTTTTTTTTGCGGCACCTCAAAGACAGCATTTCTTTTCTGTCAATTACGCGCCGTGTCGCCGTTTCTTTTCTTGGCACATTTACACACTTAGTCCGTTTCTTTTTTTGCGCGTTATATTCTGCTATGTTTTTTCGTTGGTTTATATGATGAGTAATCAAACTCATCCATCAGTCTGCAACATTAGTAGGTGCAAGGTGGAAGCTTTATGCGCACAACATGTTTGATTGCAAAGATTTTTAGTAGAAATAAAACTACTCTTAACAGACTTAAAAATTTAATTTAATTATGCAGATTTGTCCTTTCTCGACTTGCATTAATGCTAAAAAACAATTTATATATTTTGTTATCCTGAAGAGTGGCAACGAAAGCCCGATGAAGCCAAGCGGAAAATGAATGGAATTGCTGTTAGCACCAGAAATTGGTCATCCTCTTAAAAAACTTTCTTGAACGCGAGCTGTTTGGATTTTCCGACGATTCTGAATTTTCATACTCTTTAAGATCATCGTTATCGTCAACTTTGTCGATCTCTGTAAGTGATGGAGACACAAATATGTTTCTATGTGAGTCCAAATCAATTTTTTCGGCTGGAATCCAAAAGCTCCATGATTTGAAGTATATCTTGTGACCAAAATAGGCAAACAAAACGATGGGCATTGCCAAATAATTTTGGAAAAACACTTTGACGTTAAGTTTTCCATGTTCATTAACAGGTGCGATGGCTACCCAGAATTGGCACACAAGGAAGAATATTGCAATTAAAACTGCAAGCCATGAACCCCAATAGCCAGTTTGTGCTTTGTATCCAACTTCGTTCATCGAACGACCTTGCTTTGCCATGGCATCTCTAAATCTTATATGTGACAAGGACATTGACATCCAGATAAATAATTGCGAAAGACTAGAAATTGCCAATAACCAGGTGAAAACCTGTTCTTCAGCGTCACTAGTGGCTACAAACCCAATGCATCCAAAGACAAGGGAAACAAAAAAACAAAGTAAAGGCCTGCCGTTTCTATCAACATATGCTAAGCATTTAGGTAAGACGCCTTGTTCTGCCAATGATAATAACAATCTTGGCCCAGAATATAACGAAGAGTTTGCAACAGAAATGACAGAAATCAAAATAACAGCATTTATAAAGTGAGGCACAACTTTGACACCATGTGATGCAACAGCAATGACAAATGGGGAGGCATGGGATCCAGAGGAGTCACTAGACCCTAATAATTCGTCACTGTTGTATGGAACAAGAAAGCAAACCAAAATGGTGGTGAGCATGTAAATCAGCAGAATACGGTATACCACTTTTTTGCAGGCATTGGGAATAGATTTTGTTGGGTTTTCCTGCTCAGCGGCAGATAGAAGTAGAACTTCAATTCCACCGTAGCTGAATGCAGCATAACAGAAAACCGTACATACGCCTTTGAAACCGTGGGCAAATGGACCAGGATTGCGCCAGTACTCAGCACCGATGTATCTTCTGTCACCCGCACCACCACAATTGATGATAATCGCCAGAATGACGAATCCGATTACCATCAATATCTTACAGGAATTGAAAATGAATTCGGCTTCAGCATAGCCTCTGGACCCAAAGAGATTGATGACAATTACAAAAACGAAAACCACGGCAACAAATATGTCTGCATTTGCGCTCGTCCAGTACTTAACTGTCATTGCCGCAGTGACCAATTGTAAAGGCAGAACAGTTAGCCATTGAATGGTGTAAACCACAGAAACTGCAAAACCCAACGAAGGGTCGACTAAAATAGAAGGATATCTGGTGTAATTGCCGGTTAGTCCTGCATAACAGAGACCTAACTCGCCTGCCGCTTGGATGATACAGTAAAGCATGATCGATGCTATTCCGTAACCAAGGACTAACCCGGCAGGACCAGCTGTTCCCAGCACCTGACCATTACCGACCAGTAAACCAGTACCTATACCGGTACCGAGACTGATCATGACTAAGTGACGAGATTTGATCGACTTTGTTAGGTTGTTTTTTTCTTGGGACTCTCGTTCGGAATTACGGTCTGGTGGCAGCTGCCTTTTAAAAGAGTCGAAGAATTCTTTGCATTTCCTCTGTAATATGGATTTGCTGTCCGTCCTTCGAGGCTCCGCTGTTTGTCCAGATACCTCATCTTGTTTTTCTGTTATTGTAAAGTCTCTCTTTTGTTTTTCACTGTGTGTTCTTTCATGCAAACTGTGCGAATATTGTGCTGGACTGGCCTCTTTGGCAATGAAACTGACACTATCGTCCATTTTTACGCCTTTTATCGAGAAACTATATTAGGTAGCTACGGTGGTAAAGGCACCTTATAATACAGCTTGGTTCTATGTATTAATTTCAAACTATTTTATGGTCTGCTTTTTTTTACGGTCAGAGAAAAGATGAAATAGATGCCACAAAACAGGGATATATACGAAAACAGCATCTTATATACTTTTTTACTCCAACATTAATTTCCAAAACAGGTGAGATGAGGTAACCCATTCGAAAAATTTAAATGTTCAGACACTGTCAAGTTAAAGAATATAACCTGGAGGTTTTCTTTTCTTTTTGTCCATCAAAATGCACTTTTTTTGAAAAAAAATGCCTTGTCAAGATAATGTGAAGTTTACTGGAAGGGCCCTTTCCTCATCGGGTTGCCGGCCCTGACTGACCTTTTTTGTATTTTTGGCCGTCCCGGCGCGGGGAAGAGTGAGACGACACCAAATAGCCGTACGGCAATAATCCTCGTGCAAAAATCTCTAAGACCGGTGTCGCATTATCCTTTACACACCAAATTTGGTGCCGTAATGCATTATGCATACACTGTGCAATTATGCAGACATGAAATGTGATTGTTTGCTTTGTATACGTAGTAATTGTAAGTAAGTGATTTACTGATTTACTTTCTGGTTAGCAGTGGTAGTTTTAATGCGTTGGCCGGATTGTTTATATTTTGTGAAGCAATCCTGGAAATTTTAAGCATCAAAGAAGGTGCGGTGCCACCATAAGACTTCAAAAATAGTTGGAAGTTTTACTATCCTACATAAATGGTTTACTTAAACAAGGATGCCGAACCACTTGGATCTTGGTAAATAATTGTCCCTCAATTCTTGCCACTGGACAATGAATTCATCCACTACCCAATACAATATTTTTCCGGTCAGACTAGGAGTATTAATCCTTGCCAGCGATTCTACATAAACTATATGGGAGGAACCCAACAGGGGCAAAAGAAGTTCCATAATTTTCAACCAAAGGGATATTATACAGCATGTTCCAGGCCCATTCAATAAAAACAGGTGAGGAGAACCACACATAGCAAATCTGATTCTAACCACGTGCACAAAAGATTGTACCAACGTTCCAATGATGGTCTTTACACTTTGTAGGAGAGTCGCTTTAACTTCCCTAGCTTTCATGAATTCATAGTATTCTACTTTGCAATGACCAAATTTTTTTATAAAGTGGGCGAATCTTTGCCTGGAAGCCTCATCAGAATAACCCAAGTACACAATCGACTTACCCAGTAAAAGATCCTGGTAATTTTCTAGAAGACGGATCATTTCACCAGTATGACCTCCCGATCCTAAGAATACAAAAATCTTGAGCGGTTTCTTTGACGATTTTCGTATTTTCAGTAGGTTAACTCCATCTTTCGTATCCTTTTCTGTACCTGCTTGAGTGTGGAAAAAAGGCAGAATCGCTATCAACCTAATAACATATGCTGTCGATACGATGAGCACCAATGACGCCAAGTAGGCCGTTTTCATGATCTTCAAGTCACTTCTTTCGACTTTCCTGATATAATAATAAACCGCCGATTACAGTTATTGCGGGCCCTTGTACATGAAATATTAGGATGGCTTCGCTAAGAACATTTTTGCTTCTGGACAGACAGAACACGTAAAAAAAGAAACACGAAATTACGACTAACTTTCGCGTAGGGGTAAAATTACCTAATGCGCGTAATTAAAAAAAAAGCACAGCAGTGTAAATTGGAGCAATAGGAGAAAATGACCTGTAAAGGAAGTATTCGAATTCACTAGTGCGGATATTAATAGAATTCATAATTTCGCGCTTGGCTGCTCATTATATTCTTGACTATTTGCCAAACTGTTATAAAGAAGCCTCAATATTCGTTTGGTTTATTGTTAAAGAAGGCGCAAGCTCGGCACGAGAAATATACGACGATAAAGAACATACCAACTATATATTGTGACGGCACAAAAAGACAAAATACGTAAAATGCTAAGACGCTCTAAAAATTCCAGCACTAACACAAACGCAGACACCAAGAAAAGACAATCCATGCATTTAGGATCCAAAAGTTCGCTAATCTCGCTGACTAGCGAATTTGGCCATGGACACTCCAAGACGAAGCAGAAAAAGGAGGAGGGCACAGCTCCTTCTCAATTCCTGTCTCCTACGAATAAGAGAAGCACATCTAGTCAGTCAAAGTTAAAAAGGAGCAGCTTGTTACTGGACGAAACACTGCTTAAAGACTACCACTCGGCCATGAGGCACATGCAAACAAACGCTGCAAAGGAAGAAAAGCTGCGGATGGCTCCATCACCAACGCAGTCAACGAGGAGCGAATCAGACGCCAGTCTTTCCTCCACCAAGAGCTCGATCTCTTCCATATTTTCCCAAGATAATGACTATTCCATTCACGATTTGTTGTACGAAGATATTGAAGAGATGGATAAAACAACAGACGCTTTCAAAATTAACAACACAATAGCAATCGACGATTCTAAAGCTCTCTTTGTTTTCTGTTCAAACGACTCCTCCTCAAGGACAGCGTCTATTGAAACATTGCACGAATCAAATTTGGACAACCTGGATATGGGTTCCAGTAGAAGGACATCGTTGGACTTTTTTTAATATAACCTACCATAGGACACACTTTGTTGTTGATGTTGGACAATTCGTTAATTAAGAGTCCCTAAACGGCTCTACTAGTTCCAACCTCACTTTGTTTTTTCATTTTTTTATGTTTTTTCTAGAACCTTCTTTACGTGATTCTCGCTCGGAATCCGTCAATAGAATGTTTTCAGTCTCCGTTTCAATATTCTGCGCACATCAATCATTTTCTTACTACATACACTAACATTACTCCTAGTTTAATTTAATTGAATTTTTAACTTTCTTTTCTTTTCATTTGGCAATTTGGCTCCTTGAAAACAAGACTATGGGTCTCTCTCATAAGCCTCAGGGGGGACCCCAAAAAAATAACGCGGCCATCTTGCATGCACCGTTGAACCTGTTGCTTACAGTAAGCCACAATTCTCTTACCTTCTTGGCAATGTGGCACAAAATAATCTGGTTATGTGTCTTCATTTGGTAATCACTGGGATGCTACTGGGGCAGCAGCAACTCCGTATGTACCCCTAAAGAACCTTGCCTGTCAAGGTGCATTGTTGGATCGGAATAGTAACCGTCTTTACATGAACATCCACAACCAACGAAAGTGCTTTTTCAAGCATTGCTTGATTTCTAGAAAGATCGATGGTTATTCCCTCCCCCTTATGCGTCCAAAAATATAGGGTGCTCGTAACAGTAAGGTATTCGCACTTAGCGTGCTCGCAACACAAAATTAAGTAATATGCGAGTTTTAGATGTCCTTGCGGATCTATGCACGTTCTTGAGTGGTATTTCATAACAACGGTTCTTTTTCACCCTTATTCCTAAACATATAAATAGGACCTCCATTAGTTAGAGATCTGTTTTTAATCCATTCACCTTTCATTCTACTCTCTTATACTAATAAAACCACCGATAAAGATATATCAGATCTCTATTAAAACAGGTATCCAAAAAAGCAAACAAACAAACTAAACAAATTAACATGTCATTTAACAGTCCATTTTTTGATTTCTTTGACAACATCAACAACGAAGTTGATGCCTTTAACAGATTGCTGGGTGAAGGCGGCTTAAGAGGCTACGCACCAAGACGTCAGTTAGCAAACACACCCGCAAAGGATTCTACTGGCAAGGAAGTTGCTAGACCAAATAACTATGCTGGCGCTCTTTATGATCCCAGAGATGAAACCTTAGATGATTGGTTCGACAATGACTTGTCCCTGTTCCCATCTGGTTTCGGTTTCCCTAGAAGTGTCGCAGTTCCAGTTGATATTTTGGACCATGACAACAACTACGAGTTGAAAGTCGTGGTTCCTGGTGTCAAAAGCAAGAAGGACATTGATATTGAGTACCATCAAAACAAGAACCAAATTTTGGTTTCTGGTGAAATTCCATCTACCTTGAATGAAGAGAGTAAAGACAAGTTCAAGGTCAAGGAGAGCAGCTCTGGTAAGTTCAAGAGAGTCATCACTTTGCCAGACTACCCAGGTGTGGATGCAGACAACATTAAAGCAGACTACGCAAGTGGTGTTTTAACATTAACAGTTCCAAAATTGAAGCCTCAGAAGGATGGTAAGAACCACGTCAAGAAGATTGAAGTTTCTTCTCAAGAATCGTGGGGTAACTAAAGTGACCTGGCTCTATAGTGTTGTCCCTCTCGCGAGGACCATTGTTGCTTGCATATGGGCTTGAAACATATGGTCATCACATCTGAGCGATTTTACCTCTTAGAATTAGTTTAGATATATATGAGTTGATGAATAAATAGTTATAAAAGCTTGCTTTGGCTTCGATATATGACCGTTATTTTTGACTAAGTTTTAACGAAGGAATTTAACCTCGTTCTTGTAATTACCAAAATCTTTAACAACGCGCTGTTGGGAGGTATCTCTATGGATGTGGCTTGAAATATGGATGCCTTGCCTACTTCTACTTCTGGGAAAGGCATTTTTACTCGATCGCGTTAATATATGCATCAAGAAAATAAAAAATAAAACGCGAAGAGCTAAAAAAAAAAGAAAACCTACTATAAATAACCGATTAGAATCGAGTTTTTGTATTGAAATGGCGGTAATATGCGTTAAACCTCGACGAAGAGAGAAGATCCTACAGGAGGTAAAAAACAGCTCGGGTATATCAAACGGTATTTGATTCCGGTACTACTCAAATGCAGATACCGAAATATGAGAACAAGCCATTCAAGCCTCCAAGAAGGGTTGGATCAAATAAGTACACACAACTCAAACCAACCGCCACTGCAGTCACAACAGCCCCTATATCTAAAGCCAAAGTTACTGTCAACTTGAAAAGAAGCATTTCGGCGGGACCTACTTTAAATCTTGCTAAGAAGCCGAATAATCTGTCCTCAAATGAAAACACTAGATATTTTACTATCATGTACAGGAAGCCTACTACCAAAAAGCACAAGACTTGGAGTGGTGATGGCTACGCTACCTTAAAAGCCAGTAGCGATAAGTTATGCTTTTATAACGAAGCAGGGAAATTTCTTGGGTCAAGTATGCTACCAAGTGATTCAGATTCTCTCTTCGAAACTCTTTTCAAAGCAGGCTCCAATGAAGTACAATTGGATTACGAATTGAAGGAAAATGCAGAAATACGTAGCGCCAAAGAAGCCTTATCACAAAACATGGGAAATCCCAACCCACCGACCACAAGCACAACAGAAACAGTGCCTTCTACGAAGAATGACGGTGGCAAATATCAAATGCCTCTGTCTCAGCTGTTTTCACTAAACACTGTGAAAAGATTCAAATCAGTAACAAAGCAAACAAATGAACACATGACCACAGTACCTAAAACCAGTCAAAATTCCAAAGCCAAAAAATATTATCCAGTATTTGATGTCAACAAAATCGATAATCCTATAGTAATGAACAAAAATGCAGCCGCTGAAGTTGACGTAATTGTTGATCCATTACTGGGCAAATTCTTGCGCCCTCATCAGAGGGAAGGGGTGAAGTTCATGTATGATTGCTTAATGGGCTTGGCAAGACCAACTATTGAAAATCCGGATATCGATTGTACTACTAAAAGTTTAGTGTTAGAAAATGACTCAGATATTAGTGGATGCCTTTTGGCTGATGATATGGGTTTAGGTAAAACACTAATGAGTATAACTTTGATTTGGACATTAATTAGACAAACTCCTTTTGCATCAAAAGTTTCATGTTCGCAATCAGGCATACCATTAACTGGACTTTGTAAGAAGATTTTAGTCGTTTGTCCCGTTACTTTAATAGGAAATTGGAAAAGAGAATTTGGAAAATGGTTAAATTTGTCAAGAATAGGTGTTTTGACATTAAGCTCAAGGAATTCTCCTGATATGGATAAAATGGCTGTCAGAAATTTTTTAAAAGTGCAACGAACTTATCAAGTCTTGATTATTGGCTATGAAAAACTCTTGAGTGTTTCTGAAGAATTAGAGAAAAATAAACATTTGATTGACATGCTGGTGTGTGACGAAGGCCATCGACTAAAAAACGGGGCTTCTAAAATTTTAAATACGCTGAAAAGTTTAGACATAAGAAGGAAGCTTTTGCTTACGGGAACTCCTATACAAAATGATCTTAATGAGTTTTTCACTATTATAGATTTCATAAACCCAGGAATCCTTGGAAGCTTCGCCTCTTTCAAAAGAAGATTCATTATCCCTATAACTAGAGCCAGAGACACTGCAAACAGATACAACGAAGAATTGTTGGAAAAGGGGGAAGAAAGGTCAAAAGAGATGATAGAAATTACGAAAAGATTTATTTTGAGACGAACAAATGCGATTTTAGAAAAGTACCTTCCTCCAAAGACGGATATAATTTTATTTTGTAAACCATACAGCCAACAGATATTGGCATTCAAAGATATTTTGCAGGGCGCACGTTTAGATTTTGGACAATTGACGTTCAGTTCTTCGCTAGGACTAATAACATTACTGAAAAAGGTTTGTAACTCTCCTGGATTGGTTGGCTCAGATCCCTATTACAAATCACATATAAAGGATACCCAATCTCAGGACAGCTATAGTCGTTCTTTGAACTCTGGTAAGTTAAGGGTATTAATGACATTACTAGAAGGTATTAGGAAGGGTACCAAGGAGAAGGTCGTCGTAGTGTCTAACTACACTCAAACATTGGATATAATTGAAAATTTGATGAATATGGCTGGGATGTCACATTGCAGACTCGACGGTTCCATACCTGCTAAACAAAGGGACTCTATCGTCACATCTTTCAATCGGAATCCAGCCATATTTGGATTCTTGTTGAGTGCAAAATCGGGAGGTGTAGGATTGAATCTAGTCGGTGCTTCGCGACTTATTTTATTTGATAATGATTGGAATCCGTCAGTAGATTTGCAAGCGATGTCACGAATTCATAGAGATGGCCAAAAAAAGCCGTGCTTCATATATAGACTTGTCACAACTGGGTGTATCGATGAGAAAATATTGCAAAGGCAATTAATGAAGAACAGTTTGAGCCAAAAATTTCTAGGTGACTCAGAGATGAGAAATAAAGAATCTTCTAATGATGATCTTTTCAATAAAGAGGACTTGAAGGACCTGTTTTCTGTCCATACAGATACCAAGAGTAACACACATGACTTAATTTGTTCTTGCGATGGTTTAGGTGAGGAAATTGAATATCCTGAAACAAATCAACAGCAGAACACCGTAGAGCTGAGAAAGCGTAGCACTACGACATGGACTAGTGCGCTGGATTTACAAAAGAAAATGAATGAAGCAGCCACCAACGATGATGCCAAAAAGTCGCAATACATTAGGCAATGTCTCGTTCATTATAAGCATATCGATCCAGCAAGACAAGATGAATTATTTGATGAGGTTATCACAGATTCGTTCACCGACTTGAAAGATAGTATTACCTTTGCGTTTGTAAAGCCCGGCGAGATATGTCTCAGAGAACAATGACGCCAAATATGGACACTTATATACTAATAAAATAGCTATTATTTAATCACTGATTGTATTTAATAGGTTTATTCTTGCACGACTCATTCAGGTTCAAGTCACATATTAAGTAGGGCCTATTGCTGATTCAAGTTGATATCCACGTTTTCACTAATTTGATAACGATACGCTGCGGGCGCAAATCAAACATCTGAAAGATTTGAATAGCCTTTGGTCCCAAAAAAAAAAAAAAAAAAATAATGTGAAAAATTATCTACAAGGAAATAAATTGATAGGTAAAGTTAAAGAATCACGGCATGAAATTAAAAAGTGTATTCAGATCAGTTCTAAAGTACCGGAAAACAAATTTGAGTTTGCTTCTATTAATCACCTATTCGATTATTACGTTACTCTATATCTTTGATCATGAACGTTATAAACTCAATCTACCAAAAGAGGATGAGCACCCTGAATTCAATGACTTATTAGAAACAGCATGGGGGGATTTACAGATTATCACGGCCTCTTTTCATCCGTACACGTCCAAAGAAAATGATAAAGTACATGATTACTTGCTCAAAAGGGTTCTTGAAATTACAGGGAATTCTTCGTTTGCAAGTGTTTCAGATGACAAAGAAAGCGAGAGATCCATATTATTTCAGCAACAAGATCCTTTCAATGAGTCATCTAGGTTTTCGAGAGTGACATATTTTGAATCTTCTAATATATTAGTTAAGCTTGAGGGTAAAAATCCTGAGGAAGAAGGGTTACTTCTTTCAGCTCATTTCGACTCTGTACCCACAGGATATGGAGCTACCGATGACGGCATGGGTGTAGTGTCTTTACTAGCGAACCTCAAGTACCATATAAAGCACAGACCGAACAGGACTTTAATTTTCAACTTTAATAATAATGAAGAGTTTGGCCTACTAGGTGCATCAACTTATTTTAATCACTCATGGTCTAATTTAACCAAGTATGTGATTAACTTAGAGGGAACTGGTGCTGGTGGTAAAGCTGTACTGTTCCGAACTTCAGATACTTCAACAGCAAAAATATACCAACAGTCTGTTAAGGAAAATCCATTTGGTAACTCTATCTACCAGCAAGGTTTTTATAGCAGATATGTCAGGAGTGAGACAGACTACAAGATTTACGAAGAAAATGGCATGAGAGGCTGGGATGTCGCATTCTACAAACCGAGAAACCTTTATCATACCATAAAGGATTCAATACAATATACCTCCAAGGCATCTTTATGGCATATGCTACATACTTCCTTACAATTAAGTGCATATGTGGCTTCTAATTCATTGGATACAGCTGACCAAACGCCGGCTTGTTATTTTGATTTTATCGGTTTGAAGTTTTTCGTTATAAGCGCTAAAACGCTTTTCTATTGGAACTGCATATTTCTATTAGTTTCACCCGTTGTGGCCATTGGCTTGTATTTAATTTCTCGTGATAGAATGACTTGGAAATCTCATTCATGGCTATCGTGGACACGCTTTCCTCTTTCATTAGCCGCTGGTATTATTGTCCAAAAGCTTTTCTCTAACGACATAATTCGTTCCAATCCTTTGACGTTCTCAAGGAACTACTTTTGGCCTATCTCGGCTTTTTTCACTCAAGTTATTTTTACCAGTTATGTTCTGATTAATTGCTCCAATTTTTTTTTCCCCTGTGCCGATATGAAAAGCCTATCAATTATCGAATTGTTCATTATTTTATGGACCATTTTACTTTTTACGTCGAAGTTATTGTATAGTTCCGACTATAGGTATACCGGGCTTTATCCTCTCTCGATTTTCTTTCTTCTGAGCACAATAGCTGCTATATTGAGACTACTTGCACTAGCGTTGGGAATGAGAACAAGGAAGAGGCTTGGTAGAGAATGTAGGGACCATCACTCCAATTACAGCTCCCATTCTCAAATAGATATGGAACGAGACGGCCAGGAAAACTTAGAACAACCCCAAGATCAATTTACATCGTCACAAGACGATCAAGCAAGTATCCAAGATGATAATGTGTCAACTACTTCAGCTGGCCCATCACATAATGTTGACGAGGATCATGGTATGGATTCATCGTCACAACAACATGATGAAAGGGTACCATTACTGAAGGGGTCTAATAGCATGGAGGAAGGATTGAGTACTAGAGAAAATTCTCTAAAACTTGAGTATACCGATTATGCCTGGATCATTCAATTTTTGCTAATTGTACCAATACCATCATTTATTTTGTTTAACAGTGTGGATGTTATCATGGACGCACTAAACCATACTGTCCAGGAAGGAAGTAAGGCTACATTTGATGTACTCAGGTTCGGAATGGTGGGCAGTATTTTGATGGCGCTACCAATTTTACCTTTTTTCTATAAGGTCAACTATATCACAATTTCTTTAACTGCACTGCTTTTCTTGATTTCCGCATCCAAAACGCTCCTAGTGCACCCCTTTACCAATAGTAACCCATTAAAAGTAAGGTTTTCTCAAAATATTGATTTGTCTCAAGGGAACGCTGCCAGTGTACATGTCCTTGGAAGAGAAGGAAATTTTTTAAAACCTATGCTGCAAGATTTACCAAGTATAAAATATAGCTCTACACATATTAACTGTACTTCCGTAACCAATGGAATGGAACTTTGTATGTATGATGGAATGCAACCTAATTTATTGAGCACGAATGGAAATACGAACATCAGCAGTATGGCCAAGGTTCATGTTTTACATAATAACCGAAACTCAACAGAGAGATCTCCTTACGAACCAATAGTTGCAGAGTTACTTTTGGATGTGAAGGAGAACAGGGCTTGCACTTTAACTTTTGAAAGTAGACATCAGGCGAAGTCACCTGTCAGAGAAATCACGGTATATCAAAAGAAAAATTCGGCCCCACAGAAAACTAATATCACGAAGACGATCAAATCTGCTTCTGGCATAAACGAACTGCAATTGCATAAACTTGATTTCGATCAGGAAACTTACCATATCGGAGTCCAGTGGTTTCCAAAACTTTTGACGGATGGAAATTTAGAGGATGACAAGTTGGGGACAAAAGACGAACTGTCTGTTTCTATTAGCTGTTATTGGGGAGAATATGATTCGGAATCGGTTGTAAATGGTACCGCTGTTAGGAAAATTCCAGCATTTGATGAATTGATAAATTACGCACCTCTAAGTTTTTCCTTTACCAACGAACAGAAAGGATTAGTTATTGTCAAGGATGCTATAATTTTATAATTCTAATTAGTTTTAAATGTAAATTCCTATAAACTCAAATTCGCCTACTGGGGGAGTTGTCCAAAGGCTTCGCTTCTTCCCACAAGAAGAACAAAATAATAAAAAATATTTTGAGAAATTTTTCATAACAAAAGGAAAAACTATTGAGTTTAACTTATGAATGTACTTTACTGGCCAAGAATCCGTCTGGAACCCTTCTACGGTGCTCTTGCTAGCGCTAAAGACAGCTATAGTGGATATTTTAGACGGTATTGAAAATCACTAATGATATCGTCAGCTAACAAAGTAAGAAACATGTTTCGTCAGATAAGTTCTACACTGCTGCAAGTGCATACAATGCTCATTTTTATAAAGTTTTAAATTATATAACTCTCCAGTAACTATTAGAAAATAGCACGCGATAATACTAGCGATATACAAATAACCTGTAAATCTATATATTTATTAAGTATAAAGATAATGGTCTTGAAAACGGTTCTTCAGGGATTGTGATTGACTATAGCCGGATATCGTTTGGATCAAGAGCTTGGTTAAGCGGATATTTAAGTTATTTTAATATATCGCTTTGTCCAAAAGCAAGTTTTGGAGGTGGGATCTCAATTTACACGATACAGTATTAACCAAATCTTGATAGCAAAAAAATGCAAAATATTGTATAAGCGAAGGCAAAGCATTGTCCAATGTAAGGTTCTGTGCCACCCTTCCCTTTTTTGAAAGCTGATAGATATCATTGTTACCCTTTTTAATTTCTACGCTATTCTCGGACGTCATAATTTTATAGTTACTGACACTAAAAAAAGGGTCGTACGTCTTACTGGCAGCGCCGAAAAATGTTTCGAAAATACACCTTAACACATTGAAGTAGTGATGATTTCATAAAAAACCACAAGAATTTGTTCGCTAATACATTAATTCGGTGCTAGATTTTATTGACTCGTATATTTCTAACGAATAAATCACCCACTCTTGCTATCCTAACAGTATTTAATATTAGCTATTTAAAAGCCTTAAGATGGACTATGGCTACTTTTTTCCCGTACAACGTATTGAAGAAACAAATGGTGTGGATTTTTGGATAGACAGTAATGCTGAATTTACACAGTCTAAAAGACCTGACTCTTCAACATCCACTCTTTCGAGGGTTTTAACGGACACCACGAATGTATCCAATAATAGTGGATCACTCAAAAGAAAAACCATCAAGAACAAAATATTCCCACAAAGGAAAATATTCAACGATAGCGAATATTTTGACTTTGGTAAAGCCAACACTGATTGTAAGCATGTGTTTAAAAGTATTTCTAAGCAACTGATTTTTCTTCCAAGGTGTTTCCAACATCACAGTATCCGAGGCTGGATGAAAGACAGATACTCCGAATTTGGTTATAAAATAAAAAGAAATCAAAATTGTCCCCCCTCAGCATGTGTACAGGCACTATACAATACTAGTAGATCCAATACTGAAGAGTCAAACCCCAACAGTCTGGATTCTCTGATAATGTATAAATACATGCGATACTCTGAAAAGAAAAAGGAATTGATGTGCAGATTTTGCCAGGGGAATAATTGGATTCTAGCTGAAAACTACCTAAAACATTTATTCTTTGCACACGGCATTTTGTCTGAATTTAAGCCTCACACTTTATACCATTTCGAGTCTAAGCTGTTAAAAATCCAGGGTAAACTTAATTTCAAAATTCAAGTATTAAAAGAGCCAGAGTTTAGCAAAAAAATTTTGAACTCTCTTACTGTATCCATCATTCCCTCTCCTTTGGCCTACTACACTCAAACGTTGAACGGGGGATTTAGGAGAATCCATGTGAAATGCCCCCACTGCGAAAATTGGATCCGTTTGGGTTGGTGTGAATACGATGAAATCATTAGGGATTCCTTTCAGGATTTCGAGTCTCTAAGAAACCTCAATGCTGATTATAATGGGATGTCGTATATTCAAACACGCAATAGAGAAGACATTGAAGGTATATACGAGAATTATTTTACACACTACATCCAATGCGACTTAGCCACGTTCCGAACGAAATGTTTATATGTCCAAGTTATAACAAAAAGCAATTGATTGTGTACGCAAGATATTAAAAATAAATGATCATATAACAAATCAAACAAAATTTGCCGCTAGTAACGAACTAAACGATTACGAGACGGCTGATAAATACTAATATTCACCATCCTAGCGAAGAAACGCTTTAAATTTATAACGGTTACCATCCAAAATAATGAATATAAGCAGATCTGGCACCGTAGCAGCTCATTGGGGAAAAAAAGCTGTCATGTAGGGCCCTCTGAGCATAATAAAAAAAGAAGATGCTTCCGTTCAATAACAGCGATAGGTAGATGGGGGAAAAAAAGGAGAGGAAGATGAGGCCCTTATGTACGTGCATATATATGTGCGAGTGCACGAAAGTGCACCACGGCAATCCGCGTAATCAAGCTTATGTAAATGGCGTGTCTGCGTAAACTCTGTCCCTGCGAAAATGTGTTTATTTATAGACTGTTCGCATTGTTTTTTCCAGCCCCCATCCGGAGACGCATGAAAAGGTGTGGCCTCGATACATATTGTTAAACCCATCAACCTAGCTTGTAGCCAAACAAATCAGTTAACTCTCTCATAGCTCTTTCAATTTTAATTACCAGTAGTCCGTAAGGGAAGCTACCTTCTGCAATGAACAATAGCAAAAGGTCGCTATTGGGTATCTGTGCGACACAGGTATGTAAATCTTCCATTTCGTAAGTATATATTTTTGTCTTAAAGGAGTCGATTTCCACAGGGTAACAGCTATTGGAGTGCTGTTCCTCAGTATCGTTTTCATCCTCTGACCACTTATCCTTAATCAATAAGCTCATCATTTTCAAATTATTGACCGAGTTTATTTCGTTTATGGAATTTTTCGGTACATCATTGTTTGACGTCGCATAGGACAGTATACCCCCATTAGTGGCGGTTAAAATCATAGACGATTGCAAAGACGATGTCTTGAAGTCTACCGAATGCAAATCATACGGTTTCAAAGTGTTTTCCAGAAACCCTTTAACGTTTTTAGAATGGAGCATCACCATATTGCTTCAATATTTTGGATACCGTTTGCTGCTGATAACTGCCTTTTTTTTTTTCTTCTTATCTTCCCTTAATTAATTCATTAGAGTCTTTTTAGCTTATATGCCAAATGAAGCAATTGTTTTTCTTTTTCTTCGTCTCTCTCTCCATATTCACCTGTTACCCAGAGGGCACCATTCATATCATTATCAACGTAAAATCTGCGAATTACCGTAAACCGCAAAAAAAAAAAAGATGGCGGGCAGTATCATCCTTCACGACCCGGGTGGCTGCTGCGCCCTCGCGAAAAAGAAATGAAATGGAGTGCAAAAACGGGAAAGACGCGCCACCGTTTCTGGCCCACGCGCTCATTCTCAGTGGCCAGGCACTAGAGACAGGACTGAAACCGCGTTACCACAACAAACAAAGGCAACGTGCAGTAAACAACCATCCCTCCTGGGATCGAAATCAAAAGTACAAACCTCAGATCGAACTGAAAAATTTTCGGTAGCGTGCGTGAGCCGGTATAAATATTCAATGTCAAACACCTACGACTTTTCGCAATCAACGGACCTCTCTTGCATTTTTGTATTTAATATGTGAAGATCTTTCCTCTGCATTTTCTTTCCTCTGCATTTTCTTTCCTTCTTTATCTTTCTTGGCTTTTCACCCTTTCTCTTCTTTTTAGAACATCATCTTTGAGTACTTCGGCCACTTTTAGAAAAGAAATTAAATAAAAGAGTTAATCGTTCATTCGCTTCTACACAGTTTAATCTTTTCCATTTTTCTTTCAACAAGTCCCTTTGAGCTATCAAGAATACGTTTATTTGACTTTTAAAGATCTAGTTTTAATTTTACTATTATTCCGCAATGCAATTCAAGAACGCTTTGACTGCTACTGCTATTCTAAGTGCCTCCGCTCTAGCTGGTATGTACACTTTCTCCTTTTTTTTCATCTTTTTTTCTTTATTTGCCTCTTTCCTCACAAATCTCGGGTAGATTCGTGGTCCTCTTCACTCTTTTCTTTTTTCTTTGTCGATTACTGGGCTTTTTTTCATAGGTCTCGATTGACGCGGACGGACAATGCAAAAAAAAAATTTCCAAAAGAGGAAACGGGTTTCGAGATCTCGTGAGGATGGTTTTGGAATATTCTTCAATATTTCTGCCTGTCATAGGATTAGGGCGAGTAATGAAACAGAATAATACATGTATAAATCGATCGGGAATACTAACATTACTTTTCTTTATCTAAACAGCTAACTCATCTACTTCTATTCCATCTTCATGTAGTATTGGTACTTCTGCCACTGCTACTGCTCAAGCTGATTTGGACAAAATCTCCGGTTGTAGTACCATTGTTGGTAACTTGACCATCACCGGTGACTTGGGTTCCGCTGCTTTGGCTAGTATCCAAGAGATTGATGGTTCCTTGACTATCTTCAATTCCAGTTCTCTATCTTCTTTCTCCGCTGACTCTATCAAGAAAATCACCGGTGATTTGAACATGCAAGAATTGATCATTTTGACCAGTGCTTCTTTCGGTTCTTTGCAAGAAGTAGACTCCATTAACATGGTGACTTTGCCTGCCATTTCTACCTTCTCCACCGATTTACAAAATGCTAACAACATTATTGTTTCTGACACCACTTTGGAAAGTGTCGAAGGTTTCTCCACTTTGAAGAAGGTTAATGTTTTTAACATCAACAACAACAGATATCTAAACTCTTTCCAATCTTCCTTGGAAAGTGTCTCTGACTCTTTACAATTCTCTTCCAACGGTGACAACACTACTTTGGCCTTCGACAATTTGGTCTGGGCTAACAACATCACTTTGAGAGATGTTAACTCTATTTCTTTCGGTAGTTTGCAAACTGTTAACGCTTCCTTAGGTTTCATTAACAACACTTTGCCAAGTTTGAACTTGACCCAATTGAGCAAGGTTGGTCAATCTTTGTCTATCGTCTCCAACGATGAATTATCCAAGGCCGCTTTCAGTAACTTGACTACTGTTGGTGGTGGTTTCATCATTGCTAACAACACACAATTGAAGGTCATTGACGGTTTTAACAAGGTTCAAACTGTTGGTGGTGCCATTGAAGTTACTGGTAACTTCTCAACCTTAGACTTATCTTCTTTGAAGTCTGTTAGAGGTGGTGCTAAATTCGACTCTTCTTCTAGTAACTTCTCCTGTAACGCTTTGAAGAAGTTGCAAAGTAACGGTGCTATTCAAGGTGACTCTTTTGTTTGCAAGAACGGTGCCACATCTACCTCCGTTAAGCTATCCTCTACTTCTACTGAATCATCCAAGAGCTCTGCTACATCTTCCGCTTCTTCTAGTGGTGATGCCTCCAATGCTCAAGCTAACGTTTCAGCTTCCGCTAGCTCTTCTTCCTCTTCTTCTAAGAAGTCTAAGGGTGCTGCTCCAGAACTTGTTCCAGCCACTTCATTCATGGGTGTCGTTGCTGCTGTTGCCGTTGCCTTACTATAAGATTAAAGCAACAATTTGTGTTTCTATTATTACTTTAATTTCTTCTCTAATGATTTCTTTACCATTCCTTTTTTATTATGAGACGGTTGGTTCATCACTGAATTTTATATGTAGATAAAATTTTAGTGTCATTAATATCTCTTTTATTTCTTATTGTTACTATATTATTACTGTTTTGAAGTTCCAGTTTCATCAACTTTTGCTACCTTAATTAAAAGAACCACTCAGACTTTTTACCATCCTTTAGCTTTACCTAATATAATGAAATTTGTCTAAGTAACATAAAAGAAAGGAGTAAAGAAAAAAAAAAAATAAGTAAATGAAATAAAATATAAAAAAATTCTTACTACGGTTTAAAACAAAGTGCTCTTCTGCTAACGTTTCAAGTTTCTAAAGAATCGTTAGGGCCTTTTAACGGATCGCTTTTTTAAAACAGTAAAACGTTATTTATAGTTATTTATACCAACTATTTCTCAAAATTCGTTTTTAAAATAACTGCCATCTTTACTGCTCTTATGCTCCTTCCTTTGACATGAAAAAGCAATCAGAAAGAAATAGTCTAATAAATTGTTATTATGTACACATACTCTTATACGTATAAAAAACAGTATAAATTAAGTAGATCATTTTTGCGTTGTCTGTTACCTGCCCCCCTTGGCCAATCTCTTGGCTCTCAACTTTTCAGCCATAGTCATTTTCTTTGGACCAGAAGATGGAGTTGGGGTTGCTGGGGTTGCTGGAGTAGCTGGAGTAGCTGGGGAGGACCCACCAGCTGTTCTACCGGCTAGTCTCTGTTCGATGGCTTCTTCCATTTCTCTTTGTTTTTGAGCGATCATATCCAATTTAGCTTTATCTGGAGAAACGGTCGCCTTTGGTAGAGTGCTTGGTGTACTTGGAGGTTCCCTGTTTCCTGCGCGGAAAGAGTATGGAGTTGATTTCTTGGCAGCAGCTTCTTCGATTTCTCTTTGTTTACGGGTAGCCTCAGCGAGTTCTTGAGCACGCTTCTGTCTTTCAACATTTGCAATTTCTTCCTTACGCCTTGCAATGGCTTCCTCGTAACGACGCTTACGAACTTCTTCAATTCTGGCCTTTTTGGCAGCTTCCAATTCAGTCTTCTTTTGGTTGCGGATGGCAGCTAATTCGCTTTCCTTAGTGCCCGAAACATGCTCCTTGAACTTCAAATAATCATCATAGACCATGACCAAGTTCTTACGATCAGCCATTCTGGCTTCGTATTCGGCCTTGGCGGCGTCGACAATTTTTTTCTTCATAGCTTCATAATTTGCTGTGTCTGTTTCTTGTAGCTTGTCAACTTCTTTTTGCAGCAATGGCAATTCGACCTTTCTCAAAGCTCTTTCCGTATGATCTAACTTCTTCATAGCATATTCCATACGACTTTCCAATTCGCTCTTGTTCTTTGATACCTCAGCTATAATAACCTGTTTAATGGTGTCAAGATCTAAGCTTTTAGCTTCGTTAGGGTCAATGTAAACATGTCCCTTAGCATTCACCTCAGTAATCATCTTTGTGATTTCTCTTTCTTTGATAGCTTCAAATTCACGTTTCTTCTTTTCAATTAAGCGACGGTGAGCCTCTTCTTCCAATTTAGCTTCAATAGCAGCTTTTTCTTCCAAAATACGCTGTTGTCTGACCTCAGCATCCTGTTCAGCATGTAGGGCAGCATGTTCCATATGTTTTTGCTTTTGCTCTTGAGATCTCTTGACACGTTCGTCAACAATCTTGGAAATCTTTTCAAGGTCATCCTTGTTCTTCTTAATTAAAGTTTCACGGGCAATTCTAACCTTTTCCATGTACGAAGCATTGTTGAAACTGTCAACATCGTGTAGGACATTGGATAATTCAAGCAACTTGTTGTGGATGTAAGAATTGCGGATAATAACAGGATCAGATTCTTCTTCCTTTTCTTCACCGTCTTCAGTTTCTTGTGGCCCAAGAGCTTCGTCAGTTTCCTCCTTTTCTTCTTGGACTTCTGGCTCTGTGTTTTCTTCTTCAGAGACTTCTTTAGAAGCAGTTGATGCGAAAATGTCAAACGGATCTTTAGCGAATGTAACCTTAGCAGATTCATGATCGATGGTAATTGAAACATAATCTTCCACAGCAGCTTGTAACAGCGATTTTTCGATGTCCCAAGCAGATAAGTCTAACGGAGCAGGTAGGGTAGCGAGCTTGTATAATTCGGACTGGGAGACAGTAGTGAATTTTTGGGAGGTAGCAACAAAAACCCTTCTCATAATGACGTCTCTTAAAGGTGCGATGTATTGGCTGAAGTAGGTTTTAGAAGACAATTTGACTAATAAATTTTCCAGCTGTTGTTTCACTGTGTCGACATCAAAGTTAACTTCAATGATATCATACAATTCTTTCAATTCCTCGTCAACTTTACCATAAATGGATTCGTCCTCAATAATGGATTGCAACATTTCCTTTCTAGTTGGCTTGGCGTCCAAGTTTAATAAACGGTACATACGTAAATGAGGATCGTAGCCAATAGATGGAATTTCGTCTAGTTGGGTAGAAATAGCGGATAGGAAAATTGTAGAAGAATATGTTTTGAATTCTTCTTCCGTGGCTCTTGGATTGGTAGAATATAACTTATAAAACTTCTTCCAGGCAGTAGTGTGCAACAATGGATCACCGGAAACAAAGAAGACCTTTACGAGATTCTCGTAGTAGTTAGCCAAAGTAGATGGTTTAGGAGCACGTTTGGATATTTTCATTAAGTGGAAAACATCCTCAATGGATCTATAAGCCTCGTGCCACAATTCCAACTTGACAGAAACATCGACTTGTTGGAAACGTTGATCTAAATAACGTTGCAAGGTATCAGCATCGCTCAAGTCAACTAAATTGTTTCCTGATTTACTTTGTTGGTAGTTAGCAGCGTCTAAATGTTGACGTAACATTTCAGCTAATCTCTTGAATTCGTTTTTACGCTGATACTTCAAACAGAAATGCATAGTTTTTTTAACGACACCAGAATAAGTAATTTCCAACAAAGCGTTGTTTCTCAATAAATCTAAGACTGCACGATATGATTCCCAAGTAAATCTCAACCATGAAGTAATGGCTTCATCATTGAAACCAGCTACAGATTGATCTGACTCGTAAACAGAAATCAGCAAATTTTCTGGGGTAACACCACCTTCCAAATCATCATCGATTTCTTGCTTTTGAAGTTCGTCAGCTCTAGTTTGTTCAGAAGCGATTTTAGATTCGACTAAGTCAATGAATTTACGTGCAACGGCACCGACAGAAACCAAACCTTCGGTAGATCCTTGAATTAATTTTTTGTACTGGTGCAAACCGTCTTTTAGCAGCTTACCTTTCTTTAGTTCAACACCAATTTCCAAGAATTTAAACACGACTGGCTCAACAGTTGAAGGTGTAGCCCAACGGATTCTTCTGGCAGTTATGAAATCATGCAAAGATTGTAAAGCAGCTTGTTTTTCGCCAACAGAAATAAGTTCATCGGCTCTCTTAATGGCATTTTCAGGACGGAATGGTGGGGGGGCCATCTTGATGTTTCCTGAGCGTTTGTATGGTTTATTTTGAAACTCTCTCTATAGTTGTAAGTATATCTACTTTCGATTTAGTTCACCAAGAAAAATTTTTCACCTGGCAAAGCTTCTCGGGCAAAGCGACTGAAAAATTATCATCTTTACCCGGTGGGTGATAATTATGACAGGCAGATTCCAATGACAGAATAAAAGGAAAGGATGCCTTGGTTTTGATAATTTTATAAAATTTATCACTAAAATATATACCATAGAGGAAAGAACTTGTTCACTAGATCCTTTCTGATTGGAAGGGATAAAGAATAAAAATACAAGGACATGAAAAATTTGAAATAATTATGCGGATTGGGTCATCAACTCAACAAGCTCGTTCACGGGATCTTCATCGTGCCTTGCGGTTTCAATGTTGGTCAAGGTCTTTTTAATACCGACATTGAAGTTAGGACAGCTCCTTGATAATTCATTAATAACTTTAACTCTACCAGCATCGTCAAGAAAGTTTGATTCTATCATGACGTTGTTCAATTCATCTAAATTGGTCATATTTGGAACTGCTATCTCATTGTCGAAGCAACTCAAGATATCCATTTGTTGAAGTACCGAATAAGCTGATGTAGTAGTCATGATCAATAAACGACGGTCTTGTGGGGGTTTACGCTTCAATGCAACCTTTAGCATTTGTAAAATGTTATTAGAGAATCTTGGACCAATTGGTACCCAATCAACTAGAGTCTCTAACGAATCAATAACAAGAATGTTTAGTGGAGATTTATACGCATCTCTGAAAGTGTTATCAATATAGGCAATTTTTGCGCTTTCTGACATGCCTGACAACTCGTTGGGAGAAATTAACCTGATGAATGGGAATCCAGATTTTAAAGCAATTTCAGCGGCTAAAGCTGTTTTACCGGACCCTGCAGGGCCGTGGATTAATAGAGATACTAACCTGGATTTATCACTCTCGCGAACTTGGCGGACGTAACGGGCTCCGTTCTTCAATATTGAGTTAACTCGTTCGGAATAAAGCATCATTCCACCTTCCACACATGTTTTCAAATCTTCTTCACTAATCCCAAAAGCGGGAGTAACATCGTTGAGTGCATTTAAAAAGTCTTCTCTTGTTACTTTAAGTTTTGCTATATCTTTAGTGTTAAGTTTTGTGGCACCTTTCCCGATGTTGACGGTTTTGTTGATTGCAAAAGAACTTGCACTCTTCACTAAACCCTCAATCTCAGCACCAGAGAAGTTTTTTGTTAATGCAGCTAACTCAGCTAAGTTAACATCGTCGCTCATCATATTATTTTCCCTCATTTTCTTCGTCTGAATGTCGAAAATTTGGAGTCTTCCTTTTTCATCGGGTAAATGAATTTCAACTTGGACTTCAAATCTACCTGGACGCAAAAGAGCACTGTCTATTAAATCTTTACGATTGGTCATACCAATAACCAAAATATTATTCAATTGATCAACACCATCCATTTTAGCTAACAATTGATTAACTACATTGTCCCCTACACCAGTACCATCACCTCTTGAACCTCTCTGCTTGAAAACAGAATCCAGCTCATCGAAAATAATAATATGTAAGGAAGATTCCTCACCCTTGGCCCTATATTCTGCTTCTGCATCCTTAAATAAATTACGAATGTTTTCTTCTGAAGAACCAACGTACTTACTCAAAATTTCTGGACCATTGACGATTTTGGGCTCTTTAGCATTCAGCATTGTACCAATCTTTCTTGCAATTAAGGTCTTACCAGTACCTGGAGGACCGTACAATAGCAAACCTTTAACATGAGAAATACCCAGTTTTTCTATAACTGAAGGAGGAAAGATTCGACTTGCAAACGCTCTTCTGAAAATTTTAGTAAACTCTTTATCCAAACCACCGACACCCAAATCTTCAAACTTGAAATCCGGTCTGATCACAGCATTTGATCTTGGTCTTAATGAATTTGATGATTTCAAATTAACTAAACCATCTCTTCCTTTGAAAAAATTAATTTGTGTTTGTTTTGTCAAAATTCCCTTTGTCTCTATCCCAGTTGCAACAGCGGAGGTTGGTTCAATATCACCCAAATCGATTGCTTGGACATTTCTAATTTTTAGGTCAAAGAAATGGCCTTGGAACTCCATGATAAGGTACTGGGTGGGAGAAAATATTTGAGATTCGTAGCAACGAACAAATTGTTTGGCTAACTCATCTTGGTCGAATACCGTGCTTACCGCCTTACCTCTAGCTCTGAATGAGATATCTATATCTATTGAACCAAGATACGATTGCTTACCGGAATACTTGAATAAATCAAATGCTTTTGCTTGCACGTCTTGATTTAGGGACCAACCACCCCAGGTACGCTGGTTACCGTTAAATCCAATGGTTCCCGGTGGAATGTCGTTGGAGTGTCTAGTTGTGAAAACAAATAAATTATCGATAATAATATAAATGTTATTAGGGAAATCATTTGGTGAGACAGCAGCTACGTTTGCGAGTGCATAGGAGTTATTTGGACAGTTTGACACCTTTAAATGGCGTGTACGGGTATCCACGTTTGTCATATCTGGTGGAGTATGATTTGCAGCAGCTTTTCCAAAACCAGGTATCTTGAACATACTCAATTTATAAAGGTTGAATATACGGTACTATTTGCTCTTATCTTTGAGAGAAACAACGGTAGTACTTAAAGGCTACGAATAAGCCAATTTCATGAATCTCGAAATTTGGTACGCCTAACGTATAGTGTGATACCGAATTAACCCATGGGAAATACCTTTTTTTAGTGACGCTACGCTTGTGTAAAGAGAAAAAAATACTAGGTGACATTTTAGAGAGGGTACTGCAGAAGTATAAAGCGTACTCTGAGTGTTAAAGTGCATTGAATTGGAATCCTACATCAACTACAAGTAAATAGTACAACCTTTATAAGCAAATGTATTTAATTAAAGATAAAATATTCAACTATTTAGCGCGCTCATTATTGATTAAGGCGAGGAAGGCTCAAGCTAAATGAACTATTGCTGCCCATATTGGTATCATCAAAAGCATCATCCATATCCAAAGGATCTAAAGGTTGAGGCGTTCGCAAAAATAAGGAAGAATCTCCATCATTTTCTGCACCCACTTTGGCGTTTACAGTTGTTGTTGGATCCGCTTTTACGTCGTTTTCCAAGTCTTCTTCTGGAAGTATAAACGCGCTTGCGATCGGTTTCTTTTTGTATGTGGTACTTATCTTACCAGTAGGAGGTAATCTTGCCTTCGTTGCGGTTTTCTTTGAGACAAACTGATCCTCTTCTAGTAAAGCGAAAGAATTGTCTTCTGTGGAAGTGATTGAGGCTTTATCATTTGCAGATGACTTGCTTTGCTTTGCTATATAGGCCTTGGAACGTTCATAATCTTTTTGTAATAGGGGAAGTAGAGTATTCCAGAATGAACCAGCATCCAGCATACCTTTTGTAATTTTCTTATACACAATGCTGTCTGATTCTTCCGGTTGGATCTTTTTGGCCTGCACTTTGGTTTCCCCGTCAACAGTTTGAAACTGAGTAGTCAGTAACTGTAATGGAACAGATGAACTCAAAACTCCAAACTCCTTTTCTAATCCAAGCTCTCTAAAACCAAAGAAGTCTTCACCAGTCAGTTCGCTGGCAAAGTCACCTGTAAAAAAGCTTTGGCTCTCGTCTTCAAAGTTTCTCTCGGACAACTCCTGCAAAGTTGGCCTTAATAAGGCTCTCAAAAAGCTTTCTAGTTTCTGTTTGATGTCCTGAAGTTTCTTAGTTTTTTTACCAAATTCAGATTCAACATAGGAAAATAGATCGTCTGGCCTGTTGATACCGTTTTCCAACAGTGTTGTTTGCAGCATTTCCACATTTGTCCCTCTATTTAAGGAGTTAGTTTCATGATGAAGCTTCAAAGTCTTTATCAGATTAGATAGGTAATCCCCGGCGATTTCAGTAAGCATGTTTATTGCTGACGGATGGGCAGTTTCAAACCCATTGGCCATAGCAACCTTAGATATGTTCTTATGCATGAATTTCCATATCAGCTCCCTGTTGTTTTTGTAATCATGCGTTGGAAGCTGTGACACCGGATCAATATCGAGTGAGTCATCAATAATAGTGTAATTATAAATGTGGTTGTTAAGGAAAGCGTTGGGATTGCTTCTGGAGTTTTGAGCCGATAAAGGGCTCTGTAACATTCTGATCAGGGATATTTTATGGCATATGTGCCTAATTTGCTGAATCAGTGTGATATTTTGGTTCATTTTAGGTGTTAGTCCTAAATCCTTGTTAGCCAGAAATCTGCTTTGTTTGTTGATACCATTTTGAAGCATGCGGTCCACGGAAGCGTCTTCCATCTTGTCTAATGTTTTAGTATTTACTCCCTCGTATACTATGTCAGGAATGGCGTTACTAATATCATATTCCTGTAGGAATCTGGTATCATCTAACTCAATATCATTGGGTTGCTTTTCAAAAGCTTCATTTCCATTTAAAGAGTGATCATTATGAAACTGCAATTGGTCATCGTCTTCCTGTTTTAGTACTGTTCCAAAGCCATTTTTCATAATGGAATTTTGCTCTATTTTTTGACGATATGATTCTAAAGCTTTCTGCTCTTTATATTCAAGAAAAAGCTGGTCGAACCTTTTCATTCTTTGTGGGTTTTTCAAAAACGCCTCTGAATCACTATTTAATTTTCCATTTTTAAAATATTCAGTTCTTTTTAAGCAAATTTCCGCACGAACTTTGGCAGTTACAGTTTTCCACACGGATATTTCCAAATCGTCTCTATCGTCATCCTTTTCAAGTAAATAAGATTGGGAGTCGACCATGTCTTCGTCTTCATCTTCGTCATCATCATCCTCTTCTTCTTCATTATTTTCCCCAGCCTCCTTATTTTCTGCAGTTTTATCTTGTAGTCCGTCTTCCGTATCCTTTTTGGCAGCATCAGCATCTTTTGATGAATTCTCAGTCTTACTACTTTCCTCAACCATATCTTGCTCTTCATTTTTCCCATTTTCTTTTATTTCGTTCTTATTTACATTTTCGTGTACCGTTACAGTAGATGAAGCAGTTCTATCTTTCTCTTTTCCCCCCTCAGGGATGACAGAAGTTAGTTTGTCATCATTGGTTGGTGCTTCATCCTTGACGGTTTTAGAGCTATCTTTTTCTGACACCTTGCCATTCTCTTTGGCCAACATATGAGCTCCCATATTCAATCCTTTTCTTCCAGAACCAGCAACTTCCTCTTCCTCATCTAATTCGTAGTCTTTGTCTTTTTCCATATCTTCAATTTCCTTTTCTAAATCAGCCCTGTTTCGGATTGTGATATTTGGAATCATGGGAATCAACTGAAGAGATTTCTTCTGCATAGCAATAGCATGCCCTCTCAAAAAATGTGAAGGATCTGAATTATAGGTCAAACAATTTTTCCATATTAGCATAATATCGTCTACAAATTCTTGTTTGGAGTCATATTGAAAGCCTTTCAGTTTTTTTAAAACAGTATTCAGGTCCATGGACTTTTTGATGATTTGATGATAATTGGGGGCTTCTCTTTTGCTCACTTTATTCAGAAATGGTGTAGAATGCTCAGTGTAGTTTCTAAGTTCCAAAACAACCTTTTCACAGGCTTCGTATAATTCCTCTTGCCCAATTCTTTCATCTGATGTCCATTTTGACCGATTTTTTCTGACATCCATAATCAGATGTTTTAATTCGTAATCTGATATTCCTAATTGGGATTTTTTTTGCTGGATAGATGATAGAAGGTGCTTTAATGATAAATTCTCGATGCCTAGATTGACTGTTAGATCTAAATTATTTTGTTTGGGGCGCTTGTTCCCAGTATCGCTGAATGTTGAACCTTCAGGAGTGGGCAATTTTTGATTAGTATCTGGCTCATCATTTGTATTTTCGCGATCTTGTTCATCGGTAGCTGCTTCTAAATCACTTCGACTTCGTTTCTTCTTTCCTTTCTCTATCATTTTATCGCTTTCTTCAAGTTTTAATCGCTTTATCATAGTTTCTTTATCGTATTCAAAACTGTGGTAAATTTTGTTCCAATTTCCCATAATTTCTTCTACATTATTTGTTTTTAACTTTGACAGTGTTTCTTTTGATATTGAAATATTTAGCACCAAGCGTCGTTCATCGTCAATTTCGATATTAGAAGAGGAAATAGAATCGAGATTTTTTGGAGGATCATCGACATTTTTTACGTCTGTACTGTCTTCATCATAGTTCTCGTCTTCATCGTCGTAATCTTCATCCTCGGCGAACTTCGAAATACCTTCTTTGTTTTGTGGTTTTTCATTTTTACCAATTTCCTCTTCCTCCTTCTCTTCAACATCTAATAGGGTGTATTCTGTATCATTTTCATCATCAAACTCATTACGATCACAGTATATATAATCTATGGCGCACTGCCACAAGACGTATCTGATTTTCAAGGATAAGTTTCCAATAAACCTTGTTCCGCTTATTTGCTGCTTCAAGTCCTCTAGATCTAATTTGAATAAGTCTTCTTCAACATTATCACTTTCGTCATTATTCACAAAATTATCTTCATTTGCTATTGCGTTATCGCCTTTATCTTCAATTTCATTTTCAACATGATTTTCATTGCTGATACTGGTGTTGGTATTAGTATTGTTATTGTCCTTAATTGTTTGTGATGATACATCATCTGATCGTGTGTCAACGGCAGGAGAGACCGCTCCGTGATGTTCTTCTTCTTGGGTTAATGGAAATGATTTTTCGACATTTAATGCTATGTTTCCCTTTAAGAAATAGTCCCATGCTTTCAGTTTGTCTTCTTCACTTGAAATCGACAGCAGGTATTTAAGAACGACCAATTGCTGAGAGGTTAAATAGAGATCAAAAAAGTTCTTGTTAAAAAGTTTTTCAGTCAATTTAAGTAAAGCTTTGGCATTTGTTCTTTGATAATTCTTTATTGGTATTCTTTCAGTCATTATTCAGACTTAATTTCTTTGTAATGTTACAGTTTAAAGAGTAACCAACAATTTTCACTGATCCGAAGTTCAATCTGAAAAAAGGAAAGATCTTATTGTTTGACTTGCTAAATAAATAAAAGATGTATTTTGCCAACTTCTCCAATGATCTTTTTTCCTTTGTACATCTAACATAATTGAAGACTTACGAGTGTACATTCACTTTTCATTACTTGGATCTGAAATATTAGAAAGTTACCCGTACCATCAAGAATATAATCGCAGCCCTAATAATTATTCACTGGAGTTAGTCCCAACAAGCATTCCTGTAGAGATTTATTTCAGTACAAGCTGGCCAGCATTTGACCAATTTTCCTATATGTACAATAAAAGAACATAAGGTTTCAGTGGGGTATTTTACCTTTAAAAAAATTTAGTCTTTATTCTAAAAAGCCAATTGAAATCTGCTAACTTTCATTTAACATTTCCTTGCATTGGTATTTATACAGATATATTACGGATATAAGTCTTTAATACAAGCCGACACCAAAAACAAATGCATTGTCATACAAAAATAATACTGAAGCACATCCATCTTTAGAGGAAACATGTTATCGTTTTTTCATAAAACCTTCAACAAATAGTAGCTCGCGTGGCGTAATGGCAACGCGTCTGACTTCTAATCAGAAGATTATGGGTTCGACCCCCATCGTGAGTGCTTTGTTTCTTCCGTGATAGTTTAATGGTCAGAATGGGCGCTTGTCGCGTGCCAGATCGGGGTTCAATTCCCCGTCGCGGAGATTTTTTTGGCTACTCCTGTAGTTACTCTTCTGCCTCCTTAGTACAGTGTAATGCTCCTCAGAATTTTTGCCAAACAGAGAACCAGTCATTGATCGTTGATTACATATACTAGCTATGCGTTGAACTTCAAAAATTTAAATAGGCTTCACCCCAGAAATGATGTTAATGACAATAGTAATTAACCTACAGATAGACTAGAAATGAAAAAGGTACGGTTAACGTTGACGCTCCCTTGACAAGTTAGGTCAAATATGAACCACAACTGAAATATATGCGGGATATACCCGCGCTTGCGTGCATGTAACTAAGCAAAAATTCTCCATACTGTTCGAGGAAAAAAATGTTCATGAATCTCCCCTGAATAAATTAAATTAAGGTTTACGATTCGAGTTGTTTGGAAAAAAAAAAAAGGTTCCCCTGTACTGTTGCCAACAATAGTCTTATATCTTATATCAGTAAATCTATGTTATTAGAGATAGAATATACATATATTTTATTGTATTCTTTCTTAAATACATTGTATCTAATATTCTTTTCATCGTCCAATCCCATATAAATCTTGCTTCTCTTTTTCAGCTGAGTAAGGACTTCTGTTTATACAGCGTATTTCTTTGTCCATTCTCTGGCTGTAGCTTCGTACTTGGGTCTGTCAGTCTTGTAGATATGAGCGATTTCTGGTACTAAAGGATCGTCAGGATTAGCGTCTGTTAACAAAGAACAGATGGATAATAGGACCTTCGATAGAGTTAGAGCGGGAGACCATTGATCCTTTAGGATGTCCAGACAGATGTTACCATTGGCATTGATATTTGGATGATATATCTTGGTTGTGAAGGAGATCTTTGGTGGCTTGAATGGGTAGTCGGTTGGGAAATGGATAGACAAGAAGAAAACACCGCCGGCATATGGGGAATCGGCAGGTCCCATGATGGATGCTTGCCAGTGATATAGATCATCGCCGACTGGACCGGCTGAACATGAAGTAGGTGGATCTCTAGTTCAATAGCATGTTGATTTTGTTAGTAAATAAGAGCATAAGTTTTAAAAAAAAAGCACGCATTTGAAACGTGGCCATAACTGTTGACATACCTTTCTAGATCACTTAGTTCTTTGGCAATACGTTTAGAAGAAGACATGTTTTTTTGGATGCTTGTTTATGTATGTACTCTATAGTCAGTGAAATTTATTTACTTGTGGCGATAGTGATTTTCCTGGCTTCTTTACTTTATTTTTTTTCAGGATAGATTTATTCTCTGGATTATTTATTAAGATGAAAAATAAGAATAAAGAAAAAGAAAGAAGGATGAAGAAAAAAGAAAAATACAGGCCAAGGCCTTTCAAGGTGAGCTGTTGCCAGGTTTTTCCGCAGCGGGAAAAATCTCGCAGACCATGTGACCGCCGGTACTCCTTTTCCTGCTGCTCGGCCATTTGATCCTCGCTTCGAGAAAAACTATAACAATTGATTAGTGCGGAGAGGAGGATAGGCGGTAAGATCAGTTTTGTTTATTGTATAAAATGAGATACTTCGGCAAGGATGTTAGCCTTATGTTACATCATTTCTTATCACGTAAGACTACTTATTGTCAAACTTTTTATGAAGTCATAAGGTGAACATATGAATAGTGCAGTTACCCTTGTTCAGGAATGACACCTTGTGCATTCCAGTGAGAAAGGAATGTTGACTAAAACAGTAGCTGTGCTTTTTTTTTTCTTTTTTGCCTTTTTATTCTTAATGTTCAAGAAAACTTTCTTTCCATGGAATGTATGAGGACCCTTTATTTTGAGGAATGGGTTCATATTTGTCATGCAAATTGGCAAGAATTTACTAAGTGGACTATATTTAAAGAGTTGAATTTTACGGTGAAAGTAAATTAACGCTACTTCTGTTGTTTTGGAAAAGCCAAGTTCAAGTTTCTTTTCTTGATTATTTATTCTCGTAACGATTTCGCTTTTCCTCTCTATATATTTTCCTACTCCATTCTGTAAAGAGCTTCCAGAACAAAATATAAATAAATAAAAAAAACTTCTCTTCAGGCAAAAGTACGTTCTTCGCTGGTTTCCTACAGAATCAAGAGAGTACTGCAGCTTATTGTACACACTTACAATATTCAAAACATGTGTGGCCTACTCGGTTCCTGGCAAGGTTAAGCCAAGTGGTGTAGTTACCAGAAAAAAGTGAACACATACAAGATACGATGCGTAAGTACATAAGGTATGACAGCCTGTAACAAATCCACGTTAGATTTATATCTTCTAGGCTGAGAATCTGGCAGGTTTTAGCAAAACATATATAACTTGCTCTCATTAAGCGGGCTCACTGCTTAAGCGATTGTTACCTGGAACTACAGGCAAGTACAATAGCCTCCTCCAGCTTTTGACTCTGAAAAAAAGGTAACGAGAGAAACTTTTCACACAGATAGGAACTATTCTAATATTACAGTAAAGCCAGCTATGGAATAACAGGTGGCATGTGCCCACTGTATTCATGTATGAGCGGCCTTTTTTTTCCACGAAAACAGATATGATGATGTTTTAGGCCAAAATGGTGAGATCCTTTTACAGGAAGATTTTACGCCAACTCTTTCCATTTAGTGACACAGGTGAGGGTTGTTTATCGCCGCAAGGTGTTTCAGATGAGCCATTTTGCCCGTAGTCCGGTTTAATCAGCCTCATTGGAATTCCCCGGCACCGCTCGCATTCCGCGTACGACTCAAAGAATTTCCCATTGAATTCGGGAATGTGCGTGTTTCAGATTGCGTTTGCTTACTATTCTGGGAAACTCTCCGGAAACAAGCTGAGCTGGACTCCACGAATGGTCCCTCACAAGGCTCTTGGCTCATGCACAGTTAAAAAGCACCTGTAGCTACCATCAGCAATCCATGGTGCTGGAGTTTCTCTCGATGGTACGGCCCATAGCTGGAGAAAATAGCTTATTACCAAAAAAGTAATTCCTCCGCAGAGGTATATATTAAGTTTGAAACAAAAGGCTTGCTTAATTTTTTACATATGACAACCCTTTTCTTACTTTTATAAATGTTTATGAAACAGGAGATTCTTCGACTGGTGCCAGATTCCTCCCATCTCGACAAGAAGAATAATCCACCTATTTCAACAGTTCTGATACCTGTTTAACCATGAGTCTTAAAGAAGACGACTTTGGCAAGGATAATTCTAGAAATATAGAATCATATACTGGTAGAATTTTTGACGTATATATACAAAAAGATTCATATTCACAGTCGGCCTTGGATGATATGTTTCCAGAAGCCGTAGTTTCAACCGCCGCTTGTGTGAAAAATGAAGCGGAGGATAACATCAATCTCATAGACGCGCATCCTCAATTCGAACTGGTAAATACTGGACTGGGTGCTAAATCGGACGATTTGAAATCTCCATCAGCAAAGGCTACGTTCACTGACAAGCAGAGGAAGAATGAAGTACCAAATATATCTGTGAGCAACTACTTTCCCGGACAAAGTAGCGAAACGTCGTCAACAACGGAATCTTGGACTATCGGTTGTGATAAGTGGTCAGAAAAGGTAGAAGAGGCATTCCTTGAGGCACTTAGACTGATAATGAAAAATGGGACCACAAAAATAAAAATAAGAAATGCCAATTTTGGAAGAAACGAGCTGATTTCATTATATATCAAGCACAAAACCAACGAGTTCAGAACCAAAAAGCAAATTTCTTCCCATATTCAAGTCTGGAAGAAGACCATACAAAACAAAATCAAGGACTCGCTGACCCTATCATCAAAGGAGAAGGAGCTTCTACACCTTATCGAACATGGCGCTGAACAAACTACTGAAAACTCAAACCTGTTTTATGACATATTTGAAGAAATTATCGACTCTCTACCTTCAGTCAGTGATTCTGGAAGTTTAACCCCTAAAAACCTCTATGTAAGTAATAATAGCAGTGGATTGTCAGTACATTCAAAACTGCTTACGCCAATCACTGCCTCCAACGAGAAAAAAATTGAAAATTTCATAAAAACTAATGCTGCATCTCAAGCCAAAACCCCCCTCATTTACGCTAAGCACATTTATGAAAACATAGACGGCTACAAGTGCGTTCCGTCAAAGAGGCCTCTTGAACAACTTTCCCCCACGGAACTCCACCAGGGAGATCGCCCCAATAAGGCTAGCTTTTCCAACAAGAAGGCAATCCTTGAGAGTGCAAAAAAAATCGAAATAGAGCAGAGAAAGATAATCAACAAATACCAAAGAATTTCCCGCATACAAGAACATGAAAGTAATCCTGAGTTCAGTTCCAATTCCAATTCCGGTTCAGAGTACGAATCGGAGGAAGAAGTAGTCCCAAGATCAGCCACAGTCACACAACTCCAAAGCAGACCAGTGCCATACTACAAGAATAATGGAATGCCCTACTCACTCTCCAAAGTACGAGGAAGGCCCATGTATCCAAGACCTGCTGAAGATGCTTACAATGCCAATTATATTCAAGGTCTGCCCCAGTACCAAACATCTTATTTTTCGCAGCTGTTACTATCATCACCCCAGCATTACGAACATTCTCCACATCAAAGGAACTTTACGCCATCCAACCAATCGCATGGGAACTTTTATTAAATGTCTACATACATACATACATCTCGTACATAAATACGCATACGTATCTTCGTAGTAAGAACCGTCACAGATATGATTGAGCACGGTACAATTATGTATTAGTCAAACATTACCAGTTCTCGAACAAAACCAAAGCTACTCCTGCAACACTCTTCTATCGCACATGTATGGTTCTTATTGTTTCCCGAGTTCTTTTTTACTGACGCGCCAGAACGAGTAAGAAAGTTCTCTAGCGCCATGCTGAAATTTTTTTCACTTCAACGGACAGTGATTTTTTTTCTTTTTCCTCCGAAATAATGTTGCAGCGGTTCTCGATGCCTCAAGAATTGCAAAAGTAAACCAGCCAATACACATCGAAAAACAACTTTTATTATTGTGATTCTCTCAGTCTGTTCATTTGTCAGATATTTAAGGCTAAAAGGAAATGTTGTCGAGACTATCTTTATTGAGTAACTCGAGGGCGTTCCAACAGGCCAGATGGCGCATTTACCGCTTAAAAGTTTCGCCAACTGTGCATGCTTCACAATACCATATTCTTTCTGGTAGGAAACTTGCTCAATCTATTCGAGAAAAAGCCAATGATGAGATACAAGCCATTAAGCTTAAGCATCCTAATTTCAAGCCTACCTTGAAAATCATTCAAGTCGGGGCCAGACCAGACTCATCTACGTACGTGAGGATGAAATTGAAAGCTTCAAAGGACAGCAATGTAGACTGTATCATAGAGAAGTTACCAGCAGAAATCACTGAAGTTGAGCTTTTGAAGAAAATTAGTGACATCAATGATGATGACTCTATCCATGGGTTGCTAATTCAACTACCTCTACCGCGTCACTTGGATGAAACCACGATTACAAACGCTGTGGACTTTAAAAAGGACGTTGATGGGTTCCACAGATATAATGCTGGTGAATTGGCTAAAAAAGGAGGGAAACCATACTTCATACCATGTACTCCTTATGGTTGCATGAAATTACTTGAAGAAGCTCATGTTAAGTTAGATGGTAAGAACGCCGTCGTGTTAGGCAGATCAAGTATCGTCGGAAATCCAATTGCTTCGTTGTTGAAAAATGCGAATGCCACTGTTACTGTCTGTCATAGTCATACAAGGAACATTGCAGAAGTGGTCTCCCAAGCTGATATAGTTATCGCAGCTTGCGGTATTCCTCAATACGTTAAATCAGACTGGATTAAAGAAGGCGCCGTGGTTATTGATGTAGGTATCAACTACGTACCTGATATCAGTAAGAAAAGTGGGCAAAAATTAGTTGGTGATGTTGATTTTGATTCTGTAAAGGAAAAGACATCTTATATTACCCCTGTTCCTGGTGGAGTGGGTCCAATGACTGTCGCTATGCTTGTTTCCAATGTACTATTAGCTGCTAAAAGGCAATTCGTGGAATCTGAAAAGCTTCCAGTTATCAAACCTCTTCCATTACACTTAGAAAGTCCAGTGCCTTCAGATATTGATATATCAAGAGCTCAGAGTCCTAAGCATATCAAGCAAGTTGCCGAGGAGTTGGGAATCCACTCTCACGAATTAGAATTATACGGCCACTATAAGGCAAAAATTTCTCCAAATATTTTTAAAAGATTAGAATCTCGAGAAAACGGTAAGTACGTCCTTGTTGCAGGTATTACTCCGACTCCATTGGGTGAAGGTAAATCCACTACGACTATGGGGTTGGTGCAGGCTTTATCCGCTCATTTAGGGAAACCATCCATCGCGAACGTTAGACAACCATCTCTTGGCCCAACCCTGGGTGTCAAAGGCGGTGCTGCTGGTGGTGGTTATGCCCAAGTTATTCCTATGGACGAGTTCAATTTACATTTGACCGGGGATATTCATGCTATCAGCGCTGCGAACAATCTTCTTGCAGCAGCTATCGACACTAGAATGTTCCATGAAGCCACTCAGAAGAATGATAGTACATTTTACAAGAGACTAGTTCCAAGAAAAAAAGGCATCAGAAAGTTTACCCCATCCATGCAGAGAAGGCTTAAAAGATTGGGTATTGAAAAAGAAGACCCTGATGCTTTAACACCTGAAGAAGTCAAAAGATTTGCTAGATTGAACATAAATCCCGATACTATCACTATCAGAAGAGTTGTCGACATCAATGACAGGATGTTAAGACAAATTACCATTGGCGAAGCCGCTACGGAGAAGGGTTTTACAAGGACCACTGGATTCGATATCACTGTTGCCTCTGAATTAATGGCCATTTTAGCTCTATCTAAAAGCTTACACGAGATGAAGGAACGTATTGGACGCATGGTTATTGGTGCTGATTATGATAACAAACCAGTAACAGTAGAAGATATTGGCTGTACCGGTGCTCTGACTGCATTATTACGTGACGCTATAAAGCCTAACTTAATGCAAACTTTGGAAGGGACCCCCGTAATGGTTCACGCTGGTCCTTTCGCCAACATCTCCATCGGCGCATCATCAGTAATTGCAGACTTGATGGCATTGAAACTTGTAGGTTCAGAAAAGAACCCGTTAAATGACAAGTACATCCATGAACCTGGTTATGTAGTTACTGAAGCAGGATTCGATTTTGCCATGGGTGGTGAAAGATTCTTTGATATCAAATGTCGTTCCTCTGGATTGGTGCCAGATGCAGTTGTATTAGTTGCAACCGTAAGAGCTTTGAAATCTCATGGAGGTGCTCCAAATGTTAAGCCAGGACAATCATTACCAAAAGAATACACAGAGGAAAACATCGATTTTGTTGCCAAGGGTGTTAGTAATTTGGTTAAGCAGATTGAAAACATCAAAACGTTTGGAATACCAGTCGTTGTAGCAATCAACAGATTTGAAACAGACTCACAGGCAGAGATTGAGGTAATCAAGAAAGCAGCCTTGAATGCTGGCGCATCTCATGCCGTTACTTCTAATCACTGGATGGAAGGTGGTAAAGGTGCAGTAGAATTAGCACATGCTGTGGTAGATGCAACGAAAGAACCAAAGAACTTTAACTTTTTGTACGACGTCAATAGCTCCATCGAGGACAAGCTTACCAGCATCGTCCAAAAAATGTATGGTGGGGCAAAAATCGAAGTATCACCAGAAGCCCAAAAAAAGATAGACACCTACAAAAAACAAGGCTTCGGTAATCTTCCCATCTGTATTGCTAAGACGCAATATTCATTATCCCATGATCCATCATTAAAGGGTGTTCCTAGAGGTTTTACGTTCCCCATCAGGGATGTGAGAGCTTCAATAGGTGCAGGTTATTTATACGCTTTGGCTGCAGAAATTCAAACCATACCGGGTCTATCGACATATGCTGGTTACATGGCAGTAGAAGTCGACGACGACGGTGAAATTGAAGGTCTATTTTAAATAGTTTGGCAGACTCCTAATGGCATCAATTCGACCTCGATGTCCGTCTGCACGAGTACCCTTTATATAAACAATTGAGATGAGAATATTAGAAAAATGGGTTTTAGTTATGTAGGTATATGTGCATACATACGTATTATCGAAGTTTTTGCTACCTGTTTATTAACTGAGTATGTATATTAAGATAAATTAATTAAAGAAAATTTAAGCGTCTTCCTTCAATAAAGCATCTCTCTTTTCAGCAACTCTTTGAGCTCTTCTGTCACGAGCAGCTCTGTTCTTCAATCTTCTAGCTTCAGCTTCTTCGTTCAAAGCCTTTTCACGTTGAGCATCAGCCTTAGCTTGGATGATGTGTTCAACCAAGGCTCTCTTGTGTTTGAAAGCGTTACCCTTAGATTCCTTGTACAAAACATGGTACAAGTGCTTGTCAATCTTACCAGCATCACGGTACTTAGCCAATAATCTTCTCAAGACACGTAATCTTCTGATCCAGACAACTTGGGATGGTAAACGGGCTTCTCTGGTACCCTTTCTCTTACCGTAACCACTGTGACGACCTTCTCTCTTAGATTGAGCATGGGCTCTGGTTCTGGATTTAGAGTGGACGGTAACGGCCTTCTTTACGATGGTACCGTTCTTAACCAATTTTCTAATGGCGTTTCTGGAGTTGGCTTGAGCAATTTCAGAGGTTTCATTTGGATCTAACCAAACCTTTCTCTTACCGACACCGACGACAGAAGCGGCAAGTCTCTTTTGAGTACGTAAATTAGCCCTATTAAAGTCATGTTAGTTATTATCGTTCTGTAAGAAGGAAAAAGTCTATTCGCGTCGAAAGATAGAAATTGCGGTGGTAGACACTTTAAAACTTGCTATAGAAAAATGACATGGTTATTATGTATGCTGGATACTGCAGCAGCTCGAGTAACTTTTATCACGTAACTGGTTCTCGTATTGAATACTCATATTAATGAGTCTCACTTATCGCTATAAATATCTTAATGGTAAAGTGCACAGAAAAAAAATTCTTCCACAAGTTTCCTCTTTTGCCTTTTAGTGCTAAAACTCCGATTATAGAAACATCTGGCTTCACTAGCATATTCATGATGCAAATGGAACACAGTATCGTTCTTGGCATATATTACCCATATCACTTTTCAATAACGCTGGTGTTTCAGGTGATAACTCATCAAACTCGCATTCCTCAAGAGGGAGTTATTATAACAATTCTATCTTATTCCTGATAAACTTTCATAGATTCATTATTCACTGCATCACATACATTTTTGCTTTGGAGTTCTTAATCAACTTTCTATGTGAAGCGTAAAATCAATAGATACCTTGTATTCTCTGTTGATCACTGTCCAAACCTATATTTTTGTTTCCCCCTCAGAGAAGTTAGGTCGATGCCTATCGTAGTTTGCAAGGAAGACGGCTTCCAACTGAGACCGCCCTAGTCTGGCAGGATTCGTGAAAGGAGTCCATGCCAGCTGCTACCCAGGGATTGCCACGGCCCCGGCCAGCGTATAGTACACTGTCAGGAGCAATTCGAAGAGACAACCAAAATTACGCTAAGCATCGCACTCTCTCTCAGTCTAGTGCTAAGCGGAAGACATGCTTCAAATGGCCCCCTCACCGAGAAAGGATATTAAACGAAACGAAGAAAAAAAATCTTCACGGAAAATGCGTAATGTCTGGATGACAAAATGCATGGGTGTAAAAAAGGAAATGAGACGAACTTGTATTACCCTTAGTGGGTTGACGAATTTTGAAATAAAGTTTTTCCTTTTTTTTTTTTTTTTTTTTCTTTTTCATTGTTTGGTTGCCTTCAAATTACATATAAGATTTCTCGAGAAGGGTTTTCCATTGTTCTTTTCATTAGGCGTTCAAGTGCATCTAAAGTGCGCTTGAATGATTTCAGATAGAAAGACTAAAGAAGTGGTGTGAGTATAATTAACTCAATTGAAGACGGTTTACCTGAAGTGATATACTGTGCCTTGAGAAACAATGAGTAGCGACGCCAAGCAACAAGAAACAAACTTTGCCATTAATTTCTTAATGGGTGGTGTGAGTGCGGCCATCGCTAAAACTGCTGCCTCACCAATCGAAAGAGTCAAGATCTTGATCCAAAATCAAGATGAAATGATCAAGCAAGGAACTTTAGATAAAAAGTATTCCGGTATCGTGGATTGTTTCAAGAGAACTGCAAAGCAAGAGGGACTAATATCCTTTTGGCGAGGAAATACTGCCAATGTTATTCGTTATTTCCCCACTCAAGCTTTGAACTTCGCCTTCAAAGATAAGATTAAGTTGATGTTTGGTTTCAAGAAAGAGGAAGGCTATGGTAAATGGCTTGCAGGTAATCTGGCTTCTGGTGGTGCAGCTGGTGCTCTTTCGTTATTATTTGTTTATTCTTTAGATTTTGCCAGAACCAGACTTGCTGCTGATGCCAAATCGTCGAAAAAGGGTGGCGCTCGCCAATTCAATGGGTTGACTGATGTTTATAAAAAGACCTTGAAATCGGATGGTATCGCAGGATTATACAGAGGATTCATGCCATCAGTAGTGGGTATCGTGGTTTATAGAGGACTATATTTCGGTATGTTTGATTCTCTCAAGCCACTGGTGCTAACTGGTTCATTAGATGGTTCATTCTTGGCTTCATTTTTATTGGGATGGGTGGTCACTACAGGTGCCTCAACATGTTCTTATCCATTAGACACAGTGAGAAGAAGAATGATGATGACTTCAGGTCAAGCAGTAAAGTACAACGGTGCTATAGATTGTCTCAAAAAAATCGTAGCTTCTGAAGGTGTAGGGTCATTGTTCAAAGGCTGCGGGGCAAATATCTTGAGAAGTGTTGCTGGAGCTGGTGTCATTTCCATGTATGACCAGTTGCAAATGATATTGTTCGGTAAAAAATTCAAATGATCAGTTGGATGAAGAAAAAAGTCATTTTATCGACTTCTCTTCACCTTTCGATCGATTTGATTTTGGCCGCCAACTTGTTTATAGAAAAAAAATAGTAGGAAGGTTATGTATCGCTTTCTTTTATTTTTTATTATAGAGTATAACTGAATAAATTTGTAAATCAGCCACTGTTGTTCGATTGCTTTTTGGGGAAGTGAACTTGAGACCTTTAACTTTCGGCTTTCAGATGGTTGGATAGCAATTTTCACACAATTTGGACATTGTCTCCAAGTTTTCCACAATGATGAAGGTTCTTTGTTAAGTGCATTCCCCCTTTTAAGTACCTTGGCTGTCAATTTTATACCCATTTTTCGTATTTACCATTTAATTAACGATCCAATTATTAGCGTTAATTACGGAAGCGCCAATGAATTTTTAGAAATCAGAACCATAGTTTTAAGCTCAACGGAACTATCCAGGATAATTTCTCAAAGCTTTATCAAGATGAGCATAATTTTCCTTTCGGGGTGTAGACCTTATAAGAGCTTCCGCGTTTTTGTTCTACATTCCATTGAGAAATCTGTTGCCAAAGTTTGCCAATGATCAATGGTAAACGTAACGGTTCTAAGACTCAACCTTCACTATTTGGAGAGTGATGCTTCAAGATAAGCATCCTGATCCATTTTATAATATTTGTTAGGGTTTTCGAGAACTTAGATAAGAATCAATTATTGTCAGTATTATTACATTTTGGTTTTTAATTTTAACATTTTATTTTTATTTTTTTGACAATTCTCAAATAAACTCCATAACAAAAAGGGAGAAAGATTTCAGAAGAATACAAACTTAGGACCTTCTTATGACTATTTCCAACCTTCTCATCGTCCTCTCAACGGGATAAAAGTTCGGCTCCTGTTAAAAAAGAATAATTCTTACTGAGAATGAAGTATTCAAAGAAATTTAATATTTTTGAAATATTTTTTGGGATTGCGCAAACATATACCCTCTCAAAAGCAAGACAAAAATTTACCAAACTTTATAACGATTACACCATTAATTTCTTAGAATTTTTGCTAGACACATCTACAGTACCTGTGGACGTTGGAAATGAAAGACATAATATGAAAAAGATGATTAATTTTTCGCAATTGGTTCAGCAAATTTCAGGTCTTTTTTGAGGATATTTTTCAACTGAGAAATTCAAAACTGACAAGAATTAAAAATGAGAAAAGATTGCGAGCTTTTCTATTCATGTGATACCTTGCCTTTTAATTATATATAGTCATGTTTAAGGGTTTTTAGAGGGTAAAACAAGTTATTGAAAGGGTCCGTAGTCGGCTGCGCAGGAAATGCCCTTTCATAGAGCGAACGTACCACAACGCGCATGTAGTTGAGCGCCGTTCCTGCTCTGATCATACTATACTAGACAGGGAAAAATCCATTTTTAAAACGTGTGACTGCTTTCCCTGTCGGTCCCGAAGTAAGATGAGGTTGCATAATGAATAGCAGCATACGAGACTTTCAGTATTCGTTCTTTAAAGAATTTTGCACTTTTGACCAAGGTCTCTGATTTGCGAGACCTCCCAGTTCGGATGCCTTAAGACACCTCCAAATCTCAAGAAAACTCAACTACAATACGTCCAGGTATAGAGACGAAATTAATTAAATGGAAAACTTATACGTATACGAACTATCTACCAGCCTGTAATTCACTTATTTAGAATATTTATTTAAATTTTTTATAAAAACATCAAAAGCAGACGGACAAACGTTTTAAACCAATGACAGGGTCATGGTAATAATAATAGCTTTATCTTTTTTTATTTCTTTCACTTTCGGTTGGTGAAATCAAGTACTTAAAAGACCTAACAAACTACAATTTGCGCCTTTCTTTCCCCTAATAGAACATGTTAGATTTATAAGCGAAAACGGAAAAGAAAACTACAGCCCAGCAATAAGAGTGCAAATCAAAGTGTGCATGAAGTGACTCGTATCGAACAAATATTTAGCCACTCGTTCAAGCCTGGCCGGCCAAATCCAAAAGATAATCTTTGGCCTCACCAATGATATTAGCGATGACTTCGCCGTCCTTTAGCACATAACCATGTGATTTATCCTCGCTTAAAACTGTTTGAATTTCATAGTTCTTTTTCTCTTGCTTCTTCAAAAACTCCTGGTACCCACTGACTGTCGTCAATTCAACAGGTGCGCTTTGCAAGAAAGAACCGGTAGAATGAGTAAAATTTGTGTTTTGTTTGTATAGAGCAGATGACATGTTATAGTATAATGTAATTTATTGTAGTTGGTGACTTGAACCCCTATCGAATGAAGAGTGCGCCGCTTTCCCTTATACAAACTGGAGCCGCAAGTCCTTTGTCCCTTTTATAATAATGAGATGATCCGGTGATAACTACTTATTGCCAGAAAAAGCCCAGATCAGATAATTAATGGGGACAAACCAAAACAAGAAAAAAAACCGCGAAATGAAGTGCGGGTCAAAAGAGGAAAAAGGAATATGGATAACATGTATGCGCGCACTGACGTAACTGCACGTACTTCAGAAGCAACATATATTCAACAAAACTAAGCAAGAAGATATTATTAGCTGTAACTATATCACATTTAGACTTACCCCTATCGTTCATACTTCCCACTGCAACCCTAGTTGTAGTTCTGCTAATAGTCGGCCAATCTTGAACATGTACTGTAAGGCCCAAAAGGGCTCCAGGGATGCCCTTCTACAAAGCATTTCACATGCTAATAAAAGCCCCGTTACATAATAACATCTCCCGCCCACAAAAGCGTTTGATCCTGTTTTTCTATTTGCTTCCATAAAAAATCGGATCACATTTCCTTTTCTTCCGCCTTAGATCTGCACCGAGATCTTTTGCGCTCTATTTTACCCCTAGAAACTGGACCCGGCCTAGAATCTTTCACTGCCACCAGAGAGTTTTAGCCTCGCTCTCTTTTAATTTGCTGAAAAAGGGTTTCCTGATAGAAGCCGCGGTTAATAGAAAAACGGGAAAAAAGTTATGGTCGGTATGTTCTACCCACCTGGATATAATCGTGTGACTAACATACGTAATGAATCCTAGCTGTGACTCCTCTCGAACGAAGAAGAAAGAGGCAATGCATGCGTAGAAACTAAATCTTGAGATTTCTGTTTGATGAAAACACTGCACAAGGTAAAATGAATTATTCTTTTAAAATTAGAGATACATAAAACATACACTTGATAGAAAGAAGAATACATATTAATTTAATGTCACCATATTATAAAAATAAAATTTGTTATCGTCCTAGCTTTTTTTAAAGCTTCTTTTTCAGCTTATGCAATAGCCCCTTTTTATGTTTTGGTTTTTCCTTTGCCGCCGATGAAGAGGAAGAGGATTCGGTTGTCTTAGAATTGTTCGTGACATTCTTCACTCCAGCATCACGATGGCGGTGGTGGTGATGATGATGGTGGGGCTGAGTAGCATCTGTAGTAGTAGTAGTAGTAGTAGTAGTAGTAGTATTGTTATTGGATGGTCTTGCAGAATCCTTAGTTTCCTTCGTGGAAATAGATCTTGATGGGCCATTTTTCGTGCTTACTTCAGTCTTTTTTGTTTGTTCAGTAGCCACTGAAACCTTCGATTGGTTATCGTTAACAGCTGCGTTGACAACAGGCTTAATATTTGCATCTTTAATTAGTGGAGTCTTAGTGGCAGCATCGTCTTTGGCCTGGGTATTTTCGTTATTTTCGCCACCAGTAACAGCAATTTTGGGTATTTGATCAATTTTTCTACTTAGTGCATCAACGGCGTCACCATCTGACAAAAGCTTACTTTCCGTGCCTAAGGTATTGTTATTGGTGGCGTTGGAAGATTCTGCACTGGATTTCGCATCCCTAATGGATTTACCGTCCTCATCAAACCTTAAGTAGTAATTTTTAGATGTTGGAATTGTTTCTGGTAAAGTGGCGCCTGCAACACCATATGAGCCAACGGTAGGCACCTTCACCAAAGAATTTCTTTTTTCAGTACTTTCTGTGGCCAATGGCTTTTTACCAGCAGATCCGGCTGTATCGTTATCAACAGCTTTGACTACACCGGTTTTGCTGCTAGAAGAAGAAGAAGATAATGAAGGCGAGGAGGCTGAGGATAAAGAAGACGGATCATTGTTGGCATGAGTGGCAGCATGTGCCTCATATCCATTGGCAGAAGGGGCAGGCTGTTTCTCACCGAGTTCTTGGTGCAAATTCTCATTCGCAGACCCTTTTCTTTGAACTAGTTCTTTTTCGTTATTCGAATTAAATTCAGGGGAGGGAATTTTTTCAAAGACTTCTTGTTTTGGTGGGTTTTGCACGTTAACTACATGCTTTGGCACAATGCCATTTGCAACGTCATCATGGGAAGATTTCAAAATACTAGAGAAAAGGAAGAAAATAGCAACACTAACATGCTCAATAAAAACAGCATATAGTACAATATTTATCCACGAGTGGTTTATTGGATTTGCTAGGTACCAAGCTTTATTCGTATGGATGGAAGTATGAGCGCCGACACCTGGTATATTACAGCTCTGGTACATATAGGTCAAAGTAGCAGTGATAACACAACCTAAGATGGAGAACATAACTAAGACAGAGTTCCATAGACCAACCGTCAGTTTTTGGGTATTAGACACAGAGGATGGCTTATCGTAGATTGGAAATGAAAAATACTCAGGTTTACTATAAAGCACAGCTTTCCTCAAATCGACTTGGTAAACAATCAAATTGACTATCAAACAGATAAATGGAGCTAGTGGCCAAACTGTAGAAAACATAACAAGGTAGCCGAATTGTAGAAGAAGCTTTTTGAAGTTGGCGTCCAAATCAAATGTTGCTCCCCAGGGGTCTGTTTGGTACGACTTAACCTTTGACCAAATTTTCATATCTGATGAGCTGAGTTGAGCTTTACCGATTTCACTCTCAGCTTTGACAAAGTTAGGATTTGGTCCATTAATTTTCTGCTGAGCAATGCTAACAAGGCTTGGAACAAAGTTTTCCATGCTAAATTGAATCAGTTGGTTGATAACAATAAAGTAGAAAAATTGATCTTCATAGCGCTTTGTATCAATAATAAAATCTGAATCATGGGTAGGTAAACGGGCCAATATTGAAAAGGCATTGAAAACCTTAGTTCTTATTTCTGCGGTCAACAAATGCCCCATTGGGAGATAAAGAAATAGTGTAATTAATAGGGGAACGTAACTGGATAGAAAAACAATAACAAAGTTCTTAGCTTCCTTAGATTTCTTTGCACTCACAACACTGCTATGATTTTCCCACTTTGTCATTGGTTCTACGAAATATTTGTTGTAAATCACAGTTAAAACCGGAGTAAACGTGCAAATAAGTATAGTAGGCAAAAAAGACAAGATGGAAATCATTGGGCCGTTATAAATTTGCTTGATGAAAATTTCCAACGCAAAACAATATAGCTGGAATGATAGTAATATTGCGCCAAACAACAAAGCCACAGGAATAAAACAACATTTCTTCAACATGATAACTGAACTAGCTTTTTTTTGGGCTTTCTGTTTATCTTGAAGAAACTCAATGGTAGAAAATGAAGAGTATTTACTCAGTCTATCAGACCAAAATGGTTCATATTTATAAAGCCAAAAGGCTGTAAATGACAATGTCCATAGGATGGCGAACAGCGAGTATGTGGAATTGAACTCATACGTAAAATTAGATAAAAATCTAATTGATAATCCGAAAAAGGAGAAAGGAATCAACCATTTTATATAGTTCTGTAAGAATGCAAAATATAAGGATTGTTTGGGATTATTGGTCAAATTCGATAGGTTGTACAACTCATACTGTTTTGGAGCCTCCAGTATTTTTGATTTGCTGAGAGAAATCAGTTTATGCAAATCATCGGACAATTCAGTATCATGATATGGTATGATGGATTCAATGAAGTCCAGATTCTGCAAAAATGAAAAAAGCGGTTTCGCATTATCCTGATGGATTCTAATAAACGCATAGCTTGTTTGCAGATCATGACCAGGTTCGATAATAGAATGTATATTCAAACGTTTGAATTCGACATTCAAACTCTTCTCGTTTGCACTCGAAGTTTTATTGAATACAATAACACAATTCGGATCTAGAGATGTAATTGTCTGCGACATAGTATGCTCAACTGCTTGTGCTTGTTTTAATCTTTTTCAAATGTATTTGACAAATTAGCCATAAATCGACCGAAACAGTATTCACCTTCAAAAATGTTAATGATGGTGAGAACGGTTATTGGAGCGACTGTTCAAATATCTTTTCCAGCCCCCTATTTCCAGCTTCCCTTATAGAAATAATTGCAACGGGGAAAAAAGGGATATTTCTTAATGAAGTCAATAGTAGCTGCAAAAAGAAAACTATTTTTCAGTTGAAAAATATGGAAAGTGCTTATTTATCAGAAAGCTTTTACAGTCTTTCACACTGATATAGTGGTGGAATCTTTTTGTTTTGAAAACAACAGAGGAAAAAAAAAAAAGATAAAAAAAAGTGCCCTTGTTTGTTTTCGTCCCTAGAAGGAAAAAAAAGAGAAGTTTCTCGCAGAGTGAAAAAAAATGTCAAGAAAAGATCCTACAAGAACAAATTGTGCGCAATAATGTGCTTCGTGCTGTTTTAGGATCTTGGAGTCAAAAATAAAATAGTTTTGTAAATTTATGTAAGATGCTGTAGTCAAATTTATGTATCGAGTCTATGCATATGTACACCGTGTTGAGGAATCTTTTCTAGAAGCACTGCGGTGTCGCCTCTTGAATATTTTAACGCGATTTTTTATTCCTTTGAACATAAAATAGACTTTTCATTTGTATGATGGTTCATGGAAATTATAGATTAGTACAGCACAAACATGTCATTGTGGGTAGATAAATACAGACCTAAGTCTTTGAATGCTCTTTCACATAATGAAGAGTTGACAAATTTTCTAAAATCGTTATCTGATCAGCCTCGTGATTTACCTCATCTTTTACTGTATGGACCAAATGGTACAGGTAAGAAAACGCGTTGTATGGCATTATTGGAGTCCATATTTGGGCCTGGAGTCTATAGATTGAAAATTGATGTCAGACAATTTGTCACTGCTTCGAACAGAAAACTAGAACTGAATGTGGTCAGTTCGCCATACCATTTAGAGATCACGCCAAGTGATATGGGTAACAATGATAGAATTGTCATCCAAGAACTATTGAAAGAAGTGGCTCAAATGGAACAAGTGGACTTTCAAGATTCTAAGGATGGACTTGCCCATAGATATAAGTGTGTTATTATCAACGAGGCGAACTCATTAACAAAAGATGCTCAAGCTGCTTTAAGACGTACCATGGAAAAATACTCCAAAAACATTAGGTTGATAATGGTCTGCGATTCGATGTCGCCTATAATTGCTCCTATCAAATCCCGTTGTCTGTTGATTCGTTGTCCTGCACCAAGTGATAGCGAAATTTCAACTATTTTGTCTGATGTGGTGACAAATGAAAGAATACAACTAGAAACAAAGGATATTTTGAAAAGAATTGCTCAGGCATCGAATGGGAATTTGCGAGTCTCCCTATTAATGCTTGAATCTATGGCACTAAACAACGAATTAGCATTGAAAAGCAGTAGCCCTATAATAAAACCAGATTGGATTATAGTGATCCATAAATTAACGAGGAAAATCGTTAAAGAGAGATCTGTCAATTCTTTAATCGAGTGCAGAGCTGTCCTATACGATTTACTAGCTCATTGTATACCTGCCAATATCATCTTAAAGGAACTAACGTTTTCTTTGTTGGATGTGGAAACCCTGAATACCACGAATAAATCGTCCATAATTGAATACTCAAGTGTTTTTGACGAAAGATTATCACTTGGAAACAAAGCAATATTCCATTTGGAAGGGTTCATAGCAAAAGTCATGTGCTGTCTAGATTAATGTAAGATATGTCATAAATACTGTATAAGTCACACAAAAAGCTGATATTTAACGCATCTTAGTCTTTATTTTCTTTATTATTTATTTTCATTTAAAACAAACTTTACTGTTTTTTTTTTGTTTATTATTTTTAGTATACAACTATATAGATAATTTACATTTATTCTTCGTCATTAAATTTAGGAGCCAAGAAAAACTGTAGGAACCCACTCTTCAAATCAAATTGGAATAAAGCAGGAGCTTCGCTGGAGAGCCTGATACCAACTCTATCAGAAAGGGAGGAGCCCTTAATGATGTCCAATAAATATTTAGCTCCGAACGTCAAGTCGACAGGTTGATCCATTTCAAGTTTGATGCTTGTTTCAGGATGTTCCATATCCACGAATGGTTTTATTATGACTGAACCTGATCCGATATCACCGTCAGCTACAAACTTTATTGTTTCTTTGGTGATCATGATATTAATAGAATCACTCAATTGGGACAAGTCACGAACAATTTTAGAGAATTCGGAAGATGGCAATGACAGGGTGGAGTCGTACTGTAATTCTTCAATCTTTAAGAAATCAGCATCGATATCCATCAATTTCAGAGAGTATTCGGCTATACGATCTTTCTTGGTATCCTCAAATAATAAGATGATGGAATCCGGTGTGTTGTCAGCAATTAGTGTTAATGTATCGGTGTTGTTACCACAACGTAGGATTTTACTTAGTGAGGTTAGATCCATACCTAACGTAACAGGATGGTCACATCTATATTCTTGGAAGGCTTCGACACCTATTTCCAAGGAGACCAATAGAACTCTTGAGTCATCGACAGCTTGTGCAATGATACCATCTTCTTTACATTGGAAATTGACCAACTGGACACAATCTTTGAAACCATCAATTATTCTCTTGAAAAGGGATGCTTCTTCAAATTTTGCTTCTAACATTTTTTCTCTCTTTTGACTGCGTACTTAGTGCTTGCTGCTTGTTGCTGTGAGTGAAAAAGGACGGCGAAAGTGAAAGGTGCAAGTGGAAAGAAAGGAAGGCTAAAGCAAAAGTGTTTCTTATATATAATTTTATGTACCAGAGGAAGCAAAGTACGAAAACTATCAGTTGAAATCCAAAAAAAAAAAGTTACGCGTTTCGCGTTTTGGTGCGTCGGATGGAGAAGAAAAATGCTAAATAATTAGATATTGAAGAATCAGCATAAGTTGTGCGAAAAAGGAAGAGAATACATAAAAGAAAAGAAGGATATATAAGTAAAATAATGATAATAGTAATAATAATAACACATAATGCAACCTACTCAACTTCTTTCTGAAGTTTCAAAAGTACGTTGTATGGGAGGTAGAGAACATTGAGTTGTTAGATCAAGCACGTGTAGCATTGTACAATTCCTTTTCAGATTCGTATCTCTTCTTGTCTGCTTGAGCCTTAGATTCATAGGGTTGCTTTTCTTCAGCAGTTAAGGCCTTCCACCTCTCACCCAATATTCTGCCTACTTGGCCAAAAGTTACGTCAGGATTCTCGGAACGGACAATGTCTCTGTTTTCATTAGCAAAGAACATATAAGCTGACAAGCCCCTCTTAGGGGCGTTAGGATCCTTCTTTCTCCTGGTGGTCCTCTTCTTTGGTTCCTTTGGTTGCTTTGCTTCTTTAGTTGCGGCCATAGCGCTAGTTTTATATATGTTAATGTTCTAAGTTAATTAGTTAGTACTCTTGTCGTGCGCTATGATAAACAAAGGAAGGGGGTGCACAGAACAGCAGTCCTTTAGAGGATACTACAGTAGAAAGCTAGAGTCCTGACTTACAACTTGAGCATGCCGTTATGGGCGGCTATTTCATTTCACCTGAACCGTATTAAAATATCATCTTCCTTGCTGCTACAACCTTCATTGTAGCCGGTTTATAAGATTACCATCATTGTCTACCCCTCTTTAACTTCTCCCGAAAAGCAGAGTTGCCCTTAGCTGTATCCTGTTCTAGCTGTGCTAAACTGTACGTTCTTATTAAGCCCATCCTCGTCCGCTGGGCTCACCCAGCGCTTTACATACTTTGCGAAAAAGTCGTTTTTCTGCTTGGTGTTAGGAGCTGTCTCCCATAGTGTAAACTCCCACTATTGCCTCAACCTCACTTGCTGTACTTTATAGTTGCCGCGCCACCTAAAAAAAAAAACAAAAAAGACACCACCTAAAAAAACGGGTGAGGGGAATGCACGTGACCCAGGTGCGGGTACCATATAAATGTACTTCTAAAATTGTCTACACAGCTTATAATGCTATATATGCAGGTTACTATTATATACAAACAGCACAGACAGTCCTCATATTTACAGCTATTTTTTGGAATCATCAGCTATTTCTTTGGCCACAAATCGCGAATAATGTCGTAGCTGATTCTCTGGCCCGAAACCTCGTGTTTGTACAAATCCTCCAATGAGGCGATTGCTGTAATGCATCTTTGCCACACATCTGTCTATGCAGCATTGCTCACCTTTCGTTAGATCAGGCTCACCAAAGCCCTCATGCGGAATACATTTCTCAAGACACGTACTGAGGATATTGTTGAAAGTCGAGCACATCGCATCGAATTGCACTCCTGCAACGTCTAGCTTCTCTTGCGAGACCTCCTGGTTGCCCCTTAGACTATTTAAAAAGAACGACATCCTTTTCTTGGTGCACTTTAATATTATACGGGAGCTCCGAAATCTATTTCAGCAATATAGGCTACAATCAACTTTGCTGTTCTTACTTTTTAGTTAACTTTTTTCTTTTCATTCTGCCGCTAATCTACAAACTCGTTACCCTACTAGTACATAAAAGAAGATCAGAATCGATGGGTATTTATATTTGCAATATTATTTATTTATACAATTTATTGTTTTAATAGGGTATCATTGTAGTGAGTAGTATTCCAGTCCCAGTAGAAGGTCAATTCGGTGACGTTACTGACACTGCTGACGTTACAGACCTTTAGGAAGTCAGTACCGGCTACTCTCTTTTCAGCATAGTCGTAGAAGTCATTGATTTCACAAGAGAACCCTGGACCAGTGGAACAGGTTTCAATTGGAACGACAGCATCGTTAATGACGTATCTGACGTAGGTGTCGTTAGAACATTGGAATTTTTCGGTGTAGACACGAGCACCTTGAGGAACGTACCAGGACTTATGGAAAGTGTTGCCCATGAATGGAACGTATTCGGCAGTTAAGTTGTTCTTGTCGTCAATTATTCCGATGGTTGTCAAATAGTTTAGGATATCGGTATCGTGGGTAAAACTCAACCAGACTTTTAAGTCTTGAGTTTCACTTTGCTTTAACAACTTCAAAGTAGCGTTAAACAAGTTGGCACCGACGGATCTGATCATATCATAACCTGGTCCATCCTGGTAAAACGATACCAGGTCCTGGCCGTATGAGTAACGTACCAATTCATCTTCGGTGAAGATATCACAAACATCACTGTAGCCTCTAGCGTTCAATTCGTATGCACACCATGCAAACAAAGTGTTGGCGTCCTTTGAGGTCAAATTCAAACCCTTGTTTTCTTTGTTTAATCTCTTGGCAATGTCATCCAAGTATGTGGTATCGTATTTGTCCAAAATGTCATCATTAGCATCTTCATCCCATCCTGGGCACGCATTACCAGCACTCAAGGTGTTGGCGCCGGCGGACATGGCTTCACTGACAGTCTGCAAGGAGATGTTGAATTGGTCACCTAAACCATCAATGAAATATTGAGCAGTGTCATGAACCCTTTCAGAACTAGCGGCGAAAATTGGGAAACTGGTTTGATTTTCGAACATGTAGCCATATTGCGCTAAAAACTCACGAGCATGTCTCTTAGCATCCATCTCACCAGTGTATGGATTTAAAACATTGTCTGAGTTGGCAAAAGTGGTTTCCATTTCCAAATCATCGTCATCACGAATGAAAAACTCGTAATCATCGTTCAAGAATGACAATGAGCCGTTGAATTGACGGGTGTAATTGCTCAACTTATACCATGTTTTCATGATGGTAGCACCTTTACTGTAAGTAGGGTATCTTTCACCATGTCTGGCGAGCATTTGCAATTGTTTCATTTCACAACCTTCAGGCAAGTCACGAGAGATACCATAGTCGCCAGGGAAAGAGAAGTATGGCCCGGCACCACCCAGAAATGGGAATATGTCTTCCTGAGTGCCAATTTTGGCAACATCGGCTAACTCTCCGAGGGGAATTGTACCTGCATTAACTAAAGCAGCGGCTAGAACCGAATAAACAACAGACTTAAACATAGGTAATTTGGAATGGCCCTTGATTTACTGTAGTATTTTTTTTATGATAATCAAGGCATAATTGACTTCCATCCAGCAAATATAAGCACTTATATATATTGCATAGGACTACTCAAAGCTGTTTACTATTTCCCAAACTGGTATTATTTAGTAAATTTCTTTTGAATTTTTTTTTTTTCACTCTTCCTTTTTTTCATTTTTGCGATGCCAGTTCTTTGAGTTTCCCTTATACGGCATATGCACTTAAGGTTTGATTTTACTAATTAAAGGCGTGCCTAAGCGGCGACTAATACTGTAATATAATATGGGTTCCTGACTGACTACAGGGATTGAAACATCCATTTACCTGTTTCGGATATCTCTGCAGATTTTAATCTTTCGGCAAAATTTAGATAAAAAATTTGGGTATTCGTATTTAGTTTCCAATATTATTTAGTTATACAAAACTATTGTCTCAATAGACTGGCGTTGTAATGAGTAGTGTTCCAGTCCCAGTAGAAGGTCAATTCAGTAGAGTTACTGACGCTGCTGACGTTACAGACCTTTAGGAAGTCAGTACCGGCTACTCTCTTTTCAGCATAGTCGTAGAAGTCATTGATTTCACAAGAGAACCCTGGACCAGTGGAACAGGTTTCAATTGGAACGACAGCATCGTTAATGACGTATCTGACGTAGGTGTCGTTAGAACATTGGAATTTTTCGGTGTAGACACGAGCACCTTGAGGAACGTACCAGGATCTGTGGAAAGTGTTGCCCATGAATGGAACGTATTCGGCAGTTAAGTTGTTTTTGTCGTCAATTATACCAGCGGTGGTCAAAAAGTTTAGGATATCGGTATCGTGGGTAAAACTCAACCAAACCTTTTGGTCTTGAATCTCACTTTGCTTTAATAATTTGACTGAGGCATTGAACAAGTTGGAACCGACAGACTTGATAATATCGTAACCTGGACCTTCATGGTAATAGGTGTGCAAGTCTTGGTAGTAGGAGTAATGGACTAATTCATCCTTGGTGAAAATATCACAGACATCACTGTAACCTTTGGCGTTCACTTCAAATGCACACCACGAGAATAAAGTACTAGCGTCAGTTGAGGTCAAGTTCAAACCCTTGTTTTCCTTGTTCAATCTCTTGGCAATGTCATCCAAGTAGGTTGTGTCGTATTCATTTACAATGTCATCATTGGCATCGTAGTCCCAGGCAGGACATGAGTTACAAGCACTCAAAGTGTTGGCACCAGCGGATTCAGCTTCACTGACAGTCTGCAAGGAGATGTTGAATTGGTCACCTAAACCATCAATGAAATATTGAGCAGTGTCATGACATCTCTTAGAATTAGAGGTAAAAACGGCGAAACTGGTTTGGTTTTCGACCATGTAACCGTATTGAGCCAAGAAGTCACGAGCATGTCTCTTGGCGTTCATTTCACCAGTGTATGGGTTCAAAACATCGTCCGAGTTGGCAAAAGTGGTTTCCATTTCCAAATCATCGTCATCACGGATGAAAAACTCGTAATCATCGTTCAAGAATGACAATGAGCTGTTGAATTGACGAGTGTAATTGCTCAACTTATACCATGTACTCTTGATAGTCTTAGCCAGACTGACAGTAGGGTATCTTTCACCATGTCTACCAACCATTTGCAGTTGCTTCATTTCACAACCTTCAGGCAAATCACGAGAAATACCATAGTCGCCAGGGAAAGAGTAGTATGGTCCGGCACCACCCAAAAATGGGAAGATATATTTTTGGGTACCAATCTTGTCGACATCGGCTAGTTTGCCTAAGGGAATGGTACCTGCATTGGCCAAAGAAGCGGCTAAAATTGAATAAACAACAGATTTAAACATTGGTAATCTCGAATTTGCTTGCTCTATTTGTTGTTGTTCTTATTCTCATGAGAGATGAAGCCATACTAACCTCGACTTAGCAAAACATCAGCGCTTATATACGTTTCATTTCGACAATTCAAAGATGTTTACCCTTATCCCAAATGGGTATATGCCTTGCCAAGTAAGGTGACCAATTTGATAATTTGGCATGTGCGATCTCTTCGAAAACAGGGACCAGAATCATAAATTTAGTCTGTGCTAGTCCCACGTGTGAGTGCCAAGGTTGTATCGATTCGTTTAGAGATTGCCTATTCAATTAACTCTTTTAATCACTTTTACCTTTTTTGGCATTGTGCAGTTGCGTTCTATGCGAAAACGTGCTAATTTAATATATATTTCTTTGTGCAGACAAAGAAAAAGCGCTATGAACCTTTTACCTTCGTTTGAAGTTTATAGACGACGTCCGCTTACATGAGAAAACATTAAAGCAGCGCACATAAGATGACTTCCAAATACGTTGACATATTTGCGCATTCTTGTTGAATGCAACTTTCGGATCCTTGTAATGCCGGTCTCCGGCGTCCTGTGAAGAGAGCGTGCGACACGCCGCTATTAGCGTGGGGACTGACATCAGGTCAACATTATTATTGTAGCGAGCTACTTTCGGTCAGTAAATAGAACATATGTAGAGATACAAGCGATTATTAGAAGGAGCGGACCTACAACAAAATTGGGTCACGTTTCTCGCAATTATTACTTGGATGCCCTCTTAGCTAATGCCAATGTGCAGTAGTAACTTATCAGTCCGATGTGTAAAAAATAGAACTAATTTTTTGCGAAAAGATGGGCAAAAACCATCTCTGGTCAATTTTCTCACTAAAGAGGGACGGAGTCTCTTGTTTTCTTCTATTAGTGCAGAGGGAATGTTTTGATTTTCCCTTTTTTTTTCTTTCGCTTCTTCAACAGTGGTAAAAAATAATAATTATTGGCGATGGGATAACCAAGGAACATTGTATTTAGCAATTGAAAATTACGGTAAAGACAGCCGCTCTGACTTGATCTCTGATATTAAAAATTCGGAAACAATAATTACTTCTTTTAAGATGCGGGTTTTAATAACTAACGATGATGGTCCCTTAAGTGATCAGTTTTCACCATACATTAGACCTTTTATTCAGCACATTAAAAGAAATTATCCTGAATGGAAAATCACGGTTTGTGTACCTCATGTCCAGAAATCATGGGTGGGTAAAGCTCATCTTGCTGGTAAAAATTTGACAGCTCAATTCATATATTCTAAAGTTGACGCTGAAGACAATACTTTTTGGGGCCCATTTATCCAGCCACAAATCAGGTCAGAAAACTCTAAATTACCTTATGTTCTCAATGCTGAAATCCCGAAAGATACAATTGAGTGGATATTGATCGATGGAACTCCAGCATCGTGCGCAAACATCGGGCTGCACCTATTGTCTAATGAACAGTTTGATCTAGTACTGTCGGGTCCAAATGTTGGTAGAAATACATCTGCTGCTTATATTACCTCTTCTGGTACCGTAGGAGGTGCAATGGAATCTGTTATTACTGGAAATACAAAGGCCATTGCTATTTCTTGGGCCTATTTTAATGGATTGAAAAACGTCTCCCCACTTTTAATGGAGAAGGCCTCTAAGAGATCTTTAGATGTTATCAAACATCTTGTTAAGAATTGGGACCCAAAAACAGATCTATATAGTATCAATATTCCTTTAGTGGAGAGTTTAAGTGATGATACAAAGGTTTACTATGCACCAATTTGGGAAAATAGATGGATTCCAATATTCAACGGCCCTCACATTAACCTAGAGAATAGCTTTGCTGAGATCGAAGACGGTAATGAATCATCATCGATTTCCTTTAATTGGGCTCCAAAATTTGGGGCACATAAGGATTCTATTCACTATATGGACGAATACAAGGACAGGACTGTTTTAACTGATGCTGAAGTTATTGAATCCGAAATGATCAGTGTCACTCCCATGAAAGCCACTTTCAAGGGTGTCAACCACCTTCTTGGAGAGTTGAAACTGACTGAGGAAGAAAATAATTTATCAAAAACAAATAACCTCATCGTGGTAAGTATAGACCCAATGGAATATATATACAAACCTCTAACCCACGCCCTGAAAAAATATCTGCCACAAGTGGAGATTGTATCAAACTTGCCAGAATTTGACAATGGAGGGTGTGAAAAAGAAATGAAGGTTTTTCATTATGGTGATTATGAACAGCTAGATATGGACAAACTAATGGAACTGCCAAATAATTACTTCACAAACTCTTATATATATAGGAAGGCATTGATAAGAAAACACTTTCTTTCGCATACCATACAGACTTATACTGCGAAGAACCCAGAGTCCATTTTAAAGAAGGCATATTTGGAATCATTCACTATTGATTTAGATTATGCTGAATTTCTAGACGACGCATTAGATGAAAATTGGGAATTACGCCAAGAGTTGGAGAATGAAAGCCAAGATAAATGGTGGATCGTGAAACCGAGTATGAGCGATAAAGGTCAAGGTATCAGGGTATTTAAGACTATTGAAGATTTACAGGCTATTTTCGATTCCTTTGACGATGAAGACAGCGAAGCAGAAGAGAGTGGAAATGACGACGATGCTGATGATGTAAATGGCGAATTCATGGATAATAACAAGGTTAATATTTCCCAATTGCGCCACTTTATTATACAAGAATATTTAACCAATCCGTTACTATTGGCATCTATGGATAATAGAAAGTTCCACATAAGATGTTACGTCGTCTGTAGGGGAGATTTGCAAGTTTTTGTTTATGATAGAATGCTAGCGCTCTTTGCTGCCAAGCCATTTGTTCCTCTAGATCCATATGCGTATTCCGTAACTGATTTGAAAGATTTGGAATGCCACTTGACTAACACATGTCTGCAGAGCAAAAAGAAGGATAAAGATTCTTCTGTTTTGGAGTTTGACTCCATAGAGGAAATTCCAAATGAGAGAAAGTCCAATATTAAGGAGCAAATCCATAGCATAACGAACGACGTTTTCTTAGCTGCTGTAAATGTAAATAGATTAAACTTCCAACCGTTACCAAACGCATTTGAAACATATGGCGTAGACTTTTTGATTGATTCGAATTACGAAGTTAAATTACTAGAGATCAACGCTTTCCCAGACTTCAAACAAACTGGGAAAGATTTGAAGAACCTCATTGATGAATTATTTGATGACACTGTCAAATACTGTGTTACCCCCATCTTTAACGAGAATAGAAATAAGACAGATGATGAAACAGACCCGAACTTCGTAAAAGTCATTGATTACACTTCAAACGGTTGGTGAAACAAAAAAAAAAAAAGAACCCATCCTAAAATACTGTTATTATTACTAAATAGTGCTAAATAATACATATGCCTTGATTTTATTTCCGAAATTTTTTGTTTTGTCAATTTAGGCTCTATTAGCTTCTTCATCAGGTTCATTATCGTCTACAACACCGTCTTCCATGGTATTTTCAATTTCTTCCTCAAAATTTGTTGTCTTATTTGTTGTAGCACTGATCAGACCTCTCTTCACAACACGTAGAGCCACCGGGATAGTAATATCATCGTCAGATATACCCAAATATTCCCGACTCCAATTTAAAATCCTACCTCTTATTCTATTGGCTTTTATTACAGACTTTCTGATTTTTTGTAAGTTTCTTATGAATTCTTTATTCCTCTGTAGTGCAATCTGCGACAGCTGTCGGGCAGACTCAATTTCCTCATTTAACTGTTGTTGTTCGGCCGCTGTTAATGTTGATATAGAAGCAGAACCGGAAGAAGATGGCAGCAACGATAACAGCGCATTAGATTGTTCCAACCTTGGCAATGCAAAAAAAGGATCTTCCTCTCCAAATTCTTCCATGCCATTATTGATATGACCAGCTTCAGTAGACAAACTATTCGAGTTAACCTCGTTGATATTGTTTTTGTTGTTAATGTCATCCTCGTCGCTTGCCCCTCTATCCTCTGGAAGTGTCAAATTGTGATTATAAGATGGTAGGTTCAAGTTAGATTCATAAATTGGTTCAGGATGATCTCCTAAAAAAACCTCCAAAAACTGGGAATATCTAACAACTGACATCTGTTCTTTTTCAATCATTAGAATTATTTGCAAGGCTAAATTTTTCAAAATTGGGCTTGAAAATGTCCTTGAGATAGTTTTATGATTTATTATATCCCCTAGGGAAAGAATGGGAGTCAAAATCTCCTTTACATTCACTAGTTTTGATAGGTTGTCATCGTCTTCTTCGCCGTAATATTCATCAGTGATATTTTCGTCTTCCTTCTCACTACCATCGATGTCGTTTTCATCACCGACTAAAACAGGCTCGACGTTGATGTCAGGTGTGAATTTTATTCTTTTGCGTCTACTATCAGTGACAATATTTGTTTGCAGAAGGCGATGCTCCGAACCGTTATAGAACACAGTTTGCTCAATCATTGGCTTAGAATTGTTCAAGTCTCTTCTTGTTACTACTTCGCTTCTCTGCAAAAGTTTGTTACCTCTGTTAGAGGATATGCCAGTGGCCTCAGGATAGATTAGTTTTCCATCAAGGGATCTTTTCAGTACCTGATAGTTACCGCTTTTTTCCTTTATTATCCTTCTAGTAAATGTGCTAATTATATTCGATTCACTAGCTAACACACTCTTGCTTTCCAATTCTGCGTTGTTTTTCATACTGCTCCTAATAGTCATCTCGATCAACAAGAAGCAACAGCTGAGATATTTGTTTCTCAACCTCTTTTTTGCAGGAGATGCTGTCATCAAGCAACGTTTCTTCTATTTGAAAGCGATTGTTTTACCAGAACAAAGTTCGCTACCCGGCTTCGGTCCTCTTGGATATAGGAGACAATAATGATCTTCGAATAACGCCGTTATAAAGTGAACATTATAATTATCCGCTTAAAGGCTTTTTAGTAATTTTGTAAAACAATTGCTTCTAATTTCAAGACTTCCAAAAGGTTTCTCGAGTAACTAGTGCTTTCCAATATCTACAACAAAATAAAATAATAGAATAATGGGTGTTTGCACTATTTTTAGGTGGCTCTTTGCTGCTTACTTGCTCTCTTCATATAAGTCGCTTCCTGGGGCATATTTTGTTAGGTTTTATTATTACGTTATTCAAAACTTGTTCTTGCCTATGTTTACAGGGTTTGAAACCGAGAATATTAAGAAACTTGAGAAAAATGAATATGGCTGTTTCTCGTACACCAGCCTAGATACCTATGCCTCTCCATTCGAATGTGACTTCTACTTTCATAAGAGCAATAGCACCTATTTTGCGGAATTGGACATTTCAAGAGGTAATCTCATGTGCAAGATTTTTCAAAAATTGATGCTGAATTCCAAGCATTATCCATATATTCCAGTTGCGAACGTTTTCACTAATTTCTTGAAGGAAATCAAGCCTTTTCAAAAGTACTCGGTTTCATCAAGGATTATCTGTTGGGATGAGAAATGGATTTACGTCATGAGTAGATTCACAATTAAAAAGGGCACCGTCTTATGCTCATTATCATTGACCAAATACGTCCTTAAGGACGGTAGAAAGACCATCAAACCAAAGGATGCTCTTGAATACTGTGGTTTATATAATGAGAAGGTCGCCAAAATTTCTGAGGACAATCTAAAGCTTTTAACCGAGCGTTGTGGTTTCCACGAGACAGTACCATTGGAAAACTTGAGCCAAGAGTACTGTTCAGAAATCTAACTTCTATACACATATAGCCGGTATTATAAAATATATAAATCTATCTTCTTTCAAAAGTTTCTCTGTGCAGTCTGCGTTATATTTTATCTTCGGTAGAAAACAAGGTAAATTTCCCTTATTTTTCAACATCATAAAAATGAAAAACAGATATATCTTAAGTAAGATACTTAAGCAGACAAGTTGAATTGGAGAAATACAAAAGCTGTAAGGTTATCAAAAAGGAAGGCATACAGTATAATGGGGGCACAATTATCACTAGTGGTCCAAGCATCACCTTCCATAGCCATTTTTTCATATATCGATGTCTTAGAGGAAGTACACTACGTTTCACAGTTAAACTCATCAAGATTCTTAAAAACATGCAAGGCACTGGACCCTAACGGCGAAATTGTTATCAAAGTGTTTATTAAACCAAAAGACCAATATAGCTTACGACCTTTCCTCCAACGTATAAGGGCTCAATCGTTTAAGTTAGGACAACTACCGCACGTTTTAAACTACAGTAAATTGATCGAGACAAATAGAGCCGGCTACATGATACGGCAGCACTTAAAAAATAATTTATATGACAGATTGAGTTTAAGACCTTACTTGCAAGACATTGAACTGAAATTCATTGCTTTCCAGTTGTTAAATGCATTAAAGGACATTCATAATCTGAATATTGTCCATGGTGATATAAAGACAGAAAATATCCTAGTAACAAGTTGGAATTGGTGTATATTGTCAGATTTTGCTGCATTTATCAAACCCGTATATTTGCCTGAAGATAATCCAGGTGAATTTTTATTCTACTTCGACACCTCGAAGAGAAGAACCTGTTATCTAGCCCCGGAGAGGTTTAACTCTAAACTTTACCAAGATGGAAAATCTAACAATGGTAGGCTAACTAAAGAAATGGACATATTTAGTCTTGGATGTGTTATTGCAGAAATATTTGCTGAAGGAAGACCCATCTTCAACTTATCACAGCTATTCAAATATAAAAGTAATTCATATGACGTAAACAGGGAATTTCTCATGGAGGAAATGAATTCTACTGATTTAAGGAACTTGGTTCTAGACATGATTCAACTAGATCCATCCAAAAGACTTTCATGTGATGAACTACTGAATAAATATCGTGGCATTTTCTTCCCCGATTATTTCTACACTTTCATTTATGATTATTTCAGAAATTTGGTTACTATGACAACAAGCACACCGATATCAGATAACACTTGCACCAATAGTACCTTGGAAGACAATGTAAAACTTTTAGATGAAACTACGGAAAAAATATACAGAGATTTTTCCCAAATATGTCATTGTTTGGACTTTCCTTTAATAAAAGACGGGGGTGAGATTAGTTCAGACCCCCCAATTTTGGAATCTTACAAAATAGAGATAGAAATTAGTCGGTTTTTAAACACCAACTTATATTTCCCCCAAAATTACCATTTAGTCTTACAGCAGTTTACCAAAGTATCCGAAAAGGTAAAATCAGTTAAAGAGGAATGTGCCTTACTCTTTATCTCTTATTTGTCTCATAGTATAAGAAGTATTGTTTCGACTGCTACGAAACTTAAAAATTTAGAACTATTAGCCGTATTTGCACAATTCGTTTCTGATGAAAATAAAATTGATCGAGTCGTACCTTATTTCGTATGTTGTTTTGAAGATAGTGACCAGGGCGTCCAGGCCCTATCTTTGTTAACATTAATCCAGGTACTCACCTCTGTAAGAAAATTGAATCAATTGAACGAGAATATATTTGTGGACTACTTACTTCCGAGACTGAAAAGATTACTTATTTCCAATAGGCAGAATGCCAATTATTTAAGGATTGTGTTTGCTAATTGTTTGAGCGACTTGGCCATTATCATTAACAGATTTCAAGAATTTACATTTGCTCAGCACTGCAATGATAACTCAATGGATAACAACACGGAAATCATGGAAAGCAGTACCAAGTATTCAGCAAAATTGATCCAAAGTGTCGAAGATTTAACTGTCTCTTTTTTAACAGATAATGATACTTATGTAAAGATGGCACTTTTGCAAAACATTCTTCCACTTTGTAAATTTTTTGGTAGGGAAAGAACAAACGATATTATACTGAGTCATTTAATAACCTACCTTAATGATAAGGACCCAGCATTGCGAGTTTCCTTAATCCAAACAATATCCGGAATATCAATTCTTTTGGGTACCGTTACATTAGAAGAGTATATTTTACCATTGTTAATCCAGACCATCACGGATTCGGAAGAATTAGTAGTGATCAGTGTTTTACAAAGCTTAAAATCTTTGTTCAAGACTGGGTTGATTAGGAAAAAATATTATATTGATATATCAAAAACAACATCTCCCTTGTTGTTGCATCCTAATAATTGGATAAGACAGTTTACTTTGATGATAATTATAGAAATTATTAATAAGTTATCAAAAGCCGAAGTGTACTGCATTCTCTATCCAATAATAAGGCCTTTCTTCGAGTTTGACGTTGAGTTCAACTTCAAATCAATGATAAGCTGTTGCAAGCAACCAGTGTCAAGATCGGTTTACAATCTATTGTGTAGTTGGTCTGTTAGAGCGTCAAAATCTTTATTTTGGAAAAAAATCATCACAAATCATGTAGATTCATTCGGAAATAATAGAATCGAATTTATAACAAAAAATTACTCAAGTAAAAATTATGGATTTAATAAAAGAGATACGAAATCAAGTTCCTCGCTGAAGGGTATTAAAACATCATCCACCGTCTATTCACATGACAACAAGGAAATTCCCCTAACTGCTGAAGACAGAAATTGGATTGATAAGTTCCACATTATTGGGCTAACAGAAAAAGATATTTGGAAAATTGTGGCTTTGAGGGGTTATGTAATAAGGACAGCGAGAGTTATGGCAGCGAACCCTGATTTTCCATATAATAATAGTAATTACCGTCCATTAGTACAGAACTCACCACCTAACCTAAACCTTACGAATATTATGCCAAGAAACATTTTCTTTGATGTAGAGTTTGCTGAAGAGTCGACAAGTGAGGGACAAGATTCTAACTTAGAGAACCAACAGATATATAAATATGATGAAAGTGAGAAAGATAGCAATAAGCTAAATATTAACGGTAGCAAACAGCTATCTACCGTCATGGACATAAATGGATCACTAATATTCAAAAATAAGTCCATTGCCACTACTACTTCTAATTTGAAGAACGTTTTTGTTCAGTTAGAACCAACGTCCTATCACATGCATTCTCCAAATCATGGCTTGAAAGATAATGCAAATGTTAAACCAGAAAGGAAGGTAGTCGTCAGCAACAGCTATGAAGGCGACGTTGAAAGCATAGAAAAATTCCTATCGACTTTCAAAATTTTACCTCCTCTGAGAGATTATAAGGAGTTTGGGCCTATTCAAGAGATTGTACGGAGTCCAAACATGGGTAATTTGAGGGGCAAGTTGATAGCTACTTTGATGGAAAACGAACCCAATTCTATTACGTCTTCTGCTGTTTCTCCTGGAGAAACACCCTATTTAATAACAGGTTCAGATCAAGGTGTAATCAAGATTTGGAACCTGAAAGAGATTATCGTGGGCGAGGTTTACTCTTCTTCTTTAACTTATGACTGCTCCTCTACCGTAACTCAAATAACCATGATTCCTAACTTTGACGCGTTTGCCGTTTCCAGTAAAGATGGACAAATAATTGTATTAAAGGTTAATCATTACCAACAAGAAAGTGAAGTCAAATTTTTGAATTGCGAATGCATCAGGAAAATTAACTTGAAGAATTTTGGTAAAAATGAATACGCAGTGAGAATGAGAGCATTTGTGAATGAGGAAAAATCTCTACTAGTAGCATTGACGAATTTGTCAAGGGTTATTATATTTGATATTAGAACCCTGGAGAGGTTACAAATTATAGAGAATTCTCCAAGGCATGGTGCCGTTTCAAGCATCTGTATCGATGAAGAGTGTTGTGTCCTAATTTTGGGGACGACTAGAGGTATTATTGATATATGGGATATCCGTTTCAACGTGCTGATAAGGAGTTGGTCCTTTGGGGACCACGCACCAATCACGCATGTGGAGGTTTGTCAGTTTTATGGAAAGAATTCTGTAATTGTTGTAGGAGGTAGTTCAAAAACATTTCTAACAATATGGAATTTTGTTAAGGGGCATTGTCAGTATGCTTTCATAAATTCTGATGAACAGCCATCTATGGAGCACTTTTTACCAATTGAGAAAGGCTTAGAAGAATTAAATTTTTGTGGAATCAGGTCTTTAAACGCACTAAGCACTATCTCAGTATCTAATGATAAAATTCTTCTTACCGATGAAGCAACAAGTTCCATTGTTATGTTTAGCCTAAATGAGCTTTCTTCTTCTAAAGCAGTAATAAGTCCTTCAAGATTCAGTGACGTTTTTATTCCTACACAAGTTACGGCAAATCTCACAATGTTATTGAGAAAAATGAAACGTACTAGCACTCATTCAGTAGATGATTCTCTATATCATCATGATATTATAAATTCTATATCTACATGTGAAGTTGATGAGACACCTTTGCTGGTTGCTTGTGATAACTCAGGGCTTATTGGAATCTTCCAATAATTTTTTTTATTTTATTCAGCTTCTTTATTCTAAATGCGTATAAATTTGTATTCACCTTAAACATTTTCGATCATTTAGGAAAGGGCTTGCAACGCGTTGAAGTCCCCTTTTCACGAAAAAAATGGTTGTATACGTAAATAAAGAACAATGTATGGATTATGGTATAGAATAATAGTAGTCACATATTGCAGCTAGTTAAATGAGCCAGATCGTTGATTTTGTTGAGGACAAAGATTCAAGAAACGATGCCAGTATTCAGATCATCGATGGACCCTCAAATGTTGAAATTATCGCTCTCTCGGAATCAATGGATCAAGATGAGTGCAAAAGGGCACATGTAAGCTCTGCAGAGATGATTCCATCATCACCGCAAAGAAAATCTGTTTCGAATGATGTTGAGAATGTTAACCTAAACAAATCTATCGAACTTTCTGCGCCGTTCTTCCAAGATATCAGCATAAGCAAGCTAGATGACTTTTCTACAACAGTAAATTCCATCATAGATTCGTCTCTCAGAAATGAGAATAATGCAAAAGGAAACGCGAAAAAACTTTTGGATGATCTAATAAGTGATGAATGGTCAGCTGATCTTGAGTCGAGTGGAAAGAAGCGCAACAAATCACAATACAATTTGAGGGACATCGCAGAGAAATGGGGAGTACAGTCTTTAAAAAATCCAGAGCCTATTGCTGTTGACTGCGAATATAAGACACAACGAATCGGAGAAACCAATAGTGACATTACTGACAGTCCGAAATCACAGATAGGAGCAGCTGATATACTGTTCGATTTTCCACTGTCTCCAGTAAAACATGAGAACCCAACTGAAGAAAAGCACAATTCGATTGCTAATGAAAATTCTTCACCAGATAATAGCCTGAAACCAGCAGGAAAACAAAATCATGGTGAAGATGGGAAATCCATGGCAAAAAGAGTATACAATAAAGGTGAAGACGAGCAAGAACACCTTCCGAAAGGAAAGAAGAGAACCATGGCGTTATCAAGAACACTAATCAACAGCACCAAACTACCTGATACAGTAGAACTAAATCTTTCTAAATTTCTCGATTCCTCAGATAGTATTACTACTGATGTACTTTCAACCCCTGCAAAGGGGTCTAACATAGTAAGGACAGGTAGTCAACCAATCTTTAGCAACGCTAATTGTTTTCAGGAAGCAAAACGCTCGAAAACATTAACGGCTGAGGATCCCAAATGTACTAAAAATACTGCCAGAGAGGTATCACAACTAGAGAATTATATTGCCTATGGGCAATACTATACTAGAGAAGACTCAAAAAACAAAATACGACACTTGTTAAAAGAAAACAAAAATGCTTTTAAGCGAGTTAACCAGATATATCGAGATAATATAAAAGCACGCTCTCAAATGATTATAGAGTTTTCGCCTAGCCTTCTCCAGTTATTTAAAAAAGGAGACAGTGATCTGCAACAACAATTGGCACCAGCAGTTGTGCAATCAAGCTATAACGATTCTATGCCACTTTTAAGATTTCTTCGAAAATGTGACAGTATTTACGACTTTAGTAACGATTTCTATTACCCCTGTGATCCCAAAATAGTTGAAGAAAACGTTTTGATTCTATATTATGATGCGCAAGAATTTTTTGAACAATACACTTCACAAAAGAAAGAATTATATAGGAAGATACGATTTTTCTCAAAGAATGGAAAACATGTGATTCTTATACTAAGCGATATAAATAAACTCAAAAGAGCTATTTTCCAATTAGAAAATGAAAAGTACAAAGCTAGGGTAGAACAACGATTGTCAGGAACAGAAGAAGCTTTAAGACCGAGAAGTAAAAAATCAAGCCAAGTTGGAAAATTAGGGATAAAAAAATTTGATTTAGAGCAACGATTGCGCTTCATTGATAGAGAATGGCATGTCAAAATACATACTGTAAATTCACATATGGAGTTTATTAATTCTCTGCCGAACCTAGTGTCATTAATTGGAAAACAGCGCATGGATCCCGCAATTCGGTATATGAAATATGCTCATTTGAATGTAAAATCCGCTCAGGATAGTACAGAAACGCTAAAGAAAACCTTTCATCAGATAGGGAGAATGCCTGAAATGAAGGCGAATAATGTCGTGAGCCTATACCCCAGTTTTCAATCATTACTTGAAGATATTGAAAAGGGAAGACTGCAATCAGACAACGAAGGTAAATACTTGATGACTGAGGCAGTAGAAAAAAGATTGTACAAACTGTTTACTTGTACTGATCCAAATGATACTATTGAATGATGATCGAACGAAACTTTGTATATAAGAACATACCTTAAGGCAGTCGTTTTGAAAATCACTGCAGCTCTATTTCCCCCTCCTTACCTTTTTAATGAATTCCATTTTACAGAAAGTACTATTGATAAATATTCGTAATAAAATAAAACAGTGTTAATAATAAATGTTCGAGATTCCGGTTAAAGATAATATGAAATGGTGAATGTAATATCATTTTATTTCTACGGACGTAATCATAATACATACTTTACGGCTAAATAATCGTCTTCATTAAGTCTGTCCTTTAGAGGCTCGATATGTTTGTAACCTTCGTTCAATTTGTGCAATTCCTGTTCATTAAATTTTATTCCGGAAGATATCAGGTGAGAGAGAAAAGACAGAACTCTATCTATGATGTTCAAGTTACTCTCGTCAGACAAGCACTCAATCGTACTTTCAATTACTCCATCCTTTCTCAGCACACTGATTATATTTTCATCAATCTTAACAGATGACAAATATGCGGTCAATAAGGCAATGGCTCTCATTTTCAGTTTTGGTTTGGCGGTGTTATCACTTAATACAGGTGCTATGCAGTCGAGCCCATTTAATTTGAAAAACTTTTCTGAGATATCTTTGTGGTTTCTTATTAGATTAGATAGTGCGTAAAAAGCTTTTGTTCTCACGTCGAGTGGCTTTGTCTTGTCACTAGCTATTTCGATAAGGCTTCGCAGACCATTGTCGTATTTCATGAAATTATTTTGCGAATCCAAGTTGTTTTGCACAGCCGTTCCAATAATGGATAAAGCAGCAGCACGTAGTTCTTCATCCTTCGTCTGAACAAGAACATCCAACAATGGCTCCCACAGTTTTAAATTTTCGATATTATTAGCATTATCTAAGTTCTCAATCAACATTTCAAAGTTGTCAAATGCAACGAGTTTTGTTTCTAAGTCAACCTCCGGATTCATAATAACAGCCATGGATTCTTTCATTAAGGTTGGATCGTCAGGACCACCACCACCGAATAACTGCTGTAGCAATTTAGGATCAGGTTGGCCGGCCCTAGCCATAGCTTCTTTGTCCCCTTGAGAATTCGCAATAGACCACTGTAATAGCTTTTCCATAGTTATGTATGTGTTTTTTTTCTATTTTACTCTTTCGTTGAAAGGTAATGGCTTTCTGACTGACGATGAGTGCTCTTTTAGATATAGCCAATCGCTGGTTTATAAGCAAATTTCTGTCAGCGCGAGATGCCTTCCTCTTTTCTAACCTCCAAAAAACTTCCAGAAGATTCCAGTCCAAGAGGTATATCATTTCAAACGAATAAGCTGATTACAACCTTAATAGGGCCCAACTTGACCAACCAGTAGCTGAAAAGCTTACCTACAAAATAGGAAATAGGTTAGTACACTGTCGACAGCAGTGGTATAAGTATATACCCTACCTACACATCATATATATTGAAGTGAGGTTTATTTTCTGTGATCTTGTTTAGCGAATTTTATCACTGTTCTTTTTGATAAACTCGTCCAATTTGTAGACAAAATCCAAACCTACGGCCTTCAATCCATCTATCTGTTTTCTGGATGACTTAATGGACCCTGGGGATAACATTTCATCATTCAGTAATTGCTTGTCTATCAATTTGAAGTGATTATCCACTTCGTCGCTACACCAATCTACTAGGATGGAAGAAATCTTAGCCCCGAGTTCTTTGAAAATATCCTGGAAGTCCTCCACTGTTTTTTTAATGGTTTGGAACCTGATAACAGCCAATTGAGTCAAATAGTTCGTAGGATTGTCCACTGATCCAATCTGTAGAATCAAATCTTGAATGAAATTAGATCTATTCTGTAAGAATAGGTCAAGAGCTTGCTCTGGTAATCCTAACTTAATCATATTTTCAGTACCGCTTTTCAAATGCACTATTTCATTCGATGATAAAATGCTCTGAGAAAGTTTGCTAGAAATGGCCTCTCTTCTTTGTTCGATTTTTAAAGATATCAGGTTAAGTAACATTAACTCTTCATCAGAAATTCTTTCAGAAAGATCCTCCAATTGTGATTCAATATCCAATAATGTTTCCACGGCACTTTCAAACCTAAGCCTAGCTAATTCAATATCTATCTCTTCCACGCCTTCATCCAGGAATTTAAGCCTCTGGGCGGTTGAACTCATATCTCTGGACCTTGGCCTCGAATGCATTGATAGAGTTAGGTTCTGCAAAAGATATTGATCCATTGCGCCTGTTACATTTCGGCCAGGAGTGATTGAACCCCCCATACTACGTCTTTTGTTTTTGTTAGGGCTTCTGTTGTTTTCTCTACCTGGGGTTTGTTGCGTAGATTGCAAATATCTAAAGGACTCTCTAATACGTTTAGAGTTCTCCTCTTCTACATGGAATATGTCGCACAAATCATCCTTAGCCTTTCTTATAACGTCCAACAACCTAGAGCATTCGTCTGCGTCTCTACATTCATACAAACTTGAATTCGAATTGCTAAACTTGAAAAGTAGCCTCTTAGTGGAAAATTCCTCTTGCGTGACAGTGACATCCTTTAAAGGATAGCACTGGCTTACTATAAAGTCATTTTGCTTATCTCTTGATTTATCGGCGATAAGTACCAAATCATTCAAAATGAAAATCTGTACCATCTGCAAGGGTTTACCAGTGGTAGTATTTAATTCCATCCAATTGGCACTATTCATTAAAATATGTCTTCCTTTCGTAGAATTGATAAACTTCTGAGCACCTTCAACGTTCTTAAACAGCTGATCCAGTTCCGTATCCCAAAATTTCTCTAATATCAAGACGCTCGATCTGTCCCTCCTCATGAGATTCCCATTTTGTCCTGCTTTCAAAGGCGGAAGTAACGCTGGACTATTAGAATGACTTTCAACATTGTTAAAATTGCCTTGTCTCTCTTGATCTATTTGATCCTGCAATTGTAACCTTTTTTCAGCTATTTTGGTGCACTGATCCAAAACCTCGTTTAAATCATTTATATTTGCTCTAACCCTTTTAAGCTCCAACATAGCAACATTTAGGTCGTTGTTTACCGTCATGATTTCGTTATATGATTTATTGATATTTAACTTTACTTCTTCTTGGACCTGTATCGATAAATCTGTTAAATTTGAGGTAAATTTATCAATAGTAATGGCACTCGCATTGCCTAGTTTATCATGAACAAAATCTTTAGCATTAAAATGCGGGTTTGCCAACATCTTTCTTAGCGACGTGCTATTATTGAAAGGATCATTACTGCCGGAAGGATTGACAGTATTTCGCATTGCTGATCTAGCAGGCACCTTATTATAGGAGCTGTCGTTCAGGGAGAGATCGGCAGTTGAAAGATTTAAACTGTTGGAAGGGCCTTTAGAGCTTACCGATTCGTTCTCAGTGGTGAAACTACTATTATTATGACTACTATCCACATTATCATTGGGAACTATCATGTTTGGCATATCAGGTAGGGGCATTGAGTAATCTAGTGTAGGTGGAGCATAATTTGTATTATGAATTGATAGTCTTCTCTGCATTGAAGTTGCTACCCTACTTCTCTCCCTTGCATTGATTGTTGGTAACGTATAACTGGTAGCCGGATCCTTGAGATCACTATAAGGGTTCTTTTTTGTTTTTTGTTTAGGCTTAGCAGGCGATGGAGGTGTCTTTTGCTTAGCAGGAGAGCTCGCAGACTTCTTTACATGCTTCCAATTGTTTCTGGCTTTCTTCAAAGAAAACTCAACCATTTTCACAGTACAAATATTTCAACTTTCAGTCTCTTACCTGGTCTAATATGAAGGCTTTTTGTTCATTCGGCTTTGCTCAAGGTCTTACAAATATACTATTAACTGCAGTCTCTAGTCTCTTTTTCCAGTCATCTATTTTCATGGAGCGGAACTTAGCAAACGAGAAATAAACAAAAATGATTAGGAATGTATTCATGTTGAAAAGGTTATGATATATGCAAGACCATTCGTTTTGATTTGCAATTAGTGAGAACAGTTTAAACACCTTGGTGCGAAATTGAAGGTTTTTTTTTCCAAAGAAGTGTACAGCCCACACTAACAACTGCTAACTCAGATAAAAATAACAGAAACAAAAAAAAGGCAGGGAAGGCCCATCACACGGAGAATGAGTATAACAAGTGAGGAACTAAACTACTTGATATGGAGGTATTGTCAAGAGATGGGACACGAGGTGAGTGCATTAGCATTGCAGGATGAAACAAGAGTATTGGAATTTGATGAGAAGTATAAAGAACACATTCCTTTGGGTACACTGGTGAATCTAGTACAAAGAGGAATCTTGTATACAGAAAGTGAGTTAATGGTTGATAGTAAAGGTGATATCAGCGCTTTAAATGAACATCATCTTTCTGAAGATTTCAATTTGGTTCAGGCGCTGCAAATAGATAAAGAAAAATTTCCTGAGATCTCTTCTGAAGGAAGGTTCACTTTGGAAACCAATTCCGAGAGTAATAAAGCAGGTGAAGATGGCGCTAGTACTGTTGAAAGAGAAACCCAAGAGGACGATACTAATTCTATTGACAGTAGTGATAACCTAGACGGATTTGTCAAAATACTGAAGGAGATAGTAAAATTAGATAATATTGTTTCCTCCACTTGGAATCCATTGGATGAATCTATACTCGCATACGGTGAAAAAAATTCTGTTGCAAGACTAGCGAGGATAGTAGAAACCGATCAAGAAGGGAAAAAATACTGGAAACTCACGATAATAGCGGAGTTGAGACATCCTTTTGCTCTGAGTGCAAGTAGTGGTAAAACGACGAATCAAGTCACATGTCTTGCTTGGTCACACGATGGTAATTCAATTGTCACGGGTGTAGAAAATGGTGAGCTAAGACTATGGAATAAGACGGGGGCACTTCTAAATGTTTTAAATTTTCATAGAGCACCTATAGTATCCTTTAAATGGAACAAAGATGGAACACATATCATATCCATGGACGTGGAAAATGTCACTATACTCTGGAATGTTATAAGCGGGACCGTCATGCAGCACTTTGAATTAAAAGAAACCGGTGGCTCATCCACCAACGCAGAGAACCATAGTGGCGATGGTTCACTTGGGGTTGACGTTGAATGGGTAGACGATGACAAATTTGTCATTCCTGGCCCTAAAGGTGCTATATTTGTATACCAAATTACAGAAAAAACGCCCACTGGTAAACTTATTGGACACCATGGACCTATCAGCGTTTTGGAGTTCAATGACACCAATAAACTTCTACTTAGTGCCTCAGACGATGGTACTCTAAGAATATGGCATGGCGGTAACGGCAATTCTCAGAATTGCTTCTACGGACACTCACAAAGCATAGTATCGGCATCATGGGTCGGTGATGATAAGGTAATATCCTGCTCGATGGATGGCTCCGTTCGCCTATGGTCGCTGAAGCAGAATACGCTATTGGCTCTATCAATCGTGGATGGTGTCCCAATTTTTGCTGGAAGAATATCACAAGATGGACAGAAGTACGCAGTTGCTTTCATGGATGGGCAGGTAAACGTCTACGATTTAAAAAAACTGAACAGCAAGTCACGAAGTCTTAATGGTAACCGTGATGGGATTTTGAATCCATTACCAATTCCCCTCTACGCTAGCTACCAAAGCAGCCAAGACAATGATTATATATTTGACCTGTCATGGAATTGTGCGGGAAACAAGATTTCTGTAGCATACTCGCTTCAAGAAGGTTCAGTTGTAGCCATATAATAACTAGGTACAGTACATAAACAGATGAATTTTATCATTCTTATTGTTATTTCTTTGTTTACAAAAGGTGAAAAGTGAAAAATTTCGCAATGGAAAACGCCGCGGGCCGCCTTTGAGTGACGTTGTGCAGGAATCTCGAAGAGTCATCACTTTGAAGATAACGGCCGCTCGCGATGAGAGAAGACAATGAGCATTGCTTTTTTATAATTTTTTATACCTTGTGTTAAAATAAGTTTCTTTAATTAGTTTTCACCTCTTGGATGATACAACTATAATTGATAAATAGGGGTAGCCATAAAGAACAGAAAAAAGCGGCGCAATAATTTCGTGTATTACAATTACAGTTAGTCATGAGTGAAGAATTTCCTACGCCGCAGCTTTTGGATGAATTGGAAGATCAACAGAAAGTTACCACGCCGAATGAGAAGAGAGAGTTAAGTTCTAATCGTGTGTTGAAGGATATTTTTGCGGGTACCATCGGTGGTATTGCACAAGTTCTTGTAGGGCAACCGTTTGATACAACAAAAGTTAGGCTTCAAACAGCCACCACAAGAACAACAACGTTGGAGGTATTGCGTAACTTGGTAAAGAATGAGGGTGTGTTTGCATTCTACAAAGGTGCGTTAACACCGTTATTGGGTGTTGGTATATGTGTCTCAGTACAATTTGGTGTGAATGAGGCGATGAAAAGATTTTTCCAAAATTACAACGCTTCTAAGAACCCGAATATGAGCTCACAGGACGTAGATCTTTCACGTTCAAATACTCTGCCACTATCCCAGTACTACGTTTGTGGGTTGACAGGTGGTGTAGTCAATTCATTCTTGGCATCGCCCATTGAACAAATAAGAATTCGTTTGCAGACGCAAACATCTAATGGTGGAGACAGAGAATTCAAAGGTCCTTGGGACTGTATTAAAAAATTGAAAGCTCAAGGTGGATTGATGAGGGGTTTATTTCCCACAATGATAAGAGCCGGACATGGGCTTGGTACATATTTTCTTGTCTACGAAGCATTGGTTGCCAGAGAAATTGGTACGGGACTAACAAGAAACGAAATCCCTCCTTGGAAATTATGCTTATTTGGTGCATTTTCCGGGACAATGTTGTGGTTGACAGTATACCCATTGGACGTTGTGAAATCCATTATACAAAACGATGATTTACGAAAACCTAAATACAAGAATTCCATTTCTTACGTAGCAAAGACCATTTATGCAAAAGAAGGTATCAGAGCCTTTTTCAAAGGGTTTGGGCCAACAATGGTTAGGTCCGCGCCCGTTAATGGTGCGACATTCCTGACGTTTGAATTAGTCATGAGATTTCTGGGGGAAGAGTAGGAGAGTATATATGAAAACATCGTTTTATAGATATAGACATAGACATGCTGTTATCATACCAAATAGAAAAGTGTACAGTCTTTTAGTGATTATCATCTATGTGGTGTCAAACTAAGAAATTATATCGATCGTTACAGAATATATGATGAGGGAATATGCATAAAAAAAAATCTAAAGTTAGTGAAGAGAAAAGGGTATGCAGGTAAAAACGAATATATCACACATCAAGCAAACTCAAAAGAACAATCACTGGACTCGACTTTATTTTTCAAAGATGGTACCAATTCCAGCTGTTGGAACTTTTCAGCATCTTGATGATAGTAAAACCCTTGAATGTTCCCGGTAACTTGATCATGGACAATGTAATAAAACCCATCATAAGATGCGCCGTCTACACCTTCCATTAATAGGGCATCTGGTACCAAAAATTTTTCCTTCCATTTCATAAATATAAACCGTTCGTTCAAATAGTTGTCAAATTGTTTCTCTTGGCTAAAAATTCTTGATATGTTACCAGCGTCTGCGCTTGGTGTAGTAGGAAGCTGCTGTGGAGGCAACTTCTTGGCTGCATTTGTGGTGCCATTGTCGTCAGTTGAGTTGAGACCGTTTTTTTGGCTCATCAGGAAAAGCTGTCTAAAGGAGGGGAAATTTATCCAGTGTTCTAAGTCTGTTTGGTCTGTGGCTTTATATTCGTTTAAAACAGGTTCATCTTTCCAACTAGAGGACAAGAACCCTAATTCCTTGTGGTTTACCGCGTAGGCTTCAAAATATGTACTGATTTCCGGGTGTTGGTTCGTTAGTCCTCTTATCGACAAAAATCCAGATAAATGAGGGGACAGCGACGTGCAATCTTTCTTTGGCAAATCTACAGTCTTTAAGTTAACTGTTACCTGATAGCGTTTGTATCCTGATATCTGGTACCCTGTAAACTGCATTCTTGGTTTTAAGTAGTTTGTGCAAACCGTATGGTTATAGGAAGAGGTCACAATGACTGGATTTTCCGAACTATAGGGAGATTGGTCCTCAACAATATATTTCTTCCTTGTCGACCCATTAGGTGTATGGGCGAGTTGCTGCAGGGAAGACAACGAATCCCTAGAAGCGCACTTGTAAAGATCTTGCTCTTGTAAGTAGCGATGACGGTCATGAAGATGAAAGGGTGCGGTTGAAGTCAAGTTGAACGTGATCGGATACTGATTTCTAGAAACAGGGGGGGCTGGTGTTGGTTCTGGCGAAGCCGCTTGCTCCGACTGCTTTGATGTCACAGCTTTGGGTTTCTCCGCTACACTGTCTACCTTAGGATTATTGATCATGACTCAAGCTTGCGATATGTGTTGGTGTCATGCACAAGACGCCACAAATGATAGAACAGAAAAGAAAGTGAACTAATCTTCCAAGACGAAGAAAACCAAAATCCGGGATGAGTTGAAAGTCAAAAAGACTGTATATATAAATTTCAACTTTTGTAGAAGATGCAGAAAAAGAAAATGATATGGTATGCAGAAAAAGAAATAAACCGCTATTATCCTCGCGGTTTGTCATTATAACAGGCAATTACACTGGAGAAAGCCGCACACCTCCCTCCGTTTCTTTTGCCCTGCGAGTTTTTCCGGAAAAGAAAAAAAAAAACGAAAATTAAAACCCGCCTGCCCCGCGGGGTGGGGGAGGGGTCACCGGAACAAATCGGATAATCCCTCGCCTGCCTTAGACATCGTTCTGAACGGCTGAAATTATGAAAGAAGAAAGAAGAACATCATTTTACACGGATCGCACGCCCATAATTCTTTTTTTTTTTTTTTTCATATCTTCGACGTTTGCCACTGCCTTCTCTTTTTCTTTCTTTTTTGGCGGCCGGTGGCCAAACGCGCCAAAACCGAAACGCTTATAAAATGTAGTTGCCTTGCTCTTTCATTCGATATACATAAACGCTCACTGTTATCTTACATTAGAAGCTAGAAACTATAACAGTATAACACAGCACAAGAGAACCGAGCAGCCCGCCATGAATCCTCAAGTCAGTAACATCATCATCATGTTGGTCATGATGCAACTCTCCCGTCGCATTGACATGGAGGACCCAACCATCATCATGTACATTAGAATTTTATACTGTTCTTCCATCGGTATCTCTTGGATCATCTACCAAATGGCCAGAAAGAGAATTGTTGCTAAAAACGACATGACTACCATGAAGTACGTCGAACCTGGTAATGCTATGTCCGGCGAAGGTGAGAAACTGCAAGTTACTACCGTCAGAGACTACGATTTGAAGGAAATAGACAGTGCTATCAAGTCTATCTACACTGGTATGGCTATGATGGGTTTCATGCATTTGTACTTGAAATACACCAACCCATTGTTCATGCAATCCATTTCTCCAGTGAAAAGTGCTCTGGAACACAACGAAGTGAAAATTCACCTCTTCGGTAAGCCTGCAACCGGCGATTTGAAGAGACCATTCAAGGCTCCATCTTTGTTTGGTGGTATGGGTCAAACTGGTCCAAAGACCGACAAGAAATCTATCGAAGAAGCTGAAAGAGCCGGTAACGCTGGTGTTAAGGCTGAATGATTCGATCAAAAGCGAAGTATTTTTTTTTCCTAGTTTTTATGTAAAAATATATTCATTTTTTTCTCTACGCAGTTGCTGCAGTGTTATAAGAAAAATAGAATGAAATAAGATAAAGCTAGACGAATTGTGTCTATTTTCCTACATCGCCATAGAATTGCTTTTTTTTTCTTGATTAGATGAAATGAAAACAAGAAACTCTATTTGTTTTCATTTTGTTGGGCTTATCATTTTGTAAGAAAAATGAGTCGTGTCCTCTTTTTCCTCGTGCTTGTATGACTGCCGCACTTTCCGCTAAGTGCGCTCGTCTATATGATTTTATGCAAATATATACTGTAAGTTCAACAAAATTAAACTATGTAAACATTAGTTCATAGCAGCCATTGGCCCGTTGTGTCGGGATCTCTACACTAAATTGTAATGTCTCTGGGATTTTGTGGGTGTCATTGCAGATATGACGAACCGGATATTACTGATAATGACGATGATTCATGAAGATCTTCAGGTTCATATGTACAAAAAAGGTAGAGCTGTGGTTTTTTATTGTATCTTGGTGAATATTCTTTATAGTGTTACTCGCTGGTAAACTGAATCGATTGGAGTACAACTGCTAGAACTCTGTTCCTGAGACTTCGTGTTGAAGTGACAATGGATTCTCTCATTATTTTCGTGTGCCCTGCCAATATGACGGAAGTCAACGGTAATCTTTCCACCGCCATCCCCGTTTCATTATAAATGTAGGGTACAATTGCATCGTTATACGGGTGCATAGTATTACCATAGCCAAGAGCCAAACCCTCGCAGCTCTCTCTCGGTATTTCTATACTGAATTGCCGCAAGTTTTTGTCTTGTGTTTCTGGTTCAAAATATAACTTTGAGCTAAACCAGGTAATTTGTTCGACGTTCTCTTTCGTCACGTGCACAATGCTGGCGTCAGCTAACTTTATCATGGTCTTCTGTTCAAATTTTATCGGCCACATAATGACACCGTACTCTGCCTTCAGCCACTGCAATACCACTTCATTGCGGTTATCTGTCCCACAATAGCACAGAAACATCGGCACCTCCATTTTTGAGTTCCCCAAGAAAATGAACTTAGAGTAAGTGCCCTCATCCAAATTAGAGATGTCCAACCTCATTTCGTAACGGAAATACTCGTCAGCGGCGGTACCACCATCAGGATCACTGGGTACTCGAATGGTTTGAATGTCTAAATCTACTTCCAGGTTTAGCAATTGGTTCAACTGTGCTATACCATTTTCCAGTGGAAGTTGCTTGCTGATTCCTAAAAACTTCCAAGTATAAGGCATTCCATCCAAAGGAAGTACGTTGATACCTATAGACAATCAAATCAACCATGCAGTCGGCCAGATCATCTCACTATGGTTGTTGTCTATTTCATATCGGTGTCGGCATTTTTTTTTTTCCCGTAGTACCACTGGATCTGCCTAAATCGCGCTTCAGGAAAACCAGGGACCACCCTATTTTTTTATATTTCATCATCTAAATTAAGTGTATACATATATGGATAAAGCCATTTTGAGTTTACATAATCGTATGTTCGAGAGAGGTCTTTCATAAAAAAATCAAGTTATCAACCAGCATGGGATTTTGGGAGAACAACAAAGATTCCATCACTTCAGGGCTGAAGAGCGCCGGTAAATACGGTTACCAAGGAACAAAGTACGTTGCCAAGACAGGGTATAAGGCAAGTAAGAAGCACTATAACAACAGCAAAGCGCGTAGGGAAAGGAAGAGTGGTAAGAAAAATTCAAGTGATGAGGAGTATGAAAGCGAAGATGAGATGGAGTACGAAAGAAAGCCGACCGATATAAGAAGTTTAAAAGACCCAAAGTCCTTTCCTCCCCCACCTTTGAAACCTGGACAAAAAACTTATACAGGACAACAGCAACAGCAAATGCCAAATGGTCAGGCCAGTTATGCTTTTCAGGGTGCATACCAAGGCCAACCTGGCGCAGGATCGATGGAACAGTCACAATACGCACAACCACAGTATAATCAGTATCCACAACAGCAGCTGCAACAAGGTGTAGTGCCACAGCAGCCGCCTATATATGGAGAGCAAGTACCACCGTATGGGTCAAATTCTAATGCAACCAGCTACCAGTCGCTGCCGCAACAAAATCAACCCCAATATGCAATTCCAAGTCAGGTATCTCTGAACTCTGCTTCTCAGCAAAGCACAGGGTTTGTCTCGCAAAATCTGCAATATGGTACCCAATCAAGTAATCCGGCACCATCACCGTCTTTCCAGAACGGTCTTCAGTGTCATCAGCAGCCGCAATACGTATCACATGGCTCAACCAATCTCGGACAATCCCAATTTCCATCGGGCCAACAGCAGCAGCCCACGACACAGTTTGGCCAGCAAGTTTTACCATCACCTGCACAACCACATCCACAACCACAACAGCAACAACAAGGGCAACCATTACCGCCCCCGCGCGGTCAAGTGATCTTGCCAGCGCCCGGAGAGCCTCTGTCAAATGGCTTTGGGCAACAGCAACAGCAACAGCAACAGCAACAGCAGCCTCTGAACCAAAACAACGCTTTGTTGCCACAAATGAACGTGGAAGGAGTTTCTGGGATGGCTGCGGTTCAGCCTGTCTATGGCCAAGCCATGTCAAGTACTACAAACATGCAAGATTCGAACCCTAGCTATGGAGCTTCACCCATGCAAGGTCAGCCTCCAGTCGGTGGACAACCGCCTGTGCCTGTAAGAATGCAGCCACAGCCACCACAACCAATGCAACAGGGAAACATCTATCTGATTGAGCCTTCTCTTGATTCTACTAGCTCAACCCCACATTTTGAAGTTACTCCATTTGACCCAGACGCACCTGCTCCGAAGCCCAAAATCGATATTCCCACGGTAGACGTTAGTAGCCTTCCACCACCTCCCACTCATAGGGATAGAGGAGCAGTTCTACACCAGGAACCTGCGCCAAGTGGGAAAATACAGCCTAACACGACCTCTTCAGCGGCTTCATTGCCAGCGAAGCATTCAAGAACTACTACTGCAGACAATGAAAGGAACTCTGGAAACAAAGAAAACGATGAAAGTACCTCCAAGTCTTCCATTTTAGGACATTATGATGTAGATGTCAACATCATGCCACCTCCAAAACCTTTCAGACATGGACTTGATTCTGTACCTTCTGAGCACACCAGGAAGAACGCATCAGAACGGGCAGTGCCAATTCTACCTCCTCGGAACAATGTTGAGCCTCCTCCTCCCCCATCACGAGGCAATTTTGAGAGGACAGAGTCGGTGTTGTCAACGAATGCCGCTAATGTACAGGAGGATCCCATTTCTAATTTTTTACCTCCACCGAAGCCATTTAGACATACTGAAACTAAACAAAATCAGAATAGTAAAGCATCACCTGTAGAAATTAAGGATGAAGTTTTGCCAGGGCACCCCTCTGAGGAAGATAGAAACGTTGAACCATCGTTGCTACCTCAATCGAAACCGCAATCGCAATCGCAATCTCAATTCAGAAGAGCTCATATGGAAACACAGCCTATTCAAAACTTCCAGCCACCACCAAAACCATTTAGGCGTTCACAATCGTCCAATTCTAGTGATAGTTCTTATACTATCGACGGACCTGAGGCAAATCATGGGCGTGGGCGTGGGCGTATAGCTAAGCACCATGATGGTGATGAATACAACCCCAAGAGTGAGAATTCTACAGAAAACGGTCGTTTGGGTGATGCCCCCAACAGCTTTATTAGAAAAAGAGCACCAACCCCTCCAGCCCCATCCAGATCTGAGAAGTTACATGAGGGTGCTATAACATCCGAATTTGATAGTTCAAAAGATGCTAATAAATATGAAAAGTCGATACCTCCTGTAACTTCGTCTATTCAAGCGCAACAGTCTACGAAGAAGGCGCCTCCTCCTGTTGTAAAGCCAAAACCTAGAAATTTTTCTTTAAAGGCCAATGAATATCCCAAAGAACTTACTAGGGAAGCAACTGGACAAGATGAAGTTTTAAACTCCATTACCAATGAGTTGTCGCATATCAAATTAAGAAAAACAAACGTTAATTTGGAAAAGTTAGGCGGTTCGAAAAAAGTGAAGGACTCTAGCCCTGTTCCCTCAGATCTAGATGAAAAATATGTGTCTGCATCGGGATCTATTACTCCACCAAGGCCTCCACCTTCTAGGTCTAGTCCAAAGAAAGTGCCGCCTGTTGTCCCAAAAAAGAATGATAACCTGAAGAAAAAGCCACCAGTGGTCCCAAAGAAAAAGCCATTACTAAAATCGCTCGAACCAAGACCTATTGAAATGGAGAGGGCCTATTCGGGAGATATTTCTGCTGCTGACGATAACTTAAATCCTTTTGAAAGATACAAACGAAATGTTGTTCCTCAAGAAGATGACAGACTGCATAAATTAAAATAATGAAATAGCTACGCAACAATGAACTTAATACTGGCTAAATTTAGTTATCCGCCTTGGTAAACAATCCGTATCCTTTATTTAAACTGTCTTCTCAGGAACATTACTTATCTACATAAATAACATTAACCCTGTCTACGTACAGTATATATTTGTGTGTGGTTGTCAAACTTTAGATGAAACGATACTCAACGAATACTATAAAACCAGAATGGTAAGGGTAAGATAGCGGGAGCAAAAAATCACAAGGATGCACCTATTTAGATAACAAAGCAGCGAATTGTTGAATGTTGATCTCGCCTGATCCATCACTAACCTCTCTTAGCATATCATCTACTTCGGCATCAGTCAATTTTTCACCAATGGATGTTAGCACGTGTTTCAACTCAGCGGCGGAGATTAAACCATCACCGTTCTTATCGAATACTTTAAAAGCTTCTAATAGTTCTTGTTCAGAGTCATTTGATTTGAGTTGACGAGACATCAGAGCCAAAAATTCACTAAATTCGATTTGATGGTTACCATCAACATCTATTTCGTTCATCAAATCATTTACTTCTGCTTCACTGGGCGAAAGACCCAATGACCTCATCACAGTGGCCAATTCACTTGATGAGATAGAGCCATTGTTATCTTTATCAAAGAGGGCAAAGGCTTCTTTGAATTCAGCAATTTGTTCTTCGGTAAGATTGGAGGACATTGTACTTTTTTATTTGTATTAACTAAGCTCTTTCTTTGTAGTTCGATAGTTTCCGGTCAAGAATAAGATTTCTATCCAGTCAGAGTACCCTTGTGAGTTAACAAGATCTCTTGTTAAACACCTTCTTACGCGGGCAATAAAAAATTCTAAGAATAAAGTCATATCACAGTACACGAAAATATAAATACATCTTGAAAATGTCTCAAACTGGGTGGAAAAGAGGGTGCTTGAATTCATTAGGCCATATGGTTGATGTTCTCAGGTTCTACTTATGTTTCCTTTGTCGATTTTTGCATGCTTTGACTGTGACTTTCCTGTCTGATATCTTTGTATGGCTTGTTGCTAAAACAAGGTCAATCCAAGCAGTGATCATCTTGCACGTTGCCTCAATAGAACGCGCATATAGCAATCATCAAGTTAATTGGTCATATATCTTTTAATCAGCAATTACCAAAGCCATTAGAGGGTAATTGTAACGACATTTTAGGGGCTATAGTCAATTGGTGAAAATGTTTTTGGAAATTCCTCGGTGGTTACTTGCCTTAATAATATTATATCTTTCCATACCGTTAGTGGTTTATTATGTTATACCCTACTTGTTTTATGGCAACAAGTCGACCAAAAAAAGGATCATCATATTTGTGCTGGGTGATGTAGGACACTCTCCAAGGATATGCTATCACGCCATAAGTTTCAGTAAGTTAGGTTGGCAAGTCGAGCTATGCGGTTACGTGGAGGACACTCTACCCAAAATTATTTCCAGTGATCCAAATATCACCGTCCATCATATGTCAAACTTGAAAAGAAAGGGAGGCGGAACATCAGTTATATTTATGGTAAAGAAGGTGCTTTTTCAAGTTTTAAGTATTTTCAAATTACTTTGGGAATTGAGAGGAAGCGATTACATACTAGTTCAAAATCCACCGAGCATACCCATTCTTCCGATTGCTGTGCTATACAAGTTGACCGGTTGTAAACTAATTATTGATTGGCACAATCTAGCATATTCGATATTGCAACTAAAATTTAAAGGAAACTTTTACCATCCTTTAGTGTTGATATCTTACATGGTAGAGATGATATTCAGCAAATTTGCTGATTATAACTTGACTGTTACTGAAGCAATGAGGAAATATTTAATTCAAAGCTTTCACTTGAATCCAAAGAGATGTGCTGTTCTCTACGACCGCCCGGCTTCCCAATTTCAACCTTTGGCAGGTGACATTTCTCGTCAAAAAGCCCTAACTACCAAAGCCTTTATAAAGGATTATATTCGCGATGATTTTGATACAGAAAAAGGCGATAAAATCATTGTGACTTCAACATCATTCACCCCTGATGAAGATATTGGTATTTTATTAGGTGCCCTAAAGATTTACGAAAACTCTTATGTCAAATTTGATTCAAGTTTGCCTAAGATCTTGTGTTTTATAACGGGTAAAGGACCACTAAAGGAGAAATATATGAAGCAAGTAGAAGAATATGACTGGAAGCGCTGTCAAATCGAATTTGTGTGGTTGTCAGCAGAGGATTACCCAAAGTTATTACAATTATGCGATTACGGAGTTTCCCTGCATACTTCAAGTTCAGGGTTGGACCTGCCAATGAAAATTTTAGATATGTTTGGCTCAGGTCTTCCTGTTATTGCAATGAACTATCCAGTGCTTGACGAATTAGTACAACACAATGTAAATGGGTTAAAATTTGTTGATAGAAGGGAGCTTCATGAATCTCTGATTTTTGCTATGAAAGATGCTGATTTATACCAAAAATTGAAGAAAAATGTAACGCAGGAAGCTGAGAACAGATGGCAATCAAATTGGGAACGAACAATGAGAGGCTTGAAGCTAATTCATTGAGTCAATGGTAACTCAGCCTTTCTTTTTGAAAATTACTATTTGTTGGTTCTAAATTTTCGACTCTCTTTTTTATACAGTTACATAGTACTACCTCTAATACACATTCATGATTAACAATGTTTCAAACAATGTAAAGTCCCGATAACGACCTTTTGAAGTGGTGACGTTACCGCTCTTCATTGACAAGATTCAAGAGGGCTGTCAGAATAACTGCTATCATGGTGGAAAGTAGGTGACCCTTTGAACAAGGCAACATATATCCATCGACTATCATGTTCCTAAAATGTTATCATAGCCGGCGTTAGAAGATGGCACATATTATTATTTTATTAGAATGAGTTATAACAGTCATCAGACTTGGCGAAAGCCGAAGTGTAAGAACTAAAAAGTCCACTATAAAAAAATGAATCACAGCGTACAAAAGGAAATAACGATAACTGTGATGCTATGTAAAACTATCGCCTTTCCTTTGTTGATAAATATATCCTCAAGGACTACTTCTTTTATATTTCTTGTAGGTGATGTTGTGCCCTCATCGTTAGTTTGAAATCCCAGCAATTATCAGACAGTTCTGCCGCCCTTCGGCAATGTCCAAGCTGTAGCCAAATACTTAAATCAAGGAACACTAACCATGTATGACATACAAGGAGCACTACCACTGATTTCAACACATATTAATGGTAGTTTTTTTGCAGAATCGTAAGGTAGATCAGTGGAAATAGTAGAAAAGGGCTAGTTTAGATTCAAAATTTGGTAACACGTAACGTCGCGCTTTGGAAAATATACCTCAATGCTGACTACTTAAGACGGCAAATAGCCTTGTCAAATTTCCTACGGAATGTTATTTTCATTACGTCCTTCTTTTTCAATGTACATATTCATATATGGGACACTATCTTGTTGCAAAAGGTACTTTGTATTTTGGTATTAACATCTCGCCTATTTTTCATACAGAAACACTACTTATCGCTATCTATTTGATGTGGTATTGCTTGGCCATGAGGATACCTTGAGCTACGTTTTGAACACGTGCATCCAACTTGTAGCCTTGTTGATCCAACTTAACCATTTCATCAGGAAACTTGTGCAACTCGACGCTAAAGCATTCGATAAATTCATTATCTTCCAATTGAGTAACTGGTTTTTGGTTTTCAGGTAAACTCATATCAACTTCGACAGTAACCAGACAGAGGTTGGTGTTTGTGAAACCAGGATCGTTAAAAACTGTTGGGCTTTTAGAAATTATTTTACCACTGTAACCAGTCTCTTCTTTTAATTCTCTTAAGGCAGCAGTGTCAATATCTTCACCCGCATCTATCAAACCGGCTGGCATCTCAATGCATACGCCCTCAACGGGAGGGCGAAACTGCTTTTGTAGCAAAATTTCATCAGGTTTTCCATCTTTGTATTTTAGAATGGTTAAGATACCAATGCCGTCTACACCACCGGAACTTCTAGTGGTGCGGACTGCGCTATCCCATTCCCTTTCCTTCCCGTTGGGATCTTTGTAGATAATTTTTTGTAAACCGATCCACTTGCAGTCAGATGTTTCTTTAACGTGACGGGTTTCAATTATTTTAGCATCTTCTGGTTTACCCTTGACGGTGCTCATGGTTCTAAATAGTCTCCTTGAATTGAGGGAAATAAGTCTTACGTTTCTCAAAAACATCTAAGTATGAGAACGAAGGAAAATGCCGAAAGAATAATCATAAAAGCATATATACGTGATTCATATGAAGGCTGTCTGACGTTGTATTAAACCGCTAACGGCCGTACTTGCCATCCCTTACGGAAGTGTATTCGCTTGCCGGACCTCTTCCTCCATGAAGACCAAAATGAGGAATTATGAAAAATAAAAAATGAAAATTGCCATAGGCATGGCTTGACCAACACATGCGACAAAATCAGAAGCAACAATTCTGGCCTTCACTCCAATGACTATGGATACTGCGCAATTAAAGAGTCAAATACAACAATATCTTGTAGAATCAGGAAACTATGAACTGTATGATAAAATATTATAGAGGTTGTCTTTTTTAAAAAATCTACTTTACTGACTATTCAGATCACCGTCACATTTATTAGAATTTCAAACGAACTAAAAGCCAGACTACTTCAAGAAGGTTGGGTGGATAAAGTCAAAGATTTGACCAAATCAGAGATGAACATAAATGAATCTACGAACTTTACCCAAATTTTATCCACCGTAGAACCCAAAGCATTAGGTATGTGAATATTTTATCACTAAATTTACTGAAAAGAGAACGTTACTAACAGTGGAATTTTTTTTTCTAGAAATGGTATCGGATTCAACAAGGGAAACCGTTTTAAAGCAAATAAGGGAATTTCTTGAAGGGATTGTAGATACACAATGAAGGATACAAAAATGCACCTTAATTCCCAATATTATTACATATGCTCATCGGGAAAACCTTTTAAGCAATAATAGATTTTAAGTATGTAATGATACAAATAATAATATATTTATATACGCATATATTTACATGTGCATATATGAAAAATAACCTAATTCACGTTACCCACCTTTTTTTTTAGCCTTCTCTTTATTTATATATGTATCCACAACATAATGAATGAATTGTGAGCTACACAACATTTCTCGTTGATTATAAATTAGTAGATTAATTTTTTGAATGCAAACTTTTTAGTCATCGTAGTTTTCATCTTCTTCCACTTGCCTTACTACATTTTCTCTTGGAAGTGTGTTTTCCTGTGGGGATTTTTCTTGAGATGTTTGCTCTTCCTCACGCATTTTGGCCTCCTCTTTCACTGTTTCCATTGTTTCCAAAGTAGGTTTGATTACAGTTATCGTTGTAGCAGCGGTTTCATCTTGTTGTTTTTCAGCATCTCTGGAAGCTGCTGGCTCCGCCTCTTCAGTAGAAGGTGCAGATGCTTCAGTTGTGCCGTTTTCCTCTTTAGAATGCTGTCTTACTTCGTCTTCTACAGGGCTTGCTTCTGCAGGAACAGTAGCAGTAGAAAGTTCTATGGTCTCAGCAGTGCTTTGGTCATTTGCTTTTGTTGTTGAACTTTCTGATGATACCGTTGGTTGGACACTAGATGACTCTGGTTCCGTATTAAGCGGTTTTGTAGAAGGAGAAACAGAAGCTGCTTTGGTAGCTTCTTCAGCAAGATTAGCTTCCTGTGGAGGTTCCTGTGCGCCAATTACTGAAGGTATTGAGTTTGCTTTTACAGGTTTTTCTTCTTGTGAAGTATTATTGGTATTAGACTCCACTACTGCTGGCGATTGGTTGCTCACCTCAGATTTTGCATTTTCTTCAATGGAGGTAGCAGTATTTACTAATTTGTTGATGTTTGAATTTGGAGAGTTCAACTTTTGCTTCTTTACCTGTGGTTCAGCGTTCGTTATTCCTGTTGCGGGAGCTTGCGTTGGAATGGCATGGGTTGGTTGACGAGGAGACTTTGTGTTATTCTCTGTGTGGGTGCTACTGGATACGGCGGCATCTACTAAAGTGTGGATTGCACCTTCCATGTATCTCTTTTGAGGTAAAACGTTCTGTTCCACGTTATGCTGGATTAAAGGTTGGGGAGCTTGGGCTTGAGGCTGACCTTGAAGTTGTTGTGGATGTTGAACAGATTGTAGTTGTTGCTGTTGAGGTGGCAGTTGAGAGCTTTGCGGATGTTCCATAGCTTGTGTAGAAAATGGTTGCAGTTGGTGAGCTTGTATGACTGTTGGCTGTGTGATATATGGTTGCCCTTGTTGAGGATTTAACATTTGCACAGAAACTCCCTTTTGCTGCAGCTGTTGTCTTGGTAGAGGCTGTAATTGCTGCTGCTGTTGTTGTTGTTGTTGTTGTTGTTGTTGTTGTTGCTGCTGTTGTTGTTGTTGTTGTTGTGCCTGCGCCTGTGCTTGTGCTTGTGCCTGTGCTTGTGCTTGTGCTTGCGCTTGTGCATGTGCTTGTGCTTGTGCTTGTGCTTGTGCTTGTGCCTGTGCTTGCGCCTGTGCTTGAGCTTGTGCTTGCGCTTGTGCTTGTGCTTGTGCTTGAGCTTGTGCTTGTGCTTGTGCTTGTGCTTGAGCTTGAGCTTGAGCTTGAGCTTGTAATTGAGGGGAAGCTCCATTACTGTACATTGTTGCAGAAGAGTTAATAGGCGTTTGTTGAGCAGGATGCTGTTGTTGTACCATTGAAGCAGTAGCATTGGCAGATTGGGCTGAAATTCTAGTGTTCAAAGGATTTCCTTGATCATTAGGTTGTAAGGTAGGTTGTAAAATCACAGGAGGTGGAGCAGGAGAGGCATTCGTTGGCGCACCGTTCGATTTGTTTATATTGCCTGGGTTTTCTAACTGCTTTGTTAAAGCTTCTAATCTTTCTCTTATGTGAACATTATTTACGTCCAGTCTTGCAGCTTGCTTATACGCATCAAGGGCGTCAGATAATTGGTTGTTACAAGTTTCGTAAAGGGTACCTAGATCATACCAAACTTCACTAATATAAGGATTTAATCTTATGGCTCTTGTGTACGCGTCTAAGGCGTCTCTGTATTGAGAAATTTGGTAATATAAAACACCGATTGAGCACCAAAAGATAGGGTTTCTTGAATCTCTATTAACAGCTTGTTGGAAAGCATCATATGCGGCAGTATAATCTGTTCTAATCATATGCACTCTACCGAGATGGTACCATGTAGTGGCATCGGAGGGATCTGCTTCTAACGACTTTAGAAGATAATCCAATGCCTTTTGAGGTTCATAAAATTGTACGTTACTCATACCGTAAAGACAACCTAATTGTTGTAATACTTTGGCATGATGTTGATTTTGAGCCAAGACATGCTCGTAGGCTTCCTTCGCACCTTGCCACTCTCCCATACTCTCCAAAACACTACCCAACTGAAACCATATGTCCCACCCCTGCAAGGGAGCAGGAGGTTGAGGGAGAATGTATCTGAAGCATTCCAAAGCCTGAGACCATTTACCCTGATGTTTATAAATAATACCTAGTCTGAAGTAAATTTCGTTTGCCTTTTCAAAATGAGGGTCCAATTCCAAAACTTTGGCAAAAGCTTCTTCGGCATAGTCGAGCGAACCATATCTGTCATAAAGAATGCCGATTCCATGCCATAATTTCGGTACGTTGGGATTACTGAGGTGGTAGAGAGCCTGTTGATAGGCATTGTAAGCTCTTTGCAGATCATCCAGCATCAGATAACAATGACCTAAAGTAGCCCACACATCTGATAGTTCGGGATTTACCAAAAGTGCTCTTTCATATAATTCTGCAGCTCTTTGGAACATGTCTTTGGAACGGTACAAGTGAGCCAAAGATGTTAAAGCCTTTGCAGATGAGGGATTGAACTGTAAAGTGGCGTCATATGCCATTGCGGCCCTGTCGCCATCACCAAGGGTTTCTGCCAAAGAAGCAATAGAGAGCCAAGTTTCCGCAGTTGATTGTGTTAATGGGTCCAGTGGCTGCTGAGGAACTGCTGCCTGCTGTTGCTGTCGCTGCTGTTGTTGTTGCTGTTGTTGTTGCTGTTGAGCGGGTTGTTCCATTATTGTTTGTTCACCGCCCGGATTCATTTTTCCTAATTTTTTTTTTCCAGTCGTGTTTTGTTTGTTGTTGTTGCTGTTGTAGTTGTAGTACTAGTCTAAAGGCTTATAGTAGTGAAAAAGAAAAACAGAAATATGGGAAAAGAGGTAACGGGAATACGCCTCTGGTTCAAAGACTAGTGACGTTGTCGTATTTGGCTTTGTTGATTCTAGTTCTCTCAATTGAACTCCTGACGTGATTTGTAAAAAAACAGAGAACAGGAAACAAAAAACAAAAAGACAAAGAAAAAAATGCGCTTTTGCTTTGATAATCGGAAGGGAAAAGAACGACCGACCGAAGAAAAGAAAAATAAAATAAATTTAAACAAACCTTGTTCGAGTTGGATAGGGGAAAAACGCCAAAAAAAGATGGAGTACAGTACGCGGGAGACCAGTGGCTAGCGACGGGAGTAGCAACGATCGAGAAAGGAGTAGCGCAGAGAAAAGAAAGAAAATAGAGAGATAAAATAATTAGAGCCGATACGGCACCCGTGCGATACGAGACAGGACGGAACGGTCCGGTACGTGTGGTAAGTTTTACGAAACGAGAGGACACGGCATGACATGGCCCACGTTATAAGGCAATTTCCATTTTAGCATTGGCAAACGCACAAGCACAAAAAAGATGTGGAACGACCACTAAGAACGGAGTGTGCACGAAAAAAATAAGCTTTTCTCGTGCCCTGAGTGGTGCACAAAAGAAGAAAAGGGAAAAAAAAAGCGAACGAGGAGTGACGTGGACGCGATGAAGGTGACTCAGCCAATCCGGGTGAGCCGCACCCTTCGTCCTCAGTGACCTCTCACGTGCCCTGTATCAGCCAGCCACTGACAGTTTTGTTTTTGCCGCCCAGCTCAAAACTCAGATCGGATGTGCTTTAGTTTTTATCTTCGTTATGCGGATGTTTCATTAGCTTAAAGCATAGGATACCGAGAAACCGCAACGGCTTCATGTTGACCGGTTTTTGAGTTTATGGTTTTAAAGTTCGTCAGTTGTTCCGACGCTTAGATTTTAAGGAGCTTGTCAAAATGCCTAAACCACAATCCTTACAGCACTCAAAATCAACAAAAGGTGAGAAGGTTTGAAAGTAGTACATCCCCTCTTCCCTTTGATTTTTAGCCGCCAAAACTACCAACCCACACAGCACAAAATGTGTTACTCCTCGAAAAAAATCTGTTACCCTTATCCCGCCATGGTTGCCAGGGAAACAGTGGGGACATCTGCGTTGCTTCTATTTTTCCCCCCTCCTTCCTCCTGCGCCTCCGTTTCTTTTTCTTCCCTTTTCATTTCCCTTTTCTTTTTTTTTCAAGTTTCGGATTAACGCTATAAAAAAAATGCACAGATAGGACCTTAAGGACTAATAAAACCGACAGTATAACGACGTAATGCTGCGTGGTGTTTTCAAACCTTAGTAGTTTTGGTAATTTTAGATACTCTTGGCCGTATAACTGGTGTACCAACTGAAAAATCATGCAAGAAGGGGGCTTTATCCGTAGAAGGCGTACGAGAAGTACGAAAAAAAGTGTTAATTATAATGAACTAAGCGATGACGATACAGCTGTGAAAAACTCAAAAACTCTGCAGCTGAAAGAGAACAGCGAAAACGTAAATGACAGCCAAGATGAAGAATACCGTGATGATGCTACGCTCGTGAAATCACCCGACGACGATGACAAAGATTTTATCATAGACCTAACAGGTTCAGATAAAGAGCGGACCGCCACCGATGAGAATACTCATGCGATCAAGAATGATAATGATGAGATAATAGAAATCAAGGAGGAACGTGATGTTTCGGATGATGACGAACCGTTAACAAAGAAAAGGAAGACAACTGCTAGGAAGAAGAAGAAGAAAACGAGCACCAAGAAAAAGTCACCGAAGGTAACCCCATATGAAAGAAACACTTTGCGATTATATGAGCATCATCCTGAACTAAGGAATGTTTTCACGGATTTGAAAAATGCACCTCCCTATGTCCCCCAAAGATCCAAGCAGCCGGATGGTATGACCATCAAACTGCTACCTTTCCAGTTAGAAGGTCTTCATTGGCTAATATCTCAAGAGGAGAGCATTTATGCGGGCGGTGTTTTGGCAGACGAAATGGGTATGGGTAAGACCATCCAAACTATTGCCCTATTAATGAACGATTTGACTAAGTCTCCGTCTTTAGTTGTTGCCCCTACTGTGGCGCTGATGCAGTGGAAAAACGAAATAGAACAACATACAAAGGGACAACTGAAAATATACATTTATCACGGTGCTTCCAGAACCACGGATATCAAAGATTTGCAAGGCTACGATGTTGTACTAACCACTTACGCAGTGCTGGAATCGGTATTCAGAAAGCAAAACTACGGGTTTAGAAGGAAAAATGGACTTTTCAAGCAGCCTTCCGTATTGCATAATATTGACTTTTATAGAGTTATTCTGGATGAGGCACACAATATCAAGGATAGACAAAGCAATACTGCTAGGGCTGTAAACAACTTAAAAACGCAAAAGCGATGGTGCCTGTCGGGTACTCCGCTGCAAAATAGAATTGGTGAGATGTATTCTTTGATCAGGTTCTTAAATATCAATCCTTTCACAAAGTACTTTTGTACCAAGTGTGATTGCGCTTCGAAGGACTGGAAATTTACGGATCGCATGCATTGTGACCATTGTAGTCACGTCATTATGCAACACACGAATTTCTTCAACCATTTCATGTTGAAGAACATTCAGAAATTTGGTGTGGAAGGTCCTGGTTTAGAGTCTTTTAATAACATTCAGACATTATTGAAAAGCATCATGCTGCGAAGAACTAAAGTGGAAAGAGCGGATGACTTGGGTCTACCGCCCAGAATTGTTACCGTGAGGAGAGACTTCTTCAATGAAGAGGAAAAAGATCTTTACAGAAGTTTATACACAGATTCTAAAAGGAAGTATAATTCCTTTGTTGAGGAGGGTGTTGTTCTAAACAATTATGCAAACATTTTCACCCTAATCACAAGAATGAGGCAACTGGCAGATCATCCTGATTTGGTTTTGAAAAGATTAAACAATTTTCCTGGCGATGATATCGGCGTCGTGATCTGCCAATTATGTAATGATGAAGCTGAGGAGCCCATTGAATCTAAATGTCACCATAAGTTCTGTCGTTTATGCATCAAAGAATATGTGGAATCTTTCATGGAAAACAACAATAAACTTACTTGTCCTGTTTGTCATATCGGGCTAAGTATCGATTTGTCTCAACCTGCTTTGGAAGTGGACCTTGATTCCTTCAAAAAGCAAAGTATTGTTAGCCGTCTAAACATGAGTGGTAAGTGGCAATCATCAACGAAAATCGAAGCACTCGTAGAAGAACTATACAAACTGAGAAGCAACAAAAGAACGATTAAATCCATTGTGTTTTCCCAGTTTACCAGTATGCTGGATCTGGTAGAGTGGAGATTGAAAAGAGCTGGATTTCAAACAGTGAAGCTTCAGGGTAGTATGTCACCGACGCAAAGAGATGAAACCATCAAGTATTTCATGAACAACATTCAATGCGAGGTTTTCTTGGTCAGTTTAAAGGCGGGTGGTGTTGCTTTGAATCTTTGTGAAGCTTCACAAGTATTCATTTTAGACCCATGGTGGAACCCTAGTGTTGAATGGCAAAGTGGTGATAGAGTTCATAGAATTGGTCAGTATCGACCTGTGAAGATCACAAGGTTTTGCATTGAGGATAGTATAGAAGCAAGAATCATCGAATTACAGGAAAAAAAGGCAAATATGATTCATGCTACAATAAACCAAGATGAAGCTGCCATCAGCAGACTAACGCCAGCTGATTTACAGTTCTTATTCAATAACTAATATTTTATTCTCTTATTATATATTATTTTCGGAGTTTTTAAGCGACATCACCCGAAAAGAAGCTAAGTCTTTCTCCTAATTCATATTTAATTATTGTACATGGACATATCATACGTAATGCTCAACCTTAAGCTGCTGCGGAGCTCCCACGAGCACCAGCACCTGAAGCAACTAGACTTATTTGCGCTTGAGTTAATTCTATACTTGGCAGTGGAAGTTTGTCATTATGAGTTGGTGGAGGTAAAAATCCAACCTTGTTTAAAAATGCAATATATATACCAACCTCTTCTGGAGTAACACCTATTCCATTAGACCAATCAACACCTGTCCATGCGGTGTCTTTCTTTAAAGATGCCACGGCGTTCCTATCGTCTAGTTCCGGAGCTTTGGTACTTTCAGGTAAGTTGTCTAAGACCATGTGTAGCAAAGGATATAACGCATTTTCTTCATTCCTGTCAATAACAGACGCCTCCAATGATTTCTTCCATTTAGAATAGCTTTCGATTTCGACATCGTAACCATAATCGTGCAAAGTATACAAGTAGTCTTTGAATAATATTCTTGGGTGACCCGTTACTTGAGCAACGGCCAATTCATTTTCTTTGGGAGGATTCAAAGACGTAGCAACAACAACACGAGCAACATGATCTACTGGAACCATATTCACGGAATTTTCGATATCTGGAATCTTACCTAATTGGACTGAACCTTTCAAAAATCTCAATAAGAAATCATCTGTGTTTGAAGAACCATTGGTAGAGGCACCTGTTACGTAACCTGGTCTGACAATACACCCACGTAGGCCCCTTTCACCTGCACGTCTAATGATGTACTCAGCAGCCCATTTGGACTGACCATATCCACCAGTGAGCCCGCTTGCAGAGTTCATTAAATCGTCTGATTCTAAAATGCCTGGTTTCCCTTCGCTAACAAGTTTATCTGACAAATTAAAGTAGTATTCTGTGTCAAGAGTAGAAGTGGAGGAAACGAAGTCAAAGAACTTTGGCTTGCCGACGGCGGCTAAGCTCATAACATTGATAGTTGAAATAACATTTGGATCCCTCAATTTGGCATATGGATAAACCCAGTGAACTAACGCACCATTATGGATAATTATATCAACTGTGTTTGCCAAATCCATCCACTTCTCATCTGAAAGACCAAATTGGCTTTTAGATAAATCGCCTAATACAACTTTAATATTTGAGGCAAATTTTTCGTTCCAAGTACCATAGGTGATACCTGCCTTTTGCAATCTTGCAAATGCAGCTTCTTCATCCTTGGCCCTGACGTGGGCAAACACTTTGAAACTGTAGTTCTTTGGAGAACGTCCTAACAAATCTGCAAGGATGTAGGAGCCCAGAAATCCTGTGACACCGGTGACAAACACATTAATTGTTGTTTTTCCTTCGGCACTATTAGGTTCAACAAAATATTCTCGAGAGGGGTACGAACTTGGTAGCGTCTCAACCAATTTCTTGGCGTCTTCCGCATAATTTGCAGTGACATTTTCGACGACCTCACCTTGAGATGATCCACCCGATGATTTAATTCTGTCAATTTCCGCGGCAAAGGCCTTTATCGTTGGATACTTGAAAATTGTGCCCAATGGTAAATCAACTTGCAGCTTTTTCTTTAAGGTAAAAATCATTTTGGTAGCCAAGATAGAATGACCACCTAAATCGAAAAACGAATCATCTGGTGATACAGATGCTGGCTTGGTAGGTAATATACTTAACCATAAGTCTCTAACCTCGCGCTCAACATTGGTAAACTGAGAGTCGTCAGTTTCAGAAACTGTATTTTCAGCTACCAAATTTAATTGCTTGGGAGTTGGGAATTGAAGTTTAGGCTTATCAACTTTACCATTTGGATTCAATGGTAGTTTATCCATAACCACAATCAAGGAAGGCATAGCATAGCTAGCCAATCTTTTCTTTAAGAAAGTCCTGATGTCCTTGGATAAAAGATGGTAACCGATTAAGCCCTTAACTATAGGGTCAGTTTCAACCTCCTTTGGAACATCACTTTGGAACTTAGACAAGTCATCTGGCTTGTCAAATCTTGGGACCATAAATGTGATCAATGTTGGCTCATTGTCGGCATTTTTGCGAACTAAAGTAATGTTTTCTCTTACCAATGGATGTTGGGAAATGTGCGTATCTATTTCTCCTAATTCGATTCTGAACCCACGAATTTTAACTTGATCATCAGCCCTACCGCAACATTCACAGTCACCGTTTGGTAGATAACGACCTAAATCACCGGTTCTGTACAATCTATCTCTTGGACCTAACCAGAATTGTCTCCAAGGTTCACCATTATCCTTATCCAAATAATTCCAGTGATCTTTTTCAACAAACCAGTTGTTCACAAATTTTTCTTTATTCAATTCTGGTAATCCTCTATAACCTTCGGCCAAACCACCTGCACGAACATAAATCTCACCTATTTCGCCAATACCACATATTTGAGTACGATCGTTCCTGTTAACAACTAGTAGCTGAACGTTCAACATACCTTTACCAGCAGGCATGACATCTTTCAATTTTTTCAAAAAGTTTGGATTGTCATTTTTTGATTTAACTTCGAAATAAGAAACTGCACGCTGTGTTTCAGTGGTACCGTACATATTAACAATACGGCAATTTTCTGCCAAGGTTTGTAACCTCAGACAATCACGTTTTGTTAAAATGTCCCCCACAAAGAACGCATGATGTAACTTAGGGAATGGTGTAGTAGCTTGGGCAGTAAGTAATTGACCCATGGCAGGTGTTAAATGGGTAACTGTGCAACCATACTTACTCATCCATTCCGCTAAACGGCCCGGTGTACCAATATCATCTTGAGTAGGGACATACAATTGGGCACCTAAAAATAATGGTGTAAACATATCTCTTTGAATTGGATCATGTGCAATACCGCTCAGCATTGTGAATTTATCATTTTCTGTTAAGTTGAACCTTTTGGACATCCAATTGAAATAATAAGCCAAGGAAAAATGTCTACCAAGAACACCCTTAGGAATACCTTCGGAACCAGATGTGAAAGATAGGGTTGGGTTGGAATCTGGTCCAACTACAACACCTGTTCTGGTATCTTTGTAGTGAACATATGGAGCCAAAACATCCTCGCCATTGTCCAATTTGCCACCTTCAATGGTACCATTTTCTTGAATAGCGATGGAATTGATTCTTGAAACAATCTCCAATTCATCATTGATGTAATCTTCCACTAGTTGATCCAATTGTCCAGCAGCTCTAATAACAATCAACCCACGTGGTTTAGCAACACCTAAGTAAATGGTTTGTCTGGCTGGGGGATATGCAGGGTCGATAACTGAAAAGGTTGCGCCGGCTTTCAAGACACCCATCACACATACCATCAAATCCACACCCCTAGAAGAATAGATCATCACTACATCACCTCTTTTGATACCTGTTTTAATCAAATAATGGGCAACTATGTTAGAAGTGCGGTTGATGTCGCGATAAGTGAAAGAACGGGACTTGTCGGAATTTAGTGTTGGAGTCTCCACAACACAGGTTCTCTCTGGGAAGGCTTCAGCATTGTCCTGGAAAATGTCGTGAATACACCCCACGAAATCGCACCAGCCCAAGTTCTTAGTTGGATCAGGTAAACTATCCTTGGATGATGCGGTGATCAGAGAGATTTTAGTTATGCAATTGGATGGATCGCTTAGCGCAGCAGTCAAATATTGAGTAAATTGGTCCGCAACAATGGTTACTCTTTCATTCGAATACAGTAAGCTGTTATAAATTAAGTTCAAAACATGCGCATTATTACTAGTATCCAAATTCAAAGCAAAGTCCACTAAATGATGCTTGAACTCGTCTAATTTGAAATCTTGGTTTTCCAAAAAGGCCAAACGGAACAACTGAGGGGTCCTTTCCAGATCTTGGCAACTTTGAATTTTTTCAGCTAGCTCGTCAAAGGAAAAATTGGCCTCAATAGAATTGAGCTGGTTCAACTCATTGTTAATTGTAGAATACAGCTCATTAAATGACCACGTTGGTTGAATATTGACTCTTAAGATTTTGTTATTCGCAATATAAAGAACAATATCATCGTCACCGGTTACTCTATATATCAATGCAGCCCATACACTCAAAGCGACAGCGTATTTGTTAGAAAAACTATCATGAGGCACATCGAGCTGAGGTAGCTGTAACGAATATGTAGCTTGTTTCGTATAAGGTTCTTGTTGTGGGCGTAAAAAGTCATGTGGTAACACTGAAAGAGTTGGATTATCCAACTTCTCTATCCAGACCTTTTCGTTAGTCATTAGTGAGTAACTCTGTGATATCTCTCTATAATTAGCAGTTTTTCACTGAAATTCCAGGAAAGGTAATAAACTCAGATTTTTTTTTATACTATTGGCTGCTTGTTACTTATATATCTTGAACTTCTCCCAGCGGGTCTTCAAATACATTTGGGCGATGTTCATGTTCATTAGGCAGGTATTTCGACATTGAGTCACACGCGAAAAACCGCCGGAATTTTTTATGTAATTGCAAGTGGAATTCCGCTGGCAAAATTATTGAAGAGTTTTCCTCGCTAAAACTGTGCGATGCCTCTAGAAGCGGCAGCAAGAAGAAAATCGAATAATCAGTTTCAATGAATATAGACGTAACAAAGACACAAAAAAGAAAACAAGTACATATGTCATACATATATATATTTCAGGCAGCAAGTGACCATCAGCCAGGAAGTGTGAAATAGCAAAGAACTGTTTACTTCTTCAGACTTAGAAAGCTCTTCCCATAGGAGAAAGCAACTGCTTTCCTTTGTAGTAATTGATTGTCTTTTCAGCCCTTGACGCAACACCGTCCGCTGTGAAATCGAACAATTTGTAAATTTCAGGCCCCTTGCCTGAACGACCAAATTCGTCGAGTCCGAACGATTGATGAGCATACTTACCCCAGCTTGAAGTAGCCAATACTTCAAAGGACATGATCGGAACACCGTCTGGTAGAACAGAGAATCTGTATTCTTCACTTTGCCTGTCAAAAGTATAAAAGTCTGGCAGGGAAACAACTCTTGCTTTGATTTTTTTAGTATCGTACAATTTTTTGGCTGCATCTATAGAAATGGAGACTTCTGATCCTGTTGACACCAGGATAATATCAGGATTCTCCACGTCATGGATCACATAGCCACCCTTCAAGGCTTTTTCAAAAGAGGAATGCTCCAATTGAGGAAGATTCTGTCGTGATAAAGCCACAACAGATGGTGTTCGACCAGATTTGATAGCAGAATAATACGCAGCAGAAGTTTCGTTACCATCAGCAGGTCTCCATACATGCATGTTTGGAATAGCCCTCAAGTGAGCCAGAGTTTCAATAGGTTGGTGCGTTGGACCATCCTCACCAAGCCCGATAGAGTCATGTGTTGCAACCCAAATGACTGGATTACCAGACAAGGCGGCTAACCTAACGGCTCCTGCAGCATAAGAGACGAAGTTCAAAAAGGTACCACCGTAAGGCTTGTAGTTTGCACCAAAGGCAGAGATACCGTTCATAATGGCACCCATTCCGTGTTCCCTCACACCGTATCTAATGTACCTTCCTGCATAGTTACCTAGTTGGGTAATGGGAGGTTGGAAATCTACCGCGCCTTCCCACCTTGTCAGATTCGAAGGTGTCAAATCGGCAGAACCACCGATCAATTCAGGCAAAACTTGGACCATGTTCGTCAGCACCTGCTGGGATGTCTTTCTTGTTGCCAGAGCATCGTCGTCCGGAGTAAACTTCGGTAAATGCTTTTCCCAACCTTCCGGTAACTCACCATTCAATCTTCTTTGCAATTCTTTACCCTTCTCGGGAAATTTGGTTTTGTATTCTTCAAACATCTTATCCCATTCCTCATTAAGTTTTTGACCGGGTTCCACAACAGTCTTCTTATAGTAATCGTACACCTCTTGAGGTACTACAAATGATTTATTTGGGTCAAACCCCCACCTCTTCTTCAACTGTTTAACATCATCTGCCTTCAAAGCGGACCCATGAACACCAGCAGTACCCTGTTGTAGGGACCCAAATCCAATTGTAGTAGTTACCTTGATTATGGTTGGCTTATCCTTCGATAGTTTTGCCTTTTCCAAAGCGCTAGAAATGGATTCCATATCGTCGTCTCCTTTATCGACTTCCATGACTTCCCAACCATATGCCTCGTATCGCTTCAAAACATCTTCGTCGAACGAGTACGAGGTCTTTCCGTCAATGGAAATGCTATTACTGTCATAAAACGTAATCAAGTTACCCAATTGCAGATGTCCCGCTAAGGAAGAGGTCTCCGAAGAAACACCCTCTTGTAAGCAACCATCCCCTACAATAGCAAATGTATATGAATCGGAAATGGGAAAGCCATCCTCGTTATAAGTGGCGGCAAAGTTGGCCTGCGCTATTGCCATACCAACAGCATTTGAGATACCCTGGCCTAGCGGACCGGAAGTGATTTCCACTCCCGCTGAGTGGAATTCTGGATGACCCGGTGTCCTTGAGTTTACTTGTCTAAATTGTCTCAAGTCCTCGATAGAGTAATCGTATCCTAATAGATGGAGCATTGAGTACAGAAGAGCGCATGAGTGACCGTTCGACAGAACAAACCTGTCTCTATTGATCCAATGTTCATTGTTAGGGTTACAGCGCAGTTGCTTGAAAATTACATGGGCAACTGGTGCCAATCCTAATGGTGCACCTGGGTGGCCAGATTGTGCGCTTTCCACCTGGTCAACGGAAAGTAATCTTAAAGTGGAAACCGCAAGTTTATCAATGTCGGAGAACTGTGCCATTTTTTTGTTCTTTTTTTGATTAGTAAGGTATAATCGTCTACGTAGAGGTTACAAATCGAAGACTACAGGAAGAGGGGACAAGCCAATTGAATATACGACTGAAATAAATGGAATAATTCTGCATTATTACACTCGTTTATATATCCAAACAGGTGATCTGGTATGCTCTTGACAACGAATGAAGCTCCCTATATTCGACACTCCTTATTCAGGACTCCTCCCAACAAGGAGAAGTAGGTGTTCCTTGAGCTACCCTTTAAAGCTGGGGAGATGAGCTTGCCCTTCCTGTCATTGCCATTATGACGAGAAAAGTAAAACATGTAGAATAAGGTCCACCCAAACATGTCCGAGCAATGACGTTATATATCGTGTTCCCTGTTCAAAGCATGGCATATGTGCCATTAAAGGCGAATTTTTGTCCCTAGCAAAGGAGAGACAGCGAGCCACCATTAAGAAATGACTTGAAAGCAAGTGAAAATAGCTACACATATATATCAATATATTGACCTATAAACCTAAAATGTGAAAGAAATTTGATAGGTCAAGATCAATGTAAACAATTACTTTGTTATGTAGAGTTTTATTTAGCTACCTATATTCCACCATAACATCAATCATGCGGTTGCTGGTGTATTTACCAATAATGTTTAATGTATATATATATGGGGCCGTATACTTACATATAGTAGATGTCAAGCGTAGGCGCTTCCCCTGCCGGCTGTGACGGCGCCATAACCAAGGTATCTATAGACCGCCAATCAGCAAACTACCTCCGTACATTCATGTTGCACCCACACATGTACACACCCAGACCGCAACAAATTACCCATAAGGTTGTTTGTGACGGCGTCGTACAAGAGAACGTGGGAACTTTTTAGGCTCACCAAAAAAGAAAGGAAAAATACGAGTTGCTGACAGAAGCCTCAAGAAAAAAAAAATTCTTCTTCGACTATGCTGGAGGCAGAGATGATCGAGCCGGTAGTTAACTATATATAGCTAAATTGGTTCCATCACCTTCTTTTCTGGTGTCGCTCCTTCTAGTGCTATTTCTGGCTTTTCCTATTTTTTTTTTTTCCATTTTTCTTTCTCTCTTTCTAATATATAAATTCTCTTGCATTTTCTATTTTTCTCTCTATCTATTCTACTTGTTTATTCCCTTCAAGGTTTTTTTTTAAGGAGTACTTGTTTTTAGAATATACGGTCAACGAACTATAATTAACTAAACATGGGTAAAGAGAAGTCTCACATTAACGTTGTCGTTATCGGTCATGTCGATTCTG
>ERZ794947.26-NODE-26-length-112026-cov-154.456029_pt1 | contig 112026 bp, 57 predicted proteins | sample MGYA00511908_ERZ794947 | MGnify/ENA primary metagenome ERZ794947 (study PRJEB30137, sample SAMN04331400) | food metagenome | isolation source: control ferment replicate 2c | study: EMG produced TPA metagenomics assembly of the Comparison of meta-barcoding and...
ATTTGACTTTGTCTGCATATTGGTAAGCCATATATGCTGCATTAGAATACGTGGAAGAATCCATTAATGAATACTGGTAAAAGTTTACATTCATACCATTCTTCCTTGAGTTTGCTGGCAGGCATGCCGCTGTAGTCGCAGAGACAACATTAGCTAATCCCAGCAATGTGACGATGGCTAGTAGTAAGCAATAATGTGCCAGAGACATTGTTGGGGCTTTTAATGTACAATTGTTCCTTTTAAATTCCAAATTTAAAGAGCGTACCTGTAAATAAGAAGGAAGAACGTTATGTTATTAATGGACTTTTAGTGTCATCGAATTTCATGTAATATATAAGAAGGTAGAATAATTTGGCACGATAATGTGCTAGCAAAGGAGGAAATCGAATACCTTTAAAAGAGAAAAAATTTTTTAGCTGCTTAAATTTCTGTGTTATACCACCCGATAGATTTTGAGTTATGCTTTCTAATTGATCTGACTGCGAACGTTTTCTTTATGCCATCTGAATTGTCAGGAACAAAGAAGAAAAAGAAAAGTTTTTAAAAAATCTGTGGTCGTGTATGATGTACCTTTCCTTTACATGCATTAATGTGCTCTGAAATGTGGTACGATATCCTTACAGACGATATATTTTCTGTATATCGTGCAATGTTGAATAACCTATGAAGGAAAATACCCATCGCTCAAGGTAAGCATTTCAGGAGGGTCGCCAGAAACTTAAACTAGTTTTAGCGACAGATCCGAAAATTGATAGAGGCATTGAAAAATCACTACTCCGTCCTTTTTAGTGCTTTCTCAGTGCTTTCTCAATGCATAATTTTGGTGCACGACTAAAAAATTCTAGAACACTATAGTTGCATTTTTTGGGCCGGAAGAAGAAAAACGCATGTAACTTTAATTTCAAATAAAGTTTTCGCCTAGTAAGCGCGATACGAAAAAAACACATAAATAGCCATAGGAAAGTGAATTTTGTCAGCCGACTAAAATTAAGGTTAGCTTACAAAGCAGCAAAAAATTTGACATCGCACGGTATTCCCTGAAAAAGGAGCAGGCAGGTGCTGTATATTTTTTTCGGTTCCTGCCTCTTACATGGTGTCGGTGTATCTTAAATACTAAAGTGAGCTGACTACCCTTTTGAGTGCCCTATGTGACCTCTGATCTCGAAAGTAAACAAGTGATACCTAATTTCACAGCCACTTTTTGTTGCGGACACTGACGGGATGTATTGTGAATATTTTAAACCTTAAAAGTTTATGTTGTTAGTTATACTTAATTCTTATACGTCCTTTAAAACCAGTGTGCAGTAAGTCTGTCACACAAAAATATGATTGATGCATTTTCTAAAAATAATGGCTTTCAGGTAATTTGTTCCACCTTTGGGACTTATTCACATGTCCCAGCTAGGTGCAATCAAAATATACCGGCATTCCAGCAAGGTAACTATATACGCTTTTTTTTTCTTTGAAATTGTACCTGCCAAGCTTGCTACACTTGGAAGGCAACTCCGTTTTTCAGAGATTAGATTCTTTTTTTTTTTTTTGAAGAAAAGGCAGCCAAGTTACGTCATACAGAAAACTCCCTAGAGCGCTGCAAACACTCGATAGTTTGCAGCTTACTTCATGTGTGGCTGGAAAATTGAAAAGCTATATTACGGTAAAAATACTTTGAAGACACTATAACTTTTTGACCAGATTTTTACTTGTCGAAATTTGTTCCGGCCGGTCTGTTACTGATATTAAGTTAAGGAACAGTAAACCGTATAATTTTCATTCACGTTTTTTGTAGTTTATTTTCATTTACTAGCCATGCATTGATTGTCTATCAGAGCATATCAAGGTGGTTATGGAAGGTGCTGATATTTAATCAATAAAATTATAGAAATTTTGAGAAAACAATAATGATTGTTTATACAATGAAAATCAGTTCATGGAATAATTGCCTTCGCACTACTTTTACACCAGATTAATGGTGCATCAGAGCTTTCCCTCTTTGTCTTTTTTCTTGTTTCCTTTTCGATTGATTTTTCACATAAGTTCTTATGACATAAGAAGAGGCAAAAAACGAAAAGGGAAATATTGCCTACTTTTTATTTTTTTCGAACGTAAATAATGACGGGGAGTTTGGTGCCATTTTTTCGTCTGGATTTTCTTAGGGAAGTACGTTTCGTCGCGCCAGCTAAAATCATTGACATGTCCAAAAAATTCCTTGATTCGCTCAAAGTTTTTGCATAGGCACATTAATTGGTTTAGCGAAGTATATATTCTGAAGAACATATTTGAGTGTATTTTCCACATAGAAGATTCGATTTTTTTTTTTTTTTCAATGCACCACTTGTCGAGTATACGTTAACTTTAATGTATTGAAAATGCAAAATGAAAAGCCTACTTGGCATATGGAATTACAATAAATGGTCAGTTCCAGTTTAAGCTAACAGCGGCACTGTCGGTGTGAATTTGGGTTTAAACTATTGTTTACGTAGTTTGAAGAGTTTATCGTATCGCATATATTCTTTAAATAAGCGCGATGTCTTTTTAGCTTTCCACAGAACCTCCCCTCAGGCTATGGGAGTGGGGTTTTATGATCTTATAATAAAAACCTCTTAGACTACGGTTCATGGAATACTTCTTAACTTCTTGACGAACGAAATGTGCATAAATGTTGTGATCGAATGACCAGTAATACATCGTTTGTTTTCCATGCTGAACAGCAAGGAAGAGATATTCATCCAAATACATGAGCGCAGAATCCTGTAAAAGTCGTAAAGATATTAATCACAATGTTGTAAAAACCGTCAAGGCGTTTATTCAAAATGGTAATCATTGTTATCACTAAACACATACTGTTAAATTAAAAAGCTGAGATGTTGCGTAATCCATGGACCAACCCATAGGCAATGTATTTCAATGACGCACAAGATTCATAACAAAGTTTTTATTTACGATGTACCTGTACATTGTGCAGCAAGTCTTGAGAGTGAGTTTAAGCTAAGGCTGTAAACATTTCAATGTTAAGATGAAATTTAAGTGAGCTGGCAATATCAAGTGAGGCATAATTTATTATATGTAGCCGAACTTCAACTTTAAATAGAAAATTACAACTAACAAGCACCGGATTGTTTCAGAATTCAAAGTGTAGAAGCTATTATTCTTGCAAAATAAAACGCTTTCAAAGTTTTCTCTATAAACATACTTGTAGCAGCTGGTTTTTTTTGTTTTATTTTTAAGTTTTGTTAGGTCTCTCAGAACTTTCAAAAAAAGAAAAAGTAAAGTATAATAAAACGGAGCACTTGCCAAAGTAATTAACGCCCATTAAAAAGAAGGCATAGGAGGCATATATATATATATATGGCTGTTAACAGATATTCTGCGCTTAAAAGCTAAAAATATTATACCAACTTTTCTTTTTCTTCCCATTCAGTTTGCTTGATTGGCCCAGCTCTTTGAAGAAAGGAAAAAATGCGGAGAGGGAGCCAATGAGATTTTAAAGGGTATATTACTTATCTTATCGATAAGCAGTATTGATATTAAAGGGACAGTTTTATCGTTGGTTAATATGGAAAAAGTGATGACCATGATGCCTTTCTTAAAAAGGGTATTTCTTTTAATTTCACTTTCACATAAACAGTTAATGACTTCTGACTTTGAGCCGTTCGAACTCAGTTATATAAAGGTACATACATAGGCCACACACACACACACACACACACACACACACACATATATATATATATATATATATAGGGAAGTAGCAACAGTCACCGAAAAGAAAAGGTAAAAAGTAAAAAATGACAAGCGAACCAGAGTTTCAGCAGGCTTACGATGAGATCGTTTCTTCTGTGGAGGATTCCAAAATCTTTGAAAAATTCCCACAGTATAAAAAAGTGTTACCTATTGTTTCTGTCCCGGAGAGGATCATTCAATTCAGGGTCACGTGGGAAAATGATAATGGCGAGCAAGAAGTGGCTCAAGGATATAGGGTGCAGTTCAATTCAGCCAAGGGCCCTTACAAGGGTGGCCTACGCTTCCACCCATCAGTGAATCTGTCTATCCTAAAATTTTTGGGTTTCGAACAGATCTTCAAGAATGCGCTCACTGGGCTAGATATGGGCGGTGGTAAGGGTGGCCTGTGTGTGGACTTGAAAGGCAAGTCTGACAACGAGATCAGAAGGATTTGTTATGCGTTCATGAGAGAATTGAGCAGGCATATCGGTAAGGACACAGACGTGCCCGCAGGAGATATTGGTGTCGGTGGCCGTGAAATTGGCTACCTATTCGGCGCTTACAGATCATACAAGAACTCCTGGGAAGGTGTGTTGACTGGTAAGGGTTTAAACTGGGGTGGCTCACTTATCAGGCCGGAGGCTACCGGGTTCGGCCTAGTTTACTATACGCAAGCAATGATCGATTATGCAACAAACGGCAAGGAGTCGTTTGAGGGCAAACGTGTGACAATCTCCGGAAGTGGCAATGTTGCGCAATATGCAGCTTTAAAAGTGATCGAGCTGGGTGGTATTGTGGTGTCTTTATCCGATTCGAAGGGGTGCATCATCTCTGAGACGGGCATTACTTCTGAGCAAATTCACGATATCGCTTCCGCCAAGATCCGTTTCAAGTCGTTAGAGGAAATCGTTGATGAATACTCTACTTTCAGCGAAAGTAAGATGAAGTACGTTGCAGGAGCACGCCCATGGACGCATGTGAGCAACGTCGACATTGCCTTGCCCTGTGCTACCCAAAACGAGGTCAGTGGTGACGAAGCCAAGGCCCTAGTGGCATCTGGCGTTAAGTTCGTTGCCGAAGGTGCTAACATGGGTTCTACACCCGAGGCTATTTCTGTTTTCGAAACAGCGCGTAGCACTGCAACCAATGCCAAGGATGCAGTTTGGTTTGGGCCACCAAAGGCAGCTAACCTGGGCGGCGTGGCAGTATCCGGTCTGGAAATGGCTCAGAATTCTCAAAAAGTAACTTGGACTGCCGAGCGGGTCGATCAAGAACTAAAGAAGATAATGATCAACTGCTTCAACGACTGCATACAGGCCGCACAAGAGTACTCTACGGAAAAAAATACAAACACCTTGCCATCATTGGTCAAGGGGGCCAATATTGCCAGCTTCGTCATGGTGGCTGACGCAATGCTTGACCAGGGAGACGTTTTTTAGCCGTAAGCGCTATTTTCTTTTTGTTCGTAACTATCTGTGTATGTATTAATGTAATCTACTTTTAATTTACTATGCAAATAGGGTTCAGCATTACGGAAGGAACTGAACTCCCTTCCGCGGAAGTTTCTTTGTAGTGACCGTGCGGAGTGAGGAGATTACATGTCGGTAATTAGATGATTAACCTAGGCAATTTGAAGGGGGATAGTTGCATCGGTTAGCTCAGATATGATAAGGAGAACTAAGCAAGGGGGTTAACCACTACGGCTGTAGCACAAGACCGGCAGATGCGATTATTAGCAACACATTAGTTAATGCTTTTGATAAAATGTATATAAAGGCTGTCGTAATGTGCTGTAGTAAGGACCTGACTGTGTTTGTGGTTCTCTTAATTCTTGAACCTTGTCATACGTAAAAGACCATCGTCAAGATATTTGAAAGTTAATAGACAGTTAACAATAATAACAACAGCAATAAGAATAACAATAAATTCATTGAACATATTTCAGAATGAGAGCCTTAGCGTATTTCGGTAAAGGTAACATCAGATTCACCAACCATTTAGAGGAGCCACATATTGTGGCGCCCGATGAGCTTGTGATTGATATCGCATGGTGTGGTATTTGCGGTACGGACCTGCATGAGTACACAGATGGTCCTATCTTTTTCCCAGAGGATGGACACACACATGAGATTAGTCATAACCCATTGCCACAGGCGATGGGCCACGAAATGGCTGGTACCGTTTTGGAGGTGGGCCCTGGTGTGAAAAACTTGAAAGTGGGAGACAAGGTAGTTGTCGAGCCCACAGGTACATGCAGAGACCGGTATCGTTGGCCCCTGTCGCCAAACGTTGACAAGGAATGGTGCGCTGCTTGCAAAAAGGGCTACTATAACATTTGTTCATATTTGGGGCTTTGTGGTGCGGGTGTGCAGAGCGGTGGATTTGCAGAAGGTGTTGTGATGAACGAATCTCACTGCTACAAAGTACCGGACTTCGTGCCCTTAGACGTTGCAGCTTTGATTCAACCGTTGGCTGTGTGCTGGCATGCAATTAGGGTCTGCGAGTTCAAAGCAGGCTCTACGGCTTTGATCATTGGTGCTGGCCCCATCGGACTGGGCACGATACTGGCGTTGAACGCTGCAGGTTGCAAGGACATCGTCGTTTCAGAGCCTGCCAAGGTAAGAAGAGAACTGGCTGAAAAAATGGGTGCCAGGGTTTACGACCCAACAGCGCACGCTGCCAAGGAGAGCATTGATTATCTGAGGTCGATTGCTGATGGTGGAGACGGCTTCGATTACACATTTGATTGCTCCGGGTTGGAAGTCACATTGAATGCTGCTATTCAGTGTCTCACTTTCAGAGGCACTGCAGTGAACTTGGCCATGTGGGGCCATCACAAGATACAGTTTTCTCCGATGGACATCACATTGCATGAAAGAAAGTACACAGGGTCCATGTGCTACACACACCACGATTTTGAGGCAGTAATAGAAGCTTTGGAAGAAGGCAGGATTGACATTGATAGAGCAAGACATATGATAACGGGCAGAGTCAACATTGAGGACGGCCTTGACGGCGCCATCATGAAGCTGATAAACGAGAAGGAGTCTACGATCAAGATTATTCTGACTCCAAACAATCACGGAGAGTTGAACAGGGAAGCCGATAATGAGAAGAAAGAAATTTCCGAGCTGAGCAGTCGGAAAGATCAAGAAAGACTACGAGAATCAATAAACGAGGCTAAACTGCGTCACACATGATTGTGATTGAGTACTCACGTTCTCGTGTTAATCCCGCGGTCTTCTTGTTTTACTAACTTTTCTTTCTCTCATAGCATTCTCTTGACAGTGTTTTATATACATCATATGTACATTTATCGAGCCAATCGAGGGCAGCAGTTTAACATCAAGCCGGATTTGCTCACGCTACTTTGACCCCTTTTCGTTTCGACGGAGAGAAGAAACCGGTGTTTTCCTATCCTTGCCTATTCTTTCCTCCTTAGGGGGTCCTAGCCTGTTTCTCTTGATATGATAATAGGTGGAAACGTAGGAAAAAAAATCGACATATAAAAGTGGGGCAGATACTTCGTGTGACAATGGCCAATTCAAGCCCTTTGGACAGATGTTGCTCTTCTTCTTTCTTAAAAAGTCTTAGTACGATTGACCAAGTCAGAAAAAAAAAAAAAAAGAACTAAAAAAAGTTTTAATTAATTATGAGAGCTTTGGCATATTTCAAGAAGGGTGATATTCACTTCACTAATGATATCCCTAGGCCAGAAATCCAAACCGACGATGAGGTTATTATCGACGTCTCTTGGTGTGGGATTTGTGGCTCGGATCTTCACGAGTACTTGGATGGTCCAATCTTCATGCCTAAAGATGGAGAGTGCCATAAATTATCCAACGCTGCTTTACCTCTGGCAATGGGCCATGAGATGTCAGGAATTGTTTCCAAGGTTGGTCCTAAAGTGACAAAGGTGAAGGTTGGCGACCACGTGGTCGTTGATGCTGCCAGCAGTTGTGCAGACCTGCATTGCTGGCCACACTCCAAATTTTACAATTCCAAGCCATGCGATGCTTGTCAGAGGGGCAGTGAAAATCTATGTACCCACGCCGGTTTTGTGGGGCTAGGTGTGATCAGTGGTGGCTTTGCTGAACAAGTCGTAGTCTCTCAACATCACATTATCCCCGTTCCAAAGGAAATTCCTCTAGATGTGGCTGCTTTAATTGAGCCTCTTTCTGTCACCTGGCATGCTGTTAAGATTTCTGGTTTCAAAAAAGGCAGTTCAGCCTTAGTTCTTGGTGCAGGCCCCATTGGGTTGTGTACCATTTTGGTACTTAAGGGAATGGGGGCCAGTAAAATTGTAGTGTCTGAAGTTGCAGAGAGAAGAATAGAAATGGCCAAGAAACTGGGCGTTGAGGTGTTCAATCCCTCCAAGCACGGTCATAAATCTATAGAGATACTACGTGGTTTGACCAAGAGCCATGATGGGTTTGATTACAGTTATGATTGTTCTGGTATTCAAGTCACTTTCGAAACCTCTTTGAAGGCATTAACATTCAGGGGGACAGCCACCAACATTGCAGTTTGGGGTCCAAAACCTGTGCCATTCCAACCAATGGATGTGACTCTCCAAGAGAAAGTTATGACTGGTTCGATCGGCTATGTTGTCGAAGACTTTGAAGAAGTTGTTCGTGCCATCCACAACGGAGACATCACCATGGAAGATTGTAAGCAACTAATCACTGGTAAGCAAAGGATTGAGGACGGTTGGGAAAAGGGATTCCAAGAGTTGATGGATCACAAGGAATCCAACGTTAAGATTCTATTGACGCCTAACAATCACGGTGAAATGAAGTAATGACAAAATGATATTTGGGGCCCCTCGCGGCTCATTTGTAGTATCTAAGATTATGTATTTTCTTTTATAATATTTGTTGTTATGAAACAGACAGAAGTAAGTTTCTGCGACTATATTATTTTTTTTTTTCTTCTTTTTTTTCCTTTATTCAACTTGGCGATGAGCTGAAAATTTTTTTGGTTAAGGACCCTTTAGAAGTATTGAATGTGGGAACAAAGATGACAAAAGGTAGTTTTTTCCTTGACTATACTGGTAAGATATCGTCTAAAGCAAAGCATGGCCAAGAAAATATCAAAGAATTCAAGAGCTGCTAGACAATCGGATGCTCTTGAGCCAGAGGTAAAGGATTTAAGTGAACTACCTAGAGCTGAAAAAACCGATTTGACTAATATTTTGATTAGAACAGCAGCCAAGAATGAGGCATTGCTGGAAGCAAAGATATCTAAGAAAGCCAATAAAAGTAAGAGGGGCAAGAAGTTAAATAAAAAGGCTCTGGAAGACAAACTGGCCAACTCTATTTCATCCATGGACAGGGATCGTTTAGTGAAGGCCTTGAATTTTACCAATCGTCTGGACGGTAAAATTGCCAAGTCTATTTCTCGTGCCAAGTACATTCAAAATACAAGAAAGGCTGGCTGGGATAGCACCAATGAGACTATAAAAAAAGAGCTGGCTTTTTTGAACGGAGGGTTGTCTGTGCAGGAAAAAAGTGCTGGTGAAGGTAATGCTGAAAAGGAAGATGAGGAGATCCCAGAAGTTTTTGATTCTTTAGCAGAGGATAACACAGTGCAGAAGACTCCTACAAATAGATTCGGTGTCCTGCCAGACGATGTTGAAGAATAGAAAATTTTCATATGAAAGGTCCTAGGAATACACGATTCTTGTACGCATTCTTCTTTTTTCTATCTTCTTTCATTCTTTGTACATTAGATAACATGGTTTTAGCTTAGCTTTATTTTATTTTTTATATATCTGGATGTATACTATTACTGAAAAACTTCATTAATAGTAACAACTTTTTCAATGTCAAGTTGATTAAGAAAAAGAAAATTATTATGGGTTAGCTGAAAACCGTGTGATGCATGTCGTTTAAGGATTGTGTAACAAAGTGAACGGCAACGCATTTCTAATATAGATAACGGCCACACAAAGTAGTACTATGAAATTTTCTGCCTATTTATGGTGGCTGTTTTTGAATCTAGCGTTGGTGAAAGGCACTTCATTGCTATCCAACGTTACATTAGCGGAGGATTCTTTCTGGGAGCATTTTCAGGCTTACACTAATACAAAACATTTAAACCAAGAGTGGATCACAAGTGAAGCCGTCAACAATGAAGGCTCTAAAATATATGGTGCACAATGGCGACTATCACAGGGTCGATTGCAAGGATCCGCATGGGATAAAGGAATCGCAGTTCGAACAGGCAATGCCGCAGCTATGATAGGACATCTCTTGGAGACACCTATTAATGTTTCAGAAACGGATACCTTGGTTGTCCAGTACGAAATTAAGTTGGACAATTCTTTGACGTGCGGCGGTGCGTTTATTAAGTTAATGTCTGGTTTCATGAATGTTGAAGTATTAAAACACTATGCACCCGATACAGAGGGTGTCGAGTTAGTTTTTGGTCCGGATTATTGTGCTCCTGAAATAAATGGCGTGCAATTTGCAATCAATAAGGTTGACAAGATCACACATGAATCTAAACTAAGATATTTGCAAGAGATGCCCCTGTCAAAATTAACTGATACCTCGCAATCTCATCTGTATACGCTCATGATAGATGAATCAGCGCAGTCTTTTCAAATTCTTATTGACGGTAAGACGGTTATGGTAAGAGAACATATCGAAGACAAGAAAAAGGTCAATTTTGAGCCACCCATTACACCGCCTTTAATGATTCCTGATGTTTCAGTAGCGAAACCGCATGGTTGGGATGATCGCATCCGAATCCCAGATCCTGAGGCGGTGAAGCTCAGTGATCGGGATGAACGAGACCCATTGATGATTCCACATCCAGATGGCACTGAACCACCAGAATGGAACAGCTCCATCTCCGAATACATTCTTGACCCAAATGCTCAAAAGCCCTCGTGGTGGAAGGAACTTGAGCACGGGGAATGGATACCGCCCATGATTAAAAATCCTCTTTGCACTGCAGAACGTGGTTGTGGCCAGCAGATAGCAGGGCTGATAAAGAATTCCAAGTACAAAGGTCAAGGCGAACCCAATGAAATCATAAATCCCAATTACATGGGGGAATGGCATCCACCGGAAATTGAAAACCCGCTATACTACGAAGAGCAGCACCCATTGCGCATCGAAAACGTTATCAGTGGTGTGATCCTCGAATTTTGGAGTGGATCTCCAAACATGTTGATAACCAACATTTATGTTGGTAAAAATGTAACAGAGGCGCAAATTATTGGGAATAAGACTTGGCTGATGAGAGACCGCGCGTTTAGAGGCTCCGATGGCCCCACAGAACGCAAATTCATGAATAGCAGACTAGGAAATCTACAAACAACTTTCCATAACGAAAGAGAATCCCCTAATCCATTTGACCGCATTATAGATCGCATCTTAGAGCAACCTCTGAAATTTGTGCTTACTGCGGCCGTCGTGCTCTTGACGACGTCGGTTCTTTGTTGTGTAGTATTTACATAGTGGACAAATGTTAGTTTATAACATGGTCTCAATAATCGCACCACAACGGCTTCTCTTTTATAGATGGTTAACATTATAGTATCAATATTATCATCATGATTAAATGATGATGTATAATACTTACCCGATGTTGAATCTTATTTTTTCATGTAGTAAGTAATCATGCAACAAAAAAAACCCGTAATTAAGGGAACATAGAACAACTAGCATCCCCGATAAGACGGAATAGAATAGTAAAGATTGTGATTCATTGGCAGGTCCATTGTCGCATTACTAAATCATAGGCATGGAAATTTCCAGTTCACCATGGAACGACGGTGGATACAGCCCCTATGAGAGAAACAGAGTCGCTGTATCACCATTTTCATCAGCGTTGGAAGGCGAAGAACGAATAGAAACCTCTCGATCTTTGGGTGATCATTGCTTTGAACCTTTGCCATACGTGACGAATTATCTTTCTATTTTCGCGCTTTTTGGTAAAGAGATATTTGGTGACAAGGGAAATGTGAGCTCAAGAAATGAATATTTGCTAAAAAAATACTACTCTTTGAAAAAGCCATTTGTATTGCGACATAATGGGCATGCGTTGAAGAATCCCGACATGCCACTCCAGAGGAATGACATATTGCAAACCAATTTCATGGTTGACAAATTTCTGAATCGTACTGTGCGGTCAGTGAATTTTAATAATTTCAAGATAATATCAGATATGCAAAGTAAAAGCGGTCGAGGAACAAAGTCAGGCACAAATCAGAATCAAAGTGCCGACGCTATTCAAAATATTTGTCTACCATCTATACCGTCGGCGTTGCCTTATTTCCAATATTATAGGAAGCTATTGACAGTTAATACCAAAGAATGGGATATTTTAAAACTGCACAGTTTATGGGTACCAAAGCTAAGGAAGGATTTTAAAGATTTTTCGTTGCATGGTGATAAAAACTCTCCAAAGCCGATCGATAGTCACTATGATGAGGATAATACCATGAAAAAAAATTTATTTTTTGAAAGATCTCCAAGTCGACAGACTCTAGATGGTAAAGGGTGTGCCTCTAAGGGGTATGACATTTCTTCCGGTAATATGATTATCCTATCCCTATTTTCTGAAGATAAGCTGCCGGCTTTAACTTATCATTGTTCCGTAGAATTAAATGGAAACATTTACATATTTGGGGGATTGATGCCATGCTACAGCTATGAGGAGGATGCGCCGATGCTGAACGATTTTTTTGTAGACGGAATAAAGAACTTACCTCCGCCTTTATTACCTCAAGTGATTAATAATCCATCAATGGTCAATAATCCTCATCTTTATGTCGCTTCTATACCATCATGCCGGTTTAGCAAACCTAAAATGGGGGGTTATATACCGCCTCCATTGCTATGTGTTCAAGGATCCAAATTAACAGACCGACATATTTTCTTTTATGGCGGATTTGAAATCAGGACAGAAACCCGTGGTGATGAAAATGGGAAGTATCATCTCAAGAAAAGATTATATGTGAATAACACTGGTTACATACTCGATATTATGTCGTTCAAGTTCACTAAAATAGATATCATAGTACAACCTTCCAAATATAATGCATATCCGACAATGTCATCGAGGTTTGGTCACTTACAAATTTCTATTGATAATCCAAATAGGAGAGCTAGCGTTCATTCTTCAAGCATGAACGAAATTCATAAAATGGGGAGTGCTTCCATGAAACAAGGTAGCAGCATCACTTCCGGGCGGCTTGAAAAAGCAGCAGTACTTTCATCATTACCTCATAATACTGTGCACACGGTTATAATATTTGGTGGTTACAGACAAACCGGTGATGATCGTTACGAAGCAATGAATGATTTGTGGAAGATAGAGATACCCGTGATACGTCGCGGTAAGAAAGGCTATTGTAAGTTTTCAGAGACAGCTAACGCGATACTACTGACGCCAAGGGAAAAGGACAAATCGGATTGGCCCGAAGAAAGAGCCTTTTCTGCCTTTTCTGTTCATGGGACTTCGTTAATGGATAGGAGTTCTCTTGACATGAGACTATTGAACAACTTAAAAAACCATTTTGTTTTAAAACCGTCATATATATCACAGGATCGCGTTGTTAGTCCTAAACCGGTTTTCCCCATGATGGTTCATGGCACGCATCAAGATCTTTTCAATAGTGGCTCTGCGGCACAAGAATCGCCCAAAGCTGGTGCCTCGGCCAGCAGCGCAAGTGCTGCGAGCTTTGATCCCGATATGGACGATAATTTGGAAAATTATATAGTCAATCCAGGGAGAAAATCGTCATCTATTCCAATGACTACGATAGGGAGACAGAGATTAATTTTAAGCCAAGAGAAGCCAGTAGGTAAAACTGTTGTATTGCATGGTGGGTCTAACGGTCTCAACGTTCTTGATGATATGTGGTTGATGGACTTAGAGTGTGAGACATGGACTCCAATAGAGACATTTGCAAAGGCAGATTCGAGCGAAGACGGTGATGAAAAATTGGATAGTGTGAACGTGGGTCTCGTTGGCCACAGGATGGAAAGTATTGGACGAATATGTGTATGTATAGGTGGTATGGTACAAGAGGATGTTGACCAATTTTACTCGGAGAATGATGATGAGTCTCCTCGAAAACGCAAGGTCGATACATTACCGTTGGGTGGTAATTTTTTGAACACAATTGATTTAAGCACGCAGTGTTGGGAAGAACATAAAATTACTCTGTCCAAGAAGGAAGACGATGAGGACAGACAAGATAGCGAAAATGAAGACACGAATTCAAATATAGTAGTTGGTGTCGGTGGCACTTCTTTGCAATGTGACAAAAGTATTATTTTAATTGGCGGATTGATATCTAGACGGAGCAATGTAAAAGAAATATATTTACATGGTACCATAACGAAAAGTATTTTTCCTAGTGTAAATCCTAGTGCATAAAAAGACAGTTTTCAATGCTTTCACTTTGTAAACTTTGTTTAGTAGTAGAATATAATATATTCAGTTTTGTTTTATAGTCACATAATACTTTGTCTTTCAAAGAATAATCTCCTTCGCAATACCAGCGAAATATTTTGGCAAAAAATTAACAATTAGGTTCATAGTCCCCTAATTCAATTAATCGAAAAAAAAAAAATAAAATATAAGGGAAGACTGTGCTGATGAAATAGACAATGAAACAATAATGAAGAATAAAGAAGAAGAAGATATAAAACATGCCACCACCATCAAGAAGTAGAATAAACAAAACAAGAACATTAGGAATAGTGGGTACAGCTATAGCAGTGTTGGTCACATCCTACTATATATATCAAAAGGTGACAAGTGCAAAGGAAGATAATGGGGCACGACCTCCAGAGGGTGATTCAGTAAAAGAGAACAAAAAGGCAAGGAAGAGCAAATGTATTATAATGAGCAAGTCGATACAAGGACTGCCCATAAAGTGGGAGGAGTACGCCGCTGATGAAGTGGTTTTGCTGGTACCTACGAGCCACACTGATGGATCAATGAAACAAGCCATTGAGGATGCCTTTCGCAAGACGAAAAACGAACACAAAATCATATACTGCGATAGCATGGATGGATTATGGTCTTGTGTAAAACGGCTAGGTAAATTTCAGTGCATATTAAACTCCAGGGACTTCACAAGTAGTGGTGGTAGCGATGCGGCAGTTGTTCCTGAAGATATAGGCAGGTTTGTCAAATTTGTTGTTGATAGCGATATAGAGGATGTGCTGATTGACACTTTATGCAATTAATGTAGAAAAGAGTTTCTTGTAACAGTATGTAAAGAATAAATAATTATAAGTATAAATAAAAAGAGAAGGTGAAATAATAATAAGTAAGCAGCTCGGTTATAAGAGAACAAAAACACACGAAAAAAAAAAAGTCGTCAATATAAAAAGGAAAGAAATCATCATTACAACTTGACCGAATCAATTAGATGTCTAACAATGCCAGGGTTTGACAATGTAGAAACGTCGCCTAGTTGGTCACTTTCTCCTGCTAGGATTTTTCTTAAAATACGTCTCATAATTTTGCCAGATCTTGTCTTGGGCAAGTCATCCACTAAAATGATCAATTTTGGTGCGGCAAATGGCCCGATGTCTTTTCTAACAGTAAAGACCAAATGCTTCTTGATATCTTGTAATTCATCATCTGTTGCGGTGGACCAATTAGATTTGTTTTTCAACACCACAAATGCAGCAACTGCTTGACCAGTCAAGTCATCGTTGAATCCGACAACAGCACACTCGGCCACAATTGGATCTTCGATAATAGCAGCCTCAATTTCAGCGGTAGACAGACGGTGACCAGAGACGTTCACCACATCGTCTACACGACCCAAAATCCAGATATAACCATCCTTATCCTTTGCAGCACCATCACCAGTGAAATAGTAGCCAGGGTAAGGGTTCAAATAAGTGTCTAGATACCTATCATGATTTTTCCAAATAGTTCTTGCAAATGATGGCCATGCAGCTTTGACGGCAAGGACACCCTCTGCGTGGCTGGTATTAAGTTCTTCACCAGTGTTAGGGTCAAGAACAACTGCATCAATACCGAAGAAGGGGAATGAGGCAGAACCCGGTTTCATTGGTGTGACACCACCAGCCAGCGGGGTGACCAGATGCGAACCAGATTCTGTTTGCCAGTAGGTGTCTACAATGGGGATTTCATTTTTACCTATTTTTTCAGAGTACCACTCCCAAACTTCAGCAGCAATTGGTTCACCGACCGAACCCAAGCAACGCAAAGATTTTAAGGAATGATTTTCGATGTAGGAATCACCAGCTCTTTTCAACAAACGCAAAGCAGTTGGGGCAACATAAAATTGGGTGACTTTGTGTTCATCAATAATATCCCAATAACGGGAGTAATTTGGGTACGCAGGAGTCCCTTCAAAGACCAAAGTGGCACAACCATATAATAAGGGACCATAAACCACATAAGTGTGGCCTGTAATCCAGCCAATGTCTCCAGCTGTGAAGAAAACGTCTTCTTGGTGAGTGTCAAAAGTGTAGCGCATGGTCAACAAAGCTCCCAGCAAGTAACCTGCGGTAGAATGTTGAACACCCTTGGGGGCACCAGTAGAACCAGACGTATACAACAAGAATAATGGATCCTCAGAATCAACGGGTGTGCATGGATAGTAGGTCTTGTATTTCTTCTTTTCTGTTGCCCAATCCAAATCTCTGGGGGCATGGAAAGCAACAGATGGATTGTTGGTCTTTCTATAAACCAAGACGTGTCTCACGCCTGGGGTCTCTCTTAGCGCGTCATCAACAATTCTTTTAGTCTCAATGACTTTACCACCTCTGTTGGATTCATCTGTAGTGATGACAACTTTAGAGTCCCCATCGTTGATACGATCTCTCAAGGAGTTGGAAGAAAACCCGGCAAAGACTACGGAGTGAATGGCGCCGATACGGGAAATGGCCAACAAGGTTATGATTGCTTCTGGGACCATAGGCATGTACACGGCAACAGTATCGCCCTTGCGAACGCCCATAGAGTAAGTCAGCACTTGTGCCACTTGACAAACTTCTTCAAGTAGTTCCTTGTAGGTAATGGAATAGCCTTGGCCAGGCTCGTCACCTTCGAAAATAATGGCTTTCTTGTTAGGGGTCTTCAAGGCATGTCTGTCAACACAGTTGTAACAGGCGTTTAATTGGCCGTTGAGGAACCATGCATTGTTCTGGAAGGAGGGCCTACCCGTTTTAGGGTCTGGGATGAACACCTTATCGAATGGCTTAGACCAGTTTAAAAATTGGGTAGCTTTAGAACCGAAGAACTTAGCAGGGTCTTCAATAGACTCCTTGTGCAAGCGCTGATAGTCCTGCAACCCGTCCAAGTGTGGAGAATAGTGGGTAGCAATTGCGGGCTGCAGTCTATCTGAGATGGGCCGTTGTGGCACGATCTTGACCGAGGTCAAATGTTCATACTCATGTTCCTTCTTCTGCTGCGCAGTGGAGGCAGACTGGGACATTTTTGCTTTCAACTTGTCAATTTCACTTGACTGTTCTTCTAGTTTTGATGATTGTACGGCAGAGGGCGACATAACACAGTGGGGCAATGTCTTTCTAGTAGTTTTGATATGTTTGGTTTTGCTTATAGATAGAAAATATAAGAACAAGATATAACGTACTACCAGATAACCTAAGGGAGAAATATGCTTAGAATAGCCGCCCAGTTTATATACAAAATGAAGGGAGAACTATTTGCCACCGAGGAACTATACCCCAACTGCAATACCCATTGAATAATGGCATCGGAGGCTCGGCGGCAATTCGTACCCCAACCTTTTTTTTTTACTTTTCTTTGGATCTTAGAGATAACAGAAAAAAAGGATGACCCCAATCATTTGCCACGGCATGTCAACAGGTGAGTGCCTTTTGAGGGGGGGGGGGGTCATCTCGACATCCGGCGAAATGGAGCAGTCACACGTGAACATTTTTAGGGGATGGAGAGTACTACGCCGTTCGTCCGAGATGATTATCATATTTACACAGCCGTACATACACGTGCCATTTATCTTGATATCATTCTGGACGTATGTGCACATGATTTGCTTTTGTTTTTTTATGAATGTCGGGTAATAAACAGATTGTTTTTCTGGGAGGATAATCTTTTCTTTTTTCCTGTTGGTATTCTAAAATTAACCTTGCTGTTTCTTTTTTTTTTTTTTTTTCGCGCGACTACTCAGCCATCTTGCATTTTTAAAGAAAAAGATAATCATTAATGCCTTCACGGGAATACGTATAGAACATTATTAAAAGTATATGAATGGCATATATATATAGAACACCACCCTTGGAAAACATTTATACCCCTTAAACTAAAACAATTTGCTGCGCTATACCGTGTTTCACTGTATTATAATACATTCATTTCTGTTTCATTACGATTATATTGACGTGATAAAAAGATTATATAGCCATGATCTTCCTAAACACCTTCGCAAGGTGCCTTTTAACGTGTTTCGTACTGTGCAGCGGTACAGCACGTTCCTCTGACACAAACGACACTACTCCGGCGTCTGCAAAGCATTTGCAGACCACTTCTTTATTAACGTGTATGGACAATTCGCAATTAACGGCATCATTCTTTGATGTGAAATTTTACCCCGATAATAATACTGTTATCTTTGATATTGACGCTACGACGACGCTTAATGGGAACGTCACTGTGAAGGCTGAGCTGCTTACTTACGGACTGAAAGTCCTGGATAAGACTTTTGATTTATGTTCCTTGGGCCAAGTATCGCTTTGCCCCCTAAGTGCTGGGCGTATTGATGTCATGTCCACACAGGTGATCGAATCATCCATTACCAAGCAATTTCCCGGCATTGCTTACACCATTCCAGATTTGGACGCACAAGTACGTGTGGTGGCATACGCTCAGAATGACACGGATTTCGAAACTCCGCTGGCTTGTGTCCAGGCTATCTTGAGTAACGGGAAGACAGTGCAAACAAAGTATGCGGCCTGGCCCATTGCCGCTATCTCAGGTGTCGGTGTACTTACCTCAGGGTTTGTGTCTGTGATCGGTTACTCAGCCACTGCTGCTCACATTGCGTCCAACTCCATCTCATTGTTCATATACTTCCAAAATCTAGCTATCACTGCAATGATGGGTGTCTCAAGGGTTCCACCCATTGCTGCCGCGTGGACGCAGAATTTCCAATGGTCCATGGGTATCATCAATACAAACTTCATGCAAAAGATTTTTGATTGGTACGTACAGGCCACTAATGGTGTCTCGAATGTTGTGGTAGCTAACAAGGACGTCTTGTCCATTAGTGTGCAAAAACGTGCTATCTCTATGGCATCGTCTAGTGATTACAATTTTGACACCATTTTAGACGATTCGAATCTATACACCACCTCTGAGAAGGATCCAAGCAATTACTCAGCCAAGATTCTCGTGTTAAGGGGTATAGAAAGAGTTGCGTATTTGGCTAATATTGAGCTATCTAATTTCTTTTTGACCGGTATTGTGTTTTTCCTATTCTTCCTATTTGTAGTTGTCGTCTCTTTGATTTTCTTTAAGGCGCTATTGGAAGTTCTTACAAGAGCAAGAATCTTGAAAGAGACTTCCAATTTCTTCCAATATAGGAAGAACTGGGGGAGTATTATCAAAGGCACCCTTTTCAGATTATCTATCATCGCCTTCCCTCAAGTTTCTCTTCTGGCGATTTGGGAATTTACTCAGGTCAACTCTCCAGCGATTGTTGTTGATGCGGTGGTAATATTACTGATCATCACGGGACTTCTGGTTTATGGAACTATAAGGGTTTTCATCAAGGGAAGAGAGTCTCTCAGATTATACAAGAATCCTGCGTACCTACTTTACAGTGATACCTACTTCTTGAACAAGTTTGGGTTCTTATACGTTCAATTCAAAGCAGATAAGTTTTGGTGGCTTTTACCCTTATTAAGTTATGCGTTCTTAAGATCCCTGTTTGTTGCCGTTTTACAAAACCAAGGTAAGGCTCAAGCAATGATCATCTTTGTCATTGAACTAGCTTACTTCGTTTGTCTCTGTTGGATAAGACCGTATTTGGACAAGAGAACTAATGTTTTCAATATTGCTATTCATTTGGTGAATTTGATCAATGCATTTTTCTTTTTGTTTTTCAGTAATTTGTTCAAGCAACCAGCAGTGGTTTCGTCAGTGATGGCGGTTATTCTGTTCGTTCTGAACGCGGTGTTTGCTCTATTCCTATTACTGTTCACTATTGTCACCTGTACACTGGCATTACTACACAGAAACCCAGATGTCCGTTACCAACCAATGAAAGATGACCGTGTGTCATTCATTCCTAAGATTCAAAATGATTTCGATGGCAAAAACAAAAATGATTCTGAACTGTTTGAATTGAGAAAAGCTGTTATGGACACCAATGAAAATGAGGAAGAAAAAATGTTCCGTGATGACACTTTCGGCAAGAACCTGAATGCAAACACAAATACAGCAAGACTCTTTGATGATGAGACTAGTTCATCCTCTTTTAAGCAAAATTCCTCTCCCTTCGATGCCTCGGAAGTAACGGAGCAACCTGTGCAACCAACCTCCGCTGTCATGGGTACGGGTGGCAGCTTCTTGTCTCCACAGTACCAACGTGCGTCATCTGCTTCTCGTACTAATCTAGCCCCGAATAATACAAGCACCTCCAGTTTAATGAAGCCTGAATCAAGTCTCTACCTGGGGAATTCCAATAAATCATATTCGCATTTTAACAACAACGGCAGCAACGAAAACGCCCGCAACAACAACCCATATTTGTAATCCGATATATACTCACATGTAACAACTTATTATATTAATATTTAAGGGCAAGGATATCCTACATTATATTTCATAGAAAACCGCTCAAAAAGGTGTATTATCTCCATTACATCCCAACACCACACATATTTCAGCGATAAAAACCTTAAATGTGAAATTCGCTTTGGCTCTGCTTCCTTAAATGTACGCAATTGCCGCTTTTTTCTGACATCTTTTTTGACGTGTAGAGAAGGAAACAGATCCTCCAGAAGGGATTTACTGTTGGCTATTTTGTGTTAGAAGCAGGTTAATAATAGATTAGGTTGCGTAAGTCATGGTCGAAAATAGTACGCAGAAGGCCCCACATGCCGGAAATGATGATAATAGCTCTACCAAGCCATATTCGGAGGCGTTTTTCTTAGGGTTCAATAACCCAACGCCTGGATTAGAAGCTGAGCACTCAAGCACATCGCCTGCCCCCGAGAACTCCGAAACACATAATAGGAAAAGAAATAGAATATCGTTTGTCTGCCAGGCTTGTAGGAAGTCAAAAACAAAGTGTGATAGAGAAAAACCTGAATGTGGCCGATGCGTCAAGCATGGGTTAAAATGTGTTTATGACGTATCAAAACAGCCAGCACCACGAATTCCGAGTAAAGATGCCATTATATCAAGGTTGGAAAAAGATATGTTTTATTGGAAAGATAAAGCTATGAAGCTACTAACAGAGAGAGAGGTGAATGAATCAGGCAAGAGATCAGCAAGTCCGATCAATACAAACAATGCTAGCGGGGACAGTCCTGATACCAAGAAGCAGCATAAAATGGAACCTATATATGAACAAAGTGGTAACGGGGATATAAACAATGGTACTAGAAATGATACTGAAATCAACTTGTATAGAAGTCATCCAACCATGATCATGAGTAAAGTCATGAAAAGAGAAGTTAAGCCGTTATCTGAAAATTATATTATAATTCAGGACTGTTTTCTAAAAATCCTGGTCACTTCAGTGTTTCTTGACACTTCAAAGAACACGATGATACCGGCATTGACGGCAAACGCGAATATTACAAGAGCCCAGCCTAGCGTAGCAAATAACCTTTTGAAATTGAAGGAAATGCTAATCAGACAGTGTCAAACCGAAGATGAAAAAAATCGTGTAAACGAATTTACTGATAGAATACTACAAAATACAAATTCAAATAGAAACTTGAAAATCGGTATGCTATTATCAATGCTTTACAATTCTGTCGGTTACCAATATCTGGAGGACCATTGCCCTCAAGGTGGCGAATATTCGGATTTATTGAGAAATTTGATCAATGAATGTGAAGCTATTTTGCCATCTTACGAAATTATTGAACGCTACAAGAACCACTTTAATGAGTACGTTTATCCAAGTCTACCTTTCATCGAATTAGAAATTTTTGAAGAATCATTAAGTCAAACAATTTTTCCGGACCCAAACAACCCCTCCAAGGTGCAAATACGTATGGGTAGCACACATTTGAGAGCTAAGGTGGAAAACTTGAGTCTTCTATTGGTTATCTTGAAACTCTCATACATGTCAATAAGGTTTTTAGATCATAGTACAGCAGACTCGAGTTTTTATCTTTCAAAGGAAATAATTGATAAATATCCAATACCGAACGATTTTATTTTATTGAGTCAAAGATGTCTAGCATCGGAAAATTGGTGTGCATGCGCTAATGAAAACATCATATCATGTTTACTATATATCTGGTCTTTTTTTGCTTTTTCTCCTGAAGAGGGTGATTTCTTTCTCGAGCATCCCACCGATGTTATCAGTAGTTTGATAATGATGCTTTCCACCTCGATTGGTCTCCACAGAGATCCTTCAGATTTCCCTCAATTGATTTCCCCGTCCACCTCAGATAAAAGAACCTTGAATCACAGAAGAATACTCTGGTTGAGTATCGTTACCGTTTGTTCGTTTGAAGCAAGTCTCAAGGGTAGACATTCTGTCTCACCGATATCTTTAATGGCCTTATTCCTAAATATTAAGGATCCTGATTCTCTGACGGTATATATGAACCGAGTTAGGGGCGATCTAAGCGATATCAATAATCACAAACTTTTGAGAATTCATGAATTTACATTTAAGAGAGCCCAGCTTGCGTTACTCCTGTCAGACTTAGATAACTTGACGATGACATACTATGGTAGTTTCCATTTGCACTCAATTGAATTCATAAGAGAAAAAATTGAGATTTTTGTGGAGGAAAACTTTCCCATAGTACCATTGAAAAGTGTCGCACAGGATAAGTCAGACCTTGATGACATGAATGTGATTTCAGAAATGAATATATTATCTTCAGAAAATTCTTCTTCATTTCACAATCGAATAATGAATAAACTATTGATGTTGAGAACTTCAATGGCCGTATTCTTGCATTTTGAAACACTAATTACTAAGGATAAAAGTATCTTCCCATTCTACAAGAAATACTTTATGGTTAGCTGTATGGATGCGTTGTCACTAATAAATTATTTCAATAAGTTTTTCAACGGAGAATATCGACACGCAATATCTTCTTTAACCAGTTTTAATGTTACAAAATTTATTCAGTTAGCACTATCCAGCACGATCTTCAGCCTATTAGGGATTATACTAAGAATAGGTTTAGCCATCCATATGTTATCTTCTGAAGTACAAAAGTTATCGGGAACGACAGATCCAAGAATAAAGGAGTTAAATACCAAAGTCGAAAAATTTAGTACCCTGCAAAGAGATCTCGAGTCTGCTTTAGAAGGTATATATTGCTCTGCTTCGGAACATTTAAGATTCACATACTTCCCCGTTTTTAAGATGTTGGCTTTATTCGATGTCATTGTACAAAGAATGAGAAAGGGTGAATTATGGCACGGCATATTTACGATGATTCAAATGGAACAAATGCATTCTAGGATAATCAAGACATTAAGCATTACCTTAGGAGTCAAACTGGACAAAAAGGATAGGCTATTAGAGGAATTGATGGCATGCAATCACGTTGCGAATTTTAGCGTTGAAGATATAGATGAGCTGAACCGCAATATCAAAAAAGAGATTCAAATTTCTTCAGGACTGAAGCCGCCTGTAAACACAATTGACTTAACCAACGGCGAACCATTCGGCAATGCTGTTCCTACCTTCACAAAGACATGGAGTTCATCCTTAGATAATTTAGAAAAACTATCGTCGGCCGCTGCAGTTGGTCAGAGCTTGGACTACAACAGTGGTTTACGTCAGGGTCCTTTGGCGGGTGGTGGTTCAAAAGAGCAAACGCCAATAGCCGGGATGAATAACTTGAACAATTCAATCAATGCTACACCAATTGTCGATAACTCATCTGGATCACAACTTCCTAATGGTTTCGATAGAGGCCAAGCGAATAATACTCCTTTTCCAGGTTATTTTGGAGGTTTGGATTTATTTGATTATGACTTTTTGTTTGGCAATGACTTTGCTTAAAAATTTTCTTTCCAAACTCCTACCTATTCATTTCATCAATTAATTAATATTATATAGCCACGAATTTATGAAACTGACCGATAATATAAAGTGCTCAATATATATATATATGTATATAACGGTTAACGTAAGAAGAGCTCTTCCCTCTTAAACATTCGAAAAATGATTGAACCAGTATATTTGGTCGAGCAAGACTTTCTCCTTCGCATATTTTACGGCAGGTATGGATATATCGCCTCTTGCGGCAAACCCGTGAGCCACACCACTGAAGAGGTCTAACTGGTAAGTAGCGTGATTATCCTTTAATTTTTCCTCCGTTAAGTGTCTTAAGTTTGCCGGAAAGATGTGATCCTCTTCCGCTGCTGAAATCAATATTGGTTTCTTGCTATCAATTGCTTCAATTTCCTCGATGCTGACGAAAGATGGATGTGCAATGGCTGCAGCATTGGCAAGACCTCCGTCGCCACTAATGTGTTGGACGGCAAACTTTGCACCAAAACAGTAACCCACAACGCCAATAAACTTTGGGTCATATTCAAGTTTTAACAACTTCATGAATCCATCAACAATTTTCTTGGTGACTTCAGGAGAATGTCTTTGAAGCCAGGCATCACGATCAATTGGTTTGTCCGATGAGATAGCATCGCCGAATAAAATATCGGGAACAAAGACCATGTACCCAGCACTAGCAAATTTGTCGGCCGTTAATAAAACATTGTTGAATTTATTGCCATACACATCTGTCAAGATAATTATAACTTTTTCCTTGGGAGATGTAGAGCCTGCTGCATAAGTATCTAAACCGAAGATTTCTTCACGACGACCCTTGGGTGTTCCATCGTGACAAACTCCTTCAAAGCAACACTTGCCAGGTTGATTAGATGCCATTTGATTGTAATAATTTTATTCTGCTGTAGTTAGACGCAGTGGAAAACTTTAAGTCTACTGAGTCTTGAGACCTTATCACCCTTTGAAGGTTTCTTGCAAATGAGCGTGGTTTGGCATTTTTTATCGGAAAGAAAAAAGGGGCTCCGCCTTAGGCCAGATATCATAGAAATGCAACACTTCCCTAATATAGAAATTTGGGCATTAATTATTTTGAGAATTTTGATGATTTGAATAATTTCATTAACGTAAAAGAGCATAGTGCCACGAATCCAACAGTGGACCCAAAAATGAGAGCCGTTTGTCTGTAGTCGACATCTTTTGCTGCTGTTTCTTCTGGCAATCCTGGAGTGTTTTTTCCAGGATCAAGAGCAGCTTCTGTGATTTTAATGAACAATTCATTGAGGGAACTTAGCCATCTGGATGATATGTGCAGTGGGTGGTTCACAAATAGCTCGTCTGCCAGTTCATCTGGTTGGATTTGACACCTTTGTTGCTGCTTATCCAAATCTGCCTTAGAAGCTACAAATACCAACGGTAGATCTTGTAAATGGGTGAATTTGTCTAGAAGCGAGACTAAGTAGGAGAATGATTCTGGGTCGCTGGAATCGTATGTTAGACAGATTACGTCACATTCTTTTAACTTATCCTTATTCTCTAGTATGGCGTATTCTTGTTCTCCAAGTTCTTGCAAAATCAAATAGTACTGTTTCCCACCTTTGAGTTCTAAACTATTGACTGCAATTCTTGGTTTGATTGTCGGAGAATACTCCTCCGAGAAAGATCTGCCCAAGAAGGCCTCTAGCAAAGAGCTTTTGCCGCAACATGGCTTTCCAATGACAAAGCAATTGAACACTTTTCTGTCATTGATATTGGATCTGTAAAGTTTCCCGGAACGGCGTCTCATTTTCCTTGGCTTGGTTACTTGTAGGGCTAGTCTTGCATCTTCTTGAAAGCCAAAATACACCAAGTAAGCGGTAGTTGTGCTATAGTTCAAGAAAGTCGTCATACTCCATTGTGCTAGCCAGCCTTGTAAGGTGATGCAACCCTTGTTGTTTACGACAGTGGAGAAGGGGAAATTCGTTGAGGTCCATAGTTTAGGCAGCCCTGGTGTGCACTTAAATAGACGATGTAATTCTTGATTATTCAAACCACCATCATTGTCGATATCAAACTTCAAAAAAATATCTACAAGAAATCTGTAGCCCTTGGGGCTCAATTCCACACTGGAAGTGTCAGGGACGACCAACTTCGGATGAAGAATTTTGTCATTAATACACAAGGAATCTGTGTAATGGAAAGTTCTTAGGATAGCCCATGTAGTTTCGTGTCTCCCCCTTTCTGCGTATATTTTGTTCAGTACAAGGAAACCATCTTTGGTGATGCCTTTTCCCGGTACGTATAGCTTGCGGTTAATGTACTCTTGATCGTGCTTGGAAATATCCAAAAGCAAATCTTTAATAAAATTCAGTTCGTTCACATCGATACTCTTATTGAAGCACTTTTTTTGTAAGCCCAAGATTTCGTTGTCATCTAAATATGAGTCCTGGTTTAAATCGCTTAAAAGAAAAATTCTTTTTAAGGCCATGACAGCCAATGGCTTTAATTCACCTACCATGGCATCAAATAAAGGTGATATTGGGTGTGTTATGGCCCTTTGGCAAAGATAAAACGCTTGGTTAAGATCAAACTGTGTCTTGGCACTTGTCTTAATGCAAGTGTCGATCTCTTTAAACTCCATTAATATTGGGATAAATTCTTCATCCTCCACTTTGGTATCGATATCATCATCACTGTTCTCTGACACGACCATTGCATTGGCATTAACATTCGATATGGAATCACATTTATTTTTGCAGAGAATGACAGGAATATTCAACCCCAGAGACCTGAAATGAGGCAACCAAAAGAGAGAGACATGGTCATACGATTCGTGATCGCAATACACAAGCCAAATTACGTCGGCGGACTTCAACTCATGGTCTAAAGCTATGAGGTCCGAATCTGAAGTGTCTATAAGTACTGTATTCTTAGGAGAATATGTAGGTGATGATGAGAAATCTCTTGGTATACTGATGGGTGGCAGTACGTCCTGTATGGTCGGTATGAATTCAGCTTTTGTTAATGATACAATCAGACTGGATTTACCCACCCCTTCATCACCGCAAATAACTACCCGAATCGTTTCTTTGGTCATTGTGTTGTTCAACACACTAGTATTTAGAAGTCCGCTATTTTTGTTTTCAATTTTTATTTGTTTAATATACAAATTTCATTCTTGTTTTGAGGGTAAACCACTATACCAAATGTTGAAGATCTAAAGGTATCGATCAAATATGTTGCTAGAGAGTGACTGAGTGTTACATTAAATATATTTATATATAAAGGTATGATATTTAGGGATTGTTGATTGATAGGTTGAAAAGTTTCGATCTCAATGACTCATTTTCCTGTTCTAAAGCCTTGATTCGAGCTTCTGAAGCGTTAGCATCGAGCTTCCGTCTTTCTCTTTCGGATATCCATCTTCTTTGTAACTCCTCTATTCGTAAGGTTAGTTCTTTATTTGGAGTTGCCGTTAGTTCATTGCCCTGTTGATGTGGCTGCTCTGGGGTTTCCATGGCAATCAGTGAAGAGATATATGAGTTTATTATGGACTCTAATGCGGTCTCTATAAAAGTGTAGAGCGATTCTAGTTTGGGCTGAATCAAATTCAAGTTTTTCAACGCATTTGGTAAAGATTTTATGGATTTCATTTTCCTGTCAAATTGGGCAATAGAACTTTCTTGTAAGATTTTCTGCAGAATATTGAAAATACTGTCAAGGTGTAGTAAAAGGTTCTGATTAAATTTGATAAAATTGCTTTCATATTGGGATAGTATTAACTTTTGGTTGTCCAAAGTATTTAACTGATTTTTCAATTGGTAATTCTCCAAGTCTAATTTGTCTAACTGATTTTGTATTACGTGGAATTCCTCTGATTTATCGATTTGAAGGTCATTGATTTGTTTTTCCAAGTCATTGATGTAGCTGTCCCAATTATTTTCCTTTAGTTTATTGATTTTGGTCTGAGTTTCCAGTTCTTTGGTTAAAACTTTCTCATTTTGTTTCATTTTAATGATGTCTTCCTTCAATTTTTCCAAATTGTTTATCAAGACAGATTGCGATTCGATCTTTTCCTTCAGTTGGGAAATCAAATGATCCTGTTTTTCTATAACGGAACTAGAATTTTCTTCCAATTCTAAGGAATCTAGTAGATGAGACTGCTCATTTAGTTTGGACGCTATTATTTTTTCTAATTTTTGCGATTTCTCGAATTTCAATCTAATGGAATTTATAAATTGATCATATTCTTTGTGCAAATTTTCTATGACAATCTCTAATTGAGTGTCTAAGGTTTTCTCAAAACGAGACTCGGCGGCTGAAATTGGTAAGGAAGTACTGTTTGCCATTACATTTTCTGTATCAATGTGGTTGTTACTGTCATGAATTTCGTCATTCTGGTATCCACCATCAGCATTCTCCTCTTTACTTGATGGCGAGTCCCTACTTTCGAACTGTGATCCTGCTGGTGAGGACTGGGCCAGTGAAAGAAATTCTTCCTTGTCCTGCTTTGATTCCGCTCGACTTTTGGAATGCAAAAAGTCCTGCAAGAATTGGATGATGAACTTGGACAAAGTATCCATTTTTTCAAGAACATAATCCGAGCTCAGCTCTAAAGTTTCCTCCAGGGTCTCCCTCTCTTCTTTATCAAGAAGATGAGCATTTTCATCTTGCTCATTAAAATGCGTCAATATAAAGGACAATAGGTGATTGATCGTATTCACGATACTTTCCGAATTTTCTAAATTCTCTTGAACGAATTGTAGCGTATCTTGGTACTCGACTTCCTTCGCCTTTAAATCCTGTTTCAATTTGTTTATTTCAAGATTTAGACCCTCGATAATCGAATTTCTAAAATCAGTGTCATTGCCCAGCGATGGTGCATTGCCGTCTTTATTAGGGATTCTGCGAATGTATTCATAGAGTACTTGAATCTTGATTTTGGCATTAGTCAACTCCTTCTCCAAATTTTTGACTTTGTTGGAATCGTTCATCAGAGCAGGCTTGATGGGATCGTTATGAGATGACCTCGTGGTCATGGAGTCCCTGAGTGATGGTATGGACATCCCAGAATCCATCGAGTTTGTGAACTCACTGTCGTCATCATCACCAGTGTTGTCATTATTGCGAAGATGCCTGCCACTAGGAATCCATCGACGTACCATGGCTATAACTTTCCTTATGTCGTTTGCTTAGTTTTTTTGATATTAGTCTTGCTTATGTGAAATTTCGCGATTTCAATTAAAATAATAAATACATATATAAAGAATATACACAGAGGGAAGCAAAAGTAAACTAAAAGTGATACTTACACGAGCTTTTTTGGTTCCAAACTGTTCATGATGATGCTGGACCCTTCCCAGTTGACTTCTTAGTGGTCAATTGTAGGCCATGCCATCTGGAAATATCGTCCCTCAAAATTCTGTTCACCAGCTGGTGCTGCTTGATGAGACTCAGTCCGTTAAACTTCTTGCTTGTTATGTTGATAGCAAACATGGATCCGCAGCCACCGGAAACGTCTTGCACTTTACACACTTCAGGTTCCAGTTCCTGTTGTAGTTTATCGGTGATCATCTTCTCCTCCGGAGTCATTGCCATCTGCGTTGAGTACCAAAGCTTTGAGCCCGTTAGAATCCTTGGCCACCGGACATGCTTCACAGATATAGAACGTAGCATGGTCTGTGGGAGCTTCATTTCTATGTTTTACCTTCTCTTTTCGCTTTTATGGTTCTCAGTGACCAAATAAAGAAACTTATATATGTTCCGGAATGACGAATCAAAAAGAGAATAGCATCGTTAGCAGCAAACGAAAGTGGAAAGAGAATAATGTTCAAGAGAGCAATGAGCACAGATGGTCCCGTGGCACGTACCATCCTGAAGAGACTGGAATGCGGCTTTCCAGATTACAAGAACTTTGCGTTTGGCCTCTACAACGATTCTCACAAGCATAAGGGCCATGCTGGTGTACAGGGAAATGCCTCTGCTGAGACACATTTCCGGATTGAGATGGTCAGTAAAAAGTTCGAAGGCCTGAAACTTCCACAACGCCATCGTATGGTTTATTCCCTCTTGCAAGACGAGATGGCTCAGGCGAACGGTATCCATGCTTTACAATTGTCACTAAAGACCCCACAGGAGTATGAATCCAAAGCGAAATAGAATGCATAAGCATAAGTGTACACGTTGAGTTTATTGTTTTATTTCCCCTACATATATATACATATATATGAAATTACTTTACGTACGTATAAGCTTTGTTCAGTCATCATGAACCAGTGTCTTTTCGTACTGTTCTAAGGACATTAGACCCTCGACCTGTTCCACATTAACGCCCTCACCAAGCTTCATTTTGACTAGCCAGCCGTCACCCATAGGATCTTCATTCACCACACCTGGATTTTCCTCAAGATTAGTGTTAATTTCCTCTACGGTACCATCGGCAGGCTGGTAGATCTCGGAGGCTGACTTGACGGACTCAATGGACCCTAGCGACTCACCTTGGGCAATCTCAGTGCCCACTTCTGGCAACTCAACATAGGTAGCGTCCCCTAAGGCATCAGTGGCGTATTTTGTAATTCCGACAAAGGCAGTCTTGTCCTGATGCACAGCTATCCACTCATGTTGGGAAGTGTACCTCACGGCTTGAGGTCCTTGGGATGAGTACAAAAATGGTAGTTTATTCTTGTTTAGGGCATTGCCGGAGCTGTTTCTCAAAAACAATTTGCTCACAGTGGGCATGCGGGTGGTCCATAGTCTAGTAGTGCGTAACATTGTCGATGTGGTATGCTTCATGTGGAGTTTCTCTTTCCCATTAGATACTTGTTTGTTGGTCTGTATATATAGAAGAAAGAGTTAGCGAAAGTGACTCCGCCGCTGAATGACTCCTTACGGAAGTGTCAAAATTGCGATGTCCCTATAGCACAGAATGATAGATAAAACATTGATTTGCAAGTGAAGGAAGACCCTACACATGCGTATATATGATGTATGTAATGGTTGTGATCATTTTAGCCTGTCAAGCAGTGAATCGCACTGCTTGTGTAAGCCTTCATCTTCTTGCTTTAGCTGATGCAGCAGGTCGCGAACAGTGTCCTGCACTGGAGGTCTAAACATAATGAGAAACTTTAGCGTTTGAAAACCAAGGGAACTTCTTGCCGGATCCAGGCAGATAGGCTTCAGTGCCTCAAGATGATCGCTTTGAAGACTGGGCAGTTCGCTCATAAGTCTGATGAAGAATCGTCTGTGTTTGTTTTCAAGGAATGGACCCAGAGACTCGAGAACTCTTAAGGACCATTTTTTGTAGTTAGAGGGATCTTGATGCAGCGAGGTTTGGAAGAACCATTCTTCATTGAGCCATTCAATGATCAGACTGACACGTTGTTCGAAATCCTGGATGAAGAAGCCAAGCAGTTCTTCACGAATCAGGTCACTGGCCTCTTGTGCTTCGATTCCTCTCGTAACCAATCTGATTAATACGTGTAACCATGACGAGGAGTCGTCATCGTCCAGTAATATGGAGGAGGAAGACGAAGATTTTGCCCGGGTAGTATCCTGGCGACCGGATAATTCAAACAGTTTCTTGGTCAGCTTTGAGAGGTACTTTAGTTTTTCATCCTGCGTCAATGAGTCAGGTTCAAAGGGGGGTGCGATCTCCTTCATGGCAGAAGTTGATTTGTTGGCATCTCCTGAGATTTCTTGGGCACTTTCCTCTTCTTGAAGCATCTTCTGCATTCGGTCATCGTCTTCGGGCTCCTCTGGTTCCTCCGCTAGTGGTTCTGTTTCTATTTTGATTTTCTTGCTATTGGCCGTTGGGCCATCGTTTCCAACTTCTTCATTGTCGTTGCCGTCGTCATCATCGTCGGATTTCCTCTTTGATGATGACGAGGACGGTACAGAATTGATGTACGTATTCATTAAATCCGTGTACCTCGAAGCAACGATAGACAATCCGGTGATCAGTTTCGTGGTGTCCATTTGCAAGATGGCCTCTGTGGACAGCTTGATAAGTATGTCATTGGGTAGCTGGGTCACATCCTGGTTGGAGTTCGAACTGTTCATCAATGAGTACACAGATGAGTAGGTGTTGCTGATTGGTTTGGGTGAGTTGTTGAAAAAAGTATTGCCCTGGTGTGAAGCCTTGTTGAGGGTGTATTTTTGCAATATCTTCAGTTGATCAAGCATGTTTTCGGTTGAAGAGCCCGTTGCAGGTGCGGACACAGGCGTGGGGGTCTTTGTGGACACCCCTAGAGTAGACAATAACGCGGATAATTGCCTTTTCCATAGCGAGATGTACTTTAGTTTGTCCTGCCTGGACAACGTTTTCTTGCTATTGCCCTTGGAAGGGTCGAAGTTCAAAATTCCCTTGCTCTTGGTCTCTTCGCCAATAACGTGTAAAGTTTGAGAAATCTTGGTCAGCTTGGAGTAGATCGATGACCCTGATCCGGATGAGAGGGATTTTGTAATGATTTGATTCTTTAGCCCAAATTGCACAAAGTTCTTGTACGCTCTTTCAACAAATCTCTTGGATAGTTTGTAGTTCAAGTCAGACTTGCCTTCTAGGGGAAACTTGGCGTCGACGTTGAAACGCAACAGCCCGGAAAGAATTCTTATTGTTGTCTGCGGCCTTCTTTTGATGACGAAGGATAAAGAATTGATGATACCAATGAAAACGGACGAGACCATGTACTGTTCTTCAATTAGGTAGTTTAGCAACATATCAAGAAGTCTCTTAGCCTCGCTCTCCAAAGCCGGTTTGTTCAACACAGGGTGGTTATCCGGGATGGTAGATGAATTAATCTCGTTGCCGCTGGGTGATTTAGTTTGCGACAGCACGGCCTCAGATATGAACTTGATGGTCGCTAATTTCACGCCGATATTTTGGTCAATCTGCGCCAGCCATTGTTCGACATCCGTTTCATCGTCAACGGTGGCACGCAAAGGATATGCAGTTCTCCAGTGCGAGAGCACGAACTTCTTCAGCATACACAACTGATCAAACATTTCCTGGTTTGATGTCTTAGCAACCAGATCCAACACCAGCGGGTATGAAGCGCACATAATAAGCACGATATTCTTGTACACCAGTACGTCCGCGGTGGATTGCGCCATAGCAAGAAGTAGTGGCAGATATTGAGCAGCAATAAACGGTCTCTCAGTATTCGCAATTGGAGAGTCCATCGACACCACGTCTAGAACTAACTGTGTAAAAAACTTGGCCAAGGGCAACTTCAGCTTGCTGAGATTACCGTTGTGGTACATGGATGCCGTAGTTTCGAGCACCTTGGGCAGCATCTCCGTTGGATTGTTGTGCATGGCCAGTGTCTTGGCCTGTAACAATTGTTCCATCTCTGCAGATGACATTGCGCTGCTTAGTGGTAGTTATATGCTTCTTGCCACGATTTAACCATTTGTTCAGTCAAGTACTAACGGTTAAAAGGTATCGAAATATGGCAACTTTTCACTTTTAGATCAAGTCACTATATACGACTTGAACATCAGAACGGCGATTTTCCATCAAGATGGAGTGGAAACCACGCCATTATAAAGGAAAGCTAGTTTTATGTCTCGTATACATGCGGAGTAGGACAGTGATATAACACACATAGCTAGACACAATAGACATCATGAAAAGGTCCACGTTGCTGTCGCTGGACGCATTCGCTAAGACCGAAGAGGACGTACGAGTCCGCACCAGGGCCGGCGGGCTGATCACTTTATCGTGCATCTTGACCACGTTATTTCTGCTGGTGAACGAGTGGGGACAGTTCAATTCTGTGGTAACAAGGCCACAATTGGTGGTGGACCGTGACCGACACGCAAAGCTGGAGCTTAATATGGATGTGACATTTCCATCGATGCCATGTGACCTGGTGAATCTCGATATTATGGACGACTCTGGAGAGATGCAACTAGACATTCTTGACGCAGGGTTCACGATGTCTAGGTTGAATAGCGAGGGTCGCCCCGTGGGAGATGCTACTGAGTTGCATGTGGGTGGGAACGGCGACGGAACCGCGCCGGTTAATAACGATCCTAACTATTGTGGGCCATGTTACGGTGCCAAAGATCAGTCGCAGAATGAGAATCTAGCACAGGAAGAGAAGGTTTGCTGCCAAGACTGTGATGCAGTGAGATCAGCATACTTGGAGGCAGGCTGGGCTTTTTTCGACGGGAAGAATATCGAGCAGTGTGAAAGAGAGGGCTATGTCAGCAAGATTAACGAGCACTTGAATGAAGGCTGCAGGATCAAAGGTTCTGCACAAATTAACAGAATTCAGGGGAATCTTCACTTTGCCCCTGGAAAACCCTACCAGAATGCATATGGACATTTTCATGATACTTCTTTGTACGACAAGACTTCGAATTTGAACTTCAACCACATCATCAATCATTTGAGCTTTGGGAAGCCGATCCAGTCCCACAGTAAGTTGTTAGGAAACGATAAGCGCCACGGCGGCGCCGTAGTTGCCACTTCTCCCTTGGACGGACGCCAGGTGTTCCCGGACAGGAACACACACTTTCACCAGTTCTCGTATTTTGCCAAGATTGTCCCCACCAGATATGAGTACTTGGATAATGTTGTCATTGAGACCGCGCAGTTCAGCGCCACTTTTCATTCCCGACCTCTTGCCGGTGGAAGGGACAAGGATCATCCAAACACACTTCACGCTAGGGGTGGTATCCCTGGTATGTTCGTCTTTTTCGAAATGTCTCCATTGAAAGTCATCAATAAGGAACAGCACGGGCAGACTTGGTCGGGCTTCATCTTGAATTGTATCACCAGCATTGGTGGTGTCCTAGCTGTGGGCACTGTCATGGACAAGCTATTCTACAAAGCACAGAGATCGATCTGGGGCAAGAAGAGCCAGTAGAGGAAGAGACTGTCATAGGGAAGAGCCCTTTCTACATACTACTACATAATATATATATATAGTATAGAAATTGGTATATCACTACTTGTATAAATATCATATTGTACGATAATCGCGAAGAACGACGCACTGGTGGGAAGAAGTGGAAAACAGAAGCTTTAAGGTAGAAACAGAACAAGAATGTGGCTATGGTAGGATAGCAGAAGAGTACCATTGCTGTTATCATTTGTTGCCTAGCCCTATCAAGACCTGTCTGCTAATCCAACCCGAGAGATCATGGCGATCCAAACCCGTTTTGCCTCGGGCACATCTTTATCCGATTTGAAACCAAAACCAAGTGCAACTTCCATCTCCATACCCATGCAAAATGTCATGAACAAGCCTGTCACGGAACAGGACTCACTGTTCCATATATGCGCAAACATCCGGAAAAGACTGGAGGTGTTACCTCAACTCAAACCTTTTTTACAATTGGCCTACCAATCGAGCGAGGTTTTGAGTGAAAGGCAATCTCTTTTGCTATCCCAAAAGCAGCATCAGGAACTGCTCAAGTCCAATGGCGCTAACCGGGACAGTAGCGACTTGGCACCAACTTTAAGGTCTAGCTCTATCTCCACAGCTACCAGTCTCATGTCGATGGAAGGTATATCATACACGAATTCGAATCCCTCGGCCACCCCAAATATGGAGGACACTTTACTGACTTTTAGTATGGGTATTTTGCCCATTACCATGGATTGCGACCCTGTGACACAACTATCACAGCTGTTTCAACAAGGTGCGCCCCTCTGTATACTTTTCAACTCTGTGAAGCCGCAATTTAAATTACCAGTAATAGCATCTGACGATTTGAAAGTCTGTAAAAAATCCATTTATGACTTTATATTGGGCTGCAAGAAACACTTTGCATTTAACGATGAGGAGCTTTTCACTATATCCGACGTTTTTGCCAACTCTACTTCCCAGCTGGTCAAAGTGCTAGAAGTAGTAGAAACGCTAATGAATTCCAGCCCTACTATTTTCCCCTCTAAGAGTAAGACACAGCAAATCATGAACGCAGAAAACCAACACCGACATCAGCCTCAGCAGTCTTCGAAGAAGCATAACGAGTATGTTAAAATTATCAAGGAATTCGTTGCAACGGAAAGAAAATATGTTCACGATTTGGAAATTTTGGATAAATATAGACAGCAGTTATTAGACAGCAATCTAATAACGTCTGAAGAGTTGTACATGTTGTTCCCTAATTTGGGTGATGCTATAGATTTTCAAAGAAGATTTCTAATATCCTTGGAAATAAATGCTTTAGTAGAACCTTCCAAGCAAAGAATCGGGGCTCTTTTCATGCATTCCAAACATTTTTTTAAGTTGTATGAGCCTTGGTCTATTGGCCAAAATGCAGCCATCGAATTTCTCTCTTCAACTTTGCACAAGATGAGGGTTGATGAATCGCAGCGGTTCATAATTAACAATAAACTGGAATTGCAATCCTTCCTTTATAAACCCGTGCAAAGGCTTTGTAGATATCCCCTGTTGGTCAAAGAATTGCTTGCTGAATCGAGTGACGATAATAATACGAAAGAACTTGAAGCTGCTTTAGATATTTCTAAAAATATTGCGAGAAGTATCAACGAAAATCAAAGAAGAACAGAAAATCATCAAGTGGTGAAGAAACTTTATGGTAGAGTGGTCAACTGGAAGGGTTATAGAATTTCCAAGTTCGGTGAGTTATTATATTTCGATAAAGTGTTCATTTCAACAACAAATAGCTCCTCGGAACCTGAAAGAGAATTTGAGGTTTATCTTTTTGAAAAAATCATCATCCTTTTTTCAGAGGTAGTGACTAAGAAATCTGCATCATCACTAATCCTTAAGAAGAAATCCTCAACCTCAGCATCAATCTCCGCCTCGAACATAACGGACAACAATGGCAGCCCTCACCACAGTTACCATAAGAGGCATAGCAATAGTAGTAGCAGTAATAATATCCATTTATCTTCGTCTTCAGCAGCGGCGATAATACATTCCAGTACCAATAGTAGTGACAACAATTCCAACAATTCATCATCATCCTCATTATTCAAGCTGTCCGCTAACGAACCTAAGCTGGATCTAAGAGGTCGAATTATGATAATGAATCTGAATCAAATCATACCGCAAAACAACCGGTCATTAAATATAACATGGGAATCCATAAAAGAGCAAGGTAATTTCCTTTTGAAATTCAAAAATGAGGAAACAAGAGATAATTGGTCATCGTGTTTACAACAGTTGATTCATGATCTGAAAAATGAGCAGTTTAAGGCAAGACATCACTCTTCAACATCGACGACTTCATCGACAGCCAAATCATCTTCAATGATGTCACCCACCACAACTATGAATACACCGAATCATCACAACAGCCGCCAGACACACGATAGTATGGCTTCTTTCTCAAGTTCTCATATGAAAAGGGTTTCGGATGTCCTGCCTAAACGGAGGACCACTTCATCAAGTTTCGAAAGTGAAATTAAATCCATTTCAGAAAATTTCAAGAACTCTATTCCAGAATCTTCCATACTCTTCAGGATATCATATAATAACAACTCTAATAATACCTCTAGTAGCGAGATCTTCACACTTTTGGTAGAAAAAGTTTGGAATTTTGACGACTTGATAATGGCGATCAATTCTAAAATTTCGAATACACATAATAACAACATTTCACCAATCACCAAGATCAAATATCAGGACGAAGATGGGGATTTTGTTGTGTTAGGTAGCGATGAAGATTGGAATGTTGCTAAAGAAATGTTGGCAGAAAACAATGAGAAATTCTTGAACATTCGTCTGTATTGATAAATAAAACTAGTATACAGCAAATACTAAATAATTCAAGAAAAAACCGTTAGATAGAGAGGGGCAGATGTTCAAGCTATACCCATTATATTTGATCCACACCTAGTATTTAGATACGTCTGTGAAGGATGAAAAAAATGTATAATGTGACTAGAGGAAGTAAGGGGAAAAAACGATAGTAATCGCATTTTAGGTTGTGCGTTTTTATAATTTTTTTTTTTTTGTAATTCTATGCAAATGTAATATAAGTATATTTAAAGAAATAATGAGTCCTGTGAAAACAAAAAGAAAAAAAGATCATTAATGTATGTTAACGTATTTGCTTTGCAAATTTTAATTTATTTGTTGTTAAATGCATTTTTTTTTTTGTCGTTTCAGCGAGTTTTCTTGAGGTTGCTACTATCATTAAAATCACAATCCACAGAGGAAGTTGATCTCTTTTTCAGTTGGGTGGGGGCAGAGCATGGATGAGCAGTGGCCATGGGTCTCACAGGAAATAATCTTTTCGAACGCACAGATAAATTTTGTAATAATTTTCTATTTGACATTAGAGATGGGGTGGTGGGAGTTAGTGGGCTTGGCCAAAAAATGCTTGAATTCTGTGGGATGCTCAGTGACCTTTTAAAAGAGTTTTGGGTAGAAGAGAACGAACCTGAATGTGAATGGTGTGATGCAGAGTCTGGGGTCGTCATTGAACTTGAAGTCTTGTAAGGGGAATTGAATGGAGATGGAGAGGATGAAGATGAGGTTGGAGTGAAGGCAAATGGTGGAGAAATGCTATCTTTGGTCAACCTTCTTAAATGAGTGTGATCCGAGAAATAGTCTGTGGCCGCAGATGAAACCGTAGCGCTCTTTGGAGTAGTAGCATTTGAGTAAACACAAGTCAATGAATCGCTGTCAAAGGACTGAGCAAAGATAGTATTGTACATGGTTTCCAATTCTTGTGAACGGTAGAATTCTTCCAGTTTCAATTGAATACAATAGTTTTGTAATGCGTCTAAGAGAGATTTTGCTAAAGATGTCTTATTGCTATTCAAATATTTTGATTTGAAACTGGAGGGGAAAGAATTTTGGTCCATTGCTATATCCAATAAAGTATTAGAGATTTCTGACAATTTAATATCTAGGTCTTGGCAGTTTTCCTCCAAAGCCAGATTGATATTTTCCCAAAGGTTTGAATTATAGTAGTTCAAAGATAATTTGATGAGGTTAATTGCACCCAGCGCAATTAGTGAACGATCATATTTAAATGATAATTCGAGATTGAAGGAAGCTAACTCGCACAACATAATGGCACCCAATTTGATCTCGTTGATGTTCAAAGAGGGGCCTTGAGAAGAGGACGATTTATTAATAGCAGTACCAGCAGCGTTATTTAATAAGGCCAGTTTCTGTTGAATGAAAGCTTCCAAAGGGGCAGAAAGGACAACGCCAGGCGATAACGGGGACGTAGATTGGAACAAGAAGATGTCGATGTAGGAGTCGAATGTTGCCGACTGACAGATGGACCAATCGAGTGATTTGAAAAGATGCATTTCCATAGTCGTGAATTGCTTTATAGAATATTGATTGCAACACAAGTTTTGCAAGACTTTCAAAGTGGCCATTCTATTCTTGGAGTCCCAAAATTTGGACGAAATCCAAAGCGCGGTCAAGGACAAGAGCTGGTAGTTGTAACTCTTGATAATGAACCGCGAGGAATACTTGTCCAAGATAGTGAAAGTAAGGAACAAAGTCGAGGTCGATAGATTGAGTCTTGTGTGACAGTACATGATGAAGTCAAAGATCAAGAAACGCATCTTCGGATTAACTTGTGGCTGAGAGTTGAAGTTAGTCAGGTTGTACAGCGGCCTTTCTGTGTGGGAGAGACGAAAATAGTGGTCCAATTGATCATTATTGTATTCGCTGATCGCTGAGTGATGTGCTTGCAATTCTCTTTTAACGAGATTAGGGTTTTTAGACTTTGCACTAGCAATGGCCCGCCTCTTTTGCAAGAGCAAGGGCAAATTAGGACATGCGGCAGCGCTGACAGAGGCGACAGTGGCGGTGGAAGTGCCACTAGCGGTAGCATAGCTTGCATTAGCGTATCTAATTATGGTATCCTTCAATATGGCCATCGTACAGAAAGCGTATCAAATCAGTGTCTTGAACGAGAGTAAAAGGGAGATGCAATGGAATGTAAGAAATGCTATGGGTCAGAAAAGAAATGCAGAGGAGTTAAACCGAATGAGGAAATGCAATGGATACGTTAAATTGGAGATGTGAGATTGCGACTGGGACTCGGATGGATGCTTGCTTTTGGATGCTAGTACAGAGAAAAAAGAGGGAGAAAAGAAAAGAGAAATAGAAAAAGGTTGGTTTAAGTCGGCAGAGGAGACTACTCGGGCAATTCGTTTCCTAATGGGTATAGTCCTCTTTCCTCAGAAATCCATTTGACTGGCAGACTCAGTAGTAGAAGAAAAAATCAAGAAAGAAATTGTGTGAAAGTATACTACACAAGAAAATGTTTAAGAAGAAGATTAAAAGCTCGAGGAAAGTACAGATATACAAATTATAAATAGGTAGGAGGAAGAAAAAAAAAAGATGAGGGCAAAAACCCAAGGCCAAATATGGAAATGTGGCAGAGGGACACACTAATCCGATAGTAAATTTATGTAACTTGATCATTACAGTGAGAGCAGGCTTGGTAATTTCTTTTTCTTGCCTGATAATTTTTCACTTTTTCTTTTTTTTTTTCTTGAAAGTTCACAATTTAGGGTTTGAGCACAGCGTTTGGTTGCGACACTTCCCCAGAAGGAAAACCGGCCTCTTTGGCTGGGGAGGGAAGAAGGGGGAGGAGAGCTCAGAAAGCCCTATCGCGATATGAGGGACCGATCTGTATCAGCATACTTTCGGTATCATCACGGTCGCAGGATAGAGATAGTGAATGAGTTAGCTGTTTTACAGGCCAAGCGTTCAAACGAGACGAATGGCGACATTTGCCCGTCAAGAAAACCCGCCGAGTTTTTTCCTAAACGGGTAAAACAGCCATGCACCGCAGCACGTCGACGAGGTGATATTTCCAATTTGGGAAATTTCCCAAATCAGTAATGTAGCCTCTACGGGTGTCTCTGTCAGCCCCGTGGTCGCCAGCACAGAATGTATCGTACCCCTGAAGGTAGTTTTTTACCGCCGTGGCACACGATAAAGGTGCACCTTGTGATAATAAGGTGGAAAAAATATATGAAAAAGTGAAATTGATTGTGGCTGCACTAGGACATCATTATTTCTTACTTGGCTATTTACACGTACTTACGCTGGCTGTATATCATTTAAGGGGCGGAGGACGAAGAGGACGGACCCGAGATCATCCGGTCCAAGAAACGGGTCATCCGGTCCTTCGCATTGTCTAGACTATCTAGGGCAGGACGGACATCCACGTGGAAAGTAGGCATTCCGTTTTCGTCGTCGGGCCCTCCGTAGAAATCCAAGACGTATCTAACTTCCTTGAAGGTTGGAGGTTGTTGTTCCGCTTTGCGCTCGCCTCGGAGTACAATCCAGTCGTGCCTGTCGAATGGTAGTTCTTGGCTAAAATGGGACGGAAACAGTAGGCCGCACAGGTGCATCCAGCGAGCACGAGGGCTCAATACGCCCGGTTTCCCCATGAATTTCAGCAACTTAGGCTGCACGTGGCTTTCATCTGTGTGCGGTTTTTCCCATTCGAGCACTTCCTGCCAGCACCCTTCATTTAGAAAGTTGTGGACCTGCACCATGGACTCCACTGCATCTTCGGCGACTTCGCCGCTACCGCCAATCTTGCCCTTTCTAACCATAGCATTGTACATCTGTTGTGGAGAAGGATACTCCCAGAACTCGTTACTGTCTGGACTCTTGGGGATGCTGGAGATGGTCCGATCAACGGGCAAGTCCATCTTTTGGCCAGGCTGTTTGGATGCTGCCAACTCCGGCATATTGTTCAGCGGGTTTATTCTATCGTTATCTCCCTGCATAACGGGGCACTCAGAGGATGGTGGCGACGACGACGACGACTCGTGCATGACTGGGCACCCTGACATGGATGATACTGCTGCCCCACCAATATCTTTGCCCGTAGTTTTTTGATCTGCCCAAAACCAACCCATTTTTTGTAGTTTCTGTTGTATTTGCTCTGCTTTATTCGTGCTACTCGTATGTGTATGCTATCTTATTAGCTGCCTATCTCATTTCTCTTAGTATTCGCATTTAAAGCTGAGAAATTTTTTGATAATCATTTCCCGATGAAAAGAAAAAAAGGGAAAAGTCGATAAAAAGAGGTAAGCGAAAAGAAAAAGAAAAAATAGAAAATTAGGTGGGGGGCGGAAGATCCCACGCCACGCAAGAGATATTTCAATATTACTACTACATAGTATATGCGGCGCTACCATACGTACAACTTTTTTTTTTTTTTTTTTTGCCTTCTAAATTTGTAATTCGGTCACACTTTTGTCGCAGTGTTGCAAACGTCTTGAAAGAATTGTAGGTGTTGTAAACCACAACTTGCTCCCTTGAAAGCGTTGCTGATTATTTCCTTTGAACCTGTTGCATTGTTGTATTGTTGTATTGCTGCTGATGTTTTAGGCACTTAGTATTAGACATTCCTAAGCCTCCCTCACCGTAAATTACCTTTATTACTTGCATGATTATTATTAGCAGAGCATGTAGTATGGGACTCAAGACCGATATGATACACACCAAAGACGTAGGCACCGGCGATTAAATCAAAGGCTCCGATAGCCGAAAAGTGAGAAGAAAAAAAAAGGAAAAAAAGGAATTGTCCTAATGAGCGGTGTGGCCGACTTGCCATAATATCAGTTAGGGCTACTATCAATGTTTTATCTACGTTGGAGTAGGATCGTTTATCACTTCCATATTTGGACCAAATGAAAAGTTCAATCGGCCAAGTATTTCATGGATGGAATGACGTTTGGTAAGGAAGTGCTTTTTCTTTTTCCACATATTTTCCCTTTCTCTCGGGGAAATTTTGTTTCTAAACATAAAAAATAAAGCAACAGCAAAAAAGAGGGTCTGTCCAGCGAATAAGAAGAAAACCTCCTTTTCGGCTTTTGAAGATAGGTTGCAGTTGTCTGCGGGCACAAATGGGCAATTTTTTTAATACTTTTTACGTATGAGACAAGATTTTTTTCGCCAATTATATCGCATGAAGAATAACCAGAGTTTTTCTCCGAACGTTAAGGGAGTTGAAGTAAAAATAAAGAAAGGACCAAATGAGAATGGGTATGCTTGGTCTTAGTCTTCGAATCAAATTCTGCTTCCCTGTTCATGGCAACGTCACCTCAATTATTTGGAAAGGGGGGGTTTTCCGACTTTATTTGAGATGACTTGAGATGTGTGTCAATGCTAGTATTTTGGAGATTAATCTCAGTACAAAACAATATTAAAAAGAGGTGAATTATTTTTCCCCCCTTATTTTTTTTTTGTTAGAATTGATCCAAATGTAAATAAACAATCACAACGAAAAAAAAAAAAAAAAAAATAGCCGCCATGACCCCGGATCGTCGGTTGTGATACGGTCAGGGTAGCGCCCTGGTCAAACTTCAGAACTAAAAAAATAATAAGGAAGAAAAAAATAGCTAATTTTTCCGGCAGAAAGATTTTCGCTACCCGAAAGTTTTTCCGGCAAGCTAAATGGAAAAAGGAAAGATTATTGAAAGAGAAAGAAAGAAAAAAAAAAAATGTACACCCAGACATCGGGCTTCCACAATTTCGGCTCTATTGTTTTCCATCTCTCGCAACGGCGGGATTCCTCTATGGCGTGTGATGTCTGTATCTGTTACTTAATCCAGAAACTGGCACTTGACCCAACTCTGCCACGTGGGTCGTTTTGCCATCGACAGATTGGGAGATTTTCATAGTAGAATTCAGCATGATAGCTACGTAAATGTGTTCCGCACCGTCACAAAGTGTTTTCTACTGTTCTTTCTTCTTTCGTTCATTCAGTTGAGTTGAGTGAGTGCTTTGTTCAATGGATCTTAGCTAAAATGCATATTTTTTCTCTTGGTAAATGAATGCTTGTGATGTCTTCCAAGTGATTTCCTTTCCTTCCCATATGATGCTAGGTACCTTTAGTGTCTTCCTAAAAAAAAAAAAAGGCTCGCCATCAAAACGATATTCGTTGGCTTTTTTTTCTGAATTATAAATACTCTTTAGTAACTTTTCATTTCCAAGAACCTCTTTTTTCCAGTTATATCATGGTCCCCTTTCAAAGTTATTCTCTACTCTTTTTCATATTCATTCTTTTTCATCCTTTGGTTTTTTATTCTTAACTTGTTTATTATTCTCTCTTGTTTCTATTTACAAGACACCAATCAAAACAAATAAAACATCATCACAATGTCTAGATTAGAAAGATTGACCTCATTAAACGTTGTTGCTGGTTCTGACTTGAGAAGAACCTCCATCATTGGTACCATCGGTCCAAAGACCAACAACCCAGAAACCTTGGTTGCTTTGAGAAAGGCTGGTTTGAACATTGTCCGTATGAACTTCTCTCACGGTTCTTACGAATACCACAAGTCTGTCATTGACAACGCCAGAAAGTCCGAAGAATTGTACCCAGGTAGACCATTGGCCATTGCTTTGGACACCAAGGGTCCAGAAATCAGAACTGGTACCACCACCAACGATGTTGACTACCCAATCCCACCAAACCACGAAATGATCTTCACCACCGATGACAAGTACGCTAAGGCTTGTGACGACAAGATCATGTACGTTGACTACAAGAACATCACCAAGGTCATCTCCGCTGGTAGAATCATCTACGTTGATGATGGTGTTTTGTCTTTCCAAGTTTTGGAAGTCGTTGACGACAAGACTTTGAAGGTCAAGGCTTTGAACGCCGGTAAGATCTGTTCCCACAAGGGTGTCAACTTACCAGGTACCGATGTCGATTTGCCAGCTTTGTCTGAAAAGGACAAGGAAGATTTGAGATTCGGTGTCAAGAACGGTGTCCACATGGTCTTCGCTTCTTTCATCAGAACCGCCAACGATGTTTTGACCATCAGAGAAGTCTTGGGTGAACAAGGTAAGGACGTCAAGATCATTGTCAAGATTGAAAACCAACAAGGTGTTAACAACTTCGACGAAATCTTGAAGGTCACTGACGGTGTTATGGTTGCCAGAGGTGACTTGGGTATTGAAATCCCAGCCCCAGAAGTCTTGGCTGTCCAAAAGAAATTGATTGCTAAGTCTAACTTGGCTGGTAAGCCAGTTATCTGTGCTACCCAAATGTTGGAATCCATGACTTACAACCCAAGACCAACCAGAGCTGAAGTTTCCGATGTCGGTAACGCTATCTTGGATGGTGCTGACTGTGTTATGTTGTCTGGTGAAACCGCCAAGGGTAACTACCCAATCAACGCCGTTACCACTATGGCTGAAACCGCTGTCATTGCTGAACAAGCTATCGCTTACTTGCCAAACTACGATGACATGAGAAACTGTACTCCAAAGCCAACCTCCACCACCGAAACCGTCGCTGCCTCCGCTGTCGCTGCTGTTTTCGAACAAAAGGCCAAGGCTATCATTGTCTTGTCCACTTCCGGTACCACCCCAAGATTGGTTTCCAAGTACAGACCAAACTGTCCAATCATCTTGGTTACCAGATGCCCAAGAGCTGCTAGATTCTCTCACTTGTACAGAGGTGTCTTCCCATTCGTTTTCGAAAAGGAACCTGTCTCTGACTGGACTGATGATGTTGAAGCCCGTATCAACTTCGGTATTGAAAAGGCTAAGGAATTCGGTATCTTGAAGAAGGGTGACACTTACGTTTCCATCCAAGGTTTCAAGGCCGGTGCTGGTCACTCCAACACTTTGCAAGTCTCTACCGTTTAAAAAAAGAATCATGATTGAATGAAGATATTATTTTTTTGAATTATATTTTTTAAATTTTATATAAAGACATGGTTTTTCTTTTCAACTCAAATAAAGATTTATAAGTTACTTAAATAACATACATTTTATAAGGTATTCTATAAAAAGAGTATTATGTTATTGTTAACCTTTTTGTCTCCAATTGTCGTCATAACGATGAGGTGTTGCATTTTTGGAAACGAGATTGACATAGAGTCAAAATTTGCTAAATTTGATCCCTCCCATCGCAAGATAATCTTCCCTCAAGGTTATCATGATTATCAGGATGGCGAAAGGATACGCTAAAAATTCAATAAAAAATTCAATATAATTTTCGTTTCCCAAGAACTAACTTGGAAGGTTATACATGGGTACATAAATGCAGATGCCAGTGAACTATGTTCAGCTTCTGGCCTTCGTTTGGTGGTTTAATCTATTTTTTATAAAAAATGACGCGGGCAGATTCAATTAGTGTCCTAAATTTATTCGCGTTTCAAGATTTCAAAGGATTGATCCTCTTATCAGAAACGATAAGTGCTACTCCGTCCTATTCTTCTAGCCATCTAGTACGTATTTTTTTCATAACATAATCCCTTATTTACAGAATGTGTTTCGAAGAAAAATTAATTAGATGGGAAGAAAACTGAAGTGGCTTATATAATCAGTGACTTAGTGCCAATAATTACGCAAAAGGCAAAGGAAATAACACTGCTATGGATATGGAAATCGAAGATTCAAGCTCCGTAGATGACCTGAAGTTACAAAAACTGGATACCAATGTTTATTTTGGACCCTGTGAGATATTGACACAACCTATTCTTTTGCAATATGAGAATATTAAGTTCATCAGTGGTGTCAATCTAAGTACTGAAAAGATAGCGTCGTTTTATACCCAGTATTTCAGGAACTCTAATTCGGTAGTCGTGAATCTTTGCTCACCAACTACAGCAGCAGTAGCAACAAAGAAGGCCGCAATTGATTTGTATATACGAAACAATACAATACTACTACAGAAATTCGTTGGACAGTACTTGCAGATGGGCAAAAAGATAAAAACATCTTTAACACAGGCACAAACCGATACAATCCAATCACTGCCCCAGTTTTGTAATTCGAATGTCCTCAGTGGTGAGCCCTTGGTACAGTACCAGGCATTCAACGATCTGTTGGCACTCTTTAAGTCATTTAGTCATTTTGGAAATATCTTGGTTATATCATCACATTCCTATGATTGCGCACTTCTCAAATTTCTTATTTCCAGGGTGATGACCTACTATCCACTAGTGACCATCCAGGATTCTTTGCAATATATGAAAGCAACCCTGAACATATCCATCAGTACATCCGATGAGTTCGATATTCTGAATGATAAAGAACTGTGGGAGTTTGGCCAAACCCAGGAAATTCTAAAACGTAGGCAGACGAGCTCAGTCAAGAGGAGATGTGTCAATTTACCAGAAAACTCTACGATCGATAACAGAATGCTTATGGGTACCACAAAGCGAGGTCGCTTTTGAAGAGCCCTCGGTAGCATAACATTTTTAATTATTACGACTGTTTTTTTTATTCATTATGTAGAGATAATTAAATGTTATAGATGCTCTATACTCAAACGGTGGAAGAAAAACAGCGAAAAAAAATAACCGATACCCCCTTTTCGAATACAAATGCTTGTATATTCAATTATGAATTATTTTTTTTTTTTTTTTTCATTTCTTATATTATTTTTTGTTCGAGAATCACTTTTTCAAGATGGTAACAACATCTTCGTCTTCCAAAATGTGACTCAACCCCACGTATTGAGGTTGATGTTTGACACTGCTACCGTAAACCAGAGCATTTCTAAAGTCGTCCACTAAAGATTTATGAATTTGGTTACAAAAATCCTTGACACTGCAACGGTCTGATCTTAGCACCACAGGGTCGGTAAAATCTGGTATTTGGCCCTTTGGTTTAGTGTAAATACGGACTAGATTTAGTCTATCCCACATGACTTGCAACAGCTCGTCCAAGTTCCAATCTTGACCAGACGAAATAGGCACGGCATTAGGAATTCGGTAAAGTAATTCCAATTCCTCTATTGACAGAGAATCAATCTTGTTTAACACATAGATGGCAGGCATGTATCTTCTTGACGAAGCTTCCAAAACATCAATCAAATCATCCACAGTGGCATCACACCTGAAGGCAATCTCAGCGCTATTTATTCTGTACTCGCTCATAACGGCTCTGATTTCGTCATTCCCCAGATGGGTCAATGGGACTGTGTTTGTGATGGAAATACCACCTTTCTCTTTTTTTTTGATCAAGATATCTGGCGGAGTTTTATTCAGACGAATCCCCACACCTTCCAGTTCCTTCTCAATGATTTGCTTATGATGCAAGGGTTTGTTCACATCTAGGATGATAAATAACAGGTTACAGGTTCTTGCCACGGCAATAACTTGCTTACCTCTACCTCTACCATCCTTAGCACCATCGATAATACCAGGTAAATCCAACATTTGGATCTTGGCACCTTTATAACGAATGACACCGGGGACGGTAACCAGGGTGGTAAACTCGTACTCAGCTGCTTCAGACTCAGTACCAGTCAACTTGGACAGTAATGTAGATTTCCCCACCGACGGGAACCCGACAAACCCCACACTGGCCACACCAGTTCTAGCCACATCAAAACCAATACCAGCACCACCACCGCTGCCGGATGAAGCACTGGTCAACAATTCTCTTCTCAGTTTGGCCAGCTTGGCCTTCAGTTGACCCAAATGGAAAGATGTGGCCTTGTTCTTTTGGGTACGGGCCATTTCATCTTCGATAGCTTTGATTTTTTCAACTGTAGTAGACATTTTGCTCAATCAACAACTCTACGCTTGCACCTACTGCATCTAGCTTCAAACACTTCCTATCATTGCGCCCTCATCACACCGTAATATCCCATCTTAAAAGTGGAAAACTCTTATAGCTCATCGATGAAAAAAACGGGCCCTCGTCGCTTGTGATGTGAAAAAATTTTTCAAGCTTTAAGCCCATTGAAAGCAAGAGATCTTGCACTAGAATAAGTCGCAAAGGTGAACTTTGAAGGGATAAGAAGGGCAATCAGGAACATCAGACAAGTGAAAGATGGCGAAAAAGAGTAAAAAGAACCAACAAAACTACTGGGATGAGGAATTCGAAGAAGACGCCGCCCAGGGCGAAGAAATCAGTGCCACGCCAACTCCAAATCCAGAAAGCAGCGCAGGTGCAGATGACACTTCCAGAGAAGCAAGTGCAAGTGCTGAAGGTGCTGAGGCCATTGAAGGCGACTTCATGTCTACTTTGAAGCAATCGAAGAAGAAGCAAGAAAAGAAGGTTATTGAAGAGAAGAAGGATGGTAAGCCTATACTAAAGTCCAAGAAGGAAAAGGAGAAGGAAAAAAAGGAAAAGGAGAAGCAGAAGAAGAAAGAACAAGCTGCCAGGAAGAAGGCCCAACAGCAAGCTCAAAAGGAGAAGAACAAGGAGTTGAACAAGCAAAATGTTGAAAAAGCTGCTGCTGAGAAGGCTGCTGCTGAGAAATCCCAAAAATCTAAAGGTGAAAGTGATAAACCAAGTGCTAGTGCTAAGAAGCCAGCCAAGAAAGTACCTGCCGGTTTGGCTGCTTTGAGACGTCAATTAGAATTGAAGAAACAACTTGAAGAACAAGAAAAGTTGGAAAGAGAGGAAGAAGAAAGATTGGAGAAAGAAGAGGAGGAAAGATTGGCCAACGAAGAAAAAATGAAGGAAGAAGCTAAAGCAGCTAAAAAGGAAAAGGAGAAGGCAAAGCGTGAAAAACTAAAGGCTGAAGGTAAGCTATTGACCAGAAAGCAAAAAGAAGAAAAGAAATTATTGGAAAGAAGACGTGCCGCTTTATTGTCTTCCGGTAACGTCAAAGTTGCCGGTCTGGCCAAGAAGGATGGAGAAGAAAACAAACCAAAGAAGGTTGTTTACAGCAAGAAGAAGAAGAGAACAACCCAGGAAAACGCCTCCGAAGCCATTAAATCTGACTCTAAGAAAGACTCGGAAGTTGTACCTGATGACGAACTCAAAGAATCCGAAGATGTTTTGATTGATGATTGGGAAAATTTGGCTCTTGGTGATGATGACGAGGAGGGAACCAACGAAGAAACGCAAGAATCCACCGCAAGCCATGAAAATGAAGACCAAAATCAAGGCGAAGAAGAAGAAGAAGGAGAAGAAGAAGAAGAAGAAGAAGAAAGAGCACATGTGCATGAAGTTGCCAAAAGCACACCAGCAGCTACACCAGCAGCTACTCCAACTCCATCCAGCGCTTCTCCAAACAAAAAAGATCTTCGTTCCCCAATTTGTTGTATTTTGGGTCATGTCGATACCGGTAAGACTAAATTGTTAGACAAAATCAGACAAACCAACGTTCAAGGTGGTGAAGCTGGTGGCATCACCCAACAGATTGGTGCCACTTATTTCCCCATCGACGCTATTAAGGCAAAAACTAAAGTTATGGCTGAATATGAAAAACAAACTTTTGATGTCCCAGGTCTTTTGGTTATTGATACCCCAGGTCACGAATCCTTCTCTAACTTACGTTCAAGAGGTTCTTCATTGTGTAACATCGCAATTTTGGTTATTGACATTATGCATGGTTTGGAACAACAGACTATTGAATCTATCAAACTGTTAAGAGATAGAAAGGCTCCATTTGTCGTTGCCCTAAACAAAATTGATAGATTATATGACTGGAAAGCCATTCCAAACAATTCATTCAGAGACTCCTTTGCAAAGCAATCAAGAGCTGTTCAAGAGGAATTTCAATCTAGGTATTCTAAGATTCAAATGGAATTAGCTGAACAAGGTTTGAATTCGGAATTGTATTTCCAAAACAAAAATATGTCTAAGTATGTCTCCATTGTCCCAACATCTGCCGTCACCGGTGAGGGTGTTCCAGATTTATTGTGGTTGCTATTAGAATTGACCCAAAAGAGGATGTCCAAACAATTGATGTACTTGTCTCACGTGGAAGCAACCATTTTGGAAGTGAAAGTCGTAGAAGGTTTTGGTACCACAATTGATGTTATCTTGTCCAACGGTTACTTGAGAGAAGGTGACCGTATTGTACTGTGTGGTATGAATGGTCCAATTGTAACGAATATCAGAGCATTACTAACACCACAACCATTACGTGAACTACGTTTGAAATCTGAATATGTCCACCACAAAGAAGTCAAGGCTGCTTTAGGTGTCAAGATTGCCGCTAATGATTTAGAAAAAGCCGTTTCTGGTTCTAGGCTGCTAGTTGTCGGTCCTGAAGATGACGAAGATGAATTGATGGACGACGTTATGGATGATTTGACTGGTTTGTTGGACTCCGTTGACACAACTGGTAAAGGTGTTGTGGTCCAAGCATCCACCTTGGGTTCTTTGGAAGCTTTGTTGGATTTCTTGAAAGACATGAAAATCCCTGTGATGTCTATCGGGTTAGGTCCAGTGTACAAGCGTGATGTTATGAAAGCCTCCACTATGTTGGAAAAGGCTCCAGAGTATGCCGTGATGTTATGTTTTGATGTTAAAGTGGATAAGGAAGCTGAACAATACGCTGAACAAGAAGGAATTAAGATCTTTAATGCAGACGTCATCTATCATTTATTTGATTCATTTACAGCATACCAAGAAAAGTTATTGGAAGAACGTCGTAAAGATTTCCTAGATTACGCTATTTTCCCATGTGTCTTACAAACCTTACAAATTATTAACAAACGTGGTCCAATGATTATTGGTGTAGACGTTCTGGAAGGTACTCTACGTGTGGGAACTCCTATTTGCGCTGTGAAAACCGACCCTACTACAAAGGAAAGACAAACTTTGATATTAGGTAAAGTCATCTCTTTAGAAATCAACCATCAACCTGTCCAAGAAGTAAAGAAGGGCCAAACCGCTGCTGGTGTTGCCGTCCGTCTAGAAGATCCCTCCGGTCAACAACCTATCTGGGGTCGTCATGTTGACGAGAATGATACATTATACTCCTTGGTTTCAAGAAGATCTATTGACACTTTGAAGGATAAAGCTTTTAGGGACCAAGTTGCTAGATCCGATTGGCTGCTATTGAAGAAGCTGAAGGTCGTTTTCGGCATCGAATGAGCATGGCATACGCTGACTTGTCAACCCAATCACATTCTACAAAATTTAATGAATTAAATAGGTAATTGTATATAAAAATGTGAACCTTTGTGTATTAGTTTCAATTCTATCTTACTTTTCATTGCCATTTTACTTCTTTCACCTTGCTGTCTTTCAACCTTGGAAATTTTTATAGTACGCGTAAACAAAAAAGGTAAATAAGAGGCATTGAATATAAGTTGGCATTTATTAGGAAGTTGAGTAATAACACGTTGAAACTGGGTTAAGACGATCAAAACAACCATGTCTGCTCCCACTATGAGATCCACCTCAATATTGACAGAGCATTTGGGATATCGGCCCATCTCGCTTGTTGATGATATCATTAATGCTGTAAATGAAATTATGTACAAGTGCACTGCTGCCATGGAAAAATATCTGCTATCCAAGAGCAAAATCGGCGAGGAAGATTATGGAGAAGAGATCAAAAGTGGAGTTGCTAAGTTGGAATCACTTTTGGAAAACTCCGTGGATAAGAATTTTGACAAACTAGAACTATATGTTTTGAGGAACGTCCTTCGAATCCCTGAAGAGTATTTGGACGCCAATGTTTTTAGATTGGAGAACCAAAAGGATCTGGTCATTGTAGATGAGAATGAGTTGAAGAAAAGTGAGGAGAAACTTCGAGAGAAACTGAACGACGTGGAGTTAGCGTTCAAAAAGAATGAAATGCTATTGAAAAGAGTTACAAAAGTGAAAAGACTGTTGTTTACGATAAGAGGATTCAAACAAAAGCTAAACGAGTTACTGAAATGCAAAGACGATGTACAATTGCAGAAAATTTTGGAGTCGTTAAAACCTATAGATGACACAATGACTCTACTGACTGATTCATTACGTAAACTATATGTTGATAGTGAAAGTACCAGTTCAACAGAGGAGGTAGAGGCACTACTGCAGAGATTGAAGACCAACGGGAAGCAAAATAATAAGGATTTCAGAACACGATATATCGATATAAGGACGAATAATGTCCTACGAAAATTGGGGCTACTAGGTGATAAAGAGGACGAAAAACAGTCTGCCAAGCCGGATGCGAGGACGCAAGCAGGGGATATAGTTAGTATAGATATTGAAGAGCCTCAATTGGATTTACTTGATGATGTGTTATAATATAAAGTGGGAAAAAGTATGTGCTATGATATGATGTATGTATTCACGAATGTATTATGTAGAAAAATGCTAAAAAATTGGATAAAAGAAAACCATGTTTAAAATGCATACCACCATGTGTATTATAAGTACTTCGTAAAATTCGAATCCTGTAGCCAGCCAACCTTCTCGAAAGCTTGGAATAGTCTTGATGCTTTATTAACGTCGATCCTACAGGCTTTTTGGGCGTCGGTCCTTCTAAACGGCAACCCTTTCTTTAGTCTATAAACTTTTTCCAAAAATAACCTTCTCTTAGAATCCAGATACAAATCACAAGGTAACCTTAGAGTTTGAGCGAGAACTAGTTCAGCAGGGTGTAGCTCGTTCCTCAGCGGGTCTGTGGACAGGTCCATTGGAGACCCCTTCCACTCGATCTTGAGTGACTTGTTACTGTCTGTAGGAAGCGTAGATAAGGGCGGAGAGTAATCTGGTAATTTTTTCCATGAGACGTTTGGTATATATTGAGGAGCATCATGAATCGCCTCAATGGATGCAATGTTAGTGTGAGGAGTGGATGCAGAGGGTGAGAACTTCTTGGCGCGATGTGGACTGGTAGTCATCGTTCTTCTTTGTGGTGAGTATACCTTGCGTTTCCGTGGTATCCATTCAGTGTCGGATTCAAACTTTCCTAGATTGTTATTGTAGAGAGCCTGTTTCCTCATATTATATCTTGCTTGTCTATTCAAATTCGGAGATGCTAACGGGGAAGGTAATCTAGAAGAAGAGGAAGGCAGAGGAGGAGGAGTCATATCATCATTGTATTTGGAATATTTATGTCTAGCATTATAGGCCAGATTGTTGTACCGGTTGATAATATTCTTAGAATATGGTTGGGCCAAATTGCTGAAAATTTTGTATTGAGACAGAAACCCGTAGGTGGCGTAGCGGTACCTTTTTCTTGATAACCCATTGGGCCATACAGGCTTCACGAACAGCACATTCTCTACAGCGCCTTTAGGCGTAGATCCCACTAGCACTGAAGAGGCCATGCGGGGTGAGCCATTGTGGCTAATTTTCGACTCCAGCTTGGGCGACAAAGGTGGCGATGGTATTATATGTTCATCAACCAAGGAGTCAATGCTGCCAGAAAAGCATCCATTGCCATTATTTTGTGAGTTCTGGTTAATTCTTACGTCGTACGAGCGCCCATAGGGTGAATTATTGCTATAATCACTCATGTTTAAACCGTTTTTATTACTATCGTTATTGTTGTTACTTGCTTTCAAATTCTGATTCAGACGTCTGAAAATGGACTGCGAATCATCCTTACCAATGTAATTCATATTTAATTGAGACTTTTCAGATTCAGGAGAATATAATCCCATGTTTCCCCTATAAATGTTACGATGCGCGAATATCCTGTTTATCGATGCCCAGTGTATGAGCCATAACGGGGATGTTATGAACCATGTGGCTACTTTTATAAGCGGTTCTCTTAGGAAGAAGGGGGTTCTTGATAGACCCCTGCACCTCATCTAGCGGAGGTGCACGGATGTACCAACAGTTTTAGTGAACATTATTCACTAAAGAAGCATTGGGCATACTCAGAGCCAATGGCAAGCTCGTTTACCAGTTCAAATATGTCGTTTCATTATCTGTATGACTGTCGTAACTTTGAATCGATCTAATGTGTTGACCCTGTCTCAGGCTCACCCATGGCGGCGCCTGCACCTGTGGGTGAAGGAAGAAAGACGATGTTTGTGAGGGAACTGAATTGGGTTGAAGTTCATATCCTAAACAAACACTTCACCAACCATGGATGCATGCCTTGTCTTTTCGCAGTTGGTGGCATGAAAATATATATCACCCACCAAACCCTCTTACTCTTTTCTTACCAAGTAACTCCAGTAAGTGCTCGTTTTTTTCTTCTTCCATTCAAACCTGCTTAAAAACCTCGACAAACGAGCCCCCAACGTACTACCACAGCAACCACTCTGGTTTTTCTATCTTGTTGTCTTTAATTGCCTCCTGACTTTGTTTTGTTTTGTTCTTGCTTAGCGCTCTTGAAAAATATTTTACTTTTCACTATCAGATTAATGTGATAGCAATAGTTAGTGCAACAAAGAAACAAGTCGATAAATGGTACGTTTAAAAAGTAGATATATCCTTTTTGAAATTATATTCCCACCTACAGACACCAACGTTGAGGAATCTGTGTCGAAAGCAGACATCTTGCTTTCGCATCACAGAGCATCGCCTGCGGATGTGTCCATAAAGTCGATACTCCAAGAGATACGACGCTCGCTGTCGTTGAATCTGGGCGACTATGGGTCTGCAAAATGTAACTCTCTCTTGCAGTTGAAATACTTTTCAAATAAGACGTCTACGGGGATAATCCGATGCCATCGAGAGGATTGCGACCTTGTTATCATGGCATTGATGTTGATGTCGAAAATTGGCGACGTCGATGGACTGATCGTGAACCCCGTCAAGGTAAGTGGGACCATCAAGAAAATAGAGCAGTTTGCTATGAGAAGGAATTCTAAAATTCTGAACATAATCAAGTGTAGTCAATCATCACACCTCAGCGATAATGACTTTATTATCAATGATTTCAAGAAAATTGGAAGGGAAAACGAAAACGAAAACGAGGACGATTAGAATATATTAATATATAGATGTACACGTATATGCAGTAGTTTTATTTTTTTATCTATAATACAACTCAAGCACAAGAATGCTTTGTTTTCCTAGTGCTCATCCTGGGCCTAGGCGCCATAGTTATCCGATTTATCATCGGATTCAGCTTTAGTAAACTGAATGGGGCCGTGAGAACCACTGGCACCTTCACTCTTAACATTGACCGCTTCGTCCAGCTTTTCGTAGTTGGTCTTGTATATGCTTTCAATATCTTGTTGGACGAACAGTGGGTTGTCATAAACCTGGTCTTCATGCCTTTTGGCGGAGGCATTTGCCCCTCTTGTGAAAAATCTTGAATCGTACTGCAGATCCGGTTGTTCTGAACGCTTTGCTGCGCCCAGAATTATCTTTTCGGATACGTCTCTTCCTTGAGAGTACGCCAGCTCTTTTAGTCTGGCCACTGTGCTCGTTTGCTTTTTGGGCTTAACTATTGCTCCCGTCTGCGGAGTCCCGTTGTGGTATCTGGCTCGTTGGCTCAATTCTTTCAATTTAGATTCTTTAGCAAGCATTTCCTGTTCCATAGCAAGCCGCTTCAATTCCATTTTGGACCTGATCTCTTGTCTTGCCTTCTTGTCAGCGTTTTCTAACGCTTCGGAGAGCTTCATAAACCCATCGTTGATGGTATTATTTTCGTTGTCAAGAGCTTTACCTACACGTCTTTCCAAGGCCACGGTATAACCATTTGGATTTTTCCAGTTTGACACAGCTGCAGGTATCTTCCACTCATTTGGATCAGCTTCTCCCCTATCATTGCTGCCATCCATATGGAGAACAGGCACGACTTCGTCGTTTTCTGTGGGTGCTACAACCTTTCTCGCCTTCTTCCCAACGAACCTTGGCAACAATGGATCCATTTGCTTGGACACTACCTCAATATGGTGGCTGTTGTTCAATAATAGATTCGCGGGTGCCTGATGTGTTTCGGTGACGTACCTTGATGATGCCCTGTTATTTGAGTTGGCTAGTTTCGCATTCACAAGCCGCTGAATGTATGACTTGGTTCTTGCTGTACATTCTTGGATTTCTGCTTTCGTTGGCAAAGGAACCGATAGTTCGAAATTAGACTGTCTCTTTGGAATAAAATCATCGAGCTTAACGTTTTTAGCGATTTGGTCAGTCAATATTGCCGGCTCAACGCGATCTGAGCTCAAAGCCGTCGAAACTCGTCCTTGAGAATGTTTTGGAGGTGGTAGTCTGTTACTAAACATATTTGGTTGAGGTTGCTGATACGTCCTCTCGGCTCAGAGCTGCCATGTGTCAATAACCCCATAATTTGAACTTCTTTCATCAACTTTTTAGCTGGGGAAAAATCAAATTCGTGAAGAATTACAATAATACGTTAAGGTAAAAGATTAAATATTAAAAAATAGTATGAGTACTTTTGAATCATCAGACAAGAACAATGAAGGATATGAATAGTATTAGATATGTATTCTTTTTTTTTTCCAGGGACATAAAGAGTTGTTTTTATAAGGTGCGGAGTTATCTCAATTTGCTTCTGATTTTAGAAGCTATTCTATGCCCGGTCGACTCTTTGATTTCGATCCCAAACGGCATCATGGTAGTTTCGGAGCCAGATTCGCCATTTTCCCACTCTAATCCATCTCGAAGACTTTTTCGAAAGGTAAACCCTTCTTCTTGTCTCAGCGTGTTATATTTGGACTTATGCTGTAGCGGCTTGATCATTGCCGAAGCAGGTATTGGCGGATAATGTAGCACAGCCGGCTTCTTGTACCAACCCACCTTTGTTGGTTTAGGATTTTCTGCCTCTGTCATTGGCGGTACACCAGCAAATCTCACCCTTTTGATGGACAATTCACTGGAGTTTGACTCCGGATCTAGAGTTAATGTCTCTATAGCCAAAGTATCACTACTATTGGCAATCAGAGTACTTGATGATTTTCCTGAGGAGGTGTTGTTTATACTGGATACTTTTGGTGAAGGCGCTAACGATGAAGATGCAGAAGGATTGGGTGTAGATGCACTTTTGTTCATCAAATGCCGCACTGTATCTTGGACGATTTTTTGATTTAACGTCATGGTTGAGGACTGCAAAGAATTGGACCTTTGATTGTTGAGCTTTGAAGGTGGAGCTATTGACGGATGTCTTGTAGAATTCAAATATGAGGTTTGTTGTTTGTTTGTATAGGATTGCAAAGATGAGGATCTAGGCCTTCTGCCGTTGATCAGTTTTCTTTTCTCCGGAGACACCATGCTTTTCTTCGTTTCTGCGTTTTTATTGTTGAAAGTGGTCCTTACAGGCGATACTGAGGGAGACCTAGAAGAATTTGAGGCTAAATGCGCCCTTGCCCTTGTTCTTATGCTCTCTAAAGAGGCCTGTCTTGATGGGCTTGCTGAAGATGTGGGTGAGGGGGATGGAGAAGAAGAGGCTGGCAGCTTTGTTATTGACGGCTTCTTCTTTAGCTTACTTTTCGCGTTTTTAACCTCTAAATACAGAGCCTTATCTCTTTCTAGCTTTTCTTTTAAATTCTCCCGCAAGTCATTGGTTTCATCGAAGGTTTTATAATTTTTCTCAATATATTTCCAGCAATCCATCCAATTGGATAATAATCCCATAATGGACCTCAATTTCGGTATAATCTTGCAGATATGATTATTAAACAATTCCACAACTAAACCAGGTTGAAGGTGGAAAATGGGAGTTCTTGAGGAATTGTTATCGGTACGCGCCGTTTGAGTCCAAAATTTTAAATTCTCCTGCAGTTCGAATAAAGCTGTGACATCATCACATTCTGGAGAGAGCAAAGCCATCAGCTCACAAATTATCAAATCGTAATGGTACACGTTTTCGCTGGATAATCTTGTCTTGATGTCCAAGAAATGTTGTTTATTCGGTAGGAAAATTTGCCTAGAGAAACTGATAATAACACACAAGACAGAAAAAACCCGCAAGTGGAAAGTGTATATCCTGTGTAGAGTCCATTCCCAATGTGGTAGATCCTTCTGTAAATTTGACAGTGAAGTAGGTCTTGTTTCCGAAAATTTCTGCAATTGGTTGTAATATGTCCTTAGAATGGGGAAGATTTTCGAATGAACACAGGAGTTCAGTTTCTCCATCACTTGCCATTGCAATTTGTAAAAGGAATGGGTGGACTTATCCCTTACTGGATCATTAATCAAAACGGCTAAATCTAGAATCAATGTCATTTCAACTGGATTTAACAAGTCTTCAATTATTGAAGTGTCAAATGGAAGTGACCGAGCTTTGTACGCATCCCTTTCCAATAAAATCTGTCTCAACTTGGCATTATAAATTTTTATAGCATTTTGAGCAATGCAAGACAGCGAATTTAAAATCTTCCATTGTAGAGAATTATTGTATATGCACGATTTATAGTGATCTAGGGGTACCTCCTCGGGAAACATCCAGCCCTCTACATCAATAAAATTAGTTGATAATCTCTGCTGCACTTCGCTTAGCTTTATCAGCTGGAATCGACAGAGCAAATGGTACCTCTTAGCCAATACGGGGCTTACATTAAATATAGGACCCTCACAAAGTGATAAGATGAAATTAACGAGGGGAATAATTTTGTAGGACTCGTCATTGTCTCTTTTCTTCTTCAAATGCGGTACCAGAACGTTTAGTAGCCTATTCAGTTCATTCAGCTTGTAAAGAGCGTTCTTATATTGAATGATTTTTATATCATACGAGTCCAACGGAACAGAACCTTTGATTGCCGGAATAGAAGCGCTGGCAGCAGCTTTGGCTAGCAACTTTTTTCTCTTTTGCACATCTACCATGTTGTAATATAAAACTAGTCTAAATCCTCAACCTTCAGCTTCCAATCACTCCTTTTATCATTGTTCATTCGCTAACAAACTTCAAACATATGCCTTTATTATGCGTCTTCCTGCTGTTTCAACCATTGATTGCAGGGTAACAGACATTTTTAAGGGTCTTTCCCACAGCATCTATAAGAAAGATCGTCAAAAGTATTAGTTAAACATTGAAAATTTGCGCCAAAGACATAGCAAGCGCAACGTATTCATTGTCCATGTCGTCATCTACTCCCTTTGACCCTTATGCTCTATCCGAGCACGATGAAGAACGACCCCAGAATGTACAGTCTAAGTCAAGGACTGCGGAACTACAAGCTGTAAGTACAGAAAGCCACAGAGTACCATCTAGGAAATTAACATTATACTAACTTTCTACATCGTTGATACTTATGCGTATACATTCATATACGTTCTTCGTGTTTATTTTTAGGAAATTGATGATACCGTGGGAATAATGAGAGATAACATAAATAAAGTAGCAGAAAGAGGTGAAAGATTAACGTCCATTGAAGATAAAGCCGATAACCTAGCGGTCTCAGCCCAAGGCTTTAAGAGGGGTGCCAATAGGGTCAGAAAAGCCATGTGGTACAAGGATCTAAAAATGAAGATGTGTCTGGCTTTAGTAATCATCATATTGCTTGTTGTAATCATCGTCCCCATTGCTGTTCACTTTAGTCGATAGAAGTTCACTCGCAATGCTATATATATAGGGAGCTTCCATATGTAGTGTAGGATATATGTATATATACATATATACATATATGGGCGTATATTTACTTTGTTCTTATTTTCTGTCTAATTTTATAATTTTACTGACAGTAGCTAAGCCCTCTGTATTGCTGTTCTGTGTTATTGCACTAGTGTCATAACGCAGATGGTTTTTAGCAGAGTCAAATTGGGCAGAAAGCATAATTTCCATCTTCCCTGGCAAAGACAGATTTTCTCTTTTGATCACGTTAGCTAAATAATTCAAGATTTCGTTCGGTACTCCAGCTTCGCCCTTGTTAGCAGGCTTGTATTTCAACAGAATTGCTTGTATTTGGGCTGGATTCAAGGCATACCAGAAATCGAATAGTAACTTGAACTCGTTCAAGTTGCTTATATTCAACTGTAATATCTTGACAGCCTGAATTATTTGAATTAAATTGGGACGAACGTCTTCAATTCTTGGTTCAAACCAGCTCACCAACCGCTCGATATTTCTATCCACTTCGTACCCATACTTCCAATTTAACGCGGGACATTTGGTTATTAGGTCATTAAATAGCATTACGTTCAGATACTTCAGGGTGTCGTTAAAAATTTTTGTATGCATTGAGTCACCAACTTGAAATTTACACAAGACAGCATCAAATTCATTTAAGAATGTGAATAATTTAGCGAACTTCTCATCACCAGAATTTTTAAATAGCTTCTCGTTTAAAACCATATCGAAGATCTCGATGTGGGCTGAAGCATGCTTCATGAATTTCACTAACCAAGTGGAATAAATCTTGTCGAATACTTTTAAAGTTTCATTCTCCAAATCATTCAAATATATCAGTGTTAACTTATCTTTTTCATCACCGCCATTCCCTTCATATAATGTTTTTTGATTTGCAGCAAATGCGGGAAGTCTGGAAAGATTACTTAACCAAAAGATACCACCAAGCATTGTTTCGTCCTTTGGTAGACTCATAACAATGCTTTCTACAGTCAATAGGACTTTCGAAATGAATTTGCTACTTTGAATCAATAACCCGTTTCTCACTAAGCTACTTACCACTGTAGTAATGACGTGTATAGGACCCAGAACATTGTCTCCATTCACCTCAGTAACATTTACTTTTTTCAAGTAACCTTCTGTGACTTCTAATGTGTAACAATTCAGGTCCATTAGTAATTCTAGAAGATCAGGATTTCCTGATTCTCTACGAATTACATTGACTAGCTTCGGTTTCACTTGTTGTCCTGCGATTCCCAAACCTTTCACTTTATCATTCTTATTAGTAGAATATGTGGTGGTGAAATCTTGTGCTATTACGTTTTCAATAAACGCTAGTTCTTGCTTCATTGATTTGACTTCATCACTTAATCTTGAAGGTTTGTTACCTTTTATAGCAGCCAAACTTTGCATATGTGACTGTATTAAAGAAGATTGCTTCTTTTTTCTCTCCTTCAAGGCATTCTTCTTGTTTAAAGTATTCATGATTTCACCCTGTAACGTCTTCAGCTTGGAAATCTTATCATTATAACCATTTACTATCGTTTCGTACTCTTGCCTCTGCTTAGATGGAATATTTGACAAATCTCCCTGCAACAACTGTGTTAATCTTGTATATGAGTCATTTAACATCTCTAGATTCAAAATGAAAGAGTTTTTGAATTCGATAGCTTCCTCCAGTAATCCAATCCCGTAACTGGCCCTAATATTGCGTTCTTCAGCTTCTTTTTGCAGAACTATATACCTTCGTCTAGCTAACTGCATTCTCATGGCGCTTTGTACAAGAACGGAGCTCCTTTTCAATGTTCTGTAATCTGTTTTGTGACCATATGATCTGATGTAGCTTTGGATAATTACTGCCGCCATGAGCATGAATTTCCTGTTAACACTATCTAAAATCAATTTACTTTTACAGGTACATTGTAGTTTTACTATTTGCCCAATGGCAGCTCTATAGTATTCCCGTTTCCATAATGCTCTAATGTTCGTTTGTAGTAATATGGCAGCTCTTGTCTTGAGCTCATGATCGACTCTTGTACGAACCAACAAACTTCTAATTTGGCTTTGGCACTTCTTTATTGATTCCATGGTCTGCAAATACTGAAGCCTATAGTATCTTGCCCTTATCTTTTTCTGTATTATGATGCATATTTCATTCATTTTATTAGTCCTTAGCTTTTCCAAAAATGCAAGCATTCCTGCTTTGAAGAAAATTTTGGTATTACCAATTTGGTATTTTGCTGAATCAGAGATAGTAGCATCTAGAATAGATTGACAGAAGTTGACGATTTCCTCTTTTGGGAGGTCTGGATTATAAAGAATTCCACTCCATAAGCTGTAGTCCGTCAGGAGGAAATATCTTTGAACGAATTCGTCAAAAGTCCATCTTGATGGAAAGCCTGCACATGAAATCCTGATTGTTTCCAGCACACCACAAGCTCTTAATTGCGATAAGACCATCAAATTATCGAACTCCCATGGCTTTTTTTCAGAATTTGGTTTTATGCAACGAATATAATGAACATTAGTAGAATTTATGATGGCCATCAATTCCCCGAGCGATTTTTTGAACATAGATCCCAGGGTTGGTTTCTTTTGACTTAATCTTGCTGGGATCATTATCTTTTTTTCAGTATTTTGCTCTTCAGGAGCATCGTCACTCCTAAGTTCTCTGTTGTCTAAAATTTGTTTGAAAATTGGATTTGTCGTTGCTTTGAAAACATCCAGATGACCTAGGGAAACGCTGTCTCTATTCTTTTCAATAAACCCTTCAACTTCATATTCTACATCAACAGCATAATGGCTTACTATAAACTTCGTTTGTCCGAATCTTGGCTTCGAAAAAACTTCATTTGAGGGCGGTTTATTAAAGGCAGAATATAGTTTTGAGGCCCATGATTCATCTGAGCCTGATGGTAATCTACTTTCTTCATCTAATAGAGAAAGTATTCCAAGTTTATTCTCAATCAAGTCTATGCAAGGTTGGTTGTCGCTGAACTCAATGAAAGACCACTCAATTTCCTCCTTTACATATTCTTCTTGCTCCAATTTGAAAACGTGCTGGTTGAACTCTTGTTGTAATTTTTCATTCGCATAGTTTATACAGAATTGTTCGAATGAGTTTTTCTCAAAATGCTCAAACCCGTAGATATCTAAAATACCAATAAAGGAAAAGACATGATCTTGTTGATCCAGCTCAGGATCGTATAATGTCTTGTTAATGTTGTCTACTAGCCAATCAAAAAGCGTGGAATAAATAAATTTCGCCACAGAGTCCCTAGCAATTAGCGCTTGATTGTAATTCAAATTAGTGACAATTTTTTCAGACCTTGTGACGATTTGTTTCTTGACAATCCATTTTGCAAAATTGAAGGGATCAATACCCAATAATTCACATGCGATTTGCAGGTTTTGCTCTTCCGATGATAGTGATGCGTCGTTTCTAGTCATTTTCATCTCGATATTACCTATATGTAGCAAGCCTGCAAGAATTTTGAAAATTCCAAGCTGAGTCTCGTGGTTTATACCTACTAATGACAGGGCATCAGTGGTTATCTTGTATTCTCGAGCTTCATCTATACCAGCTATGTTCGGCTGTCCACCTTGGTTAGTATAATGGTAGTCCTTGGGAGATGACAAATGCAGTTCTTGTTTTACCGGTTCTGGCAATCCTTCCAAAATTTGGTAAAAAATATGGTAATTTCTTTCTGTCTCTGGCTGATAAACTAACCTGGATTTTTCCAAGAGATAGGTTCTAATTTTGGACCCCCTGATGGTAGTATTCTCATCAAATAAAATTTGCAGATATTTGCCGAAACGAGAGGAATTATCATTTCTGGTAGTTTTGGCGTTACCAAAGGCTTCCATGATCGGGTTAGTAGCTAAAATTTGGCTCTCGATTTGAGACATTTCCACTTCCCCTTCACGATTGTTGCTTTCTTGGACTGAGGCAAAGTATCTCATAATGTATTTAGCAGAGACGGTCTTACCAGCACCGGATTCACCACTGACTACAACAGTCTGGTTAGCCTTTTCATGGACCATGAACCTGTACGCCTCCTCTGCTATGGCAAAAAGGTGCGGCTCCAGCTCATCTTTACGCTTACTAGAATAATTCTGTATCATCTCGCGAGAGTACAAATGGTCGACTTTATCAAAGGGATTAGCGGCAATAAGGACAATACCAGAGTAAGTATATATCTGTCCATTCATGTATCTTTTTTTTATGGCATGCAGCACTGCCGGTTCGTTCAGATATGATAGGGTGGTTAAGTCATCAGTAGACTCTAAAATAGGTGGGTTTCGTAGTACAGGTAGCGTGGGATGATCATCATCATTTTCGAAGCTATTTGTTTCAATGGATACAGTTTCTCCATCCTCCAATTTCAACTCTAAGTGGAACGTTCCTTCAAAGAAGTCATTCTTGGTGACTTCGCCGCCTATCCAGCCTTGTTCTTTGTGAGGGTACCAACACTTAGTTCCTACTTCAAATGACATGCGGGAGAACTGGTTATAGGATTTTTTTTGTTTTTTTGTGTTTTAGAATTAGATTGAATTATAAAAAGAAGAACAAAAGGGTATCGTATTGAAAATAAATTGTCTCGCCAAACTGGTAACAATGTTTTCAGCTAGAACAATAAGAAAAGAAGAGAAGGTAAAAAAAAAGGTGATAACTCCGTAGGAATTGAGGAATTGAGTATGCAGAATCAGAATAAAGGCTGACTTTCAAAAAAAGGTTGTATTACAATTGCAGGTTTTCGATAAAAGAGACCCTATTCTCATCTACTACTGCTAAACTTCGAGATATTTTCGAATTTTTCAGTCTTTTCTTTTTTTTTTTCGCATTAGTTCAGAACCCTAAAGAATGGTAAACATTCTATGGATAACCCGGAGAGTGAGTTTCTTAAAGACCTAGTTTTATTTTAAGGGTTTTAACTCAATCTTGATGTTTTCATTGTGTACCCTAAAGAAAGTTTAAGAATAGCCCTAACTGTTACCTTTTGAAATAAAATAAGGGGAAGGTCAAAAAGCTATTGTTCTATTGTTATGAAACATTGTCTCAAAGAGTAAGAATAACACAAATTGATGGCAGTTTTTTACGTAGTCCAGTAGTTGTCCAGGTACAATGCAAAATGCTCAAATAAAGAGCTCTTCTAAAGGCAGCGGAATAGATGGTACAGATCGCAATAGCAAAGATGGTGTAGAAAAGAGACCCCTGGAAGATGTAAAGCAAATGATTGACGCTGGAACACCAGATGTTGGCCACAAATCTACTGTTGAAACTAAGCCAAACGTTGGATGGCAAGCCTCTCACAGTAATTTGGCTGCATTACACGAAAAAGAGCAGAAATATGAAATGGAGCACCATCATGCTCGTCATAAACTGCATCGTCAAGTTATTCCGGATTACACGTCTGCCTCGACCGCAATGTTCAGCGATTGTATGTTCAACGCAGCACCAGATAAAGTACGAAGTCTCAGTACGATGAAGTCTTCTGGACTCTCGCCAAAACACCCATTTAACGTAGTCGCCACCTTTAAAGGACCATTCCCGCAGCATAGTGTAGAATCAAAGCCTCTCGATGGTGGATACTCTGCCAAAGACCATTTTCCCTCATTTAAGATGTTGCAAGCCCAGCAGCACCCAGCCCATCGCCATTACAAAGACAACGACAAGTACGGTCTTAAATCACCTTCCCGGTCCTTCGTGAAGGACAAGAAAAGGTTGGTTCACCGGTTTTTGAAATCCATGGAGCCTTCTTCGTCTGGGCAATCTAAGGATTCGTCTGCACTGGCGCCGGCTTTCGATCCAATATTGCCCAATGTTATATCTAAGCCTTCCAAGCGACCCACACATCATTCGCATTCATCAGACGGGAGTTCTAGCACGCAGACAGATATATCGTTACAGAGCTTGCTTTACCATGATCTTGAAAGCTCACCAAAGAAACATGTTTCGCCCTCAAGACCGCCCTCTGTAGCTTCCGAATCCTCTCCTGCCGTTGCTAATCCCAATGGGCTTTCGCCAAAAGACGCCTGCAATGCATCGTTTTCGCAGTCGTCCTCATCTTCGTTGTCTTCTTCTTCATCGTCTTCATCATCGACGTCATTCTCACAGTCAGTGGCTGTTGATCCTCTTGAACCTCCTGGAAATATCACATATAGTAGTTCGAATCTTTCGCTAAATTCAGATGAATTAGACTACTATCAGCGTCATATCGGATTGCAGTTACAGCAGACAGAAGCTTTACTAAAGCACAGTTTGAAAGATGAGGTTCTGAAAGATGAAAATGACCTTGTTAAAAACATTGCAAATTTTGACAAGATCGTTAAAGAGCTAAGGGACTTAAGATCCAGGACCATTGGATGGAAAGAGCTTGTTGAAGAGGATTATTTAATGAATTTGAAACAGGATTTTGACAAGGAAAACCCCGAATCATTTGAGGCACGTTTGAGTGATACAATAAATACAAACGTGGCAAAATTACAAGATTTAGAGAAAAGAATGGCTTCTTGCAAAGACAGGTTGGCCTCTAGGAAGGAAGTAATGAGGAAAATGGAAAGTTTATTGTCTTTGGAGAATTCCTTAATGATATCCAAAAAAAATGTAACATTCGCATCTAAATACCGCAACGAGGCCCTTGATATTGTCTTTTTAATTATCATCATCGTCATATGCTATACCTTCAAGCATCTAATATCGCATAAATAAAAAATAGTATTTGTATATCAAAAAATGATCCTGTGATTTTTTCATATGTAACGTATAAATGTAAAAATGTGCTTCTTCTGGTATTTTTAATCAAGTGGAAAGATGAGTGGAAAAAAGGGCAATGAAATAGAAAAGGACAGGCCTGAAAGGGAAGAATACAAGAAGATTGAGTATATTGGACTTCACAGTAACCGTGAAAAATGGCACCAAGTATAGCAACGGTAAAGATAGCCAGGGACATGGTTTTGCCATTACGTATATTTGTCAATAGAAAGCAGATCCTTCAAACCAATGATAAGACTAGCAATAAGTCGAATGCCACTATATTTGAAGCACCATTATTATCAAATAACTCCATAATCTGCTTAAAATCACCAAATACAAGAATATATTTATCGCAACAAGATAAGAAGAATCTTTGTGACGAGATCAAGGAGGACCTGTTATTGATTGTTTACGAACTAGCGTCCCCGGAAATCATCAGTTCCGTACTCAGCAAAATAAGAGTTGGTCATTCTACTGATTTCCAAATGAACGTTCTGCCCAAACTTTTTGCAGGTGCCGATACGGATAATGCGGTAACTTCTCACATCCAGTCTGTGACAAGGCTGGCTAAATTCAAATACAAGTTGCACTACAAACATAAGTGGGAGCTCGACATATTCATCAACAGCATTAAGAAGATCGCCAATTTAAGGCACTATTTGATGTTTCAAACATTAACATTAAACGGTTTCTCATTAAATGCAGGACCCAAAACGTTATTAGCTAGGAAAATAGAAAAACAGCCCCAGGTACCTAATTTGTTAATAGAAAATGGGGACGCTGATGCCCTGGATACACCGGTGGAAGAGGATATAAAACCTGTAATAGAATTTATGTACAAGCCTGTTATTAATTTAGGTGAAATTATTGATGTACATGTGTTGCATAGGCCTAGAAGACATAAGGTACGTACCCAGTCGAAGCAACCCCAGGAGGAATGAAAAACCGATAACAAAGTGATGGCTTAATATTATAACTTCTATATAACGGATATATTTTATGGTAAATGTACATATTTCAGTAATGGTAATAATGACTTTTCTTTTTATCTTATTTTTATTTTTGTATTTTTTGTCTTCTGCTCTTTGTTTCTGTGCCTCATATATCAAATGAAATATCATCTCTCGAAGAACTGAATCTATTTGAATTTTGATTACCATCAGCAAATGGATTTTCAATGAACGGTTCTGCACTTTCAAAGTCGTTACTTCCCAGTCCATTATTGTCATTAAAGGGGTTCGCCGAAGCATCTTGTAATTCACCGTACTTACCTCTCTTTTGAGTAGTATCATACATTCTGACAATTTTTTCTTGCCCACCCTCTTCAGCCTGTGAAAAGGCAAATCCTCTTTGTTTTTTCATTCTTTGCACTTGCCTCACCTTCCTGATGGCATTTTGAAATTGCTGAACGTGCGGCCTAGAGTCGCTGATATTGTATTTCTGCATTTCTTGAATAACATGATACGTTTCTGGTTCATACATTCTTTTATAGTACTTCCATAGAAAATCTCTTACCAGTGCAAAAATTGGTAAAACGATCAAAGTTAACCAAAATACACCGGATCCATACGTGTGTTTAACCACACCATAATACTCTCTTGAGATGTTAGCATGAGGAAATATAGAAGCATAAATTGGGAAGAATATTAACCAAAATAAGAGGGAACCAGGAATGGCAATTAAGGTGAATTTCGTCCATTGATTAGTTACCAAAGCAGCCTTTCCCAAAACAATAATGACACTTGTAGTGTAGACAGTTACACCCCAAGACCAATGATCAGCTAGTTCGCCGTGCATATTTAAGGCAAACCCATATCTGTAAATCAATATGGTGCCAATAAATACTATTGCAGAATGGAAAAAGCCATTAATAATCCATCCCCAGAAGATGTAAACAGAGAAAAATTGACCCTTCTGTCCTAATTTGTACAATTGTGGGTACCGCTCAAGTAATCTACTACTAACAAATTGATCAAATACACCAATGACAAAAGGGGGCCAAACAGTGAAGAATAAGTTGTAGAAACTCATTGTCCATGATTCCATAATGGATTGACCTGAAAAGGCATTGGCAAAAACGTACCAAAACTGCGTCATGTATAATGCTGTATTCTTGTAAAAAGAGTACAAAATTGCGACAGAAATTCTTTGATAAGACCAGGAGCCATGGACAAGTAATAGTTTTTTTAAAAATTTAAATTGGCCAACAGCTATATCAGCTGAACGAGCCGCTTGCATACCTTCCATACCACTAATACCGACACCAACATGAGCTGCCTGTATCATACTAACATCGTTGGCACCATCGCCAATGGCTAGCAGTAGTGAAGACGACTTTCTTTTTACCATTTTAACAACCAAGGCTTTCTGTAGTGGAGATACACGGCAACATATAACCGCTTTACAAAGCTTCGCCACAGTTAGCAAATAATCTTCTAATTCTGGTTCCAAGGCAAAGCCTAATGACTTCCCATCAATGACGAGCGCTAAGGTATTCATATCATGTGTTGACAATTGATGCTCGTTTAGAGCGTTAATCTTCTCTAACAAATTTCTCTCAGTATCATCTCTGGTTTCCTCGTTGATGATCAACAAATTCATGTCTTCACTCAATAAACGGCAACTCATACCAATGTTAATAGCAGTTTCCTGTCTGTCACCAGTTAAAACCCAAATTTTAATACCCGCTTCTTGTAATGTGTGGATAGTTTCTGGAACACCGTCCTGTAACTTATCTTCAATAGCAGTTGCACCAATTAATATTAGATTTTTCTCGATTAGATTTGCGGCTTCGTCTAGCTTCTCGGCTCTGTTATCTAATGTTGTGGCAGCCTCATTATAAATGCTATTCCATTCTTCATATTCTCCTTCAGAGATATCTCTCATCGCCAAACACAACGTCCGCAAACCCTCAGATGCATAATCTTCTAAATGTCTCATTGTAGCTTCTACATATTGATTAGCTTCATCATCCAATCTTTCCAGAATGACAGTATCAGCACCTTTACAGAATAACTTTATCGAACCATCCGGAAATCTAAATATAGCGCTCATTCTCTTCCTGGTGGAATTAAATTCACAAATGTTAAGTAGTTGATACTCTTTTTCCTCGCCAGTTTCCTCCAATAAAACAGTTACAGAGTTTGGTTTACGGATGATAAACTTATACCCTAAATCTGCACCACCTTGAACGAGGGCACCTTCATCTGGAGAGGCTGCTTGATATTTAATAGATCCATCGCTTTGAAATTCTGGAATGACAGTATGACAGGTAGCCAGTAATGTTAAGAAGTCATTGATAATAGGTGAATCCTCATCAGAGGGATCATTTAACTTTTTCTTCAAATCGTCAAATTTTCTATAACCAACTTCAATCCCATCTTCAACAGTGGCCGTTTTATCTTCAGGTATTTTATCAATATAGCAATGGCCTGCAATAGAGCAGGATTTAAATTCCATAATATTTCTTGTTAAAGTTCCTGTCTTGTCACTGAATATATATTCTATTTGACCAAGTTCTTCAACCAAAGAGGATGTACGAACCACAGTTGGGGTATCAGTTTTTTCGTAGTACAAATCTAGATCTGAACCTATCATAAAAGCCTGATAATATTTGATTAATTCAACGGTGACAAATAGAGAAATAGGAACTAGATTCGAAAATAGAATCCAAAATGTTAAAAAGTCTTTGAAGAATAAGCCAGCCTTGTTGGTACCCTCCAGGTAAAGGTACGATAAATGTTTGGCATCTGCAGTAGACATAATAACATTACCAATTGAAGAAATTAAAATTAGCACGATTAAAACTGTGAACAATGCAATAATCTGTCTGTTGATAATTTTCTCAACCGCGGTTCTTTTAATTGGGGTTGCAGTAGCATTACGCAATAACTTAGTTTCATGACCAGTGAAGATAACTAAACCAAATATCCATGCAGTATTTCTTAAAGTTGCACCTCTTAAAATCATTTGGTCAGGAGATAACGGTATTTGACGATCATTTAAAGTCATTGTACCTTCATAAGTATACAAGCTAGAGTTCGGCTGTTCGGAAACAACTTTTCCGTTCATGTTCTTCAAAGTTTTAACGTCTATAAATTTGGCAGTTTCTACTCTCGACTGTTTGATTTTCAAATTTGTTTCACCATCCAAGTTGGCAGTTTCAATGTAGCAAAGACCCTCCGGTTCCGAAGATGACAAAATTATGGTATCAGCAGGAATAGGTTCCTCTGATTTTACTCTAATTATGTCACCTACACGAATATCAATCCATCGTTTCTCAACAAAGTCATCATGTGCTTCTGAAAATATTTCTGCTGTCGAATTATTTAATTCTTTATCAGAATTAGCTCTCTTGATATCTTCGATACATTCCTTCATGGCAGAAACAATCAAAACCACTAATAAAGTACCAATTGTGGTGTATCTATTAGTTGGCGAGACGTGAGGCACCTGTTGAATGGCAGATGTACATAAAAAAAACAGATTAGCGTATTTGGAAAATTCTTGGAACAAAAATTTAGGCAGAAAGGTCGCAAAATTATACTTGGTGGTAGATATATGGTTGTCACTATAACCGAAGGAGGAATTAGCGAGAGAATCGTTGATGTGGATGACTCTTGGTTCACCATTGCCCTCTGCGTCGCCAACGTTCTTTCTTAAAATGTACCGGTTGAAAAGAATTTTAATGTTGAACTTATTCCTCGAGTCTAGATAATTATCGTCTAATTCGTTATTAGTCACCGCATTGTAATGATTCATTTCGAAACTTTCGGGCCCTTTCTTCCGTTTGAACGTAAAGGCATTTTTGAGACCATTACCAAACCTAGCAAATAAACCGGGAGGCTTGACTGCTCGTAGGGATTGTGGTTGATATGCATCTGAGTCGAATCTATTGGCATTCCAAGACGTTTGGTCGTCATGGTTATTGCTCATAAATGGATTTTCATGGACATCATTTTCAATGTTATCATCATCAGCGTCTAAGTCGATAGTCTCTTCGGGAAGTACATGACTTGGTGGTATATAATTCGCGTTCGCATGTGAGTTGGTGACCTTTGAACGGGATCCAGAATGAGAAGTCGTGTCGTCTAAGAAGTCAATATCGAAAAGCGTGTCGTCCTCCCCAGGTTTCCTCTTTGGGGGGGTTTCTCTGTCGTCATTCATGGTAAAATCAGGGAATGAAAGAACCTACCAGTAAATTATTGCTTGGCGCTAACCTCTATTTGGCGTTACTGGCTTCTTGTTGCACTATTCCCCTTAGAATTGCCAACAATTGTTGATTATATGTTTCTTCAACTTAGTGGCATTAAACAGATTTGGGTTTTCTGGCAAAAAAAGCCAATCACGTGATCAGGAAGATTTCAGTGATTTACGCTTCAAATAACCTTTACCTCAATAATCCCGTAATAGTAAGCTTCTAATAGTAAGCTTCTAATTTGCAATGTTATTAGCCCAACAGCTACTAAAGGTATTATTTTTTTTTTTTTGATAAGAAATTTAAGTGTTACAGAATGGGCCATCTTACAAAAATAATAGTCTTTATGTATTTTTATATATGTAAAAGAATTGAAATATTTTATAACTGGTTGTTATTATGGTACAGTGCGCTGCCCAATCCACGTGGAAAAATCCTGTTCATTCAATAATAGAAACTGAAATCATGTAATGTTGCGTAGTATAGTGCGTGAGCTTATTGTGCCACTTCTTGCTCAGCATTTTGAACTTCGTGTTCCTCCTCGTATTCGATTTCGACTTTAGGACGTTTAGTTTTGGCACTAGTTCCCTTCTTACGTCTCTTGGCTGAATTCTTATTTTCTTCATCACTATCGCTGTCGCTCTCGCTTTCACTGTCGCTTTCGCTTTCACTGGCGCTGGAAGCTTCTCTGTCAGAGTCAGCTAACCACTTTTCTAAGTCATCCACGTCAACGTATTCACCTTCGCCATCATCTGCAACGTATTCAACTTCCCCATCATCACTTTCCTCTTCTTCATCCCAGTCTTCTTCCTCGTCCTGAGAATTCTCCTCTTCCATTTGACCCATTATCTTCTTCCAGACCTTTTCGTCAACATTTAATGGTTTATCACCGTAAGCACCACTCTTTAATCTGTCCATCAATTCTTTTTCGATGGCTTTTTCAATCTTGGCAGCTACCAATGCCTTTCTCTCCCTGTTTTGTTCTCTTCTTTTGACCTTTGGTGCTACACCAACGTAGTGTCTCTCCTCCTCCCTTAATGCTAAGCGTCTCTCTGTTATCATGACCTGCGTCAATTTTGTAAATCTCTGTTTACACTTATGACGGAAAAACTTGCTCCAATGTAGTAGGTGTTCGTCGATCTGTTGTAAAGCCTTCGTGTAATTTTTGGATAGTTTGATTCTTTCCCATAACTTGGCAGGAGTGTGCGCTCTTTCAGGCGTCTTCATATACAAGTACAGTTTCCCATTGTCACACTTCACTGTTGCATACTTGGAGTTGGCAAGTGGGCATGATTGCCTTGTACACAACCCAGTGACGTTATACTCATTTCTGCAAAAATTTTGACCATTAGGTGCCTTAATTCTATGAGAGCAGAAACTTTGATTAATCACTTGCCAAACAATTTCGTCGGACATATCCTCGTTGTATTCTAACCGTTGTAGTTATGTACTGAAGAGAACACTGTCAAAAGAAAGAACTAAGCAATGCAATATCTGCCTCTATACCAATCACTTTTTCATTTTTTTTCAAAAGCTCATCGGAAAATTTTTCAAAAAAAAAAAAAAAAAAAAAAAAAAAGGTTTATTACCCTACTGCATTTTGATAATCTGAACATAATGAGCTAATGAAAGCAATTCTCATTTAAAAACAAGTATTCTCTCTTATTGAAGTATGCATTATCTATCATTATAAATTCTTTTATTCTGTTCGAGTCCATGTTTTTAAAAAAAAAAAAACATGTATGTATGCTCCATCTATATATGCTCCATCTGTATATTTTATATGCAAAGTTTTTTACAAGAGGAATTTGGGAACTGGAGGAAAGTGGCACAATACCTCATGTGGATAGTTCATTAATCTCTTCTTGTGTTAATGTGCTAATATAAACACACTTACTCAGCAATTCGTGGTTAACTTTGAAAGTGTAAAACTTGGACCATTGAACCCTTTGAATGAAATTCTTGACTATTTGAACGTTCGTATCGAATTTATTGTAATTCACTACTTTATCTTCTAAGATCCAGTCTTTCTTCTCTGCGTTTGCTGATAGGTCCGAAAGATATACGACGATGAAAGGGACGCAACCCACCAGTGGATTCACAGAGTTAAGTAGATTTCTTATTGTAGAATAATTCCTGTCTAGCGAGGGAATCTTCTTTAGCTCTTCCCAAGTCAGTAAGTCGCCTGGTTCAATCAGACGCCATGCATCAGTGAATTTTTGAACAACTGAAGAACTTAAGGCTAGAATGATTTCCATCAATGTGTTAAAGTTCTGAAATGTCCTGCAGTGGTCTGCAACGTGTATAAACCTTTGAATGACATTTCTTTTCATTTTGCTGCTCTTGGTAAGAAGTATTTCTGATATAATCCAATCCACAGTTAAGTTAAATCTGGATATAGCTAAATCAATGCCAGATAAGGTCTCGTTCCTTACTAGTAGTTGCAACCAACTTATAACTTGTGGGCCTTCATGCTTCATCTTTAAATCTAATAAATCTTTCCAGTCTATTTCTCCTAAAATTTCCTTCTCTATCAAGGTCATTTGTTGCGCTACAGACAGGGAATCGTACATTAGTATAAATGGAACGTGACTTTCATTATTAGAAATCATTAATCTCGAATCGTGAATCCTGTATTGACCGATTAATTCCTGGATTTGCGCCGCTTGCACAGCAACATCAACATTAGCTGACACGTCTATTTTTTCAGGAGAGGAGGAAGTAAAGCCTTCCTTCTCGGATTGATCTGGAGTAAAGGGGATATTCATTATAGTTTGTCTCCTTCTTTCTATTAATAACGATTTTCTTTTTTCTGCGGGGCTATTTTGGAATGACGGCAAGTTGTTAAGGTTTAGCATTTCCACTTCATCTGCTAACTTGCTCGTTTTAATTCCAATAGCGTCACTACTCTTGGTGTTCTCTGGTTTTTCGGGAATTTTCTCGTATGTACCTTCCAGTTTCATTAATGCCACGGTTATTGGATCGTCATTAATTGAATCATCGAGCATATTAGCAATTTCATTTAAATTTTTCTTATTCAAGGAGCCTGTAAAAGCCGACTCAGAGTTTGCTCTCCGTGTGTTCCGGGCACTAGATGTGTCATTAATGTCGATATCGTCCATTGTCAATACACTTCCTGATATGTTACTATTAGTTTCACTCTCGTTCTTCAGAAATTTACTTTTCAGCTCTTCAACGTTTTTCATTGGAGAAGCAACGTCAATGCTACCGTCATCTGGTGAAAAAAAATACTTGTTGTTTTTCGCATGGGTACTTGGACTTTCTAGGTCATTATTGGAATCGCTTAAATCAATTGTTTTTAACTCATGCAATGAAGAAGTATTTGAGATTATATCTTGATTACCCCTTTGATATTCTTCTCTCAAATTTATTATCCTTTGGTGTGGCACTGGTAAATCTCTGGACGTTTCGAAAGTTTCAACTGTGCTACCAGTGGTAATCGAATTCAAATCACTTACAACAGATTCTATTGTGGGTGCTATGGATAATCTGATTCTATTGGTTTCACTCACGCTGGTCCCGTTGGGAAATTCTCTCTGTGGATTTTGAGTTTGTTTTAGAGGACTATTCTGAGCAGATTCAAAAAGCTTGCTCGTTGAGATACTGATAACGGTGGACGATGTATCAGAGTACAACGCGCTTTTTTTATTATATTCCAGGTTGAGAGGTTCTATTTCACTTATTTCCTCTATAACTGAGTTTGACTTGTTTTGCTCAGGATCTACTATGGATAACTCTTTGGTTGGTGTTATGGCAATGCTTTGAACTCTTGAAATGCTGATCCTTCCACTAGCCGGTCTTACAACTGCTTGTTTGATCTTGTGATTGCAAGATGAATGTTTTTTTCTTGTAGTTATATCATAATTATTGGCTTCTGATGATGCATCGAGTGAGTTGTCCAGCTTTTTTGTGCTCTCATATTCTGATTCCTGATTTTCTTTGTTATCATAATTCTTTTCAAGGCCATCTATAGTACTCTTTTTCTCATCTAAAGACTTGGTATCTTCAAATGTAAACTCTCTTAGATTTAAAAATCCAGTTTTTGTTTTTAGAGTTGGACTATCTGTATTATTCACGATGTTTCTGACTTTTCTTGACTTTTTCGTTACAGTATCTCTGGGTGGAGAGCTGGATGACAACTCGGAATCGTATGAGTATGTTATTGATTCTGTGTCTTCCCTACTATCGTTTAAGGGAGACGATTCTTTAAGATCAGGTAGAACATTTTTCAGAGGCGAAGAAGTCATGCTTTTTTGGGATTGGGAATGATTTTTCCTCCTTGGTGTCATATTTGTAATCGCTTCTGAGTTGGTTTTATCAGTTTCATGGAATAACAATCTTTGAGGTCCATTCTCGTCTGTACGTGAAGAACTATTATCTTTATCAAAGAGCCTCATACTTTCTGCTGAGTAGCTACCGTGCATTTTATTGTAATATGCTGTCGTGAGACTTTTTACTTTCCTTCGTTGCAGTGCATCATACGAGGGTGATGGCTGCATATTCGATTCATTGTTCTGCAGTTGCTTGTTTAAAGTATTAGTTAAAGAGATGACTGACTGAGCAATTGAACTTACGGTTTGATACAGATCCAAATTGTCCATAGCGCTAAAATTATCATTACTCGGTTTAAAGCTATTTTGTTGTAAAATCTTTATATCATGTATGTGTTCCCGACGTTCACAATCAACATTAACTGTAGGACCTCGGTTGTTATTCGAATGTGTTTGAACTTTTTCTATCAGCTGGTTTTGTAAATGCAGTAGGGACTCCACTTCATCTATGGTTCTTGCACTTAGGATGTCAAATTTAGAAGAATCAGAGTTAAGAAACTCTTCCTCTTCTTCCTTGGAAGATTTTCTATTGAGAGATGATATTGATACAACGTATTTGACAAACGCATCCATTTCAGGTTTCTGGTTTGCTGGTTTAATAGCACTCATAAATTTTTTATCATTACTGCTATCATGGCGATTATGGTTTTTCATCCACTTAGCTAAAAGACCAATAGCGCTGCGATGTAACACAGACATTGAAGATGTATTAGATCTACTATTACTGTTGCTATTGTTATCTAGAGATGATGTCGTCGATGTACCTTGAAGCGTTCCGCTTTGTTCATTTAAATCTTCAGGAATATATAAGGAATTCAGAATAAATTCAACTTTTTTAGCCGGTGTTGGAGGCATTATTTTATCGACTGCATATGATGACGGGTAGTCTACGCCTTTCATTAGTGTGGATACTAGAGTGACTTTTGACAAGTGGCTGATCTTTTGTTTACTATCTGACATGTCCTCGCTTTCATTATCAACTGAAGGTTCTTTCGCTATTCGGTGCTTCGAGTAAACATTTGATGTATTATCGGGAAATAAAAGCATAGAAGGGCTTCTCTGGTTTTTGGAAGAATTTGAAGACTGTAGCTTCTCCGGCAGTCTAAATACATCAGAAGTTTTATATAATGATAAAACGCTTTGGTTACGAAAATCAGGACTGGCAAAACTTTGCCTGGCGTAAATGCTCAGTCGGCTTCCTCTTTTGTGTAGGCTTTCTAGTTGCGTGAAATCCTTTAACGAATAATGCAGCCATGCATCAAAGTCTAATTTATCAGGTTCATTTAGTTCAATATTCTCCCAAACCAACTTAGAACAATGCACCCAGTTTTTTTTCAGATTGATTATACAGCTGGAAATTATTTTTGGGTACTGTTCAATGTGTTTGTCGTTTAGAAACTCGATCAACCGAAGTCTTAATGTTATGTTCGGTAAAAAATCTTGCACAAAATAATTCAGTATGGAATGCCTCAACAACACAAACGTCCTCACGAGGGCAACTTCACCAATTCGCCTTCTCTTAGCTTTTGCAGCATTTGTTGTGATCTCCCTAATACACCATCGAAATCTATAGATGAGTAAGTCGTGTAAGTCTTGAGGCGTTATAAAATTCCTATAAATAAGGAAAAAATCTGCAGATGCGTTGTAGTCTACACCTTCCAAAGGGGAAGAAAGGTGTACAATTAACGCGGGCAGGTCTGCACTATTCACTGGTTTGGATACACAATCGCTTTCATAGCTAATAACATTTGAGGATGGAGTCGGGTAGTAATCTTTCTGGCTAAATATTTCCATGGTTCAGGGTAGCGAATCTTTGAATGGCTAGAGGTTATGTAAAGCAAACAAAAAGGTTCGCGTAAATCAACGAGCGAATAACACGAGTACGGTTGGGGTGGGCTAAAGGGTTCAAGAAATTATCAGTTTCTGTTTACAGTTTTTTTTTCATTGTTGATAAAAAGATCAAGAATTTCATTATTCGCGAAAATCAAAATGCAGAAAGGAAAAAATAGAAGGGTAATAAAACAGCATCGGATCGCAAAGATGAGTAAGGAGAACAGCCTGGTTAACAATTAAAGAGTGTTTATCGAAATTCATTATATAGTGGTTTATATAGACCACTTCTTCTGCTGGTTGATATAGAAATTTTATTTAATTCTTGTTTTTTACTTATGTACTTACTACGATGATCTTAATTCATGCTTCTTGCTTGTCGGCAATGTCCCAAGTGGAAAACCAGTTTAAGTAGCGGAAGTTACTACTTGGTCCCTCCATACCAAATGATATTGGGGAGAAGTACCAGAAGCAACCAATTACAAGTGCCATGAATCCGGCGTATAGGACGAACCGCATGATACGGCCGCACTTAGATCTGGACCATTTTTGCAAACCGGCGTCGAAACAGTACGCCAAAATGATCAGTGCAAAATACAAGGCAGGCAAGTAATGATGAACGTAGGTGACTCTAGACATGATAACGAATGGCATGTAGTGTAGGCCCCAAGCTAGTAGTGGGTAGAACCCGCCCATTAAGAAAACGTTCCAGTTAGATGGATTTCTTAGGTCCACATATTGTCTTTGCCATCTGATCAGTAAGATAACGACCGTGGCCATGAATGCGAGGACGGCAACACTAGAAGCCCACGTGGAAGCTGGGGTACCCAATAGGAAGTATTTTGGATTATCATCACCCCAGCCACATAGTCTCAAACCCACATTCAAAGTTGGCCATTGCCATGCTGAGGAAGCTAAGTAATCAAATTTGTCTGGATCTGGCACCAAAGCGTTATTAGTGGCCATCATGGCTAGATTTAAATGAATGAAGTCTTTTAAGAAGTTGGTCTTTGGGTATTGAAAATCTTCGGGTCTTGGTGGCAACCTTTCATTTTCGTGGGTCTCGATGTTCCACCAGGTCCTCTTGTCCCTCTTGAATGGGTTTTTCATGCAGACAACCTCTTGTTGTCTGAAACCCCATTCGGGCAAACTGTTACCGGTTTGAGCCAAGTAACAGCCCATCTCCAAGTTCTTGATACGGAAAGAGGTGGTCAATGTGTGCAACTTCTCAGGGTCTTCATCTCCTCTTTGGTCCATGATCTCAATAACCCAATTGTCTTTGTTGTCACCAACAACATTGTCACCGTAACCAGAAACCTCCCATTGTGTCTTTGACACTGGTGCAGCAACTGGGTGGGTGTGCAAGTTTCTGCCCGTGCTTTTGTGTACCAATCTATAGGAGGTACCTGGCGTCAAATACTCGATGTCAGTTTCGTTTTCTGACCATGATGGTAAGCCTCTTTCTCTGTTGAAAAACCATTCGTTGTTAGCATCTTTGTAACCATAACAGGTTACTTGTTGTTGGTTGGACCCATCTGGATAAGTTTGTATATGTGAGTGCAATAGAGATCCTCCAAGAGCTTGGTTTTTGATGGAAACAACGGAGGAACCTAGAGCAATGTCACGGGGACCTTGTCCGACGTCAGAACCCACTAATCTTGCTTGGAAAAGAGATGGCATGTTAGCATCACCTGTACCAGAATGCGATAATAGGTCAAAATGTATTTTGAAGCACAATAGGAAAATGCAGAAGGGGACGATAATAAGACCAAATATTCTTGCCAACCAGTGGTTAATATAGGTTTTCCATGACATGGATTTATCTGCCAAAAAGGTCCATAAGTCAATCACAGTATAGATACCGACCATAGTGATGATAAATAGACCCACCATTTTGACGGAAATAGTGCAACCCAAAGAAATACCAGTGATCAACAGCCATTTCCACCACTTTCTAGAGAACGGCTTGGACCTCTGGTTGTGGAACATAACAAAACTAAAGAACGATGCGACAGTGAAGAAAAGTAGCATGGAGTCCAAAAGAATGAACCTGCCCAAAGTGCTATACGAGTTTTCAAACAAAACCAACACGGTCATCAGCCAAACTGTTGGTAAAGAAAATCCAATAGCTTTGGCAGTGAAGTAGGCCAATGGCACACAGAGCGCGGAAAATGACGCGTTGAACAGTCTCATTTTAACATAATCCAAATAGTCTGGGTAAATTTCCCCAGAAGGGAAGTCCCAAGAACCGTTGTAGCCTGCCAAATAACCAGACAACCCGACCAGCATTTTTCCTAGGGGAGGATGGACATCGTGGTAAAATTCGTGTCTCAAGTAATAAGAACCAAATTTACCAAAGTGCGCCTCATCCCAAACAACATGGTTGTTGATGCCGATTTTGTACATCCTGGTAAACAACGCCAATGCAGTAAAGATCACCGGCATTACAACGGATTCCAGGCGTAACAGTGAGCTTTGTGCAGCGGGCTTTTCCTTCGAGAAATCTTCCGCGTCTCTCTCATCAGCGCTCGAAAGTTCCTCACTGACGCTGATGGAAGACGATTCTCTTTGTCTCAGTGTATTCTCTTGCTTAATGTGGGCGGCATTGTTTTTGCTGTACCCGGTAGACGAAGACGAGGACATGATTGCTGGACCACGGTTCGAAACAGAATGACAGTAGCGATGTGGACTAAGCCGGTTCTCCTTGGTAATGTTGTTAGTCTCGAGAAATGACCTTTTTTTTACCCTCAAAAAGAATGCAACACTATTAATAAACAGTACACGAAACGGATCTTTCCGTAAGTTCTTTCGTTCTTTTTTTTCGTATTCTTTTCTTATGTTTTTTTTTTCAGGGCGACGTGTCCAATAATATGTATGTTTGTCGCTATGTACGAGATATTATTGCTAAGTGACAGTAAATCGTATCACGACTGTAAATGATGGCGTTTCGGTATGTACAGTATCTATCTACCTGATAATAAAGTCAATTATGAAGACGAATACGTAGCTTATGATGCTGCCCAGAGCTAGTCCTGTAGAAACGAAAATATTAGTGAATCCACCGGCCGCTTCCTTCTCGTCGTCGTTGTCCAGTTGCTCTGGCACCTTCATGAAACTCATAGAGATGACGTGCCCGTTGGTTACGCCGAAAAGGAACTGCAGTAGCATGTAACACAAGTCAACGATTACGGAGCCATTGTGCTCTTCATCGCCGCTTGAAGAGGAGGTGATGGCTGTGAACATCAAGAACAGTGGTATTGCGGCCACCCGCAACAATGAGTAGATGAAGGTTTTGCGTGGCGTAAATTTCTGGTCACGGAACATGGGCCAGTCGGCAATGACTCTTCCGTAAAGGTCGCCTAGGTTCCACAGCGTGAATATGAGAGGTATGTACTGTGCGTTGCTTAAAGGAAGCCCTGTCACGTAGGTGGCAGACGCAAATACAGGAAAAACAAGAGTTACGACAAACGTGGTGAATATGGAAAGAACCAGGTACTTTAGTTTGGCAAATAAGACCTCGAAAGGCACTTTTAGTTGGAGTTCCTCACCTTCGTCGTTGTCGTCGCGAGTGCCGTTGGTGCGGCGGTGGTCTTCATCCTCCATTTGGTCAATGCGGCCAACAATACGGATTTCCTCCTCATTGGAGCGCAGAGACCCTAACAACACATCAGTGATATGTCCGTCTTCCACATTCCAATTCTCGTTCACTTTCCGACTGATTTTGCTCACGCTGAACATGACCACACAAATGGTGACCACGAGTGTTGTGGTAAAAAAGTATAGAAGAATCCCGCCCGTAGTAGACACAGAAGAGTTCTCGATGAAGGCTAGGGCAAAAAGCACTAGGGAGGGCAGGACACCAGCAACGGCTTGCCCCACCATGACACCTTGACTGTACTCGGAACCGAAGACGTTGGCTATGGCCATGATACCATTCTGTGTCATGGCTGTCCCCATGGAACTGATCACTACAAGCATCATTATAAACATGAAATTGAACCATTTAGGTAAAAGGAAATGCAAAATTGTAAAGAAGCACATGACAGTAAAGACAATAATCTCCCACACAAGCCCGTTTATGACCCTTCTCGAGTATTTGTACTGTCTTTTGGCCAAGTAGATGTTGAACAGCATTGACGATATGGTAGAAAAGGACATCATAGAGCTTGTGAAGATCTTTGCCCAAATGGAGGTGTCTTTGAAAATATCGTGCTTAAAATATTGCGAGGCACTGAGGATACAGTTCCACGGCCATAAAAGACCTATTCCTATGGCGAAAAATGTAATATATGAAAGATTTTTCAACTTTTTTCTTAACGGCAATGTATCCAGTGGTTCGGTTGACACAGATTGCTCTCTTTCAGAATAATTATCGCCTTCTTCATCTGAGTGCTCGTTGTTCTCTGATTCATGTTCTTCTCCAGAGCGTGATATCTCCTCTGAATGCGTATCGGCCAGTGCAGGCTCTGGCACCGCAAGGATTGGCTTCTTGATGGTATCAGTGTCCGCACTAGTACTCATTTTTGCAATCTGGTATGCTTTCTTGCGTTTGATGATAAGCTGTCGCCGTAACGTAAATCATTCATCCTTTCCTATGATTTTTTAAGTCAATTTTTTTTTCTTTTTCGGGAAATTAATTCTGTTTTTGGCATTAATAACAACAAGAAGAATTAAGGATTCGTTATAGAATACAAGATTCTTGGTTTGGTTAAATAATTTTGGCTCTCTTAAATATTATAAAAAGATACTTAAGTAAGAAAGAAACAGGACGAAAAAGATACGCAAAAGAGAGAGAGAGAGAGAGAGAAAAAAAAGATGAGAAAAAAAAGTATAACGTGAAGGCTTTATGGGAAGTGCGGTGAGATTGGGATCGTTTCAATTTTATAATGAGGTAGTGTACAGAGAGGAGGGAGGGAGTGGGATGAAAGTGTGCGGTTTATACTTTCTTACTGCCTGTGTTTGTCTTCATAAATTCAAATCTTGCTAACAATGGTATATGGTCACTGGGGAATTTGTCGTTGGGGAACCCGATAAACTTACTCACGTATTCAGGGTCCACTTCACCCAATAGCCCACGCACCCTTAGAGCATGTGTAGAAAACCATATATAGTCGATAACATCTGTGAATGACGGTGTGAAATTGGTGAATGGTAGTTCTCCGATACAATTATAACTTGATTTGAGAGCCAAGTTATGTGAGAAATTTTTCTCCGACATGTAACCGAAATCTCTACCATTTCCCTCTTGATGTATTTGGACACGGCCTGTATTTATCAATTCGTATACGGCGGAGTTGATGTATGAATTGAAGTCACCACAAATGAGCACAGGAAATTTCTTAATGTCCTGTCTAAAATTGTGCGATGTCTCCTCCTTTAGCAGCGTTTCCAGATGATCTAACAGGACACCTACTTGGAATGTCTTGACATCATTAAATTTTGGATCCCAGTGCAAATGCGTGGTGACCGCCCATATGGTGTCGCCACTAGGAATGTGTTGTAGCTTTAAGAACAGTGCAACGTTGTCTTTGTTCATTGCACGGTTTAAATAATCTTCAGTTCTTTGGAACTTCTTGTGTTTCATCCAAGCACCGCTGAAATCCATGGCGTCTTTGGTGATCAACTTGAATTGGTCCCTTTTGAAAAAAATGCAACACCCGTCCACTTTCTTGGAGTCCTTGGAATGCATGGTCTTGGCTCTTGCCTTTGCATGGAAGATGCCTGTATAACCGTGCTTGTCCAATAGGGGCACCCAATACTCTTCAAAAGTCTTAGACTCCACTTCTTGTAAACACAACAGATCACTGTCGTACGAGAGAATCTGCTCCTTTAATTTATTGCGCCTGTAATCCCAACTTAACGCCCACGACGGTGTGTAACGGTACATTTTTGGGGTGGCATAGTGTTGACATAAGGTGTTGTAGGATAAGACGGTGAACGTCCTCTTGGCTAAATCGGTGGCCAGATGCTCAGTGGATTGCTGCAAAGAATCGTACTCCCTCTGTGGTTCCCCATCGGTATTGATTTCGATGAACCTACGTTCATGCGGTAAGGGAATCTCTGGTCTGTTGTCCCTTAGGTAGAAAATCAATCCCGTGACAGATTTTTCTGTAAGGATCTTTAAAAACTGTTTTTCTAAGGGGTTTCCTTCTACACCAAGAAACTGAAGGTTACACAGGTTCCCAAACTCCCATGGTAATGTGGTGACCATGTTATCAAAAAAGTATAAGTATTTCAATTGGAAACATGAGCCTAGTTCCGCTGGTAGAGATGTTAACCTATTATGCGACAGGTCCAAAACGCGTAGGTTGCTTAGGTTCTTGATCTTCGCTGGCAGTTCCGTGAGGCTATTGCCATTCAAATATAGTCTCGTTAGAAAATCGTACTTGAAGATGTTGGCGCTGATATTGAAGATTTGCAAGTTGGACAAATCTAGCGCGTGCCATAATTGGTCGTCGTATTTCGAGTCCTTGGGCATGACCATTCTGTTTTCAATGTCGTCATCTTCGTCGATGCTGTACTGAGACAGTTTCTTGTGTTGTAAGAGCGCCTGGTTGGCTTCGTCCTTGCCATTAGCAAACAGCTCTATCTTGGGAGTCAATGGTGTAGAAACTGCACTGTTAGTTGCCGTGCCTGAGGGAGTGCTATCTCCCGTAGGTTGTTGTTTCTTTGCTGTCTTGCTGTCGGTGAGAGTGTCGGCCATTTCCATCAAGGCTTGCTTTGTGCAGTCTACCAGTGATTTGGAGGCTTCTGCAATGTGAGATTGCTGGAAATCGGTGGGCTGCAAAGCTGGTGGTGCAGCCTGAGGTCCGGGGCCAAATGGGCCCGGGACCTGCTGCTGTGCCTGTTGCTGCGCTTGTTGCTGAGCTTGCTGAGCCTGTTGTGTAGCCAAATACTTCTTCATAGCGTTTTGTCTAGCATAAATGTTGGGTTGCCCCAGAGATTGTGCGGACACTGCAGCCAGATGCAATTGAAGCTTCCAGATCGGATTGTTTAGTAAAGAAGGGTCATCCAAGTGCGGGTGTAATAAAGGGTTACTGGCGTTCACATTGATGTTCACAGGCGTACCAACGGTAGGAACCATCCCTATAGAATTTACTGCGGCTGTGGAGGCATTCATCATCACCCCGCTTCCACCGCCGTTGTTGTTGTTGTTGTTGTTGTTGTTATTGTTGTTATTGTTGTTATCCATGTTCATATTGAGCATGTTCGCGTTCCCATTGGCCAATTGGTCGAGCAACTGGCGCGAGTTGTTGTTGCTGGAAGTGTGTACATCGCTGTTGTTCATGAGTCCCGGCGGAGGTATCCCGGTGAGCTGGTTCATGTGTAGCTGCTGCTGTAGAGCGTTTGGTGTACCCTTTCCTAGTAGCCCGGCATGCTGCTGTTGCTGCTGTTGCTGTTGCTGCTGCGGGCCCAGATTAGGGTAGCCTAGTAAAGAAGGGTCGTTCATTAGCGGTAGTTTGCAGGGATAACGTCAGTCGGAGTTCCCTTGCTGGTGTCCCTTATGCTGTGCCCTTGTGCTTGAGAACCTTCTCTAAGGTGGAAACTTTTTCAAATTTTTTCGTTGTTGGCCCGTTTTTCGCAAGTACGGGCGATAACAAAAGGCCTAAACGGCTACTTTACCTTTGAGATCTACCACGATGAGAATTAATGCTGAATGGACATCTATGTATATGATAGTGGGTATATAGTTACTTATCAGTGCTAGAGCACGATCCACGTGGTGGCACATCCGCCAAACACGCGAGGTTTTCCAGAGTATTGGCCCACGAGCTGCAGTCCAGGCTGGGAGCCCTTTTGCGGGCCGCAGTTGCCATGCTCTCCCCAGCCCCAGCAGTATACATTGTAACAGTGAGACTTGCCTTCTTGATTAGCAGTAGTTAGAATACCGTGCTCACTCCCGGTTGCAACACCGACAATAGGGAAGTCTAGGCGCTCTTGCGGGAAGAGTTGGGAATGTGTGCCCCTACCAAACGACTCTACCGTATTGAGGCGCGCATTCCACAGGTGGATCGAGGTCCACATGCACAGTACCACTAGATTGTGTCTTTTTTGCTGTTGTTTGAGCTCGAACCCAGTGGGCAGGCGACCGGATGCGTGCACTATGCGGCCGCCCTCGTCCACTATGACCATGAAGTCCTTGCCCATGGCCACGTAGTCTACGGCCACAGACCCGGTATCGTACACCAATACGGGCTCTTTCAGTGATCGGGATTTGGGCTCTTGCAATTGACACTTTGTGTTGCTGCCCCAGCCGTATACTCGGGTGCCTTGCACCACCACAAAGTTCTGGAAACATCCGTATACTGCGATGCGCTCATCGTTGGAATTCAATGGCACATGTTGCTGAGTGAACTCGTAGCAACCGCCTCCTCTCTGCCATACACGGCCATCAGCATCCACAATAACTGTCGTGTCCCAGCCGCACGCCACATCCACCACGGGTGCCGGTACTTCCACGGGCCTCCAGTCATGCACCTGCCGCAGTGCTTGCGCACTATCCAGTTCTCCCCGTCTGTTATCTCCACATCCTACCAGATTCCCGTCATTTGTCAGCATCACGCTGTGGTTCCCACCGCACGCTATCTTCCTGACTATTGCTCCATCATCTCCTGGCACAGACCTCTGTGGGGTATCCATATCCTCATCGTGCCCCAGTCCCAGTTGCCTTTGCCCATTAGACCCAAACGCATACACACAACTCATCGATACAAGCCTGTTATAGCCTTTAATGATCACATTTCATCACTTGCGCTTTGGATCTGCCTGCATTATCAAGGCTCAAACGGCTGCGTTACCCCCGTCGCCGCGAAATTTTTCATAATTTTTCACTTTGTAGGATTAAAAGAGATCATGAGCCCATCTCGCAATGCAACACGTAACTTAAATCAGTACTGGCGTGTGCTATAGTGCTTTATATTCGAGTTTGTTGCTACTGGTGGACACCCAACTATCTACAGTAAGGAACGTAAACAAGAAAAAGAGAGAAAATACGCTATAGTTGAAAACATGAGTGGTTCGCATTCAAATGATGAGGATGACGTAGTGCAAGTGCCCGAGACGTCCTCTCCCACCAAGGTAGCATCGTCGTCTCCCTTAAAGCCTACTTCGCCAACAGTTCCGGATGCAAGTGTGGCGTCTTTGAGAAGCAGGTTTACTTTCAAGCCTTCAGATCCCAGCGAAGGAGCTCATACTTCGAAGCCGCTCCCATCTGGGAGTCCTGAGGTAGCACTGGTTAACCTTGCGAGAGAGTTCCCCGATTTCTCTCAAACTCTGGTGCAGGCTGTTTTCAAATCTAACTCTTTTAACTTACAGTCTGCCAGGGAACGTCTTACAAGATTGAGGCAGCAAAGACAAAATTGGACATGGAACAAGAACGCATCTCCCAAGAAGTCAGAAACCCCGCCACCTGTCAAGAAGTCATTACCACTGGCAAACACAGGCCGTTTATCATCTATCCATGGCAATATCAACAACAAATCCTCCAAGATTACCGTGGCCAAACAGAAAACGTCCATTTTTGACCGTTACTCAAACGTCATCAACCAGAAACAATACACTTTTGAGCTGCCAACTAACTTGAATATAGACTCGGAGGCACTGAGCAAGTTGCCCGTGAACTACAACAAAAAGAGAAGGCTGGTAAGGGCAGATCAGCATCCAATTGGCAAGTCTTATGAGTCATCCGCTACACAATTAGGTTCTGCAAGAGAGAAACTACTGGCGAACCGCAAATACGGTCGTCATGCAAACGACAACGATGAAGAGGAGGAAGAGAGTATGATGACGGACGATGACGATGCAAGTGGCGACGACTACACAGAATCCACGCCGCAGATAAATCTGGATGAACAAGTTTTACAGTTTATTAATGACTCTGATATTGTCGATCTCTCGGACCTCTCAGATACCACGATGCATAAGGCTCAACTCATAGCCTCACATAGGCCATATTCTTCTTTAAATGCCTTTGTAAACACAAATTTCAATGATAAGGACACTGAGGAGAACGCATCGAACAAGAGAAAAAGACGTGCGGCTGCATCCGCCAATGAGAGTGAGAGGCTGCTCGATAAAATCACCCAAAGTATAAGAGGTTACAATGCAATTGAGTCTGTGATCAAGAAATGTTCTTCCTACGGTGATTTGGTCACTTCGCAAATGAAGAAATGGGGTGTGCAAGTGGAAGGCGATAACTCTGAGTTGGACCTGATGAACCTTGGGGAAGACGATGACGACGACAATGATGATGGCAATAACGATAATAATAATAGCAACAATAACAATACCGCTGGCGCAGACGCCACTAGCAAGGAAAAAGAAGATACAAAGGCCGTAGTGGAAGGTTTTGATGAAACTAGCGCAGAACCTACTCCAGCACCAGCACCAGCACCAGTGGAAAGAGAAACAAAACGAACTAGAAACACAACTAAGCCAAAAGTGGTCGAAGATGAAGATGACGATGTAGATTTGGAGGCAATCGATGACGAATTGCCGCAGTCTGAGCATGAAGATGATGACTATGAAGAGGAGGACGAAGACTATAACGATGAGGAAGAAGATGTGGAATATGATGATGGTGACGATGATGACGATGATGACGATGAATTTGTCGCTACCAGAAAAAACACACACGTGATCTCCACCACGAGCAGAAATGGCCGTAAACCTATTGTCAAGTTCTTCAAGGGCAAACCCAGACTGTTAAGCCCGGAAATTTCACTAAAAGACTACCAACAAACGGGTATAAACTGGTTGAATCTGCTATACCAAAACAAGATGTCATGTATCCTTGCAGACGACATGGGTCTAGGTAAAACATGTCAAGTCATTTCATTTTTCGCATATTTGAAACAAATAAACGAACCGGGTCCTCACTTGGTTGTTGTGCCATCATCGACGCTAGAAAATTGGTTAAGGGAGTTCCAGAAATTCGCACCTGCTTTGAAGATTGAACCCTACTATGGCTCTTTACAAGAAAGGGAAGAATTGCGTGATATCCTGGAAAGGAACGCTGGGAAATATGATGTTATCGTGACCACGTATAACTTGGCTGCAGGTAATAAATACGACGTTTCGTTTTTGAAAAATAGAAACTTCAATGTTGTGGTTTATGATGAAGGTCATATGTTGAAAAATTCCACTTCAGAGAGATTTGCCAAACTGATGAAAATTCGTGCCAATTTCCGCCTTTTATTAACTGGTACGCCATTACAAAATAACTTGAAGGAACTAATGTCGCTGTTGGAATTTATCATGCCAAATCTTTTCATTTCCAAAAAGGAATCATTTGACGCAATCTTCAAACAACGTGCCAAGACCACAGACGATAACAAAAATCACAACCCGCTATTAGCGCAAGAAGCCATTACAAGAGCTAAAACGATGATGAAGCCATTTATTTTGAGAAGACGTAAGGATCAAGTGTTGAAACATTTGCCACCAAAGCACACGCATATTCAGTATTGTGAATTGAACGCAATACAAAAAAAAATATATGATAAGGAAATACAAATCGTGTTAGAACATAAGAGAATGATTAAAGATGGCGAATTGCCAAAAGATGCAAAAGAAAAGTCTAAATTACAATCTTCAAGTTCCAAAAATTTAATAATGGCATTGCGAAAGGCCTCTCTGCATCCACTTTTGTTCAGAAATATCTATAATGATAAAATCATCACTAAAATGAGTGATGCCATATTGGATGAACCTGCTTATGCTGAAAACGGTAACAAAGAGTATATTAAGGAAGATATGAGCTATATGACGGATTTTGAGTTGCACAAACTATGCTGCAATTTCCCGAACACGTTATCCAAATACCAACTTCATAATGACGAGTGGATGCAATCTGGGAAGATAGACGCTTTGAAAAAATTGCTGAAAACAATCATTGTTGACAAACAGGAAAAGGTGCTGATATTTTCCTTATTCACTCAAGTCCTGGATATTCTAGAGATGGTTTTGTCCACCTTAGATTATAAATTTTTAAGATTAGATGGTTCCACGCAAGTGAATGATAGACAACTACTAATAGATAAGTTTTATGAAGATAAGGATATTCCCATTTTCATCTTATCAACAAAGGCAGGTGGATTCGGTATTAATTTGGTGTGCGCAAATAATGTTATTATATTCGATCAAAGTTTTAACCCACATGATGACAGACAAGCTGCTGATAGGGCACATCGTGTGGGACAAACAAAGGAAGTTAATATAACCACTTTAATTACTAAGGATTCCATAGAGGAAAAGATTCATCAACTGGCCAAAAATAAACTAGCTTTAGATTCGTATATCAGTGAAGATAAAAAATCTCAAGATGTGTTGGAAAGTAAAGTTAGTGATATGTTGGAGGATATAATTTATGATGAAAACTCGAAACCGAAGGGAACCAAAGAATAAATAAATAAAAATATAGTAAAAAAGTAAATAGATAAGCAGAAAATAAACCAAAAAAATAACATATTTATTTTCTTCTGCGTGAACGCACCATGTGGAAAAAGAGAGTTGATAGAACAAAGGACAAAGAAATTTAGAACGGTAAAAATATTTTCTAGAGTATAATATACATATATGTGTATATATACATAGGTTAGTATGTATAGCTAGGTAATTTTAATCTGGGGAGAGAAATGGTGAACTTTTTTCAATTTATTGATTCGGTTGTTGATTGATATCTTGTGGTGCTGCTTCAATTTCAGCTTGAGTTTCTACTAAATTTTCAGGGACCATTGGATGATCAAGGTTAAATAAAACGCTACCAATAGTATTTGTAGAAATGGCAAAGCCCGCTAAAATGGGCACGGACTCAATCAAACCGGCCAAGAAACCAAATGAGGCATATTGGCCAGCGTGGAGATAAATATTTTCACGTCTTTGTATGTTGTCGAAATTTTGTAAACGTAAAACTTTCGTGAAGTAAATTTGAGTGATGAAAGGAGAAATTAAAATATGAAAAAGGATTGGTCCAATAAGTGGGAAAAAAGATATAACCAACAGCACAAAAAGAACCGACAGGCCTAACATGTACTTGACCAACTTGAATGGGAAATAGTAAGCCCAGAAATATATCGAGTTAATAGGTGCATAGTACTTGATTGGTTTGACTTCACTCAAATTCTCCTCTAAACCATTCTTCTCTAAGCACACCTCCACTAAATGATTATTAAAATGACTGAGTCTCATAAACAATAAAGTGAAAACATTTGCTTGCAAAAAGGAATGAAAAATGGCAATGAAAAGCCCAATAGGGCCCAGCACAATCAAAAAAGCTGTGTACATTGGCGTAATTGTAGCCCAATACACAAAGCTTACCAGGGCAAACATTATCAAGTAACTCGATAATATACCTAACATAGTCGTTGAGTAACTGCTCTTATTGGTGTTGAACTCTAAAAACCCTTTGAACGGGTACATGAATGCACCTCCTGTAAATGCGTCTTTGAAAAAGTTCATTAGCACGTATCTGGTACGGCTCATAACTTTGCTGAAGTGCTTCTTGTAAACTTTATCCAAGTACTGATTGAAGGGGATGTTGACATATGGCAATTTTTCATACGATTGGCCTCCGCCAAACTTGTACACCAAACCACCAATACCTGCCAGCGCTAATGAACCTGTAAAACTCATTTCCTGTTGTTGTTATTGTTTGTATAATGTACCTTTGTTCCCTACACTATAACAACACTTATTCGTGGCAAGAACGAAAATAAAAAATGATTTGAAACTTCCTTTTCCACATCTATAGCTATATATATATGTATATGTATAATACTTATTACTATGATATTATTCCATGTGTCACAAAACCAGAAAGATCCCGTCGTATTATTGAGTCACGTGCTTTATTCCATGGCGGGTAATAAATATTAAAACAAGGGTTTTTTAAGTAAATGATTACATGCTAAGGAAGTGGTGAATAAGATTTGGCAAGGGGCAGGTCGCTAACCACAACATAGCATTCGTTGAAAAGGAAATCAACGTTACAAAGTGCAGTTTTTTGTATTATTTTCCTATTATCCTCTTCTTTTCCTTTGTTCCAGGCGTCGTTGCACCTTTTTGCTATACAAAAGCTCATAAAAGATTAGAAACCCCGGATATCGTCACAACAGCGGTATATTATAGTTATTTTGCATCTTTTTGGTAAGTCAGAAATTAGAAACAGTAGCTTACCAATTGAGTGAAAGTTTCCGTTCGTCATCTCCCTCTTTTGTTTTTTTTCACCTTTGTTTTTCTGTTTCTTCTATTTTTGTTTTGTTTTGTTTTGTTTTGTTCTCTCCCTAATTTGCATATAGGTAAACATCAAAGAAGTAATGCCCTACATCGGTGCTTCCAACCTCTCAGAACATTCATTTGTTAATTTGAAGGAAAAACATGCGATTACACATAAAGGTACGAGCAGTTCTGTAGCATCTTTGCAGACACCACCGAGCCCTGATCAAGAGAACCATATTGACAATGAATTAAAAAATTACGATACGTCTTTAAGTGACGTTTCAACCCCGAATAAAAAGGAAGGTGATGAGTTCGAGCAAAGTTTAAGAGATACATTTGCGAGCTTTCGGAAGACTAAACCCCCACCTCCTTTAGATTTTGAACAACCAAGACTTCCTTCGACAGCTTCTTCATCCGTTGATTCAACCGTATCATCGCCCTTAACGGATGAAGACATAAAGGAGTTAGAGTTTCTTCCGAATGAATCAACTCATTCTTATTCGTACAATCCACTTTCGCCAAATTCCCTGGCAGTCAGATTGAGGATTTTGAAGAGATCATTGGAAATCATAATACAAAACCCAAGTATGCTACTGGAGCCTACTCCAGATGATTTGCCTCCTTTGAAAGAGTTTGCGGGCCGTAGGAGCAGTTTACCAAGGACATCGGCTTCTGCAAACCATTTAATGAACAGAAATAAGAGCCAGATTTGGAACACTACTTCCGCTACTTTAAATGCATTTGTAAATAATACCTCTTCCTCCTCAGCAGCATCTTCTGCTTTATCTAACAAAAAACCGGGCACCCCAGTTTTCCCTAATTTGGATCCAACAAATTCTCAAACATTCCATAGAGCCAACTCGTTGGCTTATTTACCTTCCATCTTACCTGAGCAAGATCCGCTGCTCAAACATAATAATTCTTTATTTCGTGGCGACTATGGAAACAACATAAGTCCTGAAAGGCCAAGTTTTAGACAACCCTTCAAGGATCAAACTAGCAATCTCCGCAATAGCAGTTTACTCAATGAGAGGGCATATCAGGAAGATGAAACTTTTTTACCGCACCATGGACCCTCTATGGATCTATTGAATGAACAAAGAGCGAACTTGAAAAGTCTTCTGAATTTATTAAACGAAACACTGGAGAAAAATACTTCCGAGAGAGCTTCGGATCTTCATATGATATCGTTGTTCAATTTGAATAAACTAATGCTTGGAGATCCCAAGAAAAATAATTCAGAACGCGATAAAAGAACTGAAAAGCTTAAAAAGATTTTGCTGGATAGTCTTGCAGAACCATTCTTTGAGCACTATAATTTTATTGGAGATAATCCGATCGCAGATACAGATGAACTAAAGGAGGAAATTGATGAATTTACAGGTTCTGGAGATACGACAGCGATAACAGATATACGGCCCCAACAGGACTATGGCCGCATATTGAGGACATTCACTTCTACCAAAAATTCCGCCCCACAGGCAATTTTTACATGTAGTCAGGAAGACCCTTGGCAATTCAGAGCTGCGAATGATCTAGCGTGCTTAGTATTCGGTATCTCACAGAATGCCATTCGCGCTTTAACCTTGATGGATTTAATTCACACCGATAGCAGAAATTTTGTTTTACACAAATTACTTTCTACGGAGGGTCAAGAAATGGTTTTCACAGGCGAAATCATTGGTATAGTTCAACCAGAAACACTCAGCTCATCCAAAGTAGTATGGGCATCGTTTTGGGCAAAAAGGAAAAACGGCTTATTAGTTTGTGTTTTCGAAAAGGTTCCTTGCGATTATGTTGATGTACTTTTGAACCTGGATGATTTTGGGGCCGAGAATATTGTAGACAAATGTGAGTTATTATCAGATGGACCCACATTGTCTTCCTCTTCTACATTATCGCTACCTAAGATGGCTTCTTCACCAACTGGTAGTAAATTAGAGTATTCGTTGGAGAGGAAAATCCTGGAAAAGAGTTATACTAAGCCTACTTCAACAGAGAATCGCAACGGCGATGAAAACCAACTTGATGGAGATAGTCATTCTGAACCATCGCTGTCATCATCGCCAGTAAGGTCGAAGAAAAGTGTAAAGTTCGCAAATGATATTAAAGACGTCAAGAGTATAAGCCAATCGTTAGCCAAATTAATGGATGATGTGAGGAATGGGGTTGTATTTGATCCCGATGACGACCTTTTGCCTATGCCCATCAAAGTTTGCAACCACATTAATGAAACAAGATATTTTACTCTAAATCATCTATCTTATAATATCCCATGCGCGGTTTCCTCCACTGTGTTGGAGGATGAGCTGAAATTAAAGATTCACAGTTTACCTTACCAGGCGGGTTTGTTTATTGTGGATTCGCATACTTTAGATATTGTAAGTTCCAATAAATCTATTTTAAAAAACATGTTTGGTTATCATTTTGCTGAGCTGGTGGGAAAATCCATTACTGAAATAATTCCTTCTTTCCCAAAATTCCTCCAATTTATAAATGACAAATATCCTGCGTTGGATATCACACTCCATAAAAATAAAGGTTTGGTATTAACAGAACATTTTTTTAGGAAAATTCAGGCAGAGATTATGGGTGATCGTAAAAGCTTTTATACGTCGGTGGGTATTGATGGCCTTCATAGGGATGGCTGTGAAATCAAAATTGATTTCCAGCTGCGTGTCATGAATTCTAAAGTGATTTTGCTTTGGGTTACACATTCGAGAGACGTGGTATTTGAAGAATATAATACAAATCCATCTCAATTGAAGATGCTGAAGGAGAGTGAATTAAGTTTAATGAGCAGTGCAAGTAGTTCTGCCAGCTCTTCCAAAAAATCTTCGTCTAGGATATCCACCGGGACATTAAAGGACATGAGTAATCTGTCAACATATGAGGATTTGGCCCACCGAACGAATAAGCTTAAGTATGAAATCGGAGATGATTCTAGAGCACATTCTCAATCTACTTTGTCCGAGCAGGAACAAGTTCCCCTGGAAAACGATAAGGACAGTGGCGAGATGATGCTTGCAGACCCCGAAATGAAGCACAAGTTAGAATTGGCCAGAATTTACTCAAGAGATAAATCTCAATTTGTGAAAGAAGGAAATTTTAAAGTTGACGAAAATTTGATTATTAGCAAAATTTCACTTTCCCCAAGCACTGAATCCTTAGCAGATTCTAAAAGTTCTGGGAAAGGGCTTTCTCCACTTGAAGAGGAAAAGCTAATTGACGAAAACGCTACAGAAAACGGATTAGCGGGATCACCTAAAGACGAAGACGGAATCATAATGACTAACAAGCGAGGAAACCAACCTGTTAGTACTTTCCTACGCACCCCCGAAAAGAACATCGGTGCTCAAAAGCATGTTAAGAAGTTTTCGGACTTCGTAAGTCTGCAAAAAATGGGTGAAGGTGCATATGGTAAGGTCAACCTATGTATTCATAAGAAGAATAGGTATATTGTGGTGATTAAGATGATTTTTAAAGAAAGAATCCTTGTAGATACATGGGTTAGAGATAGGAAATTAGGCACTATACCTTCTGAGATCCAAATTATGGCCACGTTGAACAAAAAACCACATGAGAATATTTTACGGTTACTGGATTTTTTTGAAGACGACGATTACTATTATATCGAAACTCCCGTACATGGTGAAACAGGATGTATAGATCTTTTCGATCTAATTGAATTTAAAACCAACATGACCGAATTTGAAGCAAAATTGATATTCAAGCAGGTTGTAGCGGGAATAAAACATCTACACGACCAGGGTATTGTTCACAGAGATATCAAGGATGAGAATGTTATCGTAGATTCTAAAGGCTTTGTTAAGATTATTGATTTTGGATCTGCTGCGTATGTCAAAAGCGGACCATTTGATGTTTTTGTTGGGACAATAGATTATGCTGCCCCTGAAGTCTTAGGAGGAAACCCTTATGAGGGCCAACCACAGGATATTTGGGCTATTGGTATTCTATTGTATACGGTGGTCTTCAAAGAAAACCCCTTCTACAATATAGATGAAATATTAGAAGGCGACCTGAAATTCAATAATGCAGAGGAAGTTAGTGAAGATTGCATTGAGTTAATCAAGAGTATTTTGAACCGTTGCGTACCGAAGAGACCCACCATTGACGACATAAATAACGACAAATGGTTGGTTATTTGAAGGATTAATGATCATTCTAGGACATTAGTAATTGGAAAAGAAAATGCAAAAAAATATCCAGTAGAAGCAATGCTTGGTATGTCGTTCTTCTTACTTTCTTCAGTAATGAGTTGGTAGTTTTCTCTATTTAAATATGAATAAATCAATATGTACTTTCTTTCTTTAATCAAAATGTTAATATGATAAAAATACAGCATCCAAAGCAGTTAATCAAGACTTAAATATAAAAAATTTACATATTTAGAAAACAAAGATAGGGTAAATATTGAAATTACATAGTAAACCATACCTTAAAAGCAGAAATACTGATACCACATGAACTATTGATCAATACTACTGCTATTCTCTTCCTAATGCAAAGAGCTTATTACCATTATTAAATCACTACAGACGATAATACCCGGAATGCCCTTTTTGCAGGGAAAGCGAAAAAGGTGAAAGAGTTAACAGGAGAAAGTGTTAGGGAACTAAGTTACGAAGGAAGGCAGATAGCAACAATACTAACGTGGAACTTATTTCGACGACTATAACAACTGGTATCTGATTATCGAAGAATAATTGAGTGGTCAGAAAGGAGCGAAATATGTCTGGAGCAAGATCAACAACGGCAGGTGCCGTGCCCTCGGCAGCAACAACATCAACAACATCAACAACGTCAAACTCTAAGGACTCAGACTCTAACGAGTCATTATATCCCTTGGCTCTGCTTATGGATGAGTTAAAACATGATGATATTGCTAATAGGGTAGAAGCCATGAAAAAACTAGATACCATCGCGTTGGCACTCGGTCCCGAAAGAACAAGAAACGAGTTGATTCCCTTTTTAACGGAAGTTGCACAAGATGATGAAGATGAGGTGTTTGCCGTTTTAGCCGAACAGTTAGGAAAATTTGTCCCCTACATTGGCGGTCCTCAATACGCCACAATCCTATTACCAGTTTTGGAAATTTTGGCATCTGCAGAAGAAACTTTGGTTAGAGAAAAGGCCGTAGATTCTCTGAATAACGTGGCCCAAGAACTTTCTCAAGAACAATTATTTAGTGACTTCGTCCCTTTAATTGAACATTTAGCTACTGCAGATTGGTTTTCTTCAAAAGTTTCTGCTTGTGGTCTTTTCAAGTCTGTTATTGTTAGAATCAAAGATGATTCATTGAGAAAGAATATCCTGGCTTTATACTTACAACTCGCTCAAGATGATACTCCAATGGTGAAAAGGGCCGTCGGTAAAAACCTGCCCATCTTGATCGATCTGTTGACTCAAAATTTGGGATTATCTACAGACGAAGATTGGGATTACATTTCTAACATTTTCCAGAAAATCATTAACGATAATCAAGATTCTGTCAAGTTTCTGGCAGTTGATTGTTTAATTTCCATCTTGAAATTTTTTAACGCTAAAGGTGATGAGTCTCACACTCAAGATTTATTGAACTCTGCTGTCAAATTAATTGGTGACGAAGCGTGGAGGGTACGTTACATGGCTGCCGATAGATTTTCAGATTTAGCCTCGCAATTCAGTTCCAACCAAGCATATATCGATGAATTAGTACAACCATTTTTGAACCTTTGTGAGGACAACGAGGGAGATGTTAGGGAAGCTGTGGCTAAACAAGTTTCTGGGTTTGCCAAGTTCCTAAATGATCCTTCAATTATATTGAATAAGATCTTACCTGCTGTGCAGAATTTGAGTATGGACGAAAGTGAAACAGTGAGATCTGCTTTGGCTTCTAAGATTACAAATATTGTATTACTGTTGAATAAAGATCAAGTCATTAACAATTTTCTTCCGATTTTACTGAATATGCTAAGAGATGAGTTCCCTGACGTTCGTTTAAATATCATTGCCAGCTTGAAGGTTGTCAATGACGTAATAGGAATTGAGCTGCTATCAGACTCTTTGTTACCTGCCATAACAGAATTAGCCAAGGACGTGAATTGGAGAGTTAGAATGGCTATAATTGAGTACATACCTATCTTGGCAGAACAATTAGGTATGCAATTTTTTGACCAACAGTTAAGCGATTTATGTCTTTCATGGTTGTGGGATACTGTTTATTCTATCAGAGAAGCCGCAGTGAATAATTTAAAAAGGTTAACGGAAATATTTGGCTCTGATTGGTGTCGTGATGAAATTATTTCAAGACTGCTCAAATTTGATCTACAATTACTGGAAAATTTTGTCTCGAGGTTCACAATACTCTCTGCTCTAACCACTTTGGTGCCCGTGGTATCGTTAGATGTCGTTACTGAGCAACTATTACCATTCATTTCTCACTTGGCTGATGACGGTGTTCCAAATATTAGATTTAATGTGGCCAAATCCTACGCTGTGATAGTGAAGGTTTTAATTAAGGACGAGGCCAAATATGATGCATTAATTAAGAACACAATTTTACCCTCATTGCAAACGCTGTGTCAAGACGAAGATGTTGATGTAAAATACTTCGCTAAGAAAAGTTTGGCAGAATGTCAAGAACTTTTAAAAAATTGATACTAGTTCAAATATATACATACATACACATATGTACACTTGAATGAATAAAAAGTATACATATTAACAACTAGGCCTGCTTTCTTTTCTTTTCTTTTTTTTTTTTTTTTTACCACAGTTAGTCCTCTACTTTAACAGAAATATCATTTTCCAGTTTGACCATAGTTTCTTCAACTGTTTTCTCCTCGTGTTTAACATTGATTTCCGCCTCCACGTTCAGTTCACGTTTTCCTTCCAGGTATTTCACCCACTTTGGATAACTCATGATATTTTGCTGGATTTCCTTGTACAATTGAGACTGCAAATCCCAATCTAAGGAGCTTCTGGGATCATCCGGTGGCAAGAATTGTAACATGTCACCAAGGTTCCTCGATTTAGTGATTATTTGTCCAAATCCAACCAGCAACCCATTTATTTCTGTCCAAAGCCCCTTAGGCAGCCAATTTTGTAATTGAGTTCTTGTCTGATCTGGAGTCTTGCATTTCTGCGCATCTACCCATTTCCAAAGCTTGGTCAATCTATCCACGTGAACGTCAACGCAGATACCTTCAATCTTGCCCCATGCCTTTTGTAATGTTAGATAAGCCATTTTGGGCCCTACACCGGGCAGGCCCAATAGCTCATTAATCGTAGCTGGAACATCACTCGAAAACTGATCTTGAAGGATTTTGCAGGTTGACAAAATATACTTGGCCTTCCTTGTGTGGAACCCAACTGAATGAATCAATTCGTCTAATTTGGTCTCATTGATTTGTAAAACGGCCTCTAATGTCATACCTTCTTCGCTGTGCAGTTCGTCTATACAATACCGCATTATGTTAAGCATTGCCATTGCGGTAACTTCATCTTTTGTTTGCGATGATAGCATCACCCCAAGAAGGACCTGTAATCTGTAGTCCCTCGGTGATATCTGCTCTTTCGAGATACCACACTTAGAGGCAACCGTTACAGGAATGGATGATCCACCAATTATATCGACGGGGGCTAGAATCTTAGATCTCAGTACTCGCATTCTAGCGTATGTTTCTTGAAACTTGTAAGGGACTTTCGTCGAGGCCGGAGTGACAAGGATCGAGGGGTCCAATGGTGTGGCCCACCTGTTGGGCACATTGCCGTTTCTAACCACAATCCATTCGAAGTACTGCTTATTTGGCAGCGATTTAACCCAGTCGATATCCACGGGTTGAGGGACAACCTCTTCTTGTTTGATTTTGGTCCTTTTCTCCGGTAGGAGTTCTGATTCTGGCCCAGTTTCAGTCTTTACCAGCGGTCTTTTCCTCAGAATTGCCATAGATGAGTATTTACTGATCTTTTGCATATTTTTTTTTTTTTGGGCTATAAAGTATATATAGATACAAATATATGATGAATCATTAAAGAGGAGGTTATTACTAAGTGAAAGAAAAAGAAAAAAAAAAGATCAAAACCAAACTTCGTATTCGAGCCTAAAAAACAGAATATAATGTTATAATACTAATAGAAGCAACAGGAGCACCACTATCAGCACAAGAATAATCACGCAGTTGCCGTTATCCTTGAACCTAGAATTGTTAAAGCCATGCATGGACCGAGAGGCCCTGTTCAAATTCCTACCATTATTATCAATCAGGTTTTCTAAATCAACCAGCAGCGAGTCGTTCTGAGAAACGATCTCATTATTAAGGTCCAGCGAAATGTCATGAGTCCTCCCAATAGACTGAGACAGTGCGCCCAAGTGGGAATCTTGCTCTAACAACTGCTGTTGCTGGTTAATAAATAGTTCTTGGTTGGAAACCATGGGTTGTGGTGGCTGTGGCTGTGACTGTGACTGTAACTGCGATTGCAATGGTTCATCCTTGTATGGAGTATGCGTCGAAGGCAGCGGCGACTCCTCGTCTTGTTCATCGTCATCCTTATACATGACCGTAAGCTCGTCATCATTCTTGAACCGCACTTTTTTCAAAGACTCTTTGGACACCTCATCAGTATTTCTTGCCACCTGCTGTTGGAACCTATACAACTCCTTGTCAACCGCCGTATCAGGAATTTTGTCCAGTATGGTATTGTATCGGGATATTAGTTCATCATTGGGCGCACACTTCTGCAATAACTCCAATATTGAGCCCAATTGCCGTTTCAAAGTAACGTTATCGTTTGAGGTCGGGGCGAGCTTCAACACCGACACTAGCCTTGTTCTTTCTTCGACCAGATCAGAGAGCTGGTCCAGTTCATAACCCAGCTTCAACACATCCATACCGTGTGTGCTTACGCATCTATTTGCTGTCGTGAGATCTGTCTCTATGCTTTATTCGTTTTCCATTGTAAAGTCTCAGCATTTATTTCTTGTTCTTTACTTGTTTTTGCCCTTTCGGGTGATCAAAGTCGTGCTGGGAAATTTTATTCTTATAAAATGATTTTTAGAAATAATAAACTCATAACAGTGCAACGGCAAAGTACAAGGGAAGGAAGCACAGAAGCAAGAGGAGGCGCATCGATCGTGGCAGATGAGTCAGCAAACACCACAGGAAAGTGAACAGACCACAGCGAAAGAACAGGACCTTGATCAAGAGAGCGTGTTGAGCAACATTGACTTCAATACGGATTTGAATCACAATTTGAATTTATCGGAATACTGTATATCCAGTGACGCAGGAACAGAGAAGATGGATAGCGACGAGGAGAAGTCGTTGGCCAATCTGCCGGAGTTGAAGTACGCTCCCAAGCTATCCAGCCTGGTGAAGCAAGAGACGCCCACCGAGAGCTTGAAAAGACCACACGAAGATGAGAAAGAGGCGATAGATGAGGCCAAGAAGATGAAAGTGCCGGGAGAGAACGAGGACGAAAGCAAGGAAGAGGAAAAGAGTCAAGAACTGGAAGAGGCAATTGACAGCAAGGAGAAGAGCACCGACGCCAGGGACGAGCAAGGGGACGAAGGTGATAATGAGGAGGAAAACAACGAGGAGGATAATGAAAACGAAAACGAGCATACAGCACCGCCTGCGCTGGTGATGCCCTCCCCCATCGAAATGGAGGAACAGAGGATGACTGCGCTGAAGGAAATCACCGACATCGAGTACAAGTTCGCGCAATTGCGCCAAAAACTATATGACAATCAATTGGTGCGGTTGCAAACGGAGCTGCAGATGTGTCTGGAAGGGTCACACCCGGAATTGCAGGTCTACTACTCGAAGATTGCCGCGATCCGTGACTACAAGCTACACCGAGCGTACCAGCGACAGAAGTACGAGCTTTCATGCATCAACACAGAAACAATCGCTACCAGGACATTCATTCACCAGGACTTCCACAAGAAGGTCACCGACCTGCGAGCCAGGCTGCTGAACAGAACCACGCAGACCTGGTACGATATCAACAAGGAGCGCCGCGATATGGATATAGTCATCCCAGATGTCAATTACCACGTCCCCATCAAACTTGATAACAAGACGCTGAGCTGTATCACGGGCTACGCCAGCGCAGCACAGCTGCGCTATCCCGGCGAGCCTGTGGCAGAGGACCTCGCTTGTGAAAGCATCGAGTACCGCTACAGAGCCAACCCGGTGGACAAACTCGAAGTCATTGTGGACCGAATGAGGTTCAATAACGAGATTAGCGACCTCGAAGGCCTGCGCAAATATTTCCACTCCTTCCCGGGTGCTCCTGAGTTGAACCCGCTTAGAGACTCCGAAATCAACGACGACTTCCACCAGTGGGCCCAGTGACCGCCACACTGGACCCCATACCACTTCTTTTTGTTATTCTTAAATATGTTGTAACGCTATGTAATTCCACCCTTCATTACTAATAATTAGCCATTCACGTGATCTCAGCCAGTTGTGGCGCCACACTTTTTTTTCCATAAAAATCCTCGAGGAAAAGAAAAGAAAAAAATATTTCAGTTATTTAAAGCATAAGATGCCAGGTAGATGGAACTTGTGCCGTGCCAGATTGAATTTTGAAAGTACAATTGAGGCCTATACACATAGACATTTGCACCTTATACATATACAGACAAGACAAAACCAAAAAAAATATGACTCTACAAGAATCTGATAAATTTGCTACCAAGGCCATTCATGCCGGTGAACATGTGGACGTTCACGGTTCCGTGATCGAACCCATTTCTTTGTCCACCACTTTCAAACAATCTTCTCCAGCTAACCCTATCGGTACTTACGAATACTCCAGATCTCAAAATCCTAACAGAGAAAACTTGGAAAGAGCAGTTGCCGCTTTAGAGAACGCTCAATACGGGTTGGCTTTCTCCTCTGGTTCTGCCACCACCGCCACAATCTTGCAATCGCTTCCTCAGGGCTCCCATGCGGTCTCTATCGGTGATGTGTACGGTGGTACCCACAGATACTTCACCAAAGTCGCCAACGCTCACGGTGTGGAAACCTCCTTCACTAACGATTTGTTGAACGATCTACCTCAATTGATAAAGGAAAACACCAAATTGGTCTGGATCGAAACCCCAACCAACCCAACTTTGAAGGTCACCGACATCCAAAAGGTGGCAGACCTTATCAAGAAGCACGCTGCCGGCCAAGACGTGATCTTGGTTGTCGACAACACCTTCTTGTCCCCATATATCTCCAATCCATTGAACTTCGGTGCAGACATCGTTGTCCACTCCGCTACAAAGTACATCAACGGTCACTCAGACGTTGTGCTCGGTGTCCTGGCCACTAATAACAAGCCATTGTACGAGCGTCTGCAGTTCTTACAAAACGCCATTGGTGCTATCCCATCTCCTTTCGATGCTTGGTTGACTCACAGAGGTTTGAAGACTTTGCATCTACGTGTCAGACAAGCTGCCCTCAGCGCCAACAAAATCGCTGAATTCTTGGCAGCAGACAAGGAAAACGTCGTCGCAGTCAACTACCCAGGTTTGAAGACACACCCTAACTACGACGTAGTGTTAAAGCAACACCGTGATGCCCTTGGTGGTGGTATGATCTCCTTCAGAATCAAGGGTGGTGCTGAAGCTGCTTCCAAGTTCGCCTCCTCCACAAGACTGTTCACATTGGCCGAATCCCTTGGTGGTATCGAATCTCTATTGGAAGTGCCCGCTGTGATGACCCACGGTGGTATCCCAAAGGAGGCCAGAGAGGCCTCTGGTGTTTTTGACGACTTGGTTAGAATCTCTGTCGGTATTGAAGACACTGACGATCTTTTGGAAGACATCAAGCAAGCCTTGAAACAAGCCACCAATTAATCGCCAGTGCCACGTCTCTGCCTTCGACCGGACCTTTTTAAGTACGATAAATATCCTTTTATAAATATATAGTCTAAAATATCCATTAATACTGTGCTCAATCAATCGTGTTAGATGATTTAGTTTTTTCCAAATCGTTATTATAGTGCAGAAGTAGTATACATAAAGGCATATGCATGCGATTTGGAAGTAACGCTCGCCGTAGCCAAGTAAGAATGCCTGCTGTCTTGAGAACCAGGTCCAAAGAATCCTCTATAGAGCAGAAGCCTGCTTCCAGAACTAGAACGAGATCAAGAAGGGGCAAGCGTGGTCGTGACGATGATGATGATGACGACGATGAGGAAAGCGATGATGCATACGATGAAGTAGGTAATGACTATGACGAGTATGCTTCAAGAGCGAAGCTGGCCACCAATAGGCCCTTCGAAATAGTCGCGGGGCTGCCTGCTAGTGTGGAGCTGCCCAACTATAACTCTTCGCTTACCCATCCGCAATCAATTAAAAATTCTGGGGTGCTTTACGACTCTCTGGTCAGTTCCAGAAGAACCTGGGTTCAGGGTGAGATGTTTGAACTGTATTGGCGAAGACCTAAGAAAATTGTTAGTGAATCTACCCCAGCAGCGACGGAGAGTCCGACATCTGGAACGATTCCTTTGATTCGAGATAAGATGCAGAAAATGTGCGATTGTGTAATGAGTGGAGGTCCTCACACGTTCAAAGTTAGACTTTTCATACTGAAAAATGACAAAATCGAACAGAAATGGCAAGATGAGCAAGAGTTGAAGAAAAAGGAAAAGGAACTGAAACGAAAGAACGATGCAGAGGCCAAAAGATTGAGGATGGAGGAGAGGAAAAGGCAGCAGATGCAAAAGAAAATAGCCAAGGAACAAAAACTTCAATTGCAGAAGGAAAATAAAGCCAAGCAGAAGTTGGAACAGGAGGCGCTGAAGCTAAAAAGAAAGGAAGAAATGAAAAAACTAAAGGAACAAAATAAAAATAAACAGGGTTCACCTTCTTCCTCCATGCATGACCCAAGAATGATAATGAATTTGAATTTGATGGCACAAGAAGATCCAAAACTAAACACTTTAATGGAGACCGTCGCAAAGGGTCTTGCCAATAATAGTCAACTGGAGGAATTTAAAAAGTTTATTGAAATTGCCAAAAAAAGGTCACTAGAGGAGAACCCAATTAATAAGCGTCCATCTGTCACAACAACGCGACCTGCACCTCCCTCTAAAGCTAAAGACGTAGCCGAAGATCACCGGTTAAACTCGATAACCTTGGTGAAAAGTTCCAAAACCGCTGCCACGGAACCTGAACCAAAAAAAGCTGATGACGAGAATGCAGAGAAGCAACAGTTTAAAGAGGCAAAGACAACTGCCGAATCAACTCAAGTAGATGTCAAGAAAGAAGAAGAAGATGTGAAGGAAAAGGGTGTCAAAGCAGAGGATACACAAAAGAAAGAAGATAATCAAGTGGTACCGAAAAGGAAAAGAAGAAAGAACGCAATAAAGGAAGATAAAGATATGCAATTGACCGCGTTCCAACAGAAATACGTTCAAGGTGCGGAGATCATCCTGGAGTATTTAGAATTCACCCATTCGAGGTATTACCTGCCTAAGAAATCAATAGTAGAATTTTTGGAGGATACGGGTGACATTATAATATCTTGGATTGTTATACACAATTCTAAAGAAATTGAGAAGTTCAAAACCAAGAAAATAAAAGCTAAACTGAAAGCCGACCAAAAACTAAACAAGGAAGATGCCAAGCCAGGCTCTGATGTGGAGAAGGAAGTCAGCTTTAATCCTCTTTTTGAAGCCGATTGCCCTACCCCTCTCTACACCCCAATGACAATGAAGTTATCGGGAATTCACAAAAGATTTAACCAAATCATCCGAAATAGCGTTTCTCCAATGGAAGAAGTTGTTAAAGAAATGGAAAAAATTCTGCAAATTGGTACTAGATTGTCTGGCTATAATCTGTGGTACCAATTGGATGGATACGATGATGAAGCTTTGAGCGAAAGTTTGCGGTTCGAACTAAATGAGTGGGAGCACGCCATGAGAAGCAGAAGACACAAAAGATAAGGTGTTCGGTTACTTTATTCTGCTTTAACGCCATTATGATTATACACATTGTATTACTTATTTTTTAACCTGTATATTAAAACCTTTATTTTATTTCACATTACTCATCATGTGGAGTACTGGAATTGTATGCCAAACTTTGTCGGGAAAACTGGTATATTGCCGTTTTCTGTATCAGTTGCTGATATAGATATTGCATTATCATTCTTTTCATCATCGGATAAACTTTCTTGAAAGCCTCTAGTGAATACCAGCTCTGTCCCGGCAGATATTAAAAATCCCCTCCATTTGCCTTCCCATAATAGTTTTAAAGTCTTGTCACGTAATGACGTGCTTAATTTCCAAACACTGGTAAAAATGGAACTATTTATTTTGTTATCAAATTTTTCGATGGTAGACCTTTCTTCATCGATTTTTCTTAATGACGACGAGAATGCATAAGTTAAATCATTTAATAGCTTTTGTTTGTGAACAGGTATATCTAGTGTAGAAGGAATATCGTTAACAGCTAAATTCAGATCCGGTACGTTTTCGTGCAGTAGTTTAGTCGCTCTGCTGTTTGAATTTATATCAACCAATTCGTCAGAGATTGGTTCTAATTTATCATTATTGTTTTTATTGGTTTCAAGCAAATGATGCTTTTTTTGCCAAAATTCGCACCCAAATGAAAGATTTGATTCAATCGAATAAAGATTAAAATCATACTTCGCGCAAAAAGTAGAATTTGTCCCTGTCTTGGCCGAATATGTGGAGGATATATGGCCGAATAATGGATTCCAAGATAATGTCAAAGTTAGTGGTCGTCCTGTGTTTGTAGAATGTGTGTAATATCTTAAAGTTGTCGAACAACCGGGGCTTAAACTTACTAACCCTAACCAAAATTCAGCACCAAGCGACAACGAAGAATTATTGTACAGTGAGGTGTTAAACTTGGAAGGCGTGGTAAGGAAATTGTGTAATACTCTATAACCACATAATAGATCACTGGTGGAAAATATCCACTCCTGTAAATTGCGGTGAGAATCTCTTTGAAAATAGCACGTTAAAACGTTTAAGCTTTCTTTGAAACTACTGACACCCTTAAGCATAAATTGGGTTTGTGGATTTAGTCGTTTTATTATCATTGCTTCTAAATCAGAGCTGGGATAGTACATTCTACCATAATAAAGGGATTTTTTAACAAATTTCGAGTCATGTAGTAATTTCTTGTCATTGTCGACTGTGGTGTTGTCACTACTCAACGTATTCCCACTACTAACACTGAAATTGAGGTTTGGTTGCAATTGTCTGTATGTTTCGGTGGCATCTTGTAATGGGATATCAGTAGAGTTGCGCATGAAATTCTCCAATTGCTGTACATCGGAGTATAAATAACTCAGAGAACCATTTATCCTGGACCTCGTAGAAAAATCTAAAGAATTGAATGTATTGGGAGTAGATTTGTTGGAAATTTGCAGGTGTATTGCTGAGGGAATTCGGAAATCTAATAATGTTCTCGATGTGGCCGTTATATCCTCGTAGCTATTTTGCGTACTCCAATGGGTGCTCTGATAAAATGCCCTTAGTACTTGGTCCATATAGGGTAGCATCAAGATCGGTCTTCTCTGTTCGTGTCTTTTTCCTAACGTATATTTGCTTTGTTTCTTCACTCAACAATAAAGTCAAAGTAAAATTAAATACTAATTATTCTTAAAAGGGAAGATGCGAAATTTAGCGAAAATCTATTGATTATACACACAAAGGAAGAAAGATAGTGGAAAGCTAAATAAAGGAGGTCATGGAGCCAGAGAGCATAGGCGATGTGGGGAACCATGCCCAGGATGATAGTGCCAGTATAGTGTCCGGGCCTCGCAGGCGTTCTACTAGCAAGACATCTAGTGCGAAGAATATACGGAACTCCAGTAATATCTCTCCAGCATCGATGATTTTCAGGAATTTGTTGATACTGGAGGATGATTTAAGACACCAAGCTCACGAACAGAAGATACTGAAGTGGCAATTCACTTTGTTCTTAGCGTCTATGGCCGGTGTAGGCGCATTTACCTTCTACGAACTTTATTTCACTTCAGATTATGTGAAGGGCTTCCATAGGGTTATTTTGCAATTCACTCTTTCTTTTATTTCCATTACTGTAGTTCTTTTTCATATCAGTGGACAATATAGAAGAACTATCGTCATTCCAAGAAGATTTTTTACCTCTACTAATAAAGGGATTAGGCAGTTTAATGTGAAGCTAGTTAAAGTACAGTCTACGTGGGACGAGAAATACACAGATTCAGTAAGATTTGTGAGTCGAACAATTGCTTATTGTAATATTTATTGTTTGAAAAAATTTCTGTGGCTTAAAGACGATAATGCCATTGTGAAATTTTGGAAAAGTGTCACGATACAATCCCAACCGAGGATCGGAGCTGTGGATGTGAAATTAGTCCTCAACCCCAGAGCATTTAGTGCAGAGATTAGAGAAGGATGGGAGATTTATAGAGACGAGTTTTGGGCCAGGGAAGGTGCTAGAAGACGCAAACAAGCGCACGAACTCCGACCTAAATCAGAATGAAAGAGTTGGAGGGCTTCTTCCTTCGAATAAGAGATCATATTTACCTATGTAAAATTGTAACCATCTATGTTCACACATAAATTATATTTTATACATTATTAGAAGTGAAGCTGTTGTGTCGTGAAAATTTTACAAATCCGTCATTTCATATTTAAGTTTTCCAACAAGTGCTAGAAAACCCAGGGGTTGTTGAAATTGGTTAAACAAGGCATCTTATTATACATACAACAGCATAACGCTAGAGGGGCAAGAAGGAAGAACTTAAAATAATAGGTGTAAAATGACTTTGGCTTTTAATATGCAACGGTTGGTGTTTCGTAATTTGAACGTTGGGAAGCGCATGTTCAAGAACGTCCCCTTATGGAGGTTTAATGTCGCCAATAAATTAGGAAAGCCCTTAACTCGCTCTGTAGGGTTAGGCGGTGCTGGCATAGTTGCTGCTGGCTTTTACTTGATGAATCGCCAGCCTTCTAAGTTGATATTCAATGATTCTTTAGGGGCAGCTGTCAAACAAGAGGGTCCCTTGGAACCAAATGTGGGCAACAGTACGGCAATTACCGAGGAAAGGAGGAACAAAATAAGTAGTCACAAGCAGATGTTTTTAGGATCATTATTCGGTGTTGTTTTAGGGGTTACGGTGGCTAAGATATCAATTTTGTTTATGTATGTCGGTATTACAAGCATGCTTCTTTGTGAATGGTTGCGGTACAAGGGATGGATTCGCATTAATTTGAAAAATATCAAATCTGTAATTGTTTTGAAAGATGTAGACTTGAAGAAACTGCTTATTGATGGGTTATTGGGTACAGAATACATGGGTTTTAAAGTATTCTTTACATTGAGTTTCGTATTAGCAAGTTTAAATGCTAACAAATGAGCAAGACAAATGACCAGATATAAACGAGGGTTATATTCTTTCGTTTTATACTTTTTTATTTTTGGTATTTCATTTATCCTATACAGTAAATATACATAGGGCTAAGGAAGAAAAAAAAATCACGTCGAATATAAACCTAATTGTGTTCTATATTGCGGACATATATTTTTCGTAGATTGAAAAGTTCTTAAACGTAATTTTTTTGACGACCAGTGAAGAGGAATTGAATAAGTAGAACTTGGGCAATACTTATAACGGCAATGATAATGATAATCAATATAGATAACCAAGTCAACCTTGATTCGGTGGAATTGACGGTAGACATGTTTCTCCATTCTCTGGCTCTCAAATAGTTCAAAGTCTTCGTGATTTTGTTCAAGTTTCTATCTATTTCCTCCACGGCGTTATTGGCAATAATGTCATCGTTATTGACATCAGCTTCATGCTCGTCAGTCAAAGTTTTTTCCTTTTCTAGTGTAATTTCTACCTTTTTCAACGCTGTACCATAGTTATTGGAAAAACAAAAGGTATACTTCCCCACTCCAAACGATTTTAATAAAAAGTCTGAGTACTTCTTTTGTTTCTCACTAGTAATCACAGATCCATCAGGAGCAGTAATATCAAAATCAATCTCAAAATTACCACCGGTTAGAACTTGGTAACCCACAGCCAGGGAATCATCCTCAGTAACCATATTGTAGTACAGGCATTCTTTGCTGAATGCTGGTAAACTGATAGCAACTGGTACATAACTGGAAGATGCAGCCACTGAATTGACCAACGCCAAAATTAAAACAATGAAGAAAGAGGGTAGAGCAATTGTAGATTTGATCATGGTTTTCCTTTACAATGAGTGTACTCCACTGTTTATCTTATTCTAGTTTGGGTCACCTGATGCAGAATTGGCGGTGTCGATCCCTAAGGTTAATGAATCGAAATCACTGGAGATTTTGTTAGTTTTTCATTTTAACTAGTTCAAGTTTTGGCAAAATGTACTTTTTCGTGTTTCGGGACACGTCGCTGAAAAGGATTGAAATATAACCAAACGCCATCATGTAAGGTGCAGTGAACATTAGCGCTGAGAGGATTGAGGATTGCTTTATGAAAGTTTATGAACATTTTCTTGAATTAAATAAATAGGTCTAAAAACACTTGGGGCCGAGATGCTGTAGCAATTTGTAATATTATTTAAAGTTCACAGAGTGGCTTCCTTGGCGGATCTGAAAAATAGGTAGTGATTAAGGCTATATAATATTAGGTACACAAAATATACTAGAAACTCTCCTCGAAGACCTACAGAAGGGAACCAATGCCACGACATTAAAATATTGTTATCTCTTTTTATTCAGTGCTTGTATTTCAGCTTCCATTGAAAACGATGACTGTCTTCTCAATCTTCATGTCGAGCCCTCACACTGTACATGATAATATACTAGTACCATGAAAACTAGTCGATAGATGATAATTGATTTTTATTTGAAATAGAATCTTTAATGATCACAGTGGATCTTTTAAAAACTTGGTGAGATAGTGGTAGTGATCCGTAGTCTAAATGAGTTACATACGAAAGGGAGCCAAAAGCAATCTGACCAATTTGTATATATATATACATCCATCCGAAATGGAAGACATCAATTAGTACGGGCGTGTGGTCTAGTGGTATGATTCTCGCTTTGGGCGACTTCCTGAATAAACAGGAAGACAAAGCATGCGAGAGGCCCTGGGTTCAATTCCCAGCTCGCCCCGAATAATTTTTTTTTGCCTATCCATAAAATTAAAGTAGCAGTACTTCAACCATTAGCGTTAGCGATAATCAAGAAGTGAAACTCTTTCCCTATTTTTTTTTTAATTGAAAAATTTCCTTTCTCTATAGCGTATAGAATATATGTTACATGTATATATATAAAGTAAAAACGTTCGGAAAATTCCTCATTATACCCAGATCATTAAAAGACATTTTCGTTATTATCAATTGCCGCACCAATTGGCTTAATCAACTTCTTCAACGGTTGGACCTTCAGCCTCTGGAGCTGGAGGAGCACCACCTGGGAAACCGCCTGGAGCACCACCTGCAGCGCCACCTGGAGCACCACCAGCTTGGTACAACTTAGACATGATTGGGTTGGCAATGTCTTGCAACTCCTTCAACTTGTCATCGAATTCTTCCTTGCTGGCAGTAGTGTTGCTGTCTAACCAAGAAATAGTCTCTTCAGCCTTCTTGGTGACGGTGTCCTTGTCAGCTTGTTCCAATTTGTCACCAGCTTCAGAAATGGTGTTCTTCAAAGAGTAAGCAATGGATTCCAATTGGT
>ERZ794947.28-NODE-28-length-110733-cov-126.508059_pt1 | contig 110733 bp, 62 predicted proteins | sample MGYA00511908_ERZ794947 | MGnify/ENA primary metagenome ERZ794947 (study PRJEB30137, sample SAMN04331400) | food metagenome | isolation source: control ferment replicate 2c | study: EMG produced TPA metagenomics assembly of the Comparison of meta-barcoding and...
CATCATCATCATCATCATCATCATCATCATCATCATCATCATCATCATCATCATCGTCATCATCATTATTATTATTACTATTCTTTTTATTCTTCCCATTTTTATGTGCAGGCCCTTATTATCTTATTACAATATTTATCCTTGCATTTAGCTTTCATATGAATCTAATGACTGTTTCTTAGTCTTTATGTCATCTTGTCACGTCGTATATGATAATATAATAGTAATATAAATACCAGTCAATAGATATTCGTTAATTGAAAGGGGAGCATCAAACAATTGTGACCAATTAATTCTATATATTTACAAACTTTTACTGTTGTATTAGGGCTCGAGTAATACCGGGGTGTCTAGACAATCCTAATATAAGGAGTCTTTGGGAAGTAATCAGTTGCCAAAACGGATTATCAGCTTGATTCATGGGATGTTGCTTATTCTATATATCATATAAAATATGAATTACACTAAATGATGAAAGCGAGGAATCTCAGATCTAAACTAATTGTTCAGGGATTTATACGTTTGGGTGGTTCAACTACGGGAGGCGGAGTTTTATCTCATGTTGCTCATTCTATTCGTTTTGTTATAAGGTTGTTTCATATGAGCGTTTACGAGATGATGTATTGTCATACTGAGGTATGCTATCCTGAGATGTAATACCATCAAGAAATTCAGCGCAAGTGGTTTAGTGGTAAAATCCAACGTTGCCATCGTTGGGCCCCCGGTTCGATTCCGGGCTTGCGCAAATTTTTTGTTGAATTTTTTTAATTTCAACATTGCAATGTATATAACTTTTGATAGATTGATTAATTATTGATTACACTTTATTTTTTCTTTTTCTATCCTCTTTTGGGCCCAGTATTTCTGTCAAAGTTCCCCATCGTTGCCAGTTATCCTATAAAGGGAACTGGATCTATTACTTTTACTTACAAATGTGAAAAAAGTTAACATGTGCCGTTTAGCCTAATATGACCGCGTGTAAGATGAATCCATTCTAGCAGCCACGTATTGTGTTGCCTTTTATTACACAAGCCCTCCGTACTTCTTTAGCGACATGTATATGTATAGCTTCTATTTTCTGATAGATTAATGATCCCCGATGAAGGTTAGGAAACCCTTAGAGCTATGCCAGCTGGCAGAAAAAATCCTATTATTTAAACCATCAGACAAAGCATACTGAGACTTCGATAAAGGTTGCATTCCTTGCGTTATTATTTTTCTCTCAATGATACTAGACAGATTAATAAATAATATATAAGGAAAACGTCTCGCATTTTACTATGACCTATTCTACAGTTAGCATCAACACGCCTCCACCATATCTTACTTTAGCCTGCAACGAAAAGTTGCCAACAGTTTTATCCATTGCTGGAACAGATCCAAGTGGTGGAGCCGGTATCGAAGCTGATGTCAAAACTATCACAGCACACAGATGTTATGCCATGACATGTATCACTGCTTTAAATGCTCAAACTCCAGTTAAAGTCTACAGCATAAATAACACACCAAAAGAAGTGGTTTTCCAAACTTTGGAATCCAATTTAAAGGATATGAAATGTAATGTTATCAAAACCGGTATGCTTACCGCAGCTGCTATCGAAGTCTTGCACGAAAAACTGCTGCAACTCGGCGAAAATAGACCTAAGTTGGTTGTTGATCCAGTTCTTGTCGCTACTTCTGGTTCTTCTTTAGCTGGAAAGGATATAGTTAGTTTGATTACGGAGAAGGTTGCACCTTTTGCTGATATTTTGACTCCTAACATCCCAGAGTGTTACAAATTGTTAGGTGAGGAAAGAAAGGTTAACGGATTACAGGATATTTTCCAAATCGCAAAAGACCTTGCTAAAATAACCAAGTGTTCGAATATACTAGTGAAGGGTGGCCATATTCCATGGAATGATGAAAAGGAAAAGTACATTACCGACGTTCTTTTCTTGGGTGCTGAACAAAAATTCATTATCTTTAAAGGCAATTTCGTTAACACCACGCATACACATGGTACTGGGTGCACACTAGCTTCTGCCATTGCATCAAACTTGGCTCGTGGTTATTCTCTTCCTCAGTCTGTTTATGGTGGTATTGAATACGTCCAAAATGCCGTGGCAATTGGTTGTGATGTCACAAAAGAAACTGTCAAGGATAATGGACCAATTAATCATGTTTACGCCGTGGAAATTCCATTGGAGAAAATGCTCAGTGATGAATGTTTTACTGCATCGGATGTTATACCTAAAAAGCCGCTCAAAAGTGCTGCTGACAAAATCCCAGGCGGTAATTTCTATGAATACCTGATCAATCACCCTAAAGTTAAGCCACACTGGGATTCCTATATTAACCATGAGTTTGTTAAAAAGGTTGCGGACGGTACATTAGAACGTAAGAAGTTTCAGTTCTTTATTGAACAAGATTATGCATACTTGGTTGATTATGCTAGAGTTCATTGTATCGCGGGTAGTAAAGCTCCATGCCTAGAAGATATGGAAAAGGAGCTAGTCATTGTTGGAGGTGTTCGTACTGAAATGGGTCAACATGAAAAGAGATTAAAAGAAGTATTTGGTGTTAAAGATCCTGATTACTTTCAAAAGATTAAGAGAGGACCTGCATTAAGAGCTTACTCTCGTTACTTTAACGATGTTTCCAGAAGAGGTAACTGGCAAGAATTGGTTGCATCCCTTACTCCTTGTTTGATGGGTTATGGTGAAGCTTTAACTAAAATGAAGGGTAAAGTCACCGCACCTGAAGGGTCCGTTTACCACGAATGGTGTGAAACTTACGCATCTTCATGGTATCGTGAAGCCATGGATGAAGGTGAAAAACTTTTGAACCACATCTTAGAAACATACCCTCCAGAGCAACTTGACACTTTAGTAACAATCTACGCTGAAGTTTGTGAATTAGAAACAAATTTTTGGACCGCTGCGCTAGAATACGAGTAGATAAGATGGCTTATGCACAATAGATAAAGATATACCTACATATAATGAATTATAAAAACAAAAAAATAATAATAAGAAAAAAGTTTCTTTGTTATACAATCTATAAAAACTTCTTATAGAAATTTAAACACGTTTATTTAGCTGCTTTTCGTTACTCATTATTCTATCAATAAAGAAAGAAGGAAATATAAAAGGAAACCATGAAAAAAATGGCGCTAATTTTTTATTTTTAAAAACTATTCATGGATTCTTTTCGAAACCCTCATCACGAACCATTTGAGCATTAACTTTAGCTGATTCTGGATCCAAGTAAAATTTTCTCACAAAAGAGTAATTGTCTCTATCCAACTCTATAACTAGCGGAATGCCGTTGGGAATATCGACATCTTTGATGTCTTCATCTGAGATACCTTCCAATACTTTCAGCAGAGATCTTACAGAGCTGCCATGCCCAACTATAACACACGATTCTTGACTGATTTTGTTGGCGGTAGACAGAACAACATTATTTAAAAATGGTTTCAATCTGACGACCACTTCACAAAGAGACTCACTTTCTGGCAGACGCTCATTAGCCTTCTCTTCGGGGCCGTATTTTAAGTGTCTATTGGGCTCCTTAAAATCATAGCCTGTGGAGGACCCCTGATCATTTTCCTCTTGGACCATTTCCAGGTTTAGGTTGACTTTAGGGGGTTTTCCGTTGTAATCTCTTCTGATATACATGTATTTTTCCTTACCGTATTCTTTCAAGATATCCGGCTTTCTTTGTCCTTGCCATGCGCCGTAATGACGCTCATTTAACCTCCAGGTTTGCAACACAGGCATACTTCCTTCAAATCTTGTGTCCTGCAGCTCCTCCTTAATGTTTGTATTCGTAGTAATTACATAATTGGTGTGTTTTAGTCCCAACTCTTCGAGAATAACGTCCATGGTCTGCTGAGTTCGAATCAACCTTGAAGTATAGCCAATCTGAGGCAAAGAGATATTGTTAGAATCGCAAAACTGCTTGATCAATTTTGCAGAGTGGTGGGCCTGAGACTTCCCTTTTTCCGTTAATTGAGCATCAATCCATCCGCAGAATATGTTTTCTGAGTTTAATTCACTTTGACCATGCCTTAAAATAAACAGTTTAAAAGTGTCAGTAACAGTCATAACTATTCGTTATTAGTAGATCTTTTTGCACTATTTCTCAATCCTCTCAAAGAGACTTTTATTGTAAATCCTCGATTGCAGGTTGTTTTATCACATATGTATAAAATGGAAGCTTCTATTGTTTTATCGAACTTGTCAATGAAATCTCGCATTGTTATCATCTCATAATACAAATCTGAAAAAAAAAGTTAAAAAACAAAGGAAAGTCACACAAAACTAGCAAAAGTAACAAATCAAAATTCGAGGACAGTTAGTGCTGTCGTATCCTGTCACACTTACATAATATATATCTGTTTACATAATCTAATAGCTTGAACAAAAGCAACAGCAAAGGTTGCTAATTAAAACGTGTGCTCTTAAGGACATCATAATTCTCTATCAAGGAAAGATTGGAGCATGCCCTGTGGAGTTTCATCATATTCTTTCAGGGTTACCTTGTTATTGTCGTCAATATAAGAATTCGATTGTATGAATTGTCTCCTTGGCAATCTCTTAGATAAGACGATGTCTCTTAAAGACGCCAAATCCGGTGTCACCGTTGATCTATCAATAAAGTACTTACTTCCCTGTTCCACATCGCCTGAACATTTGTAAACATGCAAATGCTTTAAATAGTCTTTCACACATTCATGTCCCGCTGTTTTAATGAGAGATTTATCCAACTTGATGGCAAAATCATCATTCGTGCTGTTCATCTCCAACTTTAAGAAATTCTTATCTGTAGAGTGCTTCATAAATGTTTTCATGATAGAAAATCTTGCTTGCATGTGTGGTTGTCCCCACTTACCAGTTTTTGGATTCCAGTATTCTAAAGCTAGGAGACCCGCACGGGCCATTTGTAGATATCCAGCGTAGATCACTTTATCTTGAGATTCGACATCATGGAAACCAAAAGTATCAAGAATCTTCTTATTAGTAAGCAAAAACATGGCAATTACTTCCGCACGACATTCTTCAAATGGGCCAGCTAACTGTCCAAATTTGGAACCCCAAGTTTCACCAACTTTGTAGTATGTGCTCACCGGTTTCCCATCCAAACCTAAAGGAGGGTTTTCCTTATCAAAATTAAAGCCGTCTGTAAATTCTGTCAACAACTTTCCTGAACCATGTCCTAATAATTCATGGATGCCTACTTGGACTTCAAAAGAATCACTTTGATATTTTTCAAAAATTGGGCGATCTTCTTGCGATATAAAACTTGGCGGATGCTTGGATGAGCTTTTGGCAGCCGCGCTTAAGATATTCCCCAAAGAAACATTCTTGAACCCAATTTTAAGCCGAACATCATCATAGTTTGGAATATTGATGCCCGCTGGTATACCCGATCCAGTAAACGTTAATACTTCTAGAGAGGTGAAATCTGGTGGATTGAAAATCGGTTTTTCGTAATCTTTAGACCATGGTAGTAAGGAAATGAATTCTTCTGCGTTGTTAACCAAGCTGGAAAATTTAGCAGTACGTTCTTTGTTTTGAATTGCAACCAACGATTCAAATTCTCCAATTATGCCCGAGGGTTCTCTATATGTTTCGATAAAACCGATATTTGTTTCAATGACGGGAGATATATCTTTGACCCAAAGTTTTTGTGCTTCTTTATGTGCTTGAGAAGAGCCAGTGACAAAGTGGTTGATGTATTCCTGAAGCATTGCTTTTTGAGTATCATTAGCCGCGAATTTTTGAGCTTCCTTTAAATACGATGCTACTAAACGCATTTCACGTGAATGATCACCAAAAATGAATTCTACTTTGGTTACAGCATTGGATAATGTGATCTGTCCACTGGGGTAGGTTTCTGTTATCTGGTTTTTCACATTCTCAGAGGCAACCCAGATTTGGAAACTGTTTTCACCAACTTTGTTGATTCTTGTGTTTTCAGGCAAGATGGAAAGTTCAGCAAACAACTGCTCTTTCAAAAGAGCCATATCTTCAGGTGTCACAGGTAAACCCAGATAATAGGCTGAAGTATAACCTTGAGAGGGAAACCCTAAGAGAGCCGCCTTCTCTTCCACATGGTAAATACCAATATCAATTAGCTCATTGATGGTGGAAAAAAGATGATGAGATGTGAATTCATGGTTAACGTCAACAGGAGATAAAGTGAGCGGAGAAGAACACGGATTAATCTTGGCCAGCTCCAAAAGCTGTTTGAAGAATTTTACCTCACAACGAGGAATAAACTTAGTGTCACCAAAGGATTTGAAATTACCCAAATTAGATAAGAATTGAGAAACGTATTCCAAATACAAACCCGTTTGCTGCTTCTGCGTAATATCGTCCTCTGGGTACTTGCCGTTTAGCTTTGAATGAATGGCAAGGATTAGGTCAAAAATTGGCTCACTCTCATGAGAAACTTGTCTCATTACAACCCTTGAACCCGCATGGGAGGCCTTTGACATGAAATGCGCATATTTTTGTTCCTTATCAGTCAATTGAGGAAAGTATTCTGTTTTAACAGAAAGCATGCTCAGAGGAGCATCATGATCGGCGAAAAAGTGGCTCATCTTTGAGGACTTAATGGTGCAGTGCTCAGTTTTTTTTTTCTTCTTTTCAATGTTCTGTTCTCATGAAGGTATTTTTCCTTTACGATATTGGGATTTTTCGCTACGTCAACTTATTCCGAGCGGCTATGCTCTTAGCTATTTTTTCTTCTATTCAAAATTGGTATGATGCTTTCTTAAACTATTTATACAAAAGCTTACATATGTCTACATATGTATTTACATCACAAGAGTGTGCAGAAATAGGAGGTGGAGGAAGAGATCGTTATCTATCTTGAGGCGATGAACTAGCGGACTTACAAAGTCAACTCTTCACCTTTGGTTTTTTTGGATTCACCGTATTTTTTAATTCTAATGGCCTGGATGGCAATGAAACCGGTGGTATCGGTAGGTAAGAAACCGGTCAACTCATCCATAGAGGATTCTGTTGGATCGTACAACTTTTCAGTCTTTGTAGATCTGCCCAGAATGATGACGTTACCCTTATACAGTCTAACCCTGACAGTACCGTTAACGCTATTTTGGGATGGTTGGATCATAGATCTGATGTACTCACACTCTGGGGTGAAGTAGGAACCGTTATATATCAATCTGGAGTAGTTTGGTGTGACGAATGAGTCTCTCAATTGACGGACTTCTTTGTCTAAAGTCAAACCTTCCAAATCAACATGAGCTTTTCTCAAAACAGTCAATGGAGCCTGTTCGTAACAACCTCTGGATTTCAAGTTAATGTAACGATCTTCTACAATATCGATTCTACCAACACCGTTGGCCCTTGCTAAGTTGGATGCGGCCAAGAAAACATCCAAAGGCTTGGTAACGGAAACTTCCTTGGAAGTCTTGTTGTCGGTGTAGGTCAACTTGACTGGAAGACCACGTTCAAAGTCAATGGTCAAATCTTGTGGTTGGTCCGGAGCATCCATTGGATCGACGATCAGTTTCCACATGTCCTTTGGTGGGGTGGTATCTGGGTCTTCCAAGATACCTGCCTCGTAAGAAATGTGGGCTTGGTTTTCGTCAGTAGACCATGGCTTGGCCTTGGTTTGGGCGACGGGAATACCCTTTTGTGCAGCATAGTCTAACAAATCCTTTCTGCCAGCAAATCTTTCGAAAAATTCAGGCATTCTCCATGGTGTAATACACTTAACGTCTGGCTTCAGAGCGTAAAATGACAATTCGAATCTGATTTGATCATTACCTTTACCGGTACAACCATGAGAGACCGCGAAACAGCCCTCCTGTTTAGCGACGTCAATTTGGGCTTTGGCAATAACAGGTCTTGCCAAAGAGGTACCCAACAGATAAACGTCTTCGTACACAGCGTTGACCTGTACAGCTGGGAATAGAATATCCTTGACAAAATCTTCACGACAATCCACACAAACGAACTTGCAGGCACCGATCTTCAAGGCCTTTTCCTTGGCGGCATCGAAATCTTCTTCTTGCCCTACATTAGCCATGAAAGCTACAACTTCGTAGCCTTGGTCTAGTAGCCAAGCCAAAATGACGGAGGTATCTAAACCACCAGAATAAGCCAAACAAACTTTTCCCTTAGACATTATTTTATGCAATTATGTGTATTTCTTTTGTATCCGTGTATATTAGAACAATGTTCCTTATCGCTGCACAATGGGGAGACAAGATACAAGAAGTAAAGAGAGAGAGAACTGTGGGCAAGAACAAGGGAGTACGAATGTATGCCCATTAATATACTATTGAGACAGTGCCAGTCTGGGTCTCGCAACTGCTCAGATTACACTATCTGCCGCTACGCAGTCATCAATCTGATCCAATGAAGATGAGTAATCTCTCTCTCCTGCCTTTAAATGACTCTTCCATACGGCACCGTTAATGGAAATAGGTTGCGACAGCGGAAAAAAACGGGCCAAATGCGACATGAGTCACTAAAAAATCACATAAATGACTGGAGAGCCGTCAGTAGTGACTAACATAGCGCTCTTATCTCAGTGGCTGGGCCCATGTGGAGAATTACTGCAGTGAAAAAGCTCGAAGAAACAGCTTTAAGGGCTATAGATAACAGAAAAGGTTATGGCGATTATTTAATTGTGTTAGTGTACAGGGTGTCGTATCTTTCATTAACGGTGATGTGATATGTAAACGATAATAGCGTGTATAATGGTAGTTATGTATATATAGAAATTAACGTTAATGATAGATTCTTAAAGAAAAAGAGAATAGAAAATTATAATAACTGTAGTAATATTACTAGTAGTAGTTGTAGAACTTGTGTATAATGATAAATTGGTTGGGGGAAAAAGAGGCAACAGGAAAGATCAGAGGGGGAGGGGGGGGGGAGAGTGTCTATTCGTCATCGATGTCTAGCTCTTCAATCATCTCCGGTAGGTCTTCCATGCGGACGTTGTTGTAGACTATCTGGTAGACTGCCTCGAATAATGGGAATTCTTGGGTCAACTCACATGTTTGTAGCCACTCGTGAACTTCTCTGCATGTGATTATCCCTTGGGCGGATTGACCGTTAAGCAATTCCTTTTCTGCTTCCAAGGCTGACTTACCGGTCTTGGCCATGTATGTGGCAACCTTGACGTTTCTACCGCCTGAGCAGGTGGTGATCAGATCTGCAACACCAGCGGATTCTTGATAGTAGGTTTCGACTTTGGATTCTGGGAAAAACATTCTACCGAACTTGATAATTTCACCTAAACCCAGCCTTTGAATGGCTGCGGAGGCATTGTTACCCCATCCCATACCTTCTACGAAACCACATGCAAGTGCCACGACGTTCTTCAAGGCACCGGCAATGGATATACCAGCAACATCATCGATGACATTGACGTGGAAGTAAGGTCTGTGGAACAGCAATTTCAAAATCTTATGATCTACATCCTTGCCATCACCTTGATAATCCTTTGGTAGTTGGTAAGCCACGGTGGTTTCGGACCAATGCTCCTTGGCCACTTCCGGTGCCAAGTTTGCACCAGATAGTGCGCCACATTGGATTCCTAACTCATCAGTAACATAGGAGGATAGCAATTGCACACCCTTGGAGCCCAACTCGAACCCTTTTAGACACGAGATGGCCCTTACATGAGGGGCCACGTGGCCTTGCAATTGTTTGACTATGTTTGGTAAAAATTGATGAGGGATGTTGAAAACAAGGATGTCAGCACCCTTGATGGAGTGTAAAAGATCAGGATCGGCCACTAGATTATGGGGCAGGTCAATATTGGGTAGATATTTAACGTTCTGGTGTCTTGTATTTATGATATCTGTCAGATTTTCGTCGCCGATCTTTTCATCAAAAACCCACATTCTCACCTCTGGCTCGAAGATATGGGAATGCAATTCTGTGTTTTCCGCAATGACTTTGGCGATGGTGGTCCCCCAGTTACCAGAACCAATCACTGTAACCTTGAAGGGCGCACGTTTCAAATGTACAATTGACACGGCAGAGTCCGATCTTCTGATAGGATGGTCCTCATGACAGTGTTTGTGCTGTTTGATATTAGTATGAGCAGTCATCTTTGAGTGCAGTTGTGTTTGTAATAATGATCTTCTTAGGAAAGTAGATCTTGAAGGCAAAATTTTATATGCACGACGAGTATATAACACCGGATGCGTTCGCTTAAGGAATGTGTATCTTGTTAATCTTCTGACAGCAAGCATTGATAAGGAAGGCGAGCGAAGGAAAAGGAAAGGGAGAGAGAATTGAATCTACCAAAAATACATAAACTTAAAAATTAATATATAAAAAAAAAATCTAAAGGAGTAGAAAGAAGAACCCAAGGATAAATCAAGGAAAAAGCTTAGTGGAAGGAAAAAAAACTAGAAAAAAAGTAACAAGAAAAAAAGGCAAGAAGAAAAAAAAGTAAAACCAAAAAAAAAAAAAAAAAAAATTACTAGAATGACAGGGTAGAGAAGAGCTGCTGAACAATAGATTAATCGGAATAACAATGGCAATAGGTCCGTAAGCTAAACACTCTTCCCCTCAGCAACCCATCGGCACCTCGCCGCAAAAGCGTAATATAACAATGGCAGAGCCATCGTCGTCTTATTGTTTCGAGCATACTCAAACCTTCTTCATCATGTGAAGGAAAACAAACTCGGTAATGATGATGACTGAATCTTAGAAGATACACGCTTGCATGATGGCTATGGCTAGAGGCTAAGGCGATATGATGGTGACGGTGATGGTAATTCCTTGCTCCAGTTTTTATTTTTCGCCCTCCCGAATTGCTGTCATCAACGGGTGGGGTGGGTGATGGCTCAGGATTAGCTCATCGCGCACGGTTACCTGGGGGCGGTGCCTGGGTTGAGGAAGGCGCGGGTGCTCGGATGTTCCGATAAAATAACCGGATTTTGTAACGTACAGAGTGAGATATACCCTAGGTCATACCGTTCATTAAAGCAGGGCATTATCATAGAAACGAAGTCAGGGTTAGGGCTAGTATTTGTTTTCTTTCTTCATTCTTTTGGTTTCTTTAAATTCTAAATTAGCAAATGGGAAAAAAGGGACCTTGGTGATTGCACATAGGCTTTTCCCATTCGTGCTTGTTTGCTTATTACATAATAAAAAAAGAGTTGATATCGTCACAGTTACTTGCTACTGCTGTTGCTTCCGCATTCTCTAGTATTGCTGCTGCGTCTGTTATTTGCACGAAACTCTCCCCACTATAATAGATATGTCGTTTTTGCCACTAAGGTCTAGGTCACGATCAGGCGCTCCTCATTGGGTATACATCATCTTATATCACATCTTTACGATACCGAAGATATATTCACTGCCGTTGTTATCCGGATCACACGTACTCAATTCTAGGGATGTTGCCGATTCCGGCCATAGCGTAGGTGATGAGGCAAGCGTTACCACGTACTATATTATCTCTATCATCCTAGTGCTGCTGGGTGGTGTATTTGCAGGATTGACGCTGGGGTTGATGGGTCAAGATGAAGTTTACCTGAAGGTAATCAGCACTTCAGGCTCGAATTCTGAAAAGAAACTGGCCAAGCGGGTGCTTGACCTAATATCTAGGGGGAAGCATTGGGTTCTAGTCACACTGCTGCTTTCTAATGTTATAACCAACGAAACATTGCCTATTGTTTTAGACAGGTGTCTTGGGGGTGGTTGGCAGGCTGTAGTGTCGTCAACTATTCTAATTGTGATCTTCGGTGAAATTATTCCGCAGAGTGTCTGTGTTAAATACGGGCTGCAAGTTGGGGCATTCTTCTGCCCCTTTGTTCTTGTACTGATGTATCTGATGTACCCAGTCGCATATCCGATCGCGACTCTCCTGGACTATATGCTGGGTGAAGATCATGGTACGATGTACAAAAAATCCGGCTTAAAGACTTTGGTCACCTTGCATAGGACCATGGGGGTGGAACGGTTGACTAAAGACGAAGTTACAATCATCTCTGCTGTTTTGGATCTAAAGGCAAAGAGGGTTGAGGAAATCATGACTCCGATTGAAAACGTGTTCACAATGAGTGCCGATACCATCCTAGACGATAAAACTGTCGAAAAAATCTTCAACTCAGGGTTTTCTAGAATCCCGATTTTTTTGCCCAATGAACCAAACAACTTCATCGGCATGTTACTTGTCAGGGTGCTTATCTCCTACGATCCTGATGACTGCCTCCCAATTTCCCACTTCCCCCTAGCCACGTTGCCAGAAACTTCCCCGAACACATCTTGTTTGAATATTCTGAATTACTTCCAGGAGGGGAAAGCTCACATGTGCGTCGTTAGTAAAGAGCCGGGCTCCTCGCATGGCGCTATTGGTGTTTTAACTTTGGAGGATGTCATTGAAGAATTGATCGGTGAAGAAATCGTGGACGAGTCTGATGTCTTTGTGGACATGCATCAGCATATTATGAGACAACAACCGGGGCCCTTGAGCAAAAGGCACATTACTTCCTATTTGCATCATTTGTACACTAGCTCTCACAAGGAGCACAAAGCTGCTGACCAAGCTGATGAATCGTCTCCACTCTTGTCTCCATCCAATTCTAATCACCCATCCGAGCACCCACAGCAAGATTTGAATAATAAGTCTTGGAAGCAGAAGTCAAATGATGGTTACGATAGGTCCAACGCTGTATTGTCTCCAACTCCACAAGCGAAGGAACATGGCACCATCATACCTTCAAATCTAGCGTCCAACCCGTTGAACGTAAATAAATCTTTTGTTACCATTAAAAAGCCTGCCAATGTTTCGAAAATCATTACTACACACACTCCTCATTCTAGCAAAGAGCCTTCTCCAGCACCACACTCAAATGATAAATCACTCTCCGCCGAAGAACAACAACTATTAAGTGATCATGCAGAGCTATCTCGCCAAGCTATTCTCCATACTCAACGGTCGGGTCAACCAACTCAAGTTACTACCTCGACTAAAACCACGAGAAATAGCCCTGATAGTATATCAATTCCAAATTCTGGCGCGAATCACGGCAACGAAAATCAAAACGTTACAATCTCAACCTCTTACCAAAATACGAAGAATGGTATTGTGGAATCTGTCATCACAGTCAAAGGTGTTCCAAAAACCATCATTGGCCCCGCAAAAGATTGGGACGAATCCAAAAGTGAATATGGAAACGAGAATATCAATCAAGAGAATTCTAATCGAAGTGACGATAGAGAAAGTTCAAGTTCAAATGCAAGTTTATTTTCCAGTATTAAGAATAAATTTAAGAACGAAAACGCTAACAACAATGATCGTTCTAATTTCACCGATTCTTTGCCAAGAACTTCCAATTATGATGCCAACGGCTCCTCGTCGACCATAAAAAGATGAAGAGATTATGCCAAAAGAATTGCCCATGCATCATAATAACAATCATCACCGTTCTTATTAGTCCCAGACGCATGAAATCACAGGGGAGAGCAGCTTGAAATTTTTTCTACAGACATACAAGAAGAAATTGCAGATTTTTTTTTTTTGTTTCTCTAACCTATAAATAAAATGTTTCAATACACGTACTAAACAAAGAAAAAAAATGTAGAGAATTTTATACGCAAAATATATAGACACTTTTCCCTATTTTTATCAATAAAAAAATGAACACATCAATGCCACTACCATCCATGCTCGAACAACATAGAAATGGATTCACCGTTATGGATTCTTCTAATTGCTTCACCGATTATGCAGGAGACATCAATAACATCCACTCTGTCCTTACCTAGGTACTGTAGTGTTCTATCTTGAGGAACCGTGTTAGAAATGATCAACTTATCTATACTACTTTGGCCGATTCTTTCTAGCGCATCACCGGAAAAAACACCGTGCGTTATTAAGGCATAAACTTTGGTAGATCCTTGGTCCTTCAACAATTTCGCAGCTCTTGTAATAGTGTATGAAGTATCCACCAAGTCGTCGACTATAATACACACCTTGTTTCTAACATCGCCAACAAGCATGGTAGTTTGAACGAACTTGGACGAATTAGAAGATTGCGACGAGGTGGAAGATGTTGAAGTTGTTTTCTTCATTTCAAGGGCCGCAACCCCAGTGGCACCTGAAGAAGTAGTATTTTGGGAGGAAACCAAAGTAGTAACTAATGGCCTTGGAGATACAGGTAACGAACCACCAGAGGTCAACGTGGCATCTGGAGGGCCCTTCAATAACTGAGATCTTCTTTCTTTATGAATTAGGGCGAAGGACAATTCCAAGGCGTCTGCAATAGCCGTAGCTCTCTTTGCACCACCAGCATCTGGAGAAACGATCACAGCATCCTGATAATCTGGAATGCGATGCTGGATGTAGTTTTGTGCAATGGGTTTACAGTAGAGATTATCCACTGGAATGTCAAAAAACCCAGGAAACTGTGGATCGTGCAAATCCATTGTGATCACATGGTCAGCACCTGCAGCACTCAACAAATGAGCAATCAAAGTACCGGCTTGTACTACCCATAGCTTATAGCCTGCATTTTGAGCGTTGAACAATTCACCAGCGTCCGTGCTATTGCTTGTATTTTGTAACTTACCACCGGGGATCATAGGAATTCTTGAAAAAGAAAGCGTCTTCTTGATGTCGAAATTGTTATTCGCCGTAGCACTGCTGTTTGGTGTTCTGATAGGTTGAGGATTTTCTAAGTTGATAGTTGATCGTATTGCACTATCCAAACTCTTCAACGAGCTCTCAGCACCTGGTCTTTGCGTCATTAAAGAAGATGACACGGGTGTGCCTGGATGCGATTCAAAAGTATAGTTTTCTTTAGGCTTGGAAATTATGGGAGCACCCTTGGCAGTATATGGAATATCTGGCTGTCTCGAGTAGCAGAGATATGGCATTACGGCTGTAACCCTCGAGGCAGAAGCGGACTTGCAGGCACTGATTAAAATCAGCAACTGCATGAACGTGTCGTTCACCTGGCCACAACCACTCTGGATGATATATACATCCTTTTCACGAACAGATTCGCGAAGAGCAATGTTCGTTTCCCCATTAGAAAACTTCCCTAATTCTACTTTCGATGGGTGAATGTCCAAATTTTCACAGATCTTAGTAACTAACTCGGGGTGTGAGTCCCCTCCAAAAACAACAATATTACTCATTGACATCCAGACTGCGTTCCTAGCCTCGTAGCAACCTCCAACAAAGTCACTTTCGACCAACTTACTCTCATCTCATCCAGCCCTTCTCGCTAATCGTAGCCATTTATTATTTGATAGAAAATTTTTTTCAACTGCAGTCGAAGGGTAACAGCCATATTTTCCTTAATTGATTAGTATAGGAGAACTTGATGATAAAGTGTGGAAACCTTTCATAAACGGTTGGAGAAAAGAATCACATAGAGTTATGGTGAGCAATGATTAGTGGTGTGCTGGTATACTCATCGAGAGGTGAACTTGTCTTGAACAAGTTCTTCAAGAACTCGTTGAAGCGGTCCATATCCGATATCTTCCGAGTACAAGTGATCAATAATCTAGATGTTAGATCGCCTGTTTTGACACTGGGCTCAACTACTTTCCATCACATCAGGTCGAGGCATGGTGACAATTTGTGGTTGGTAACCATTACGAGAAGCAACGCTAATAGTGCGGCGATCTGGGAGTTCTTATATAAGCTTGATGCAGTGATGAATGCTTATCGATTGGATAGAGAGGAGGCCTTGAAAGAGGAATTCATGATTGTGCATGAGATGCTGGATATAATGTTGGGTGGAAATGGGATACCAATTGACACTGAATTGAACTCTGTTATAGCGCAGATGTCTGTGAAACCCGTTAGAAATATGGGCGGATTGTTAGATAGTCCCGATGGAAATGATGTATTATCTTCCTCTTCATCTCCTACTTCTTCAGCAGGAGAACTACATTTTCCCAAATTTTTGACAAAAAGAAGCAGTAGTTTCCTGGGCCAAGGAGACTCCACTTCTGATTTCTATGATAACAATAAGATCACATGGAGGCCCAAGGGGATAATACACAAGAAGGATGAAGTTTTCTTGTATGTCAATGAGAGGATAAACATTCTGGTATCTAGGGATGGTTCTATCTTGAAATCATACGTTGATGGCACCATAGATATCACCACACACTTGAGTGGGACCCCTATTTGTAGATTTGGATTGAATGATTCTTTGGGAATGCAGTCCGAAGACGAGAAGAAATGGTTAGCACAACAGCAGCGTCACTCTCGCAGCGATTTTGGAAACAAGAACTTCATTCCCAAAGCTGCTGCCGGTAGTGTTTTGTTGGAAGATTGCAAGTTTCACGAATGCGTCTCACTTGACAAATTTAACAGAAATCATATCATTGAATTCGTCCCACCAGACGGTTCGATGGAATTGATGAAATATCATGTACGAGATAACATAAACCTGCCGTTCAAGGTTACACCTATTGTTACACATTCTACAAGAGATAACGAGATTGATTACAGGATAACATTGAAGTCTTTATTTCCTGGAAAACTTTCCGCCAAGGATGTGGTACTACATATACCCGTTCCACCGAGCACTGTGGATTGTAAGATAAGTGTCTCTAATGGTCACTGTAAGTTTGTGCCAGAAGAAAATGCAATGATTTGGAGGTTCAACAAGTACAATGGGTTGACGGAAAACACTTTAAGTGCAGTTACTGTGTCCACAAGTGATACTACTCAATTGAATCTTCAACAATGGACAAGACCTCCAATATCCCTGGAATTCGAGGTCATGATGTTCAGTAATTCTGGCTTAGTTGTACGATACTTTACCATTTCTGGAAAAGACAGTAAGCATCGTGCTGTAAAATGGATTAAATATATATCGAAAGCCGGTTCTTACGAGGTGAGGTACTAGCCCGTAATTTTTGTGTACATATATTTTTATCATGCCTGTATTTTTTATAGTAATTTCCTTTAGAATGCACATTTTGTTAATATTGAATATTTTCTATTATGAGAGACATGCAATTTAGTTTTTCATTGAAAAGAAAACAGGGAAAAAACATGGAAAAACCATACAAGACACCAAAAACACCATAGTAATGAAGATCAACAGCGCAATCAAGAGGCACTGGTACTTCTAGGCTTGAAAATTTGGTTTTGAATATAATGCCCCCTCAGATTCCCAATGAAAATGATGATCTCTTTACAAGGTGGCTTAAGTCTCGGGCCATCATACAAAGGGCAGTATCGACAAGAGAGTGCTTTGACTCAGAAGTATTTCTGGCGTCTGGTGGCTGGAATATAACGAACGAGATGGTAACGTTAAAGAAATATTATCAACTCAAGTGGCCAAACTCCAGTTGCAATTCGTTTCACCCAAAAACCGTGGAGTTTATTAAAGAACGATTACACAACCTAGAAGAACATGACTCTTCATGGAAAATCCCAAATCCTGCTTACTCATCCAAAAAAGCCTTCTTGGAGGATACTAAATCTGCATTTTCCAACTTAGAACCCGTCTGGGGACCGTCAAGGCTTTTGAATCCAGCTGAATTACTATTGCCCCAGGACGAAAAACTACTTGTTCAAGAGATACCACTAGAGTTCGCACCTTTTCAATACACAAATAGGTTTGCTTATGGTGGTTTGCAGTTCAAGAACAATTTGTTTGTCACTTATGGGAGTTATTCCTTCCTGGCTGCCGGTCAATGCGTCGAAGTTCATAATTTCGATGTACTATTGAACGTTTCGTCATTAGAAATATGTCACGCCTTATTGCCCGTGATAATACCAGATGACGGAGATGTAAGAAACTTCCGCAATTCATCATATGTGAAATTTAAGGATACGCAGTTCAACAGCATACCTGAACTATGTTCTATCAACTTTATGAAGATTTGTAACTTCATGCATCAAGATTTTCTACTAGCATGCGGTGACAACGGAATTGTTTATATCTGGGAAATCAACAAAGTTATTAAGATATTTAATAAATTTACTTCGGATATCTTGGGAGGCAAAGATAACAGCCGGGAAAGATACATAAATGTTGATCCATATATGGTGTTAAGAGTAGAGGAATCTTGTTGGAGTGTTGATGTAATAGATATAAACGGCATCATATATATCGCTGTTGGCCATAACAAGCCTGGTGTTACAGTCTTTGCATTCGATAAAGATGTAAAGAAGGAAAGACGGTACATTCGGCCCCTAGATCTTCCCTCATCTCACAATGTTCCTTGTGTTAACTTTGTTCCTAATTCAAAAGATTCTGCTGGATATATTACATTAAGTTATTGTTCTATATTTGGGAATGTTGTTACCGTTAAGTTAAAGGAGCATGATTGTACCATTTTAACGAGTTTCCTTGATACTCAATTTTTTGGCGACGACTTATGGACAATAACTCCACTGACTAAGAAGGATTTTGCGAAAGTTGACAATTTCGAATCGTTGAATCTTAACTACCAAGACGGTTTCAAAGAAAGCATGTTATATTCTATTTGCCGAGATGATTTTTTACTTGGATATTACTGTGATAACGCCTACCTCTCTGGGAATTTCGGTATTGGTACATTACTCAATCAATTTCAGGTTCCTGTCACAGACCTACGACTGACTTCTTCAGCAGGGATCCCCGATGAAGTTATACCATTAAGATTTACCTCATTTGATAGAAATTACACTACAACGGGCTCGATAAAATACGAGTACAGCAGAGAGGATTTTGCACTTATTTTACATGCCGGTGACCTAGACGATATGAATGATGCAGTGACAAAAAACACTTCATGTGAACAGCATTTACACCAATGGACATTTTGGGAGGATTCTGGTTATAAACATTATCGTGCTACTGAGCGTGGATTTTCGAAGTACAAGGATATTATTAATACTTTTCCACAGTTGATAACGCCTAGTGGAAGAAATAAAACATCGCAATATCAAAACACTTCTGGGAGAAAGATCTGTGAGCCGTTTACTTATAAACTTACTGATCTCGAAAATGACATTGAAGATATATCTCGCGAATTTAATAGAAGTATTCGTAATTTGAAAATGGATAAACAAAGACAACTACGAACTTCAAAAGAGTTCAAATCGCTAAGTTCAGTAAATCATTTACCAAATATTGAATCGGGAAACTTTTTATGGTACAACACCGATGCCGCTGCCGATTGGAGAACACTTTTTGGCAAGGATTTGAACACAGTCTTGAAGGACCCAGAAATTTGTAGCCTTCAACTGAACTCTACAGAAGAGGACGATGTCAATAGCGACCCTGAAAATGAAGAATCTGGTAGCAGCTTAACAAGTTTCCAGCGAAGATACAGGGATACTGAACAGCGTGCTCACTTGAAATCAGAATCGCAGAAATCTTGGGGGTTCCACAACTATGTAAGAAACGTCAAGCGGTTATTGGAGTCAGTAGTACCGGGCTCAGAAGATTCGCCTCTTGGGTATCAACTATCCGAAATGCACGACGAGTTCTTCTTCCTAACCACAGCCCATAGGCTGGTGTTGATGAAAGCAAATCCACTCATAATTATATCAGCAACTCATCATGAGATTTTTCCCTTAGATGGTGTTGTGACGTGTGCTTCCAAGTCGCTGCTCCAAGCACTAAACAGAATAAATTTTGTGTGTCACATCAAAGAACTAAATTGCATAGCCGTGGCTTCACAATTGGGTCTCATTTCATTACTAAGACTAACAGAGTACAGAGGCATCTATTCGTTTAGACAAGAGTATATTCTTGGATGGGAAGTCCAAGACCCTGTTAACCCTAGTCCAGAGTGCAGATGTAACAGGAACTTGTTTGACGCACCAATGTATGGTGCAGATGGAGAGAGCTCGGACACATACTGCGGCGTGTGTGACGTCTATTTCCCCATGGGTGATATTTGCGGACTAGATTACACTTATGCATCTGACAGTGAAGAGTTAAAACGTAAGGGATATGCTACCTTATACGTAGCATCAAGAGGCTCCTTGAGGGCATTCAAGATCACAACTGAGCATGAAACAACTCAATAATAGCATATTTTGACATTTACATAGCCATCTATATAATAATCCTTCCTTCATTGAAATGCGCGAATGACTCAGACGAGCAATATCACGTGTTGCGATTTTACTTTCAGTTTGCAAAGAAGAAACCATGCCACATATAAAGAACGTTTGCACTTCTCTTTAATTTATTAGTTAGTAAGTAAGAAGTTTAAAGACAACTCAGAAGACATCAGCACTTTACTATGGCATTGGAAAGAGAATTATTGGTTGCAACTCAAGCTGTACGAAAGGCGTCTTTATTGACTAAGAGAATTCAATCTGAAGTGATTTCTCACAAGGACTCCACTACTATTACCAAGAGTGATAATTCTCCAGTAACCACAGGTGATTATGCTGCACAAACGATCATCATAAATGCTATCAAGAGCAATTTCCCTGATGATAAGGTGGTTGGTGAAGAATCCTCATCAGGATTGAGCGACGCATTCGTCTCAGGAATTTTAAACGAAATAAAAGCCAATGACGAAGTTTATAACAAGAATTATAAAAAGGATGATTTTCTGTTTACGAACGATCAGTTTCCGCTAAAATCTTTGGAGGACGTCAGGCAAATCATCGATTTCGGCAATTACGAAGGTGGTAGAAAAGGAAGATTTTGGTGTTTGGATCCTATTGACGGAACCAAGGGGTTTTTAAGAGGCGAACAGTTTGCAGTATGTCTGGCCTTAATTGTGGACGGTGTTGTTCAGCTTGGTTGTATTGGATGCCCCAACTTAGTTTTAAGTTCTTATGGGGCCCAAGATTTGAAAGGCCATGAGTCATTTGGTTATATCTTTCGTGCTGTTAGAGGTTTAGGTGCCTTCTATTCTCCATCTTCAGATGCAGAGTCATGGACCAAAATCCACGTTAGACACTTAAAAGACACTAAAGACATGATAACTTTAGAGGGAGTTGAAAAGGGACACTCCTCTCATGATGAACAAACTGCTATCAAAAACAAACTAAATATATCCAAATCTTTGCACTTGGATTCTCAAGCCAAGTACTGTTTGTTAGCATTGGGCTTAGCAGACGTATATTTACGTCTGCCTATCAAACTTTCTTACCAAGAAAAGATCTGGGACCATGCTGCAGGCAACGTTATTGTCCACGAAGCTGGTGGTATCCATACAGATGCCATGGAAGATGTTCCTCTAGACTTCGGTAACGGTAGAACGCTAGCTACGAAGGGAGTTATAGCGTCAAGTGGCCCTCGCGAGTTACATGACTTGGTGGTGTCTACATCATGCGATGTCATTCAGTCAAGAAACGCCTAAATAACATATATTTTACTTTATTGATAGACATAAATATATGAGTACATATATATATATGTGTGTATGTGTATGTACATACCAGTTAAATGATAACCTTTTTTTATTGTTGTTATAGCGTGGAAAAAGGAAAATACAGTGAAAAGAACAAAACTGAAGAGGTAAGAGTAGGCTAACAAAGAAGAAAAGTGAGACAAGAAAATTCAGCAGGATTCTGACCGAATGAACAAAACGAATTGGAAGGTATCTGTAACTACATTCAATTGTGGTAAGGAATTTCCCGTTGAAAATTCGAAAGCAATCGTTAAACAATTGCTTTTCCCCTACGATGACGGCATCTCCCAATTGGAATTGCAAGATCTATATGTATTGGGGTTCCAAGAACTAGTCCCCATATGGCAAGGCTCCTTCCCTGCTGTTAATCGTGATTTAATCGATAGAATTACAACTACTGCGGTTAATTGTCTGAATGAAAAAGTGTCAGCTACACAAGGGGATGAGCAGTATTCATGTTTAGGGGTGAATAGTCTTGGAGCGATTACCATAATAGTATTATACAATAATAAAGCGCTAAAGGTAAAAGATGATATTTTGAAACGGAATGGGAAATGTGGTTGGTTTGGTACACACTTAAAAGGTGGAACTTTGATAAGTTTTCAGATGACACGCAATGGCGAGGAGAACTGGGAAAGATTTAGCTATATTTGTGCTCATTTAAATGCAAATGAAGGTGTCAACAATAGAAATCAAAGAATAGATGATTACAAACGAATAATGAGTGAAGTGTGTGATTCTGAGGTTGCAAAAAGCGACCACTTTTTCTTTCTAGGCGATTTGAATTTTAGGGTTACTAGTACTTATGATCCAACTTCCGATTATTCGTCCACCACAACGTTAAGGCGTCTATTAGAAAATCATGAAGAACTAAATCTGCTACGTAAAGGAGAGGATGAACCGTTATGCAAAGGTTTTCAGGAGCTGGAGATAACATTTCCACCGACTTACAAATTCATGTTGTTTGAAAAGGAAACATATAATACAAAAAGAATCCCGTCGTGGTGCGATAGGATTCTCTACAAAAGCTATGCAGTGCCAACTTTCGCACAAGAAGGTACTTACCATTCCGTCCCTAGGTCCAATGCTCTATTATTTAGCGATCATCAACCCGTTAATCTTACCGTAAGATTACCAAGGTCTACAGGGATGCCAGTGCCGTTATCCTTACATATCGAAAAGTATCCTTTATCATGGAGCTCTGGCCTGATTGGACAAATTGGTGACGCAGTCATCGGGTACTGCGGTTGGCTAGTTACTAAGAATGTACATTATTGGATATTAGGTTCTTTACTATTATATTTACTATTAAAAATCCTGTAAAGTGATCTAGGCTGTCAGGCTAGAAGTTTTTCATTTATGTCTGAAACAGATAACGTCAGTTGTACCACTATCTTTGGTTTTATTCTTTTTATTTTCTCTTCCATATATCTTTACAGAACTTAAGTAATAATGAAAAAGAATGAAAAAAAAAAAAAAAAAAGAAAAACTAGTCAAAATTATTGCCATGAAAAAACAGGAAGAAGAGAGAGAAGAACATTAAAAAAAAAACTATCAATATTAGATTAACAAACCAATCAAAATGGAGGACTCTAATAATGAAGCCAGCGATGACTTCAACAACTTATTAAACAAAGAAATTGAGTCTGCAAAGGAAGTGAAGTTAAGAAAATTCGCGAACAGGAATAATAATAGGAACGAAAACAGTTCCAAAGTCAAAGATGCGAGTGGATTCAGACTGAGAGTTATTCAAACCGATGGGCACAAAACTAAAAAGACAGACCCTGATTATGAAGTGACAATTGATGGACCCTTAAGGAAGATTGAGCCTTATTTTTTCACTTATAAAACTTTCTGTAAGGAGAGGTGGAGAGATCGTAAGTTGGTGGATGTATTCGTGAGCGAATTCAGGGATCGAGAGCCCAGCTATTATTCCAAAACCATTGCAGAGGGAAAAGTATACTTAAACGATGAACCTGCAAACCTTGATACCATCATTCGTGACGGTGATCTGATCACACATAAAGTACATCGACATGAACCGCCAGTCACATCTAAACCAATAGATATTGTGTTTGAAGACGAAGATATCCTTGTCATTGATAAGCCCAGCAGTATTCCAGTGCACCCAACGGGCAGATACAGATTCAATACCATTACAAAAATGCTAGAAAGACAGCTAGGTTATTCAGTACATCCATGTAATAGACTAGACAAGCCAACTAGTGGACTAATGTTTTTAGCCAAGACTCCATTAGGTGCAGATAGAATGGGAGACCAAATGAAAGCGAGGGAAGTCACCAAAGAATACGTAGCCCGCGTGAAGGGCGAGTTCCCTATAGGTATAGTAGAGGTAGATAAGCCTGTCAGATCTGTTAACCCTAAAGTTGCACTAAACGCTGTTTGCGAGATGAGCGATGAAAACGCTAAACATGCCAAGACCGTTTTCCAAAGGGTTAGCTATGATGGACAGACGAGTATTGTAAAGTGTAAACCATTGACAGGTAGAACTCACCAAATAAGAGTCCATTTGCAGTACTTGGGATTTCCCATAGCAAATGACCCTATATACTCGAACCCAGATATCTGGGGTCCAGATTTGGGCCGCGGTGGACTTCAAAACTATGATGACATCGTTCTGAAACTAGACGCTATTGGCAAGACTAATCCTGCAGAGAGCTGGATTCATCCTCATAGCGAGGGTGAATACTTGCTTGGCCGTCAGTGCGAAGAATGCGAGGCTGAAATGTACACAGATCCCGGTACTAACGATCTCGACCTCTGGCTGCATGCCTTCCGGTACGAGTCATTGGAAAGAAACTCGGATACGCAAAAACCTCTCTGGAGTTATAGAACAAAATACCCTGAATGGGCCTTAGAGCCACATCGCCGATATATGGAAATGGCCGTTAAGGAAGCTGATAAGTGTGGCCCGACAAAGACTGCTTTTAGTGTTGGTGCCGTTCTTGTTCATGGAACTCAAGTACTTGCCACAGGATATTCAAGAGAGCTACCAGGAAACACTCATGCAGAACAGTGTGCTTTGATAAAGTACTCGCAGTTACACCCGAACTGTCCCACTATAGTCCCTATGGGAACAGTGCTCTATACAACCATGGAACCCTGTTCCTTCAGGCTAAGTGGCAATGAGCCTTGCTGCGATAGAATCCTGGCCACCCAAGGTGCCATTGGTACTGTCTTCGTGGGGGTTATGGAGCCCGATACATTTGTTAAAAACAATACAAGTTTGAACAAGCTGGAATCGCACGGTGTGAACTACATACAAATACCAGGCTACGAGGAGGAGTGCACCATCATTGCCTTCAAAGGCCACGATAATAGTGACGACAAAGCTTAGACTATTTAGCATATATATTATCATGTAATCTTACATCATATCTACAATAACCACTCATTACTGGAAACGGAAAAAGGCGCCACCGAAAATTTTGAGTAAAAAGAATGGAATTAACTTCAACCACAACACAGACAAAAAACACTAGATAGTGAACCAAAAGAAAGCACAACACCAAACATGAGCAGCATTCCAGCTGGCACTGATCCTGGGTCCTGCGGTGCTAATTTCAAGAATGACCGCAAGCGCAGAGATAAGATCAACGACCGTATTCAAGAACTATTGAGTATCATTCCCAAAGACTTCTTTAGAGATTATTACGGCAATTCTAGTAGCAATGACACGTTAAGTGAATCCACTCCCGGTGCGCTTGGGTTGTCCAGCAAGGCCAAAGGTACAGGGACCAAGGACGGAAAGCCCAACAAGGGCCAAATTCTCACACAGGCGGTAGAGTACATATCACATCTACAAAATCAAGTGGACACACAGAACAGAGAGGAGGTGGAACTGATGGTGAAGGCCACTCAGTTGGCCAAGCAGACAGGCACCATTGTCAACGATATAAACTTAGAGAACACCAGCGCTGAAGTCGCCCTGTCCAGGATTGGCGTAGGACCGCTGGCCGCAACAAATGATGACTCAGTAAGACCGCCAGCAAAGAGGTTGAGCTCCTTCGAGTACGGAGGATATGGTGAGTACGGTAATGGTAGCTAAAAGTACTTCTGACTCTCACTATTGCTATGTTGTGATAACCCTCGTTGGTAGTGATACGAACACTTCTCTTCTTTTTTGTTGTTTTTGTGAGAAAAAAAAATCTAAATGAACATATTGCTAATGCAACGGATAGTTAGTTTTATTTTGGTGGTTAGTCAAGGGCGATACTTTCATGTTGGAGAGCTGACCATGGCAATGTTGAAAAGACCTCAAGAAGAAGAGTCAGATAATAATGCTACGAAGAAGCTGAAAACGAGATTAACGTACCCTTGTATCCTCGGGAAGGATAAGGTGACGGGCAAATTCATCTTTCCTGCAATCACTAAAGATGATGTTATGAATGCAAGACTGTTTTTGAAGGACAACGATTTGAAAACTTTTTTAGAATATTTTTTGCCAGTGGAAGTCAACTCGATCTACATTTATTTCATGATAAAATTGCTGGGATTCGACGTCAAAGATAAAGAACTATTTATGGCGTTAAACTCTAATATCACTTCTAATAAAGAACGTTCTAGTGCGGAACTATCGTCTATACATGCAAAAGCTGAAGATGAGGACGAGTTGACCGATCCCTTAGAGAAAAAGCATGCAGTAAAATTAATCAAAGATTTACAAAAAGCCATAAATAAAGTCCTTAGTACAAGGCTTCGATTACCCAACTTCAATACGATTGATCATTTCACCGCCACTTTGCGTAACGCCAAAAAAATTTTGGTTCTGACGGGCGCTGGAGTTTCCACTTCTTTAGGTATTCCCGATTTTAGATCATCTGAGGGGTTTTATTCTAAGATCCGACACCTTGGATTGGAAGACCCTCAGGATGTTTTCAACTTGGATATATTCTTACAGGACCCTTCTGTTTTTTACAATATTGCCCATATGGTTTTACCACCAGAGAACATGTATTCTCCGTTGCACAGCTTCATTAAAATGCTACAAGACAAGGGCAAACTATTAAGAAACTACACACAGAATATAGATAACTTAGAATCGTATGCAGGGATAGATCCTGATAAATTAGTGCAATGTCACGGTTCATTCGCCACTGCATCTTGTGTGACTTGCCATTGGCAAATACCTGGTGAGAAAATATTCGAAAATATTAGAAACCTTGAACTACCATTATGTCCCTACTGTTATCAAAAAAGAAAACAATATTTTCCTATGAGTAATGGCAATAATACGGTGCAAACAAACATAAATTTCAACTCACCCATTCTAAAGTCGTATGGTGTTTTGAAACCAGACATGACATTTTTTGGCGAGGCCCTGCCATCGCGATTTCATAAGACCATCCGCAAAGATATACTGGAATGCGATCTATTGATTTGTATAGGAACAAGTTTGAAAGTGGCTCCTGTGTCTGAAATTGTCAATATGGTACCTTCACATGTTCCGCAGATTTTGATCAATAGGGATATGGTTACACATGCAGAGTTTGACTTAAACCTGTTGGGATTCTGTGATGACGTGGCCAGTCTCGTAGCTAAAAAATGCCATTGGGATATACCGCATAAAAAATGGCAAGATCTAAAGAAGATAGATTACAATTGTACGGAAATAGATAAAGGTACGTATAAGATTAAGAAACAGCCACGAAAGAAACAACAGTAAATTCCAAAAAAAAAAAAAAATCCAAAAAAAAAAAAAAAAAAAAAAAAAGAAGAAAACACAGAAGGGGGAGTAAAAATAAGTATACCGCTGCTATTGCATATATTCGAGCATTTCATTCATGTATTTATTAATATGACCAGATAATAAAGAATATTCAATCTCAATTTCTTTAACTTCAACTTCGAAATCTTTTTGTAATTGTTTAATTTCATCATTTAATTTATTGATTTTACCACTGATCAGTTCCTCTTGAATGAAAATGTCCGTTTTGTCAATCTTAGGTTTGATTTCATTTTCATATTTGATTTGTAGATCCATCAATTTAGTATCATTTAGGCGCGACTCTTCTTTAGTATCTTGCGATAGCTTTTCCAAATTCTTGAGTTGCAAATCTAACTGTTCTTGTAAGATTTCTAATTTATACATAATACCTGTTTCCAATACATTCATCAATTTCAGCTTATTGTTGATTAAATTTTGCTTTAATCCCACAAGTTCCGTTTCAGTTCGATTAGACTCTTGCACCTCGCTGGAAATTATTCTCAGCACATCATAGAGCTCACTAATTATGGTTTCGAACGTCGTCACTGTATCTTGCAAGTTTTTCTGTTGTGCGGTTAAGTCGTCTAACGTCTTTTTCCTTTGTATCAACAGATCATTTAGCTCTTTGATTCCCTCGGATAACTCTTCCATGTCTGTATTGGATATTTTGATCAGTTTATCTCGATTGGACTCTAATTCCACTATTTGGAAACTCAGAGCTTCCAGATCTTTAAAGATTGACTGCTTGGAGATCTTATAGTCATTATAATCTATGGATAACGTTTCTTGGATCTTGGTCAATTTCTTCAACTGAATTTCCAGCTCCTTATTTTGCTCTTCCAGCTTTTGGAGCTCTTGCTCATCAGGTATATTATCCCCATCTACGTCCTCGTATTGCTTTAGCTGTTGCTGAATCAAGTTATAATCATCGAATTTGGAGCGAAGCTGACCCAGCAACGATTCCATTTGAAGAATAAAAGAATTACAGTCGAACATTCGTTCCTCCCTAAAACGAGCGTAATTCACCACAGCACTCAGTAAGCGCTGTGTCCGTTGGGCTTCGGGCTTGTACAAATCTGTCATATTGAAATCTTGAACACCTATGTTCTCAAAGAACTTAAAGCAGATTTTGTTCAATACCAAAACATTTAACGTGTCCGAATAAATGTTCTCGTTCTCTTCCTGTAAGTGACCATCCCCTGTTTCTTGGTTACTACTATTCAGCAACGACTCTACAGAAATACCCATGAAGTTCTCGATGATTTGTTTGTAAAGGGTTACCATGTAGTCTGAGGTGGGCCTAGAGATATTTTCCTGTGTGGCTAGCGCAAAATCACAGCTTTGCAAACATATAACTAGTTCCTGTAGATCCAAAATGGGGAACACATCTTGATTCCTACTCATTTTGCTCAAGGGATGCTGGAGCCTTTCTCCTCAGTACATGCTTTTTACCAGTATTTTTTCATAATATTGTTTATTTTAATTGTTATTGTTTGTTACATGTCCCGATTCGGAAAAGCGATCTTTTGATCAAATGGCTGGCACCATCAAGAAGAGAAAGAACGCTGATATATTCGACTAACAAGAAGACCATTATCAAAACCAGATAGGTGTATAAGTATGTCAGAAGAGAGGGAAGAAAACGGGATATCTAGGGCTACGCTGAATACGCAGCGACTTTCAGCAATGATCGATTCACTGAACAATGAGAAAGATGACAGGCTCTTTCCATCTCCCACAACTACCAGGACAATGATCACAGAGGAAAAGGCGGATCAAAGTGATGTCTTTAAACCACCATCGAGATTGTTGAGATCACCTGCTGGTGACGTTTCGCTGCCACCTGGTGATAACAGATCAAGTATGATTTCCAACTACTCTGGAATTATTCAAGAAGGCGTTGAAGTATCATATGTGGTCAAAAACCGGCAACAGACCCAAGAACGGCGCACAAGTAAGGATTCCAATAGTTTGTACTCCTTGAAAGAGCCCGTGAGCAAGAACGAGTTACCGTCGTTGCCCATGTTGCCTTCAGAAGCGACATTGACAAAACATCTAAGTGATAACCAAAGCACAAAATCGAATACCAATGCAGACGAAATTGTCATTAAACCAGTTACTAATGCCAAACCTGTGGGAAGGTTTAACTCTAACACTTCAAAAAAAGTAGAGGGTCGTGGCTCACTGAAACTGTTATCTAGTCCTCTACGTCAGGAAAAAGTTATGCGTTCCTCTATAGGATCAGGTAATTTGGCCAGCGAGAGCGGATCTTCCACTTATAATACCAAATTCCATCAATCTATTCAAGAGCAGCTCGAAGAAGAAGAGGAAGGAAATGTTAGCGATAAGCTTTCAATTGTTTCCAGTGTCATACCCGAGTTGTATACAACCACCAACGAAGCACCCAAAGCGATAAACCCAATACGTTCTGAAACCAATGACTACAATCCAACTATTCCGCCCAGAAGTAAGGACCGTCCTAGGTCAAGGTTGTTCATCGAAGAAGGTGATGGCGAGGGGGATCTTTTAACCGAAGAAATATTACCAACGCCGGTCCAACCTGGTGGCCACTATAAGAACTCATCTCAGATTTCCACAGTTAGTGAACAAAAATCGGAATCTTACTATTCTGCGGCAACGAGTATGCCTCCAGAGGAAGAGACTTACTTGACAAGACCATTGCCCAGCACACCCAATGAGGATAGCAGAGTTACATCGAATTTGAAACGTGACGACACATTGAAGGCTATTCATGATAGGGCAAATCATACCTCTACTTCGACAAACAAACAAGATGATGACATGTACGAGGACATCATTGAGGAAACGCCCAAGAAAACTAAACTCAAGAAGGATACGAAAAAAAAGCTCAATAAAAAAAAATCTGTGAAGGAATTGCGATCCTTTGATATCGACACACTAAATCAACTGTTGAGTGTGACAAAGGGAACCTTAATCGGGTCTGAATTTGCGCAACTGGGGATGAAAATTGAGGAGAAACGTGCCCTGGAGAGACTAGTAGACTCTTTGTCCAGGTTAACAGCAGACATGGTTCTTGATCCGGACCGCTATGAAGAAGGACTGAAAAGATTAGACAAAGCTACAAAGGCTCTTGAAGGGTTTTGATGGTGCAACAACAATAATAATAGTAATAGTAACAGTGGTAGTAACAATAACAATAACAATAACAATATCAATATCAATAATATATTATAATACTAATAATGAATAATAATAATAGCAATAAGTATAGTATAGTATAGTGGTAATATATAAGTTTCTTTCTCTTCCGGTTTATTTACAAGTCATATACAAATAAAAAAAAGTGATAGTAATTCAATGGCTTGTATTCATTGATACTTGGACAAGTCCGGCATACTTAAAATTTCCTTCTCTTTATTTTCACTGAATTCTTGTAGCTGCTTCAGCAATTTAGAATTGGCCCACTTGTCAGGCAAGGGGCTGGTTTTGAAATTTTTTGTGGCCCAATAGTATATGTCCCAGTCCAACTCATTCAATAGCGAATCGTATTCTTCCAGTTCCTCTTCGTTCATCTTCTTCAAATATTTGGCAGCGAACCCAGATAGCAGCAAGTCCGTCTCCAAGATCCCTCTTTTGCGTGATTGATATATCAACCGAGCTCTTTTCTTATCCAATGGCTCGTTAGTTCTCTTTATGGGGGAAATTTTAATCCTCGTCACCACATCGTCGTGGTCATCTTTATCACTACTAAACCACCTACGACCGCACGACCATGCAGCGGACCCTGTTTGAGAGTTGATAATCTTGTAGCCTTGCAACGACAGTGTCTTTGTGAGTGCTGGAAACATATTGTGCATTTATGTGCTCCTTTTTAAAGTGTACTCCCTTTTTTCCTCCTGTTCTTTTTTTACAAATTTCGCCTTTCTTATATATCCTAAATATACTTAAAATCTAGTCTCTTATGAAATCTGTAAGAAACAGCATAATGTCGCTCCTTCTCTTCTATTTCCTATATATATCTACATATCACCAAAGAACGTGAGAATGGGCAGGAAACATCTTGGTGATTCGTTCATTAACCGGCGGAACAATCTCTTGTATCATTGTAGTCTTTTTCACTACACACAGTTGTAACTGTGGGAAACAGTTTGCGCGTAAAAGTCCCAAGTTAATCAGTGTCACAAGTACGTTTTCGACGTTCTTGGGGGAGTGAATGCCATTATAAATGGTAATTTCCTGGGCGCCGGGATCCTCGAATGTCGGACCAATAGATAGCTGTAGTACCCGTTCTATCAAGGAGTACGGTAATTTGTTCTGACCCCATTCGGTGGTCCAGGACTTTATTACCGTTTTAATCAGATTTCTGTACGTTACCATGGGCAGTTTCTCTAGGAGCACGATCAGTAACTGTCTTGCACACAAATGACGCTCGTTTTGTCTCAGCCAGAGACTCACGCCTTGAATATTCCCATAACGTACGTGTTTGTAGAGAACACTCCAATTATCAATTGTTTCTTGGGAAAGGAACGGTCGCAACGGTCCCCATTTGACCATCTTTCCCAGTATCAGCCCTGTAGGGATCATGTAATTTAGTATTCTGGTGCCATTCCTAGTGATCGCTTGGTTCGTTAACGGCAAGTTCAATAAGGACTGGAAAGCTTCATTGAATTGAACGAAGGCATTATGTACTTGAGAGTTCAACAAGTAGTACCTTCCTAAGAGATATCTGTATTCTATTTGCTGGTCGAGCTGGTATTCGTTGAAATGTGCAAGCATGCTTTTTGGCTGAAAGTTCTTAAAGATATTGGAACATAATTGCGGTGACTCGATCCTGAAGTAGATGTTATTTAGTTTATTGACCAGGTAGAGCAGTATTCGTTGTTTTCCAGGTATATTTGTAGAAGATGCGTTACCTCGTGGAGGTTTGATGCTGTTAAATAGTCTTGATAGGATGGACGATATATGTGATAGAAATTGGTGACTTCTCGTATGCAGTTGCAAGTGGAAAGAGTCTAGTTTCCCAGCGAGATTGATGATAAATTCTGTTTCTCTAGTTGCTACTGGTATCAACATTTCTATGTGAGGAGCATTGTCGTTGATGAGACAGTTGATTAAACATTGATAAAACTCAAAAATTAGATCCGAACTGGACCAGGCTGACCATGGGTCGACATCTCGGGCATAATTTAAAAAGGATGTACACATGATTTTGAATCTCGTATCATTGGGCATAGCCGGGTGTTGTTCTACAAACGTTTCTAGCTGTTTATCATCAAATCCGGTCAATTGCTTCTGTAAGATAGCAATTTCCCTACCATTTTGGGACAAGTTTAGCGTTAGGTGGGAAAAATTTCCATGTGCTAATTCATCTAGCAACTGGTTGGCCATGTCCATTGCTATCTATCCTTTTATCCCTGCCCTGTTTCTTACTTTGAATGCCATTGATGTGAAGATGGTTTTTTTTTTTTGGAAAAGTATAGAAGAGAAATTTGACGTATAAACTTAACTATTAAAGGGAGAGAAAGTCAACGACATAAAAAGCAAACACAATAGTCTACAAATAATGTCTATGGAGCCTCCTGTGGGGCTTACGGCTATGCCCGTCACCAAGCTAGCCATGATCACGACGCTTGTGGTTCCCTTAGTTGCCTCGATTGCAAGTTACAAACATATATTTCTATTGCAATATGATCCTTTTCTGCAGACCTACCATCAATACTACCGTCTGCTCATATTCCAGTTCTGCGCCATCAATGAATCCGATACAGTAATACTGGCGTTGATATGGTATCTGTTTAGGCATTTAGAACGGCTACTAGGATCCCACAAGTACTTGACCTTGATTGTTTTGTCATGGGCCTACACCACCTTAGGAATTTGGGGATTGAATCTGATCTGGAACGCATTTATTGGACAGTACAAGTGGCTTCAATGGAACAATTTTAGTACAGGTTCACTGCCCATTGTTTTAAGCTTAGTACATTTTTACAAAGAATACACCCCTCAGATTTACGAATGGAATATAAGATTACTAGGACCTCGAGGAGGAGCATCAAGTCACAATGATAACAAGCGAGATGACAAGAGCGCCGTAGAGTGGAAAATCAACGATCAGTTTCTTTTAAATGGGTTAATTCTCCTGCTTATATTAAATCAGGGGTTTGCGGGAATACTATGCGGATTCATAAGCTGGATGTGTGGTATTTTCATCGATAAGGGCCTGTTACCGGGATTAGACCATTGGAGAATACCGTTTGTATCCTATTTCATCTCTCAAGGCCCACCCACGAGGGCTAACGTTGCTATAGCGGCCAATGCGGCCACGAATACAGCAGCAGCAAGAGCCACTGTAGAAGCAGCTACTGCTGCTACAGGAAATGGAAATACAGGCAACTCTGGGCCTACAAGCCTACCGCTTCGTGGTTCAAGCACCACCCCTACAAATACCTCTAACGCTGGTGATGACGAGCCTGGTGCCGATGAACCTGCAAGACCACTGGGAGTCCAATTTTTGGATACCTTTAGGAGATGATTTATATCAGCATATACCTACATAAACAAATAAACATAGCAACGGTTTAGCAACATCGTTTACAGCCATGTGAGGCAGTTACTTCTATCATATGTCTGGCTTTAGTATTGTTGGGTTGACACTTATACGAAATATCAGAAAGTGAAAAAAAAAAAAGGAAGGATCTAGTGATGAGATAAACGAATTTGTGATGTAAATGCAGAAGTAGGCACAAGTGCTTGGTAGTTTTCAAACGATCATCGTATTTTAAGCTACAATCACCAACGCCAAACATCCACTTGCAGCCACTATGTCACAGCAGGAGAATGGTGATGTGGCCACTGAATTAATCGAAAATAGACTTTCCTTCTCAAGAATCCCTAGAATAAGCCTTCATGTAAGGGATTTGTCAATCGTTGCATCCAAAACAAATACGACGCTAGTTAATACGTTTTCCATGGACCTGCCCAGTGGGTCGGTCATGGCAGTTATGGGTGGTTCGGGGTCAGGGAAGACTACGTTGCTGAATGTTCTGGCATCCAAGATCAGTGGTGGGTTAACTCATAATGGTTCTATACGGTACGTATTGGAAGATACAGGTTCAGAACCCAATGAAACAGAGCCTAAGAGGGCTCACTTGGATGGCCAAGACCATCCCATCCAGAAACACGTAATAATGGCGTACCTACCTCAACAAGATGTACTCTCTCCTAGGTTGACTTGTAGAGAAACTCTTAAGTTTGCAGCTGATTTGAAACTAAACTCTTCTGAGCGAACCAAGAAATTAATGGTCGAGCAATTAATTGAAGAATTAGGGCTCAAGGATTGTGCCGATACTCTTGTGGGGGACAACTCGCACAGGGGTCTTTCTGGTGGTGAAAAGAGAAGACTAAGTATTGGTACTCAAATGATTTCAAACCCTTCCATCATGTTCTTAGATGAGCCTACCACTGGACTGGATGCATATTCTGCCTTCTTGGTTATTAAAACTTTGAAAAAATTAGCTAAAGAAGATGGCAGGACTTTTATCATGTCAATTCATCAGCCGAGATCGGATATATTGTTTTTATTGGACCAGGTTTGTATTTTGTCAAAGGGAAATGTGGTATATTGTGACAAAATGGATAATACTATCCCTTATTTTGAGTCTATTGGTTATCACGTACCCCAGCGGGTAAATCCAGCAGATTATTTCATTGATTTATCAAGCGTAGACTCTAGATCTGATAAAGAAGAAGCTGCCACGCAAAGTCGGCTAAATTCATTGATTGATCATTGGCATGATTATGAGAGAACTCATTTGCAACTACAGGCAGAATCTTATATAAGCAACGCAACGGAAATTCAAATTCAGAATATGACTACCAGACTGCCATTTTGGAAGCAAGTTACGGTGCTAACAAGGCGAAATTTCAAATTAAATTTTTCAGATTACGTTACTTTAATATCTACTTTTGCAGAACCGTTGATTATTGGTACTGTTTGCGGTTGGATTTACTATAAACCTGACAAAAGCAGTATAGGTGGTTTAAGGACAACAACCGCATGTCTTTACGCGTCCACAATTTTGCAATGTTACTTGTATTTGCTTTTTGATACTTATCGACTTTGTGAGCAGGATATTGCGTTATATGACAGAGAAAGAGCAGAGGGCTCGGTAACACCTTTGGCATTCATCGTAGCTAGAAAAATTTCACTTTTCCTCTCTGACGATTTCGCGATGACCATGATTTTTGTCAGTATAACATATTTTATGTTTGGATTGGAAGCAGATGCAAGGAAGTTTTTTTATCAGTTTGCTGTTGTATTTTTATGTCAGCTATCATGTTCCGGTTTATCTATGTTATCGGTGGCGGTATCGAGAGATTTTTCTAAAGCTTCATTAGTAGGAAATATGACATTTACGGTATTATCGATGGGATGTGGTTTTTTCGTTAATGCTAAAGTAATGCCCGTGTATGTTCGTTGGATTAAATATATTGCCTTTACGTGGTATTCATTCGGTACTCTCATGTCAAGCACCTTTACGAATTCGTACTGTACTACAGATAATCTCGATGAGTGCTTGGGTAACCAGATATTGGAAGTTTACGGGTTTCCTAGGAATTGGATAACCGTACCTGCCGTTGTCTTACTTTGCTGGTCTGTGGGATATTTTGTAGTAGGTGCAATTATTTTATATTTGCACAAGATTGATATAACTTTACAAAATGAAGTGAAATCGAAGCAAAAAAAAATCAAAAAGAAATCCCCAACAGGAATGAAACCCGAGATTCAGCTGCTAGATGACGTGTATCATCAGAAAGATTTGGAAGCGGAGAAAGGAAAAAATATACATATTACTATAAAATTAGAAGATATAGACTTACGAGTCATTTTTTCTGCCCCTTTCTCAAACTGGAAAGAAGGCAACTTCCACCATGAAACAAAAGAAATTCTACAATCAGTTAATGCCATTTTCAAACCTGGAATGATTAATGCAATTATGGGGCCATCAGGGTCTGGAAAGTCTTCTCTGTTAAACCTAATCTCCGGAAGATTAAAATCTTCGGTCTTTGCCAAATTTGACACTTCAGGTTCAATAATGTTCAATGATATTCAAGTTTCAGAGCTTATGTTTAAAAATGTATGCTCGTATGTCTCGCAGGATGATGACCACCTTTTGGCAGCTTTAACCGTTAAAGAAACCCTGAAATATGCCGCTGCATTAAGATTGCATCATCTGACTGAGGCAGAACGAATGGAGAGAACTGACAACCTAATAAGGTCTTTGGGTTTAAAGCATTGTGAAAACAATATCATTGGTAATGAATTTGTTAAAGGTATAAGCGGTGGTGAAAAAAGAAGAGTAACTATGGGTGTGCAATTATTAAACGATCCTCCGATATTATTGCTAGATGAACCAACTTCAGGGTTAGATAGCTTCACATCCGCTACTATACTGGAAATTTTGGAGAAGTTATGTAGGGAACAGGGCAAGACGATCATCATTACCATTCATCAACCAAGGTCAGAATTATTCAAGAGATTTGGTAATGTTTTGCTATTAGCTAAATCGGGTAGAACTGCTTTCAATGGATCACCAGATGAAATGATTGCTTATTTCACTGAATTGGGATATAACTGTCCTTCGTTTACGAACGTGGCAGATTTCTTTCTTGATTTAATTTCAGTTAATACCCAGAACGAACAGAATGAAATAAGCTCAAGGGCACGAGTAGAAAAGATACTTAGTGCATGGAAAGCTAATATGGATAACGAAAGCCTTTCACCAACCCCAATTTCTGAAAAACAACAATACTCTCAGGAGTCATTTTTCACAGAATACAGCGAGTTTGTAAGAAAACCAGCTAATTTGGTTTTGGCGTACATAGTGAACGTTAAAAGGCAATTTACTACGACAAGGAGAAGTTTTGACTCTTTGATGGCGCGTATTGCACAAATTCCAGGATTAGGTGTTATTTTCGCATTATTCTTTGCCCCAGTCAAGCATAATTATACAAGTATTAGCAATCGTCTAGGATTGGCACAAGAATCTACAGCACTATATTTTGTGGGCATGCTGGGGAACTTGGCATGTTATCCAACTGAAAGAGATTACTTTTACGAAGAATATAATGATAATGTTTATGGTATAGCACCTTTTTTCTTAGCTTATATGACATTAGAGTTGCCGCTATCCGCATTAGCTTCAGTGTTATACGCGGTATTTACAGTACTGGCATGTGGGTTACCAAGAACTGCAGGCAACTTCTTTGCAACCGTCTACTGTTCCTTTATTGTTACCTGTTGTGGCGAAGCTCTTGGTATAATGACAAATACATTTTTCGAAAGGCCAGGCTTCGTCGTTAACTGCATTTCCATTATTTTATCCATTGGTACTCAGATGTCAGGGTTAATGTCACTAGGCATGTCGAGAGTATTAAAGGGTTTTAACTATTTGAACCCTGTAGGGTATACATCTATGATCATCATTAATTTCGCATTCCCAGGTAATTTGAAATTAACCTGCGAAGATGGCGGGAAAAATTCAGACGGTACTTGTGAATTTGCGAATGGCCATGATGTGTTGGTTTCTTATGGTTTAGTCAGAAATACGCAAAAGTACCTGGGAATCATTGTGTGCGTAGCCATAATTTATCGCCTTATTGCTTTTTTTATTTTAAAAGCAAAATTGGAGTGGATAAAATGGTGATTGGAAAAATACTTATAGACCTGTAAATTAACGGGAGGAACACCGTTATTATTTTCCTATGATTTTTTGAAATTTATTCTCCTCAAAAATCATATACTACTTTTTCTTTCAGAAATTATGGAGCTTGAAAAGGCTGCTGATATAAAAGTCTTGCGATACATGTTATTTTATCTACCTAAAAAAAAAATAAAAGAAAATTGTCTATCTGCGACTGCTCTATAATGGAGATGTAATTTTTGTTCATAAATTTCTTACACTTTTTTGGATGCCTAGTAATGAATTTTTAATGTTCTTGACATTTTCAGCTTTAACATCAAGTTCTTTTAACAAGTTGCCACATTCATCTTTTTTTAATTCTTCATATGCTTGTACTAAAGCTTTAGAATAACCTTTAAATACATCATCGCAACAACCCCTCAACTCTTTGAGGGAGTTTTTGATTAGTTTTTGAATTTCTTTATCTTTGATTCTCTTCAAACTGTCTAGTGTTTTTAAGGTTGCCATTTTAGTAAGGTAAGTATGGGATACCATCCAGTTTTGTTTTGCATTTATTGGGACTTTCATCAACCTAGAAATTAAATCATGTAGATTTTTACCGTTATTTTCGTAAATTTCGAAAAAAATCAGAAATGACGCTGACTCCACTTCAGTTAAATTATTATTCAACAACTCTTCAAGGTTAATTGATGGAAGTTTTTTTAAGAGCGCACTTATTTGTTCCGTTTTCTCCCCATTTGGCAAAGCTTCAATAATAAGTTCTCTTATCAAAGTTAGAAAAATTGATTCTTCATTCAAGTTAGCATATTCCAAAATTTTACCACGGTTAAGAAATTGGGCAAAATTTTCATCTAATATGGAAAAGTCTCTATTGTCAGAAAATGATACACTTTGCGTCATTTCTAAAGATCTCCAATCTTCGTGTAATTTTTGTAGTAGGTGGCCGCGCTTGTCGTTGCATAAACGTGAGAACTGTAAGTTTTCTAAAGTTTTGGTCCATCTTGTATAGGATTTCATTAGTTTATCCCTCATCTCGAGCATTCCTAGTATTTTGCTATATGAATTTCTTTCGAATGCCACCTGAATATATCTTGGTAAATTAGCCAGTGATGTATCGTATAAATTATTATGTTCATGGAATGTCTTGGAGTAAAAATCGCTCTGTTTATTCGGGAACAAAGTAGAAAATCTCGAGAATATCATGTAATCTAGGGAATCTGTTTGAACGTTTTTAATCTTTAGGTTTATGAAATGGAAATAAGCATCGGGAACTAAACCCAGGTACATGTATAAAACAATCAGCCAGCACATAGTATCGAAGTTATGAGGGTCCTTGGCTTGGTAATTTTCCAATATCGTTATACACAAAAGTACGTCTTTCAATTCAGGATTAGTTTTCTTGCACTTGTCCTTGACTATTTCTAATAAGAATGTAGAACAGGAGGAATAATCCGTTACCGATTTTTTTTCCAGGGTCCCCTTAAACTTGTTATAGTTATTGATTGAGTCGCTTCCAATAAGTCCCAATTCTAGAATATTACAATGATGAATCAAATCCTTATCCTCTGGATCGTACTTAGACATAATGCTCTTAAGCATATCTATGTTAATGTGGCCGCTGTAATGATTCAAATCGATTGAACAACAAGGTTTGTTATGGTACTTTGATAAATAGTACGACAAAGATGATTCCGAAACCGAATCGGTGTACATTATATCAAGTTTCAAGCGCGCCAATCGAGTATTCCTTGAGTCTCCCAAATTTTCATCAATCCATTGTTTGACTTCGTCTTTAGATTTAGAAAGTTTGTAGGCAGCATCAATCAAGTTTGTGATCAATTCATAATCATCAAGGCCCTTTTCAATAAGTTTTGAACAAACTTCAAAAAGTTTTTGTGGAGAATTCAATAACTTGGTATGCTTCAAGATAAAGTTTTTCAAATACAAGTTTACTGAAGTATCAAAATTGGCAAAGGTAATCGCAACAATCTCTTCCGAGATTTCTCTAGATTGAGGGAATAGTTCATCCAACACCAAACAATAAACTATAATCTCTTGAACATTTTGAAATGGTTTCAAGTCTAACAAAGACTGGCGCGCTAGCCTGGAGAGCAAAATTTTCTTGGGATCTGAAAGAGTGTTTTCCTGAAACCTTGATACGGCTAAAATCGAGATTGCATTCCAAAAATAATATGCTCTTTTAGGCAGGTTTCCACTGTCACTGTATTTAGCTAGCTGTAGAGATGCTTTGCTCATTTGGTTATAATTGGAATCTTCCAATGCTTTCATAAACCAGTGATAAGACAATTCGTAGCTAGGGAATTTGAAATTTCCTCTTTCATACACGTGCAATGCTTCGTCGTATTTCCCTAACTCTACGAAGAAGTTGTGCAAAAACTCCAAGGAACGCGTGTCGCCCGTAATCGTTGTCCCTTTCAGCCCATATGGTTCTTCTAGCAGTTTATTGTAATCGAACTTACCAGGTGACTGCTTGAATTTAACATAGGTTTCCAAAATCTTGAAGTACAACGCATTGGGAAATTGTTTTTGCAATTGCCCCAGTTTTGCATAGCATTGTTTGAAGTTGGACCTGCTTACTAGTCCTAATATCTCCTCCTGTATCTTGTCGGACATGCTTCGATGCGATGATTGCTGTACCGAGCTCGTTATGTATCGTTGCTTCGCCAATGAATTCTGTTGCAGCTGACATTTATTATTTATTCTCCTAAAGCCCTCGGCGGTCCGTGGACAGTGATTTTCGTTAAAGGTGACTGAAAAATTTTAGATGCTCATCGCGATGGTTCTCAAAGAATCTATCACCTAAAAAGATACAGAAATTGCTATAATATTTACGAGTTAGAAGGTTACTTAGCCTTATTTTGCTTCACGTCTTTCTTTATACATTCGTCAGGTGTTGAAAGAGTTCAACCAAAGATGTCTTCTATCTACAAAGCCCTCGCAGGAAAGAGCAAAGATAATAAATCTGAAAAGAAGCAAGGCAATGTCAAGCAATTTATGAACAAGCAAAGAACTCTTCTGATTTCGAGTAGAGGTGTTAACTATAGACATCGTCATTTAATTCAAGACTTAAGCGGATTATTGCCTCATTCCAGAAAGGAGCCAAAATTGGATACTAAAAAGGATCTTCAACAGTTGAACGAAATCGCTGAGTTGTATAATTGTAATAATGTTCTATTCTTTGAGGCCAGAAAACACCAAGATTTGTATCTATGGTTATCCAAGCCGCCAAATGGGCCAACTATAAAATTTTACATTCAAAACTTGCATACTATGGATGAGTTGAATTTTACAGGTAACTGTTTAAAGGGTTCTCGTCCGGTATTGTCGTTTGATCAACGTTTCGAATCCTCCCCACACTACCAATTAATTAAGGAGTTGCTAGTGCATAATTTTGGTGTACCACCAAATGCTAGAAAATCTAAGCCATTTATTGATCACGTCATGTCCTTCAGTATTGTAGATGATAAAATATGGGTGAGGACATATGAGATCTCACACAGTACTAAGAACAAAGAAGAATATGAAGATGGCGAAGAAGACATATCATTAGTGGAAATTGGCCCTAGGTTTGTTATGACTGTCATTTTGATCCTAGAAGGTTCATTTGGTGGTCCAAAGATCTATGAAAATAAACAATATGTTTCGCCAAACGTCGTAAGAGCTCAAATTAAACAACAAGCTGCTGAGGAGGCAAAGTCTAGAGCTGAAGCTGCTGTGGAAAGAAAAATTAAGAGAAGAGAGAATGTTCTTGCCGCCGATCCTTTATCAAACGATGCCTTGTTTAAATAATAAGCATAATACTATCAGAGAGTTTTACATAACATTGTATATTAAAAAGATATAACAAGAAAAGAGTGGATGTAGCAACTGTCTAGTTATAGACCTCTTTTTAATAATTTAATGTTTAAATCTTGAATATCGAAAGCTGTATATATAAAGAATATTTATTGTATGTACAAAAGATCTTCAACCGCGCAGCAATCAAGCTATATTTACGCATCTTGCTTTTCCGAATGTTTCTTTAAGTAGTTTTCAATGAATTTTTCCTCGTCTTTGTTGTCTGTTTTGATGTCGACTGTTTTTGGCTTTGCGCTTTTAAAAGGATTTGGAACAACCAATAAACCTAGCAGTCCTAATGTCCCAATGGCTAGTTGGTGTGGAGGAATAGCTTTCCCCATGAAATGATAAGCAGCACCCATTGTCGTAGTTATAAATTATTATTTGAAGTCACCTGGCCTTATTCAATGCTAACGAGTTATGTGCTCTATGGGGGGACTTGCTCCTAAAAAGCTCTTTTTTTTCCCTTTGCATCGAGAAGCGGACTCTGACCAATCACCATCGAGATCGCGATGAAGTATTTTCTATACCATATTTAGATATAAACCAAAATTAATGCTGGTAAGATGCAGTATAATGGGTTTTACTTATTTATGATTCATTCTATAAGCGCTTAATAAGTTTTGTAATCGCGTCACGATCTCAGTACACTCTTGACCTGAAACTGCTTCAAAGTAGTACCTTTTGATATCATCTTGCCCCTCTCTTCTTACGAAAATTTTGAAATGCTCAGGGACTCTTTTGGATTTTTTGACAAGAACCACTTGACTAATGTGTAACGACTTAGTCTTTACATTATCATGCCAATGTATACGTCCCTCCGGGGGTACAATGTATATGTAGTCGCCATCAATGGCTAGTGTTCTTTCATGCTTGTTTATAAATGACATTTGCTGCCTTCTCCATACCTTATATTTATGATACGCTCCGGTAAAAAGATCTTGGAAGTTATCTCCAACTCCATTTGGAGTGTCAGGCGTGTGCTCCATCGTACTCTGAGAACGGTTTATATTATGAAACTGCAGTGTCCCATGCAAAGAGGATTTGGATGAATTCTTGTTCTTGAAAAACCCATTTCCATTGGCGAGACCGCCAGCCGTTGAAACACTTCCACTAGCAACACTTGATGACGAATGCTGCTTTGCCAAGCCCAGCTTATACTTCGTGGATATCTTCTTAGCTTTGGATGTAACTTTCGTGTTTTCAGGAATGGCAGCCACAGCCCCTCCAGCATCTGCTTTGAGATAAGAGTTCAGAGGCTCCAAAGTTAACGGAGTTAGATCATTACTTTGGATCGTTGGCAAAACGGGCTTCTTTAGGTCAGGTTTCATTTTTTCCAAATGCAACTCCCTTGCATCTTTTTTAGAGATGAGTTCCACCTTATTAATACCATCGAGCCTTAATACCGTATCATTCAAGTCCAGTATATAGTTCTTTCCTAGAACTTTTAATGCATATTCATTAGGATCCATATTTTTCATTTTGCAATATTTTACCAAAATATCGTTGATATGTGAGGTCACTAAAACACTTATGGTAGTATAGTTAAATTTGGGATTCACGTTAGGATACAAATATACTGTTACATCAATGATTTTCGAACCGTTTGTCTTATCGATGTCGTCTTCATTACCTATAATAGGTTTGTAGAAACTTAGTTGGTTGATGGTTCCGTCAGTTGTATCGTGACTGCTGTTAGCATCCAAAGTAGAAGCATCCATTAGGACCCCACCAGTTTCAAATGGTAAAGGTGTTTCAATTTCATTTTGAGACTTCTCGGCATCATCAACCTTACATAAAACAACTTCGCTGTCCGAAATTGATTGAATAGTGCTTTTTCTATCTAGTTTACCAAAGTTATCCTCAAAAGGTTCACCGTCTTCATCGACAATTTTCAAAGAGAAGTTATTAGGATTAGAAATGTCTTCAACTGTCAATCCATCTTCTTCAAAATTGTCCGGTTTTTTCTCAGTAGAATACAAAAATAAAGCAAATCCAATAACTTCGAAGACGGTAGACGATTTTCGGACTTTGGTAGTGAAGGAATTTCTTTTATATTTTTTGGAAGCTTGAATGTATATTTCGAGACCCATTGATTCATAATTTGGTACTTTATCTCCGCAAACAAATGAAAAATATTCTAACACATCTACAGAATTAGTATTTGTTCTCTTTTTCTTTTTGTTGAACATATTCGATAACTGTGAGGCCTTCGGTTTCGACACTAGATAATCGGTGGTTTTCTCAATAAGGATGTTCCCCTCTTTCGAGCTTTTATGGACACTTGATGGAACACTAGGTTGAGAATGGTCCTGCTTTAACGTCAACGTGCTCTTCCTTGCCCTATGCAATACACTGTCAGAAACCTTTGGGGCTTTCATGTGTTCACTACTGGCCGTCGATGAAGTTCTTCCATGTCCTCGTAAAAGAGGAGACCTTGTTGAAGTTAAATTCGAGCTAACAGAAAATTTTCTATTAGAACTGGTTAAGGATGTTGGCTCCTTTCCTGATATAACAGTATCGCGCCTTTCTTTTGGGTGTCGCGATGAATTCATAGTCAGTACGGCTTTATCGAAGACATTGTTTAAGGTAGAGTCATCATCGCCATGATAGATGCCATATTTTTGCATAGACATTGGTATGGAATGAGAGGGTATAGTATTAGTTTGCATGTCTGAATCAAGAGACATTTCACCGCTCTCCATGGTTGACGAGTCGTTATTAGAATAACGTTCTTCGGAATATTCAGATCCTAAAAGGGACTTCCCATATGATGAGCCAGGAGTGATTCGGTCACGATTTTGTGCATTGAATTCATTGCTATTACTGCGGCTGTCTTTTGAATCCCTGTTCGTGACCGCCGTTCCATCATTTGTAGATTCATGTCCTCCCAAATCAGATACTGTTTTGTTTATGTTTGAGGTCACTGTATCAAAATTCAAATCATCTAAATCTTTTTCATTGATATAAGATTCCATATCGGAAATATTGTTGCTTTCCGTTTCCGTCAAACCGTCCCTACTCACCGATCCGTTACCGCTGGCGCTGCTTCCATCTCCATGTATACCTTTATTGGCATTCAGTGAATCAGATTTTTGTCCATCATTTTTATTGTCAGTTAAAAAAATTTTCCCCTTTTGACTTGTGGGGAAATGAGATTTTAACCTTGAAGCACTTCCTATATTGCCATTTGAACTCTCTCGATCATCAAGAATGCTGATGCTGTTTCTGTTATTTGTGTAGGTGTTGTTTTTATTGTTGGACATGCCGTTGATGCCTTTGTGGGCTGGACTTGCTCCAGAACCCTTAGCATCAAAATCATCATCTAACTGAAAAAATTGAGAGTGTATATCGTCACCTTCTTCGTCATCGTCGTCGTCATCATCTTCTTCTTCTAAGTTTTCATCGAAATCAAAGTTCATATCAAATTTACTGCCTTTCTTATTATGGCGAGCACCAGGTGGATGCAAAGTAGATGATTTTGCTCTTGTATTAGTTGTGTTCATGACATTTTTATTTCCAGAAGTATTTGAGTGGTCCCTTCGACTTTTGAATATCCTCACGAAAGGAAGCGACGATCTCTTACTAGATTTCTTCTGCATTTCCATCGAACTGTTTAAATATGAGTCTTCCTTTGAGGAAGTTTTGTGATGTTTTCCACTGGTATGGTCGTCATCATTTAAAAGAGAGTTCGACGCAGATGAATTAAGCGGATTATAACGAAGCGTTCCATTTTCTTCAACTATCAGAGTATTTTTTGCACTTTTATCTTGCAAATTTCGTGTTTCTTCCTCGTCTCTTTCAGTCTTCTCTGCTCCTATTAAATTCTGGTTAGCCTTCCCTTTTTGGCCTTCATTCTCCCTCATTATCCTCATTTTCCCTAATGAAGCATAGTTTTCCATAAAATCCTTAGATACCGGTGGAGACTCTAGTTCAGGCAACAGGCTTACGCCGTCTGAGTTCATATATAATTCACGGATAGAAGAATCTAAGCACTGCTCTGTGTTGAATTCATCTACGGGTATGTACGGTTTTATTATTCTTTTCATTTGGTCTTTCTCCGGACACACTCGTAGAAACTGAGCCCGCAGTTCATTTAATACCGTCACCGTGTCCATTATCGTCTTATTATGGTGTGGTGGGGTTTTACAAACACTGCTTTATTTAGTTTTCCTGTTCAGTAGTCTGTATTCTATTTAGAATTATTATACCGTATATTTTTTGACGCGGGCTGATATGTAAGGTCGGCTAAAAAAAAGAAAAATTTCAAAAGTTAAACTAACCTCATCGCAACCACAATCCATTTAAAGCCTGGTTCTAGAGGCTTCATAGACGTTTACAGATTTATTAAAGTAGATAGCGTGCAATTTTAATGGCTCTCTCTTCAAACTGGCAGGCACTATTAGCCTCCGAAAGCAATCCTACCTCCAATGGAAAGAATAAGCAATCAAATAGGAAAATCAGAAACGTTAACAAAGTTAGCAAAACAGTAAATGTCAGTAGTACAACTCAATATGCCCCTCGAAAGCGCAAAAACGGCAGTAAAATTATGGACATGGTATATAACATGAACAAGGAGATTAGTAAGCATGAGAAAGACAAGCTCGAGGGAAAAGTGTTTGAATTCAACCCAAATAAAGCAAATACTAGTACTACTATTAAAGAGCCAGTAAAAGTGGGTATTTCGGAAGATACTCGTATTAATAGTAATAAGAGTAAAGAAATTGGGAAATACATTGCCATGGATTGTGAATTTGTAGGCGTTGGTCCCGAGGGTAAAGAGTCTGCGTTAGCTAGAATATCAATCGTAAATTATTTTGGACATGTCGTCTTCGATGAATTTGTTAAGCCAAGAGAGAAAGTTGTAGAATGGAGAACTTGGGTTAGTGGTATTAAACCAGAGCATATGAAAAATGCCATTACATTCAAAGAAGCTCAAAAAAAGACTGCGGATATTCTGGAAGGTAGAATTCTTGTAGGGCACGCTTTAAAGCATGATCTCGAAGCATTGATGTTATCCCACCCAAAGTCACTACTCAGGGACACTTCAAGACACCTCCCATTCAGGAAGTTGTATGCTAAGGGTAAAACACCCAGCTTAAAGAAATTAACCAAGGAGGTTTTAAAAATTTCCATTCAAGAAGGTGAGCATTCTTCAGTCGAAGATGCTCGTGCCACCATGCTATTATATAAAAAGGAAAAAACGGAATTTGAAAAAATTCACAGAAACACTTTCAACTAAGACGGTAGATGAATGGCCCCTTTCATTCTTACAATTAAAATGCATTGGTATGTACATTAGTCTATGTGGCGCTTGAATTTACTGAGCCATTCATTACACGATAGAATATATAAAATTGTAGCTGTATAAAAGCAACCCACGTAACAAAATTGCGAAAAATTAGCGATAAGAAAAACCCTAACATGAGATATGTACATTCATGCTTACAGATAGATATTGATATTTCTTTCATTAGTTTATGTAACACCTCTAAGCAGAACATGACATCCTTGATAAAATCATTGTCATTATTCTCTTACGTTCATAGATATCTTCAGGTTTTACATCTAACGGTATCATCATGTCGGAATTCTTCGCAAATATACCAGAAGAAGTCACAATTGATAAACCTCTTTTAGTCAGACGTTCAATGGATTCTTCGTGAAGTTTTTCTAAGGAATTAGACTCTGAATGCGTCACTAATAAGTTTAAAATATCGAAAGCAAGTGGAACACAATCCGAAGTTTGCTCAAATGCTGATATTTTTCTTACTTCGTTACGAATAACACTGTAAAAACGCAATGCACAAATGGGTTTCTTTGTCAATAGATGCCTAATAATCAACGCAAACCTAAATCTACTTGGTTCATCCGTAACTGAACATTTGAACAGTATCGCACCTTGATAGAGGGTAATGTTTGCATTTTCGTTATCCGAACTCAACCACTCCAACAAAATTTTAGGAATGGTGTTCTTGTTTTCAATGTTAACCATTTCTCCTTCAAAATCAACGTCACCTAAAAGTTCCTCAAATTGATTACAGTTTAAAACAAAATACAATAGGAACATATAGCACAAATAATGATCAGATTTCTGATTGATTTGATGCTCAAAGTAGGAGTTTCTAAACATCATCTTCAAGAAATCAAAAGCCGTACTCTTAATGAAAGGATTGGATAGTCCTTTATTAATGATGAAAATCAGAATGTGTGTAAAATTATCTTCATTCCAAACAATACCACTAAGATTCTCTATCTTGCTTAAAAAGGTATGAGCAAACTTTCTCCCCTTAAGTAAAGTACTTATCAATGATGTTTCACTTTCATTTTCAAACTGGGCCATGTATAGGCGCCTTATACAGTTTGACACAAAGAGAAGGGCACCCTCAAAAATTATCGGGTGACGTGATTCAAGGAAGAGTGTTGAAAACCAAAATAAGTGCTTCATTAAGTCAAGGTTGGGATCCAAACCTTCAACAATTTTGGAATAAGTAAAAATATGAGATATGGCTAAGAAAAGATGCTCGTCAGTAATCTTTGGTTCGGCGATAACTTTCATGGTTTCAATTAACATAGCCTTGCATAACCCTTCAGTTATGTAAGATTTACCCATTATACCAACAATCATGATTGAACGTGCCGAAAGAAAAGAATTACTTGTAAACACAGATTCCAAGACATATTTCTTGTATCTTGTCTTCCACACGTTTGCTTCGTACGTTGAAGAATATTCCATCAGCAATAATATATTATTGATGAAGAAATCCAGGATATTAAACTTGCTTGCAAAAGAAGAAGCGCTAAAAATCTGTAAAATTCGTCCTTTGTCCTCGCTGAACCCAAACATAAACTTCACCTTTTGATGTGCAAATATATCACTTATTTCATCTAGATTATTTCTATGATCTTGTGGTAAAGCTGAGTTAATAGCCAAGGAATGGCATACATTCATTAATAGCTGGTGTAGTGATGATCTGAGTTCCCTTGGACCAACATCAATTAATAAGGATACGATAAACAGGATCTCTGGTAAGTACATCTGTACCAGCAAAGAAGTTTCAAAAAAAACATGGATGCTTATCTTAACTAATATTGTTAGTTCAGACCAACTTTGGGTCATAGCTTCTAACTTCAATGACGGTAAAAATGATCTAATTTTTGCCAATATTTTTTGAATAATATTATTAGCAACCTCAGTAGTGGGTAGGACAGTTAGTAACGATATTGTTTTCTTCCAATCGCGGTTTTCGGAGTCTCTTTCTAACGCATGATTAATAACTTCATCAACGATAATGTCAGTTAAGCGGCCATCATCTAAAAGTAGCAGCCAAACATATTGCATGTATACGGCTTTAAAGTCGGTCTCTCTCACAGAGAGCCTGATAAGAATTCGGAAAATGTGAGATATGTTTTCGGGGCCTTCTTCATCATCAGCCAAATACACATGTTGGTATAAATTAGGGATCCAATAAGACAAACCGCAAATGGTATGAGGGATGTAAACATGAGGAATCACGTTGTTCTTCAATGCCTCCAAAACATAGATAAACATATAGGCTGTGAGTTCTGGATTAGACTCTGCAAGAGACTTTCCAATAACACCTAAAAATGTTGTAGTATCTTCGGGGACGTACACCTCGGAAGAGCGATGAAAATGGGAGCCAAAGTTCAAACCAAATGACGCCTCAGTGGCAGCTATTAGGTTATACGAACTGTTTTTCATTTTTTTACTCTCATCAAACAGACCAATAAGAGATACTAACAGTAGGTGGCACAATAATTTTGTTCTCTCTTTCTGCTGTTTGTCCTTGTTGTTTGAATTTGGGGAGGAGGTACTCGAATTATTATCCATTTCATATTCACTTTCTAACCGGATCTGTGCGTAATAGAACATCTTCACAATTTCAAGGTATTTCGGACTACTAAAAATCAACCTTCTCTCGTCCTGAAAAGTTACTGTAAATTCAGCTGCCACTCCAGTTATTGACGAAACATGTACTTCGAATATTCGGCTAATTTCGTAGACATCATTGAATTTTACGTCGAATAAAGTACCCATGTCTCTTATTTTATATTGCCTAGGAGTTTCATGCAAGACTTGAAAGTAAATATCGCCTATTTTCAACGATACCGGCGTAAATCTATTTCTTTTTTCGTCATAAAGCGTGATATCATGCAGAGAGACACGAATATCTTGCAGAACCTTCAACCCTTGTCCAGTTATACCCACAGATTTCATAAGTCCTTCATCAGAGTTACTATTAATGAAATAATGAGGAATTTTCGAGGAAACATATACGTTGTCCTTGTCCAAACATTTTCCATAATTATCCATAAATGTCTCGTTTACGTTAAAGTAGTAACAGCCTATACAATTTTTGGGTGCAACTTCTGGTAATAGTCCCATAACCAAAGAAATAAATTTCCTCATATCAAGCCCTCCCTCGTCGAATTCTGTACAGTCAATTATTAAACAGTGTTTGGTGGTCCAGATTCGAGCATAAATTTGCAAGAACTTGTAAGCAACTGTATCAATGTCCACATGTCTGTCTGAGAAATTTGACATTGTTAACGCAATAATTGGAATGCCTTCACTTGAGGTGGACTCGTGAACGCTTGGGCTGTACGCTGTTGAAGTCTCAATGTTTCTGAACGCGTGCCTATTCATGAACTCATACAGTTCCGGATAGTCGTCCATATGTTCTCTTATGTATATTGGTATTTCATTGGAAACTTCCATTTTAGGTTGGCCTAATTGGCCAAGAACATCATCAATAAGTAAAAACGTGGTCTTATAGAAATCGTCACCATCAATGTCACCATCATCATGTTTTGCTTCATTTAGCACATTCCTTCTCACCTCAAGACCGTAAAGGTAAACAAAGGAATGAAGGAATTGATAGTCAAATGCAATTGGCGTTGGGTCTGTTCTCACTTGGATGTCTATCGTGCGATCTGTTCTACAAAGTTCAGCTAGGAATCTGAAAATTCTATCGCTACATTCCTTAAGAAAATCCTTTTGGGAACACAAAGCTGGCCATCTGGAGAAATTTTCTGAGCCATTGGCAATATTTTGGATAACTTTAGCCAAGCTGATGAAGGTACGCTTTTCGCTCAAGTGAGAAATATCTATGATATTTTCAGAATCAGGGCTGACTAAAGCAGGACAAAAAAACCGTAAAAATACGAAAGACCCAGCGGCGATAATTGCGTGATCCGGAAATTTTTCACACGCAACTTTATAAATGTTTTGACAAATATAAAATAAAGGAGGGGGAAAATAAGATACGGAGTTGGATATGGATTCCAATAATTCATTCATGTATTTAACAAAAAGCTCTATTTGACGTTCAGCATCTAAATCTTCCGGTTTTAATTTCTCAATTTCAAAAAAATCTCTGTTCTGGATAATTTTTTTTAGTAATGGTTGCAAAGTGCGAATCAAATATTCGCTACCCTTGGACCTGGCTAGCATAGATAATGATCTCGTAGCACAGCTATTCCTTCTAAGGATATCCGTAGGTCTGGAAGAATTTTCAATTTCATTTTTAATCAACTGTGACACTACAATGTGGGTGGCATTTCTCGTTTCAAATGCATTTATTAAGCCAGCAGCATAAGCATCAATATCGCTAGCGGGACAAACCGCTGCTCCAAAGGACGATAGCTGGGGATGTTCAATCATATATCGCAAAAATTTGTCTGCTGCTTCTAATTTTCCAAGGTCAGTTTTAGCCGTGTATGTCCGATAGTTCGTAACGATATTAATGAAGACCTCCAAAAATGCATTCCTAATGTTTCGATTTCCGGAATAGCCCATCGGTAAGGTGAACTGCAAACTCGCATCAACATTGGTGTTTGAAAGATTTGTTAATGAAAGTATTACATTGTCGTTGAGGACACTCATTTTGTGCCTCAAGAATACTGGGTAATTGTCACGATCACTACTTTTTTCAAGGCCTTTCATTAAGATGTTGAAATAAAAGCCAAATATCACAGACCTAGATCGAGATAGTTCGGGATCTGACGCGGCAGGTGGAATCTCTAAGAAAGTATGTCTCGTGAGGTACGCAATAGCGGTTGAAGCTTCGATTGCCGTATCTATGTATAGAATATCCATGTCTCTTTTTACCAAATCCATTTCTTTTAGAGGTTTTGACAAGTTTTCGAAATCGTACTCTCTCGCAATACTCACTTGAAACCAATCAGTGACTTGTCTCAACCATTTATTTTTAACGTGAAAATGATTTTTGACACCTAAATTAACCTCTGAGTGCTGCAAGGCACTAAACATTTTGGTCATTTGAATAATTGCCTTGAGATATTTTGGGCAATAGGCTGGGATTTTTTTTATTTCATCTGTCAATAAATCAATAAGATCTACAATCTCTGTGGAAAAAAGCATCATTACATAATTGTCATCATCACGACCTAGGATTGTCCGCAGCATTTTGATTATTTGTTCTAACAAAACATAGGAACTTTCATTTTCTGGTATTGATAAGTCTGAGCAAGCAAGTTCTTTTAACTTGAGCCTCAAATTATTAAAAAGTAAGTTAAAAGACAAAGGATGCAGTTCTACACTTAGAATATCTCTTGAATTTTCTCTCGTTAATAAATCCGGATAGTTTAACCATTGGCATTGTTTTGAGATAAAAAAGTCTACATTTTTTTTCAATTCTGAAACGGTGTCGAGTAGGTATGGATACATTTCTTGCAATATCTTTTTATTGATGAATAGGATACCCGACAAAGAGGCTAAAATACCCGCGAAATTTCTGAAGTCGTTCCGTTCTTGTTTTTCTAAACTTTTACTGTGTGTGTAAGTATGCCACTTCTTATAGATCATCCTCATAGAATCAAGTAAGATAGCGTTAGGAATAGTAGCAAATCGTAAAATATTATTTCTTGTCCTCCTTTGGAAAGCAATTGAACCAGAAGTTGTGTAGTTGTCATGACACATCGCTTCTACAAACTCAATATTATGAACCCAAGTTTTATCAGCATCATCAATATTCCTCTCATGAAAATTGATTGCAGAAAGATACTCTGTGTAAGCAATCTTTAAAGTCTTTTCAATTTTTTGTTGACTAGAGTATAATGAAACAAATAGGGCCCTACCGACGGTCCCCATAATCAGCGGAAAGGTGAGTTTTTCAGAATCACTTATGTATTCCATGTGGTGTGAGGCCTCCGCGATCCCTGCTAAATGTGATCTAACCTTCATAAACTTGACAGTTATATCCAAGAGAATTTGACGCTTTTCATTATTAATTTTCAAATCGAAAAGGCCCATTGCAAATAATGTTACAGTGTAACTGCAAAGAAAATGATAACCTTCAATACTGATATTCTCATCTGATTCACCATAAGTAATAACATTCGATAATAAGGTATCCATGAATGATTGAGCAGTATTCTGTAAATCTACATCCGAACTTACGATGGCGACGAAAATCGGTTTCATAATATTTCTAAAATCCTGCGAAACCCATTGTAAATTCGAGTTTATATTGTGAGGAATGATGAAGTAACTATTCGGTCTCTTAAAAATACTGAAAATATTAATCATTATTCTTCTAGCATCTTGAAGAGTTGCCTCATTCAAATCTTTTGGTATCAAATGTTCTTGAATGTAATTATTTGTTGATTTCATGAATTTTCCTAAACTTTCATCGGAATAACGCCTCGTTCTTATTTTCTGCAAAGGCGATCGAATTCCGAATGCTGCCGACGATAATGGAGTAGAATTTGTTATGGCCATTGGTGTGGCACTGATGCTTTCCGTTTGCGGACGTTGTACTGGTGAAGATTTTTCCGTTCCTGGAGGTGAAGTCAATGTAGTCGGTATTTTATTCCTTATAATACTAGATGGCCCACCTAAAGCATGACGTGCTCTTGGGGCCACAAGATGTGACAAGTATGGATCAGAAGACAAGTTCTTTGGTGAACTGTTTAATGAATTAACGTTGTCAGAATTTCTTGAAGTACTTGAACCAACTAAAGACAGGGTGTTCATTGGACATATATCAGTATCCGGTCCCAGCGGAGAAACTGGTGTCATTGAACTTTGAGATGTAGATCCTGATCTTGACCGGGTTGTCGAACATAAAGAGGGTGAGCTCCCCTTGAAATGTTTCTTCGTACCATACTCATTGATAATTGTACCGTCAAGAATGGAAGCAACTATGTCGGTGATTTGCTCATCAAAATACGGAAATTCTTGTAAAAGAATATCTGCTATAATGGAGAATAATGTTTTGAAAAATTTAGAAATTTTAACCGCAATTGCCTTCCGCAATTCCTTCTTACTTGGTATGTCGAAGAATATCCTGAATCCTTCAGTATAAAGGCATAGCTTCTGCATGTTTAAATTGTTGGCCATTGTATCGATGCTCAGACGTGCCAGCAATAATTCATGATCGAATTGAATAGCTGAAGAGAAGAATATTAATTGTAATTGAACAAACGTGGCGGAGTTTTTTTTCAAACAAACCATCAAACTGTTATTTATTTTTGAATTCCAGTCTTGACCGACGCTTAAATTTGTCCCCATTATGGGGATGAGTCTCTTGGCAAAAAGTACTGAGGGTAAGTTCCTATCCACGAGAAAGACCGCAGAAGTCATTGTGAAGAATGATAGTAAGGCCCTCATTGTATCTAAGAGGGCAACGTCTGATACAGCTTGGTTCCCAATTAAATTTCTTAGCAACATCTTCATAAATTTTACAGTTTTTTTGGTTGAGGAAGGTAAAGAAGTTAATTTCTTTAAGCCTTGCGTAATATGTTTTATACCCGAAGTCTTTTCGGAACCTGTCTCGTGTGCAGTATTATTGAAAGAACTCGTTCTTTCTTTTGGACGATGCATAGTACAATCAGGAATATATTTGAATGATGTAGCGTTTAATTCATTAAAAAGGTCAATATCGAACATTGTCAAAGTAGTTAAAAACTTCAGTACGGATGTGTGTGGTAATACCTCAGTATCATCAAAGTGCGTGTATAACTCCAAAACATTATCCAAACGAGTGATAGACAAAAAATGTTCATCATAATCCTTACCAGTATGGCCAGTTTTGTGTGCATCGTATGAAGCTCGACTTTGTTGCTCTGCTGTGTATCCAGTTGGGGTGGAATTCGATGGTGAAGCAGCTGCGGCGGCGGCTGCAGCTGCTGAGTTCAACCGCTGTTGCAATTGTGTTGTTGGAGTTGGAGTTTGGGATAATAATGAAGATGCACTAATAGTGATGTTAGACATCGTGGGAGTATCTGGTAAGGAAGGGTCGTATTCTCCTGGTTGAGTGTGAGTAGAGAAATCAGTTGTTGTTGAATTAGACGTTGAAGATGACAGTGAAGTAGAGGATTGAGAGTTTGTAGTCCATGAAGAATGTAGTTTTCTTTCAGACTGCTGTTGAATGTATGACTGGTGGTGAGAAAGCTGACGACTTAAGGATTTTGCTATTATGTTTTGATTGTTGTTATCCGATGATGATGAGCTAGGTGGTGACGATGGCGAGGAGGACGAAGGGGAAGATGAGCCTTGATGAGCATTTTGATTGGTGGTTATCATGCTATTCACATTAAAAGTCGAATGGATCTCCTCGAAAAGTGTATGGTTTAACGTGTTTAAGGATTTCGAGTGTTCATTGTTATTATCTTTTAATAAGTTGAAGAGTTCATAATATTCCGCAGGCCTAGCCATTATCCAAAACATTATTGCTTTGGCGCTGTAATGCAAAAGTAGGCAATGATAAATCGTTTTCCTTAACGTCACCGATAAGTTTTTGATGAGTTCCAAGTATTTCTTAAAATTATCCTTACTTAAATGGATGAAGCTGAAAAGATCAAAGTGGGGCACTATGCTGTTATAAACGGAAGATGGCAAAGAGTGTGAATGGGAGTGTGAATGCGTGTGTGTCTGTGTTACGGGCACTTGCACACTCTTTCTGATAAATTCAAAATACTCGGACGGATTGGAAGCCGCTACAAATCGGAGAATATGGCCTAGAGTAGAGTCAATCATTTTACAATGAGAAGGATGGTTGTGCCTTGTCAAATAGGATTTGTGGCGGGGAAGAATCGAGGAACTCAAAGTCGTTAGAATGTTTCCATGAACATGACTGATCATATTTTGTAAAATTTGCAAAGTTCTTGTATTGAACTTCAACTTCGCGCAACTCTCAAGCAATTTCGATGCCAGTTCCGGTATCAGTGCCTGAGGTTTGCTCTGGTGGAAAAAGTGTTTGTTGCCATTGGAATGAGTCGACGAGTAGTCGGGCAGAATATTGTGAAGCTTTGGTCTGTACTTCTGTTCTTGGTCATGTTCTACGTGAGTCGAAATGTCGTTGTAATGAAGGCTTTCTTGATTTTGCCAATTATACTCTAGCGCATCACTTAACAATCTTAGTATAATCAGTATTGATTCAATAACGTCACTGCTACCCTTATCTGAAATGATTTCGTGCCCTTGAAGAAGCGATTCTATCAACTCCAAAGTGCCTTCCACCATAGCGTTTGCATCTCGGGAAACGGTAACGTTAATGAGCACAGATCTGCATGAAATGAATGAGGAATACTCTTCCACTTCTGAATAGGTACTTAGATTAGACTCCACCGGAAGGATCGGGAGAATTCTTTCAAAAAGAATATGGTTAACCAACGTCCGAGTCATGCGGGATGACTTGGAATCGGTCCCGTGTTCTTTCTTCTTATTCTTAGTGGGCTGGGACATGCTTCTCCCTGAAGAAAGATAATGTATACAGTTTAGTTGATATCAAAAAATGGTGTAACGTTGGGGGAAAAGTAACACTAAAGGAGAAAAGCAAAACGAATAACAGAGGACAATGCTATATGCTAGTGTGCTAAAATGTGGTGAAATGCTTGCTACAATTGGTGAAAAAGTACTTAAGCCTTGTTCTGATTTTGTTTTCGCTTTTTCGGTCTTTTGTTTCCCAGGAGCTCTAGACAATGAAGTAAGCGGAGAGAATGTAGGGCAATAGGATGTGCTTAACTCCCCGGTTATATGTAGAATAGATAATCGTTGGGCAAAACTTTACACAAGAAGACACAGCAAAGCTTGGGGTTTTCAAAAAGGCGTGCGAGCTTTATTGTGATGGAATTTTTCGTTTCGTCAAGGGAGCGTTCTAGAAGAAACGAGAGCTCTACGAACATTTCTGCGCCGCGGATTGATTCACCGATCGGGTGACCCTTTTTGAGGGGCTACTTTGGGTTGGAATCACACTAAAATGTGTAAGGCGGTCAGTATAGCAAAGAACTTGGGGTGGGACGCTGGTGCCGTGCAAGAAAGGCTACGTGAACCTCGTACTAAGTCCAAGATATTGGCTCGATGCATTAATGGCAGACTCTTATCTCGCTAAGATGTTTGAAGGCACATCGGTTCTAGAGGTCCAAGTCCCAACCCAAGTCAAGGCCAGGCAAGGCAAGGGGATTTAGAATAATTCTATCATTCTGCGGGGAATGAGCGGAAGAGTAAGAGTATTGGTTCTGTTGTGGATGACACTTACAAGGGTAACTACTGTTTTTCTTGTTTTCTTATTTTCTTGTTTCCCTGCTTTTCTCTGGGATCTGTGCGGAAGGCGTCACGTCCCTGCTCGTCCCTGATTGTCCGTACTTTTCTGGTTAGCCGTATATCGTTTGAAAGTAGATGGCATGTATAAAGAGCATGATGCTAGGTAATAGGTAATGAGAGGCCTTAGGAAGTAAAGAGTTTCGAAAAGGGTTATTTTATATTTATTGTATTTATTATATTTAATATATTTATGTGTATGTGAAAAGGTACTCATTGCTGTATAAAAATAGAGTTTGACCTAGAGTTCTTCCCAAGTCAGGGCTTTTTCATTGTCGTCACCGTCATAAGAGAGTGAAATGGATGTACTGATGATACTAGAGTCATCCAGTTCTGGTAACGTATCAATTTGAAAGGAGTAAAATGGCTCTTGGGATGCCTGTAAACTTTCTGCAGATAATCTTGAAGGTGGCCTTAAGTTAATCATTGGAGAAGAGCCATACTTGCCCAAGAAGATCACTTCTCCATACTGATTTTCAATCTCGATAGTGGAGCCGCCCTCTAAATCAAGCGCGTATGGAAAGTATCGGTATTCCTTGTACTCCTTTATTCCTATTTCATGAGGACCCATGTCAATAATTTGCGTGGTTGGCTTATCGCCAGCGTCAGTAAACTTCAGTTTGCAGTTGCCTGCCAAAACAGAATTTGTGTTGTTAAACAACTGGAAATACAATGAATTGTCCCTTTGGTTCATTGTGATTTGCAATGAGCGCTCATTTGGGGGTTCCACTTCTATTTTAGTTTCCTTTTTCGAATGGTCAGAGGCGATTTCCGTCTTACTGTCACATTCTTGTGATAACCTCTCATAGTCATGGTAACGTTGAAAAACGTCCTCAAGTTGTTTGACTGTTTTCAATTCTGTGAAAAAGTTCACTAGTTCGGGCCTATCTTCTGGTATGTCAATCGTACCGCTTATTCTGTGGTTAGGTTCTTTATTTGTGACCTTTTGCTCCAATTCCAACTTGTTTAACGATTCTTCCAACTTAAGGAGTTGTTTCATGAAGTTATCCAAGCATTCTCTTGACACAACCACATTAGAGGTGGAATTAGGGCTTATCTCTTCCTCGGAACCAGCCTTTGGAGATACGGGATCTTCGTGTGCGTCTTCTCTACATAAGCTTTCCTTCTCCTCGGAGGGCGTCAGGTCCAAAAAGTTGTCAAAGGATGTAGAAATAGTCAAATTATATTTCTTAAGCGTTCCTTCTCCGATATAAACTGAGCATTTTCTTTGACATTGCAAGTATTTGAACAAGTGACCATAGTCATAATTATTTAGTAAGATTCGGACATTTGACTTGTCATTCGGTTGCCAAAACAAATGCTTACAACCATTAGAATCATTCAGCAGTGAAAGTTGTCCAATACACCAAAGCATGATATTTGCATCTAAAGTTGGCACAATTAGTTGGAATTTGTTACATTCATCGTAGACGGTTAAGGGGTACCCCATTGAGGTGTTCATCTGTTGGTTGGTCTTTGAGTTGTTCATTTACCAGAACTCTCCTTTAGGCGTTACTGAAGCAAGTGCCGCCGCAATTACCTCGATTCAGTCTTCTTTCGTCTGATACACCTTATCAAACTCATATCATGGAGATTTACGTGAGCCTTGAATTCCTTTTTCCTCAGGTAAACATATACTATGCAATGTCACACGCCCCTTTTCCGGGTCATACAATAAGAATTGAGAAAATAATAACCTCTTTGGTGCTATGTTCCGCATGGAACCGCTATAATGGATGATACTCTCAGCGTGCTATATGCTTCTCTATAGAGGAAGCATCTACATTACGAATATACGGGATATTGTTTTTGAAGATACGAGTTGCCCAACACCTACAGAGGTCTATGGATAGCAAAAGACAATATTTCGCAAGAATTTATAGATGCTTGACACATGGTTACGTTACATCAGTAGGTTTTTGGTAAATAATAAGAATTGTTTAACGTGCTTTCATTAATGAAATGTGCAAACTACTAATAACCTCGTTCTCAATGTGATGTGTGGGTGGCTTTGAACACCCGTGCCTATATTTAAGTTTACCAAGTCAGAAAAGTTTGAGACTTCATTTATAACAAGAAAGGATAATGTAACAAACTGGAAACATTTACGAACAGAAAAATATGCCGAAAAAGGTATTTTGCTCGTTCTGAGTTCCTTTTGACAGTGATTAACTCACAATTGCTTCTCAAATGGAACGCGTAACAATTACGAAACATATTCGAAAAATGTGAGAAGAAGAACATTGTAATTTTATACGTAAATGAGGATTGTTAAATTGATAATATTTTTGGAAATGAAAATATGTAAACTGAAAAAATAATAGATTTGCTAGAAATATGTCACATAAAAAGCGCTGTCTGCTTACTTTTTTGGCGAAAGTTGTCGCTTTGAATGTCAAGCACTTCAGCAATTAAACCATGCTTGAGAGGAAAAGCGTTAATGTGTAATTACTGCAAAACCTAACGTTTCTCGTAAACCAGCAGGGTGTTTTGTCGCAGAAAGTAAATTTTAATAATATTTTATTGAAGCTAACTTCTTGTTTATTTGCTATTGTCCGGCAAACAGTAGTAAACTTTCTCAAAGCGGATAAAAGCTTATTTCGAGTTACTATTTAGTATATGTGTATAACGCTTTAACTATTCTCACATTGTATTGTGAATGGGGAGAGCCAGAGATTGCACTAAAATCCTGGAAATACATAGTTGCGTTGTTTGTACTGCAATATGAGAGGATGTGTTCGAAATGGTGAATTAACACTACTCGGTACTCTTCATTCGTTCTCATTACCCTTTTCTTTGTGTGAAGAAAACTCCAACGGCGTTGTTGCAAGGACTATCACTCAGATTTATTTGGAATATTTTTAACTTCCTTGTTTACAATATGTTACCACATTTTCCCTTAACTGCACTTACTATTGCAAGGGAATTCTTTTACTTCAAGGCTAATTTAAAACCAACATTAATTGTGTCAGCATCTTAATAGTATTGGAACTTTCTGATTGGAGCCACATATACCGTTTCTGTATGTTGACTGAAATTTCACGGCTTCTTACCTAGCTTTTATTGCTAAATTTAAAACTGTTTACATTTCAGATGGTATTATCATGGAAACTGACTGTCTTAGGTTTCTCAACCGAAGATAGGATAATATCCTCAAAAAGTCGCTTTTTTATTTTCCGGAAATGTTGAAAATAAAACGAAAACATAAAAAGTTAAATAAGTATTATAGCCAAAGAAACTGGAAGAATATAAAAAAGCATTTATATTTCTTCCCAAGTAAATGGCCTACTTAATGTAGAGCCAGAATTATAAACTTCATCTGTCTCGCCTAGAAAGGGAGTGCTCATGATGCTTGATTCATCAGGGGAAGAAAGCGCGTCTGCCCGGAAAACATTAGTAGGATCTTGCAAAGTGTGGAAACTGCCTGTCTGGAAACTGCCTGTCGAAAATGAGGCTAGTGGAGATTTTAGAGTTATTTCATTGGAGTCAGCACATTTACCAACCAGAATAGTATCTCCATCCTGGTTTACGACTTTCATTGTGTAATTGGAGAGAGGAGTAGGTAATGATGGAAAAAACCATAGCTCTTTCTGACCCTTTATGCCTATCTCATGCGGTCCCATTTTGATACTGAATACCTCGGAGATTTGGCTAGAAAATTCAAATGTACAATTTCCTGGAATTATGATATTCGTTTTATTGTACAATATAAAGTGCAGCGAGTTATCCTTATTACTCACCTCAACGTGTAATAACGGATCGTTTGGTGTTGTTAAACGTTCCCCTTTTTCCTTGAGCTCCTCAGATATATTTATTTGCTTGATAGCTTCGGCACCTGACATTGGCGTGTTTTCATTCAAGAAAGACTCCATTCTTTTTTTTTGCCCATCAAATTTTTGTAATAGCTTTTCATATACCTTATAGCCCTCGTAAACCTCCTGTAACTGAACACTCGTTTCAAATTTAGAAAAAAACTTGATGAGTTCTGGTTTATCTTCCGGCAAGATAATACATTTTTTTCCTTCAACCTCACTTGACTGTAACACTTGATTTTGAGCCTTACTTATGGACTTCTCAAGTATAGAGAGTTGTTCCGATATGATGTTTAAACATTTGCGCGACAATATGACATCATCCCTGTTCACAACCTTTTTAACGCTAGGGTCTGAATTTTCTACAAATTTGTCATAAGGTCCACAGATAGCCAAATCGTACTTCCTTAATGCTTCTTCTCCAATAAAAATGTTACATTTGATTTTTTTATGCAAAAAGTTTCCCAATTGGCCAAAATCATTGGTGTTTGACAGCAATCTGACGTTTGATTTTCCAGGAGGTTGCCAAAATATGTGTTGCTCATCATATACATTAAATTGTTCAATAAACTTATTAATACAACCCTTAATAGTGTCAACTTTGGTGTTTGGCGCTGAAAAAGTCGATTTTTTAAACTGATCGATGACAAAGAAGTCGAATAGTGTCGTTTCTACGGCAATTTTCATCGCGTCCCCGTAAATTTTTGATAGACACTCAACCTATAGGAACTAGTTTCAGATAATTACAATATTAACTCTGACTTGACTGACTGAGTTTCATGCCTGTTTATATTTTTTAGAGTGATCTATTTGGATGCTCTCATATGATTTTCCCTTCTCTTATTTCCTTTTTCCTCCCCACCTCCTTTAGGGGTGCGTGTGCCATTTTTTTCTGTATACCCAGGCTCACAGGTATGCGGATATATAAAAAACATTATAGATACTACTATAATTAAACTAGGCTAGAATATGAATAGAACAGTATTATATAAAGACGTAAAAATCATGTATGCATTAGGGAAAAAAAATCAAAGAAAAAGGTAGAAGTGAAGAATGAAGCTAATTCATCATTTTTTAGCCTCAGGTTCATAATCAGGAGGGTTGTAAGTGAATATGACTTTTCCTTTTTCATCGTACCTTGTGAAATCATCTCTTACATCTAAGCCGTTAGACCTAGCCTCTTGAATTTGCTGTTTTGAAACTCCTAACGGATCCTTACAGCACCACACAATGGGATCTTTCTCTCTGACACATGGATCGGTATAGGCAGAGCTCAAATATTCTTCATCGTATTCGATGCTGGTGTTGAAAACAAGTGGGAATCTCATCCTGACACTGTCGAATGGATACGACCTTCTTGGGTTGAAGAATTGCAGAATTCTTCTTGTCCAAGTATTGGTTTCCACAACATCCGGAGGAAATGCCTGAGGCTCTTTCATGACAGCTGCCGGATCACTGTAAATGACTCCCGCGTCAGCGTTTACTGGCACGGCACCTTCAGGTCCATGTTTACTATGATCATCCTCATCATAAGGGCGCTTATTTCTCAATGCCTCAACATCGCTGTAGTGAAACTTGCGAAACTTTTCACCCTCTGGAACAAAAGTAGATTCGTTGTTGTCCTTGGTAGAGGAGGAGAGAGTGCTTGATTTTTTGATAACTGTATCATTTAATTTCTTGATCGAGTCACCCTCTGCGTTCGATCCAGAGAGAGAAGCACGTTCAGAACCAGACTCAAAGGGGTTACTAGGAGTACCGTTCTCTGAACTGCCATCGTTATCTGGTATCAGATTGGCCTTTTTCAAATCATCCTTGGTCACGGGCGTCAAAATCCCGTGTGTATTGTCTTGTTCGTATTTGCCCTTCATTTCATCTGCAATGTCCTTGATTTCCTGGAGACCCAAGTCTGATGTAGGATAGGAATAGCCGGGCTCACCTCTTGCATGTCTGATGGCGCTTAAAGGAACTGCGTCGAATAGCGGTATGAATTTCCTCTTCATATATATATGAGCTAGGGCAGTGACCACGATCCAAAACACTTCCAGGACCAAAGGACCCCAGGTTTTTGCCATGATAAACAGTCCAAGCAGACATACTTCACTCAAGTAAATTCCTACAAAAATCTGGAAAAGTGCTCTTGGATAATTGCGCCCCTTTAAATCGAAGGAGAAGCCAAACACGTAGTTTAAATTGTACAAATACGCCACATAAAGTAGCGTCAACATTACGGTACTGAAAAATAGCAGTATAGGGGCGATAATCGAGTAACAGATATAAATGCAAACCAGAATTTCAATGCCTGGGTAAACAATGCCCATGCGCGGCGTGGCCAAAGTATTGTAGCGGTTCCATTTTTGCCTTGGGGTAGAATCCAACACTCTACCTAGGACTTTACTTAGCAGCAAGTTAACTGCCTGCAAGATCGTCCATGTGGGGCCAGTTAAACCTTTCAACAGGAAGTACATGATATAAAAGTTGGATGCCTTAGGCAAGTTATTTGCCAATAGTGTCATGGCGGATCTTGGTCTGTCAATAATCGAGTCAACGGTGGAAGATGCAGAAGAGGTAGCGGTGACAACTAAAAAGATTTGAATCACAGTGAAAGCGTAATACCATGCTTGGCAGTATAGATCCGTTTCTTGCCTAGTGATGCAACCACTAAGTTTCCCCAACATTACGATAAAAGGTGGCACTAGGGACATCAAAACAACCAACGCAATAGTAGGCAACAAACCAGTAATGACACCCATCAGGAAGGTGGGCATGTTGTTGATGAAACGTAAGAAGGGAACTTTATCGGTAAGGAAATTGACGTTGGAGATGATACCAACTACAGCAACGGGGAAAGCCCAAAAGATAATCAATAACACCATGATTGTATTTGCCACGGCTCTCCTGGAGTGTCTCTCCTTTGAACTGAGACGCATGCTGCCCCAGTTAACGTCTTCTGGCGAGTAGCCAATAAGACGCTTACCAAAATTTTTCTTACCCAAGATTGCTTCCACAGATTGGTAGCATCTTTGCGCTTCCAATTGAGTCTCGAACTGGATAAAGCAGGCAGGTTGCCTATCATTACTGGCCCAATCGGCTTGTTTTTCATGAATCTCTTCGTTCAATTCCCCAATCCTTTTACTAGAATAAGACAGCGTATTAACTTTTTTGCCGCCTAGACAAAGCGGCAATTTTCCCAAACGATGTTTAGGGCGCTTTTTATGTGGCACGTATGTCTCTAAATCGTCCTTTGGCTTGGTACCGTTATTGTACAACTTGTCAAGTTGCTTTTGGGTCTTGTTTCGGGTCATTTTCACGCACTTGTTTAGAACCTTATTCAACGCAGCTTCGTACTTCGCAGCGTTCTTAGCTCTTTCTTTACACAATTCTTGCAAGTCTGAGAGATCATACGCGAAGGCCACATTGGAAGCCTTGGGGAAACGCATTTGCATCTCCCCCTCTTGAGCGATGCTCTTGTGCAATTCTGTGACGATAACCGTCCTAGAAGACAGCAGTCCGTCATAGAGTGGTGTTGTCTGCATAGCATGTCTAAACACGACGTAGTAATACAGCTCCTTGTAGATGACATAGGTGAACAGGCCAAAAAAGATCCACGAGAGGAAAACGTGCGCGTAAAACCTATTCTTGTTGGTAACATTTGAAAATGATAGCAGTTCAAAGCCTTGAAGGTTGTTACCGTTGGTAGCGTTCACGGGAAGCAATATCGGTAAAAGAAGCAAACAGCCCACAAACGAAAGTGAACCCACGATACCGATATATCTTAACAGAAAATAGCCGTCCACGCTTGTGTGCTGGATGAGAAACGAGTGCGGTTTCGAGAGTAGATATTCAACCCACCCGAAGTAGCCTTCAGGAACTGGTTCCGTTCTCTCTTCCTCCGGAATAGTCTGAATGTCCTTAAGAGACCGTGGCTCGTATACTCTTCTATTCTTGGGCCGCAATAGCAAAAAGAGCCAGACAAACACGAGGGCGGTAAGACCGTAGATAATCAGGGTTGAAATGAACGCTGAAGTCGAAGAACTGTCAGCCATAGTGCGTATGTGCTATAAATATCTAACCTTTCGCTGCTTTGAATATGATGTGCTCAAATATAACTTAATATAATAGTATAACAAAAAGGAGTACTATTTGCTAAATATCGTAGACGTAGTAGACATAGTAAATACAATAAAGGATAGATAACCAAGAAACCACATCAAGCGAATACATACATATATATATACTCGATGTATACATGTTTCTAAGCACTTGCGCACATACGTATTTAAAGTATTTCAGGGAGATTAACGTATTAAAACAAGAAGAGGGTTGACTACATCACAATGAGGGGGAATCGAAGAAATGGTGGTAAATGAAATAGAAAATCAAGGAGCATGAAGGCAAAAGACAAATATAAGGGTCAAACGAAAAATGAAGTGAAAAGTGTTGATATGATGTATTTGGCTTTGCGGCGCCGAAAAAACGAGTTTACGCAATTGCACAATCATGCTGACTCTGTGGCGGACCCGCGCTCTTGCCGGCCCGGCGATAACGCCGGGCGTGAGGCTGTGCCCGGCGGAGTTTTTTGCGCCTGCATTTTCCAAGGTTTACCCTGCGCTAAGGGGCGAGATTGGAGAAGCCATAAGAATGCCGGTTGGGGTTGCGATGATGACGACCACGACAACTGGTGTCATTATTTAAGTTGCCGAAAGAACCTGAGTGCATTTGCAACATGAGTATACTAGAAGAATGAGCCAAGACTTGCGAGACGCGAGTTTGCCGGTAGTGCGAACAATAGAGCGACCATGACCTTGAAGGTGAGACGCGCATAACCGCTAGAGTACTTTGAAGAGGAAACAGCAATAGGGTTGCTACCAGTATAAATAGACAGGTACATACGACACTGGAAATGGTTGTCTGTTTGAGTACGCTTTCAATTCATTTAGGTGTGCACTTTATTATGTTACAATATGGAAGGGAACTTTACACTTCTCCTATGCACATATATTAATTAAAGTCCAATGCTAGTAGAGAAGGGGGGTAACACCCCTCCGCGCTCTTTTCCGATTTTTTTCTAAACCGTGGAATATTTCGGATATCCTTTTGTTGTTTCCGGGTGTACAATATGGACTTCCTCTTTTCTGGCAACCAAACCCATACATCGGGATTCCTATAATACCTTCGTTGGTCTCCCTAACATGTAGGTGGCGGAGGGGAGATATACAATAGAACAGATACCAGACAAGACATAATGGGCTAAACAAGACTACACCATTTACACTGCCTCATTGATGGTGGTACATAACGAACTAATACTGTAGCCCTAGACTTGATAGCCATCATCATATCGAAGTTTCACTACCCTTTTTCCATTTGCCATCTATTGAAGTAATAATAGGCGCATGCAACTTCTTTTCTTTTTTTTTTTTTCTCTCTCCCCCGTTGTTGTCTCACCATATCCGCAATGACAAAAAAATGATGGAAGACACTAAAGGAAAAAATTAACGACAAAGACAGCACCAACAGATGTCGTTGTTCCAGAGCTGATGAGGGGTATCTCGAAGCACACGAAACTTTTTCCTTCCTTCATTCACGCACACTACTCTCTAATGAGCAACGGTATACGGCCTTCCTTCCAGTTACTTGAATTTGAAATAAAAAAAGTTTGCTGTCTTGCTATCAAGTATAAATAGACCTGCAATTATTAATCTTTTGTTTTCTCGTCATTGTTCTCGTTCCCTTTCTTCCTTGTTTCTTTTTCTGCACAATATTTCAAGCTATACCAAGCATACAATCAACTATCTCATATACAATGTCTATCCCAGAAACTCAAAAAGGTGTTATCTTCTACGAATCCCACGGTAAGTTGGAATACAAAGATATTCCAGTTCCAAAGCCAAAGGCCAACGAATTGTTGATCAACGTTAAATACTCTGGTGTCTGTCACACTGACTTGCACGCTTGGCACGGTGACTGGCCATTGCCAGTTAAGCTACCATTAGTTGGTGGTCACGAAGGTGCCGGTGTCGTTGTCGGCATGGGTGAAAACGTTAAGGGCTGGAAGATCGGTGACTACGCCGGTATCAAATGGTTGAACGGTTCTTGTATGGCCTGTGAATACTGTGAATTGGGTAACGAATCCAACTGTCCTCACGCTGACTTGTCTGGTTACACCCACGACGGTTCTTTCCAAGAATACGCTACCGCTGACGCTGTTCAAGCCGCTCACATTCCTCAAGGTACTGACTTGGCTGAAGTCGCCCCAGTTTTGTGTGCTGGTATCACCGTCTACAAGGCTTTGAAGTCTGCTAACTTGATGGCCGGTCACTGGGTTGCTATCTCCGGTGCTGCTGGTGGTCTAGGTTCTTTGGCTGTTCAATACGCCAAGGCTATGGGTTACAGAGTCTTGGGTATTGACGGTGGTGAAGGTAAGGAAGAATTATTCAGATCCATCGGTGGTGAAGTCTTCATTGACTTCACTAAGGAAAAGGACATTGTCGGTGCTGTTCTAAAGGCCACTGACGGTGGTGCTCACGGTGTCATCAACGTTTCCGTTTCCGAAGCCGCTATTGAAGCTTCCACCAGATACGTTAGAGCTAACGGTACCACCGTTTTGGTCGGTATGCCAGCTGGTGCCAAGTGTTGTTCTGATGTCTTCAACCAAGTCGTCAAGTCCATCTCTATTGTTGGTTCTTACGTCGGTAACAGAGCTGACACCAGAGAAGCTTTGGACTTCTTCGCCAGAGGTTTGATCAAGTCTCCAATCAAGGTTGTCGGCTTGTCTACCTTGCCAGAAATTTACGAAAAGATGGAAAAGGGTCAAATCGTTGGTAGATACGTTGTTGACACTTCTAAATAAGCGAATTTCTTATGATTTATGATTTTTATTATTAAATAAGTTATAAAAAAAATAAGTGTATACAAATTTTAAAGTGACTCTTAGGTTTTAAAACGAAAATTCTTATTCTTGAGTAACTCTTTCCTGTAGGTCAGGTTGCTTTCTCAGGTATAGCATGAGGTCGCTCTTATTGACCACATCTCTACCGGCATGCCGAGCAAATGCCTGCAAATCGCTCCCCATTTCACCCAATTGTAGATATGCTAACTCCAGCAATGAGTTGATGAATCTCGGTGTGTATTTTATGTCCTCAGAGGACAACACCTGTTGTAATCGTTCTTCCACACGGATCCACAGCCTAGCCTTCAGTTGGGCTCTATCTTCATCGTCATTCATTGCATCTACTAGCCCCTTACCTGAGCTTCAAGACGTTATATCGCTTTTATGTATCATGATCTTATCTTGAGATATGAATATATAAATATATTTACTCAAGTGTATATGTGAATGCTTTTTTTACGGCAGCATTTTTTTTTCAACTCTGATCGCCCCTTTACTGCTCCCTCCGCGCAAATTCCATTGCAGTTCAAATGTATACTGAAAAAACCCCATTGCTATTGTTAAACAGTGAACTCTCTTTTTGCCCAATAATAACATTATAAAAAGTAACTACCAGCACCATAACACCGTGTCCTATCCTGGTATTAATTACTACTTGAAGAACGACTATATCGCTTTTTGCAACTACAATTAGAACGCTCCGCCCCTTCCTTTTGACGTCGTATAAGTGTAGTTGGATTGCAATTGCATAGAGACAGGAATTAGTTCAAGCCATTCCTAACGAGGAAACAATACATTCTAGCAAATCTACGCTTTTCTGACTTTAGAAGAGCAAGCCAATAAAAAGCCGGAGAAAACAGAAAGGTAATAATGAATCAGTTGACAGTGAGTTATGGCCTAATTTCCCCAGATTACTGCACTTCCCAAGATGCACACATCTTACCGATAACAAAGATTCTGTACCCGGATATACCTGGTAAAAACTATTTTCTTACTTCAGGAAGGGATGGTTCCATAATTTTGCACAAGAACACACAGCTCTCGAACGAGCCTGGGACTGCTGCAACTACCATAAAAAACGATGCGATAAGAATGCAAGTTCATAGCGATTGGGCAAGCGATCTAATACATGTTAATATGAAAAATTCAGACCCATCTGCAGGGGACACATTCATATCAGTAAGTCACGATTTTTCGATAGTATTAATTAGTGTGAATGCGCAGTTAACTACCTGGGATAAGAAAATAATCGGTGACCACGACGATTACATCAAGTGCATAGTGCCCATACATTATGAAATGTCAAATGACTATGAATTGGAAGAACAAGAGGGTGGTCCTGATAATGTACACGATGGAATAAATAATGGCATTGTTGTTGATGAACAGAACAACTTTCTTTTTGTGACAGGTGGTCTAGATAGAAAAATCAAGCTTTGGTGCCTGAGCAGCGGGCCAGAAAAAATGGCTACGCTACTACACACATTTGATAATGCACAATCAAACGACACAGGCTCAATATACTCCATGAGTCCCATCATCCCAAAATACAGTTTTGATGACAATCAAACGTCTCGTCCCTTTGATTTTGTTGCCGGAGACTGTAATGGTGATTTGATTTTTTATTCGTGTAAATATCGTAAGGAGGTGATAAGAATTCAAAACGCCCACAGAACAAATATAAAAGTAGTAAGAACTCTTGATGACTCCACACGACTAATCAGTACCAGCTCAGATGGTGTAATAAATGTATGGGACTTGAATTGTAGGCATGATCAGACTACTGGTGCCCTTCAGCTTCCCAAAAAAATTGGATCTTGGTCCTGGGATTCTTCCATATGGTGTGTCCAAGGAACGAGCCTTGATAAGTTGTATTTTGGTGACTCTCAGGGCAATGTTATGAGAGCAAACTTATCCAGTTATGAAGATGCTAAACTTACAAGAATTTTCAAGCCTGATCATCACCACCATCATCATCATCACCATGAACACGAAGAGCAAAATATATCAACTACAGATGCGAAAGTAAAAAAATATGGTGGTATCCTTGATATTGCCCTTTTACCTAATGAAAAATTGTTGTTTTCTTTTTGTACTGACTCAAATCTAAACGTGCTCGATTTAACTAATAACCATTTCAGTGTCAACGAAGGTGGGTTCGCACTGACCAGAAGCTCACTGCTAACCAACAGGAGGCATGTAATAACGGAAAACACTAAAGGCCAAATGCAGAGATGGGATATCGTTTCATGTGAGCTTTTGAATACTTTTGATTCATCAGAAGGTTCGTTTGATGATATCGTAATGAAATACACCTCAAAGGAAATTCTATCTCATTGGTGTACTGTTTCCGTTAAGGTCGGTATGCTGTTCGTAAAAATAAACCCAAAATTTCTGAAAACTGAAATTTATGGATCCGCGCTAAAGGATTATCAGGTTGTGAACAATATTGAAATTAACTCAGATGAGAGATATAATTTGGGTAAAATTGTTATTAATTCGCTTTTCAATGAGTTCATATCATATGAGGTCCAAAAGGATAAACTTTTAAGGAAGAAAATTTTTAGTTTGAAGAAAAAAGACTTAACCAATTCATTAACCTTGGATACAGGATATAACAGTGAATCAAAAAAGAATAATAAAGATAAAAAGAGAAAATCGACCTTCAAAATTAGTTCAACTCTGTCCATTGGAAATACCAACAGCAGTGGAACTCCACCAAACTCGGCACCTGCAACCCCGGTAATGGCAGAGACTATAGCATTAGAAGAACAACCATTGTTGCAGTCAGCTTCTGATAAAGCAATAGATGACTCTTTAGAACTCGTGCAACCATTGCCTGCATCCAAAAAGCCATATTTTAGAACGCAGAGCTCTGGCTCCTTGTTAAGTAGAAAGTTCAAATCATTTAGGTCTACTTCTGGTCGTGCCACAACAGGGTTAAACACTCCAGAGGAGCCCAAAGGAATTCTGCCAGATACTCCGCACGTTATTAATGACGACTCGGCCTTCCCTCAAGCTATCAATACAACTCAGCAGTCTAAGGATGCAACTCCAGAATCTATGTTATGGAATCATCCTTTCAAGCTAGAGCAAAAACTATCCGCTATTTCATCACAAGATTTACCGAGTAACAACACTCATAACAAACTAAGATCATCTGAAAACTCGAGGGCGAATTCCACGTCAACCTTGGAAGGCAACGAAAAGAAGAAGCCTGAGTTCATGCCCGATTTACTGGAGCAAATTCAAGAGTCTTACAAGCAACAATATATGAATACTTCTTCTCTAAAATACCTGACGAAGAGGCTTCCAGTCACCAAGATAATTAAGGCTAGTTCATGTCCAATTATTAGAGTAAAATCTGCCACGTTAGTTTTGGTCCATCTTTGGAAGGAAGGCTCATGTGGTGGCAGGGTATTATTCTCCACCCTATTACCGCCATCTCGTGTCGATAATGAAACCGTCAGCGGCGGCAAAGAAAATTCCAAACCGCCAGATGATGAAGAATTAGACCTTCAAGCTGTAGATGATGACAAATTAGGAAAATATGATCTTATTGATGGCGAGTTAGGAAGCAGACTCAACAGAAGGCAAATTTTTGAGCAATTGGAGGAAAATTTGCCCTACTGGTTTGCAAAAGCTTTATTTAGAGATATTAAGACGGTGGAAGAGCAACCAAAGTTGAACTTCTTAATCATGCCATGGTCTTCTGTTGGTGGGAGTGAAGCAGCTGGCAATGAAAACAAGAAGAAGTTTATTAGTGCATCAGATACCACAGAATCTTCTGGCAACGATAGTAGCGATAGCAGCCTTGGAAATGGTAATGAAGCCGTTTCCCCATCAACACAGCAACAGTTCCATAATATGCTAAAGTTTGGCCGTCCGAAGACCAGCGAGCAGGAGTTAAACCCCACAGATTTACCGAGAATCTCTGAGGCGAATGTCAAGCTGGTTGCGCCTGGAATGATTAGGGTGAAAAAAATTAAACTTTACGTCGCTGACAGATTTGAAACGAAAACTCCTGAAATGAAAGCAAAAATGGAACCTAGTCTTTGGTTGGATCTACTATGTAGGGGCCAAGTGCTTGATAACGATATGACTTTAAATACCGTTAGAACACTTTACTGGAAATCTCAGGGTGACATAGTTCTAGAATACAGAAGAAAAGTACATAATTCACCGCTAGTTCATGAGGTCAACGGGAATGAGGGGAAATGATAATGTTTATATAAATTATATTTTGGGGTCTGAATTTGGAGTTTTTAAGCGTAAATATATAGTAATAATACCAACAATAATACTAATAATACTATAATAGTAGTTGCAGTAACAATGACAAGATAAAGAATATTCTTCTGAAATGTCTAAAGAACGAAGAAAAAAGCAAGTACTCATTGGAATGCTATTTGTAACAACTCATACATACTCTAGAGCTTTATAATAATTACATAGACATTTTTATAATATTATTTATTTATCAAATTTTATATTGAATAGGTACCATCAAGTAATGCACACATTCTTCATTAAAATACAGTCTGTAAATAATTGTGAATATGGGCGACCTGAATGATGTTCTTATTATCTCAAATATTTCTAATTTTTTCTAATCATTTTTGTTTCTTTAAGAGCAATTAATTTACAGAGCGGGGAACAGTGGCCAATTTTTTGAGCTAAAGAACAGCATAACAACAAAACAACAGAACAAAAACACAGCGAGTCTAGTGCAAGTACGTCGGCAAAGTAAAACACAAAGGAGATGAAATTGCACGGCTTTTTATTTTCCGTATTATCAACATGCGTCGTCATTTTACCAGCGTTGGCCTACAGTGAAGCTGTCACGATGGTCAAGTCGATTGAGCAGTACTTCGATATCTGCAATAGGAATGATTCTTACACAATGATAAAATACTACACTTCTTGGTGCCAACATTGTAAAACTCTGGCCCCAGTATACGAAGAGCTTGGTGAGCTATACGCCAAAAAAGCTAATAAAGATGATACCCCAATTAACTTCCTTGAAGTTAACTGTGAATTCTTCGGGCCAACTTTATGTACCGACTTGCCTGGATTTCCAATAATTGAACTGGTCAAACCTCGTACTAAGCCCTTAGTTCTTCCGAAGCTCGATTGGTCGTCTATGAAATTTCATGAAAGACTATGGCAAAGAATCAAGACGTGGTTCAACAATCCTGAGTACCAACTGGATACGTCTAGGGTTGTTCGTTTTGAAGGGAGTAGGAACCTAAAGAGTTTAAGCAACTTTATCGATACTGTAAGAAGTAAAGATACAGAAGAGAGATTCATAGAACATATTTTCGATGGTTCTAGGAATTGCAGTGAACAATTACGTTCTCAACAGCTTCTGTGTAAAGCTGGTAAAGAATACTACTCTGATACTTTATCTAAATTATACGGTGACGTGAATGGGTTGGAAAAGGAAAGGCGGAGACTAGAAGCTTTAATTAAGCAAAATGGAGATGACTTGAGTAAAGAAGTTAAAGAAAAACTGAAAATCATTCGTCTACAATTGAGCCTATTATCACACATAGAAGACCAGTTAGAAGATACCAGTAGTCATGACGAGCTTTGAACATAAGCTTCGCTCTGTCTTTTACTTTACGAATACCGACTACAGACGGAAGCGGGACCCTCACCCTGAGGTACAACAAATACACAGATACATATATATTTAACAATGTACGTTAGCCGCAATATAAGTGAGATTGTGTAGGTGAAAGATCATGGAGATATACATAAATATTACAGAAGGTCTACCACAGGTGTTTTGAATATTGGCTTGTGCTAAGGTAACACTGTTATTTTATTCATTAGAGAAACATCTCTTACCCTGTTTGGTTTTGGTATAATCTCCAATTACGTACATGAGAGATGGCTTTATATAAAAAGCCTTTAATTCGAAAAAAGAATAAATGTCTTAGGGAGCTTATTATCGTACTTTAATTCAACTTAGGAAATCAGCACTCTCCAGTCCAAATCTTCGGTTTGAAATAATGGAAAATCAAGGTGGAGATTACAGCCCAAATGGGTTTTCAAACTCAGCAAGCAATATGAATGCGGTTTTTAACAATGAAATCACCGGTAGAAGTGACATTTCAAATGTAAACCATCAAACTGGTACCCCACGTCTGGTTCCTGAAACTCAAATATGGTCGATGCCTGTGCCGGATCAACTGATGACGATGCCTAACAGAGAAAACACCCATATGACAGGTAGTACAGTAGGTCCAAATATCCCCATGAATGTGGCTTATCCCAATACAATATACTCGCCAACAGAGCATCAGTCGCAATTTCAGACACCACAGAACCGTGACATCAGCACGATGATGGAACACACTAACAGTAATGATATGAGCGGCTCTGGCAAAAATCTCAAGAAACGTGTATCAAAGGCCTGTGACCATTGCCGAAAAAGAAAAATCAGATGTGATGAAGTGGACCAGCAGACCAAAAAATGTTCAAACTGTATTAAGTTTCAGTTGCCTTGCACTTTCAAACATCGTGATGAGATTCTTAAGAAGAAAAGAAAATTAGAAATCAAACATCATGCAACACCAGAGGAATCACTTCAAACCTCAAATAGTATTAGCAATCCTGTAGCGTCTTCTTCAGTACCGAACAGTGGAAGGTTTGAACTTTTAAACGGTAATTCCCCCTTAGAAAGCAATATCATCGATAAAGTCTCCAATATTCAAAATAATCTTAACAAAAAAATGAATTCAAAGATTGAAAAATTGGATAGAAAAATGTCTTACATTATTGACAGTGTGGCTAGACTTGAGTGGTTATTGGACAAGGCTGTTAAAAAGCAGGAAGGCAAATACAAGGAAAAGAACAATTTGCCCAAACCAGCGAGAAAAATATACTCTACGGCACTTTTAACTGCTCAAAAACTCTATTGGTTCAAACAAAGTTTAGGAGTGAAAGCGTCCAATGAGGAGTTTCTTTCTCCAATCAGCGAAATATTAAGCATATCTTTAAAATGGTATGCAACTCAAATGAAAAAATTTATGGATTTGTCATCTCCGGCTTTCTTCTCCAGCGAAATAATATTATGCTCATTACCTCCGAAACAGCAAGCAAAGAGACTTCTTGAGAATTTTCATGCTACCTTATTATCCTCTGTAACTGGTATAATATCGTTAAAAGAATGTCTAGACTTAGCAGAAAAGTACTACAGCGAAAGCGGCGAAAAACTCACATATCCTGAACATTTATTATTAAACGTGTGTCTCTGCTCGGGTGCATCTGCCACTCAATCAATTGTAAGAGGTGATTCAAAGTTTCTAAGGAAAGATAGATATGATCCAACCTCCCAAGAGTTAAAAAAAATCGAAAATGTTGCCTTACTAAATGCCATGTATTATTATCATAAGCTGTCCACCATCTGTTCAGGTACAAGAACACTACAAGCTTTATTACTACTGAACCGATATTTTCAACTTACCTACGATACTGAACTAGCAAATTGTATTTTAGGAACTGCGATTAGATTGGCGGTTGACATGGAATTAAATAGAAAATCCTCTTACAAGTCACTAGACTTTGAAGAAGCCATAAGGAGAAGAAGTATGTGGTGGCATTGTTTTTGTACAGATAAACTATATTCTTTAATGTTATCCAGACCCCCTATTGTGGGGGAACGCGATATGGATATGCTAACAGATCAAAATTATTATGAAGTGATAAAAACTAATATTCTACCTGATCTTATTGATAAAAAGGAAGATCTCGATAAAATTACTGATGTCAACTCTGCATTGAATGTAGTAGTAAATTTTTGTCAGCACATATCCCTTTTCATATCATATTATGTTTCAAAATTGGTTAGTATTGAGAGTAAAATATACTCTACTTGTTTTGCTGTCAGAAGTACTCTAGATCTTTCATTCGATGCCATGCTTGATAAAATCAAAGATCTCAATGATTCTTTGAACAATTGGAGAGACAACTTGCACGTAAGTATGAAACTAAAAAGTTATAAACAGTATTTATCGGTACTTTACGCTCAAAAATCCCAAGAAAATCCGGCTTTAAGTTTTGAGATTGCATGCTCTCGTGTTTTGAATTGTCATTTTAGGGCGCTATATTCTAAAGTGATTTTGAGCATGGTGACTACATCCTTATTGATTGATAACGAACGCCTATACAAAGGTTCTCGCCATGATATTCCTCAACTATTCATTCTTTTTTCAAGTCAATACTTAAACGCCAGCAAAGAAATGTTACTGCTGTTTCAAGGCATCAATTACCAGGCGCATATGTATAACGAGGTTATGTATCAGTTCTCTACTGCTGTGTTTGCTCTCTTCTTTTACGTTGTGGATAATATTAACGATCTAAAAAAGAAAGGTGAGGTAAAAGAGATCATCGATATCCTAAAAAAATCTTATGATCGATTAGTGGGAGAAAATGATGAGCAGTTACTGTTTGACAATGTCAAATGGAACACTTTGATTGTGTTCTACAGCCACTTTTTGAAATACGTTTTGCAACGTTATCATGCTTTGAACGATTCCACGTCAATATTTGATTCTAAACCTTATGATGAAACGATAACGAAAGTTATTATGCATTCAAGAAAGATAAAAGATGAAACAGTCGATCAACTAATTATGAGTTTAAAATCATATGGTTCTCTCCATTCTTTACAAAAGGGCAACGAAGCCGATCTCGCTGATGATGGACTGAATACGAATGATATTTCTTCAGAAGACTTTGCGGAGGAAGCACCAATAAACTTATTTGGAGAGTTATCAGTCGAAATTTTAAAACTATTAAAATCTCACTCCCCCATCTCAAATTTTGGAGACCTATCGCCATCTTCGAATAGGAAAGGAATATCTGATGACTCATCTTTGTACCCAATTCGTTCGGACCTAACATCTCTTGTTTATCCCATCCATAGTTCTGATACCGGAGATACCCTTTCCAGTGATCTAGAGACCCCTGAAAATTCTAATTTTAATAGTGACAGTGGAATAAAGGAAGATTTCGAAGCTTTTAGAGCCTTATTGCCTTTAGGAAAATTGATCTATGACAGAGATTATTCTTTCGTGAACACTTTTAGGGATTATGAATAAACTGTACGTTGTCTACAAAGATTGTAAAAAATAAAAATTCTTTCCCAATGCATATTATATGTACTATTTGTATCTATATATTATCTATCGATTCTCACTTAAGATGTCGTTGTAATATTAATTATAACAACAAGGCTTTTATATATTTCAGGTAATTATCGTTTTCCTTTTCTGGTTCATTTGCTATAGCACGCAATAGCTCTTGTATTTTATGCTGGGAAGCTTCTTCAGTAATTTTGCTTGGGTCATGTAAACCCTCCTCCTTCACTTTTCTAATCCACTCTTTTAGTAAAGCCTTCAAACGAATATTACCTTCGTTAACTTCCTGTAATGATAGCTTAGCTTTTTTCAAATCTTCATTATTAGTTTTTAGATCGTCCAATTCATTGGCTTTACGTTTAGCCATTTTAACAATTTTTTCTGGAAATTGAACAACTTCTGCAACATGAATACCAAAAGACTGATCTGAAATACCAGGCTCAACTTTGTATAACAACGTGATGTCCTCATCGTCATGTTTTTGTTCTTTTAAATTTTTCTCGATATGTGCAACAACATGCATATTCTTGACATTGGGCAATTTTTCAGACAATTCTGTCAATTCATGAAAGTGAGTTGCAAACAAAGCGAAACATCCAATCTTACTTGCGATATGTTCAGCAATTGCCCAAGCTAGACCAAAACCATCATAAGTACTAGTACCACGCCCTAGTTCATCTACAATAATCAAAGAATTCTTACTCGCATTCTTTAGTATAGAAGCAGTTTCCAATATTTCAACCATAAATGTGGAAACACCTTTCAATTGGGAATCTCCTGCCCCGACCCTGCAAAGAATTGCATCTACTATGGCTATTTCAGCTTCTTCACAAGGTACGAAACAACCAATTTGGGCCATTAAAGAAATCACACCAACCTGTCTGATGTAAGTAGATTTACCTCCCATGTTTGGTCCAGTTATGATTAAAAAGTCGCCCTTTCCACTCTCTAATGTGACATCATTGGATATAAAGCTTATATCGTCTTGCATTTCCAGTACTGGATGACGGGAGCTTATTAGGTGAGTTCTTCTTTCCGAATCCATGGGATGCAACTTGGGTCTAATGTATGGTATGGGAGCATACGAGGAAGTATGAGCAAAAGAGGCAATGACATCTAAATGCGCTAAGACTAAGGATATTTTCTCAAAAACTGGTGTGTACGTTAATGTAATATTTATAATTTCTCTAACCAGAGCCGATTGTTGCTTGTCGTACTCCTTTTGAAGAATATTGGTTTCATTGGCGATTGACTTTAATTGTTTGGTACTAAAAAATATACCAGCTTTTACTGTCGACAACTCAATGTACTTTTTATGTTTACGTAACTCCTTGGCGTCATTACGTGTCAACCTCATACACCAACCATGCAGATGATGGTTCTCCAACTTCAGTTTTTTGTCCGGATCGAATCCTAGATCTTCAGCAGAATCTAGATGGATTGAATGAATTTCATCACGCAACGCATCCAGTTTACTTCTTATCTTTCCTAATTCCTCATTAAACTCAACTTTAATCATAAATTCGTTATTTTCTTCATAAGCATCCAAATCAACCGTTGTTTCAACCATTTCTTCGAATTTGGACAAAGGTTCAACGTGGTGGCTTAAAGGAGCTAGCCAAACAGAGCGGACCAGTTCCTTTACTGGTTCAGTAGGGCTGTCATCCTCCAAGAACGAAGTGAAAACTTGAACAATTTCTGGTATTCTTTTACTGAATTGGTAAATTTTCAAGACATCCTCTAAGTTTCCTCTTTTATTTAATTTCTTAGTCAATCTACGAATATCTGGAATCATGGGTAAATATTCAGAAGTCAACATCTGTCTTAACTCGATTTGGTCAATTAGATAGTCGACTAAATCATGTCTTTTATTAATTTCGTCAATATTGGTCAGTGGTTGCTTCAACCATTCATTTAAAAGCCGAACACCAGCATTTGTTTTGCAATGATTCAGTAACTGGAAAAGAGAAGTTACTTTACCAGAATTACCAGCACTTGTAAATCCAGATACAGCTAAATTGTTGCTACCAAATGGATTTTGTGGTCCTTGTGGGAATAAATTAAGGGCTTTAATAGCGGAGGCATCCAACTTCATAAACTCCTTTAATTTATGTTCAACTAATTCATACTTGCCTACTTGATCTTGCTCTGAGAGCAATTGTAAATATCCAATCAATGCATTACATGCACCCATAGATAGTTTAGAGTATTTTTGTGGTAACGATAATGCCAAATCATCGCCCAGTAACTTGGTTAAATCCAGTTCGACATCTTTTTCAGAAAATTCTGAGTTTTTCAATAATGTAACGACGCACCCACAGCGATCAATTACATTTATTACTTTCTGCATTTCAGCATTGGAGTTTGAATTTGATGTTAAGTCCTGCACCAAACATTCCTTTACACCCAATTGAATCAAGAAACTCTCTAGGTTGGAATACACTTCATTATCGACAATATCAAGCATGCCCACCTTGTATGCAGTGGTATCAATGAAAGCAACTCCAATAATGCAGTTCCCATCTTGGGAATTCCATTGAACTTTCAAACTTGCAATGATGATACTCGAATCAATGTTCATATTCATTAGCTCATTAACTTGCTCAATATTCCCTGGAGATGCACTTTTAATTAATTTCCAACCCTTATCGTATATCTCAACTTTATATCCTAGATCCAACAAACATAACTTCAGCAGAGTGGCAAGAACTTGTAGCGAAACAGTAACATATTTAGTTGGTTCATGGAAGTTCTTTGCCGTTACAGGATCCAATTGACAGTTCTTTAAAACAGATTGAGTATGATAGACTGAATCTGCAACAAATATCGCATCTGAACCTATAACTGTGTAATAGTCGCCTTTATCCACTAATCTAATGGTTTTTAATGGTTTCTTCGGCAACCCTGTATACTTCTTATAGAAGTTTCTCTCCTCTGATACATCAGAGAATTTTAGCTCTGGCCTAGTGGAGGACATACTTTTAATCTGAGGATTTTGATGTTAGGTCAGCAGATAAAGAGATTTTTTACAGTTGATATTGGAGTAGAGTGTCAACATTTAAAGAGCCTCTTTTTATTTTCAGTTTATTATAAAAACGCCTAAAAAAAAAATGACAAGTTTTCGCGTTTTCTATTTTTTCATATATGTATATAGAATATTAAGGATTATAAAAGAATGTGTAGCTGTTGAGGTTTACTTGATGGAGTGCGGAACTTGTCTTTGGCTTTGTTTATACGGAGTGCTGGAGTTCTGATTGGATTTTTGGTCAGTTTGCCTACTTTTCTTGTAATAATTAATAAAGCACTTGTAAATGACGTCTATAATTTTCTTCGTCACAAGTTCTTGATAAAAATAAAGTAACTTTTCCTCAAACTCTACACATTTTAATTCTAATCTTTTCGAGTACTCCGCTGGAGGCTCGTCAGAAGAAGACACATGGTTCGAAAGTGAATTATTCATGTTGAGTAGCTCCTTAATTAAGCTTTCAGTTTCAATAATAGTATCACTTGGCAGTAAGAACCGATAACATGTCAGAATATTAGATACAAGGAGTAGAGAATATGAACCATGACACTCAATCAACAGTATTTCCTTTTTCAACAAATTTCTCTCATTTCTCAAATCTAAAACTTTTTTCCTTTCATTTTTGAACGAATTTTGTAAATTCTTATTGGTATTTGATATATTTTCGATGTTTTTTTTGTATTTCAAACATATTTCTTTTAATTCATTGCATTCAAAAGTTAAGTTTTCTCCTAGGGCCTCTCTTTTTTTCGTAGAGGTATTCAATTCAGTGATGCTATCTGCTAATTTTGCATATTTTTCTTTAAATAAAGAGAACTTGAAGTTGGTAGCATTAACCTCATTTTGTAGTTCATTGACATTTTTCTTCAAAAACTCGTTTTGATCAATGATTAATTGCTGTTCTCTATTGACCCTATCTAAGGTTTCCCTAGTATATTTGTATTTTTTTAGTAATTCCTCATCATGATTGTATGACTCATTGTCTAGTTCTTTGAAAGCCTCTTTTATTTTCTTATTTTCCAGAGAGACCTCCTTGTATTTAGTTTTGTAGGCCTTGTTTGTTGTTTCTAACTTCAAAATTTTGTCATTTTGACTTTTTAGTTGCGTTTCTTTTTCTTTAAGTTTAGAAGCATAGTCTGTTATCTTTGTTCTTCTAGCGCTGGAATTCTTCTTCACTAGTTGATACATTTCTTGCATTAATTGAAAAACAGGAATATCACTGAAATCATCGTATTTATAACCAATTTCTTTAAAAATTGCTTTTATTACGTGTGAAACTTCACCATTTGGATCGAAATGCAAGTCTTCGTTTACAAATGGTGATGTCATCTGTTGCGAGTCGTATTGCTTTTGCATATCGCTCATTATAGCGGTTGCTTGCGTATCGACATTGTATTGGCTCATAATCGATGCGGTGTTAATGTTGGAGCTCCCTTTACTTTGAGGAATTTCTTTGTTATGCCTAAAGTGATTGTTATTCTGCAATAAAATATCATTTTCATTTCCTTTTATAGAGTTATAAGAAGATGATGATGAAGAAGAAGAGCACGTTGTCTGAGATGTTGTAGAAGAACGTGCTAACATGGCAACATTATTTTTTGATCTCTGACTTCCAGTTGAATCTAATTTTAATTCTTTCACACTATTCGAACGACTCAAGCCTGCAGATGGAAGGCTGTTACCACAGATAGAAGAGTAATCATTTTTATAACTGTTGCCATTGTCACTACTTTTCATTGAAACGAGGCTCTGGTTACTTTTCATGGAACCTATACTCCGGTTGCTTTTGGAAGCTGGAGATTTGGAAAGTTTGAAAAACTCTTTCATCCACTTTCTCTTCGAAATTTTACTGTTTTCCAGACCACTTGTGTCGCCGTCCTTATGTGTATCGGTATCTTGTTCATGATTTGAGATACAACTAGAGTCTTCAGAACTACGCGAGGTAACTGTCATTGTTGAAGTCCCTTCCATATTTGATGCCTTTAAAATATTATCCATACCGGTAGCAGAAAGCTTTAATATATCTTTACTAGATCTTTAATATGCCTTTAGTAATCACGGGTTTTTTCCTATTTAAATGAAATTTTATAATACATTTAATTTTTCTTTCTGTGACATTAAAAAAATGTCAATGACAGAGAAAAAAAAAAAAAAAGTTTGTGAGGTCAAAAATATGTTAAATAAATATTAGGTAGAACATGTTAATTCAGTATAAATTTTTTATTTCTTTTGTAAATGAAAAACTGGGAAAATATGACGAAATCCATGAATAAAGTACCTATGCTTCCAACCAACCAGGAAGCGTTCATAATTAGATACTTCCAGTCTAAAGAAATGACAATCACAGAGAAAATAAATGTGGTATTACCCAAACAGGCGAACAAAAAGAATAGGAAACTGATACCTTCACAAGACTTTCTCTTAAAATTCAGTAATATCTGAGGAATTCTTGAACCCAGATACAAAAGGGCACTTAAGTAACCGAATATCTGAGCCATCCAATTGATCTGCAGTTCGGGAACAGGCAGTGATGGATCCTCCACGGGAGGAGGTTGCGTGTAGTTTACGCAGTAGGTTACATACCACGAGATGAAACCTACAAAAACTACACCACTAACAATAAATATGTCTTTTATCAAATTTCTTGAATTGACTTCACGGAGATTATCATCACCAACGTTTCCGTCGGATGAAGGAGCAGCCATTTCTTCATCAATACGATTTGGCTGACCTTGGGAATTCAAAAGCGGTTGTTGTTCATTGAACACATCGTGCAGAACGTTTTCGTTTATTGGATTGGCAGGGGAGAGATGAATAGGGTCTACTGCTGGTTTTTCCTCATTATCGTACCATAGACATTGACCTAGTAAAATGATATCTGCCACCGTATAGTAAGCAGCAAGAATGATCATGGTAGACAAAAGATGTTGCATAACGGCACCCATAAGGTTAAAGACATCGCCGGCCAACCAAAGTATCACGAACAATAAAGACAGCCCATCAGACGACTTCCGGTAAAAGTTCTCGTAAATTTGAGGGACAAACACAATGATCCAGCAGGAGATGGAGATGGACCCAGATATCCCACTTAGAGTGGATCTATTCAATTCTAGCGGTACAAGTTGCATAATTGAGGTCGTCGAGCGATGTGGTAGCTTTTTTTTTTGTATGGCATTCTTTCGTTAGCAGTACATATCATCGCGAAGACGATTAAAATACGTAGTGAATAAAAAGACGATATGTGAAAAATTGCAATCCGGGTAAAAATAAAAGAGTCATTAAGAGCAAAAATGACCATATTAGAGAATTTACAGGTAAAACACACACAACATCAAAGCAAAATGAACAAAGAGAAGTAAGAAGTATCCTCCCAAGGCCCTACATTAGATTTGGACCTCTCGGACAATAAGATTGGTGCTGTTAATAATAAAAAGGGAATGCCGTTTAGATTTCGAGCGGAGCCAGTTTCGGCGGCTAATGTCCAAGTACTATGATAAGCATAAACACCCTTTGAAGAACTATTACCAGTTGCGCATGTTTAACCCATATCTCTGACATCAATATACACCTATTGTAGCTACGGAGACTATTACTATTTTGCTATTAAGTTACTAATAATACTACAGTGATGGCTGCTTATGTGTCCTTTGGAGCTGGCGAAGAGCTTGCGGATTTTGCTTCCGCATCCAGCTTTCTGGGTGGTAAAACGCTTTCAAAGGCATTTTTCCAGTTATGATCATCAAAGTATTTCAGCATGAGTTGCACGACGTGCGTTGTCGTCAACACTCTTCTGCCTTCGAGATTGATGTACTCGTCAATGGGCAATCTTCGCGTAGGAATGCCCATCTTTTGGGCCTTCTTCAGACACAATTCTTTATAACGATTCTTGTCTACAATGCCGCCAACAATGTATCGCATCCCGGGTTCTAGCCTCTCCAGCTTTTCCTCTGTATCGGCCGTTAAATACACTATTTTGTCCTTACTTATATGCTCATCTCCAAACATGATTTTGTCGTCTGGTAGGAATTTAAAATGGTTCCAGTTTTCATAATTGGTATTTTTCAGAGTAGTTTCAAACCTTTGCTTTAGTCTTTTGTCGAATGAGGCCACCTTTATTTCTGCAAAATGGTTCGCCCTTCTATTCGCGGAGTATGCCCTGGTGACCTGGTTAGACAAGCTTACTATTTCCTTGTCGTTCATTAACTCATCAAAAGAACAGTCAAGTATGATCTCTATCCCAGAATCAGTCTGATTCACATTAATACGAGGCTCTCTAATCAATTCCTGCGGGACCTCTTCTCCCCTGTCAACGTATTCTTGAATCTTCGCACTTCTTTCATGGCGAAGTCTCTTCTTCTTTACACGGCGTTCCGCATTGTATTTGGCTTTATTCTCCTCCCATCTCTGTCTTTTACACATTTTTTTCCATTGCTTTTTAGACATGCCTTCTGGCACAGGCGGTAAAGGTGGTGTTCTTTTCACCTTTTCCTCGTTCTGCTTTATCTCATCATTGGACATGTTGTTTTGCCTGCAGATTGACACTTAATTATTTACCTTGAAAGCTTTACGCTATATTAAACATCACCATCTCTCTTAAAGATAATGAAAATTTTTCATTACCACATCACACTGTTAGATTAAACGCGTTTTTTCTTGACAAAAAGGTGGGAAAACCAACCACATATTTCAAATACTGTAAAATAGTAGCATTTATAAATTTGATTTGATCTATTATAACATTGCAGAGCTTCCCAGAAGATATAAAAAGTCCCTTATAATGTCCAAAACTTTATCTTTGCAACTTCCATGGGTTGAGAAATACCGTCCCCAAGTTTTATCTGATATAGTCGGTAATAAAGAGACCATTGATAGACTTCAGCAAATCGCTAAAGATGGTAACATGCCCCATATGATCATATCAGGTATGCCAGGTATAGGTAAGACCACTTCGGTACATTGCCTTGCTCACGAGCTCCTTGGCCGCTCTTATGCTGACGGTGTTTTAGAGTTGAACGCTTCAGATGACAGAGGTATTGATGTCGTCAGAAACCAAATAAAACATTTTGCCCAGAAGAAACTACATTTGCCTCCAGGGAAACATAAAATCGTTATTCTTGATGAGGCGGATTCCATGACTGCTGGTGCTCAGCAAGCGTTGAGAAGGACCATGGAGCTATATTCGAACTCTACAAGGTTTGCATTTGCTTGTAATCAATCAAACAAGATCATTGAGCCGCTGCAAAGTAGATGTGCGATTTTGAGGTATTCTAAACTATCCGATGAAGACGTTCTAAAACGTCTTTTACAAATCATAAAGCTAGAGGATGTTAAATATACAAATGATGGGTTAGAAGCAATCATTTTTACAGCGGAGGGTGACATGAGACAGGCCATAAACAATCTACAAAGTACAGTAGCAGGACACGGTTTAGTGAACGCAGACAATGTCTTCAAAATTGTTGATTCTCCTCACCCTCTAATAGTGAAGAAAATGTTACTAGCCTCCAACCTAGAAGATTCAATTCAAATCTTAAGAACAGATCTTTGGAAAAAGGGTTATTCCTCGATTGATATCGTCACAACATCTTTCCGCGTTACCAAGAACTTAGCACAAGTGAAAGAATCAGTAAGATTGGAAATGATAAAAGAAATCGGTTTGACCCATATGAGAATTCTGGAGGGTGTTGGAACGTACTTGCAATTGGCTAGTATGTTAGCGAAAATTCATAAACTAAATAATAAAGCCTGATTTAAATATCCGAAAACTATAAAAAAACTCCCATATTAGTGCATTACTTTAAATTCTACTTCTTTGTCTTGTCTCTTCCCTTGTGATGTGTCAGAATTTTTTTTTTTTTTTTTCATTTTTGCACAATTTAAGCTTTAAAGTTGTTTGTTGATCAAAACTTACAACTCGCAGTGCAGTTACATAGTCATAATATGTAGAAAAAATATAGAGAAGGTATACGTCGTTCGTTGAAGACAGATGGACAAGCTAACTCCATCTCAATGGAAGGTAATAAATAAGTCATATGAACCAGCGTCTACGATAAAAGTCATTGCGGGCCCAGGCTCAGGAAAAACGCTAACGCTACTATATAAAGTACTACATTTAATTACTGTGGAAAATATTAAGCCTGAAGAAATACTTATATTTTCGTTAACAAACAAAGCAGTTGATAGTATTATAGAAAATTTACTGTCCATCTTCGAAAACTCGCATACAAATAAGGAAATTGTCCATCAGATTGGGTGTTACACAGTTCATGGGTTGGCTAATAGAATCGTTGTAGAGAATGAGGGGATGATAAACATTATAGAAGAGATTGGATGGAGAGGATTAATGAAGTTGTTACCGCCGTCAAAGAGAACCCCCCATCATTTCAGATCATATAAGGAACTCGAGAAAGTTGTTAAGGATTACAAGCTAAACAACGCAAAAAATAATAACCCCGTCATTGAGAAACTAGTTGAACTGATGGATAACTGTAAAGTGATGACCAATGATGATTTGATCATTCGCGCAAAAAAATACTTAGAGCTTGATTCTTCTGATTCAGATGCATCGTCTTTCACTCAAGATCTCCACAATAAATACAAGGTTGTTCTTATCGATGAATTTCAGGACCTCTATCCAAGTTTAGCACCCTTAATTACCATGATTTGCAAAGGCAAGCAGCTCATTATGTTTGGTGATACAAATCAAAGCATATATGGATTTTTGGGGAGTAACAACGAGATTATGTCACAATTAGACAATCTTCACCCAAAAAATTTCACGACTGTCCTGAAATTATTTGATAATTTTAGGTCTACCCCCGAAATAATCTCTCTAGCATCAAAAATTATCAATCGTCCACTAGCAGAGAAACAGATTATCGATGATACTGATGAAACACCATCAGAGCTAGTTCGCAAGCTACCGAGTGGTGTTTCACCTCAAATAATGACATTTGATGATCTAGCCGCAGAATCTGAATTTATTATTGATAAAATTACCCAATTGATTTGTTCTTCTGCAAAGTTTTCCGATATAGCAATTCTATCAAGAACAAATTCACATCTAACGGCTATAGCCAGTATTTTGAAGAAATATGGTATTCCTTATCAAAAGCTAAAGAGTCAACCTGATTGGATGGACGATTTACGAATTCAATTCCTTTTAGATATTCTAAAAGTGTGTTCTTTAGCCTCCGACGAAAAGCATAATCGTGAGTTCAATACGGGTGATAAATGGCAAAGTAACTTCAGCATTTTGGTCACAATGAGCGCTCTCAAAGGGATTGGCGATGCTTCAATACAAGCCTTGTATAAAGCATGCGGCCTGAAAAATCTGTCAATTTGGAAATACCTAACTATGGTTCCCAATTTTGAATGGCCATTGGGCCTCTCCATAAAGAAAAAAATGGAAAATTACACTTCAAACTTATATGAAATGATCGAAAATGATCAAGTTCATCAATTAGATGATCCGATGGAACTTTTAGAAAAAGTTGCTAGCATCACAAATAACTTAAACCTAAATCCTACCTACTTCCAATCCTTAAGTGATGCTCAATCATCTTTAGAGTTTAAAACACATCTACAAGAGATGGCACAAGTAATGAAGGTCTCAAAATCTAATAAGCCCCCGGGTATTTCATTTGTTAAATGGTTTCTAGAGACATATTTTGATCAAACGATGGTCTTTCACCAGTCTCAGCAGGCATTACAAACTACCGGTCCGGGGACAGTAAAACTATCTACCATCCATTCTGCAAAGGGTTTAGAATTTCCCATAGTATTTCTAACAAACGGGAGCATGTCCAATTTCCCAATGGATACAAACGCCCTTTATGTGGGGATAACTAGGGCAAGAAATTTGTTGTACATGTGCAACATGAAGCACGAGAGACTGGTCAGTAAATCATCACCATACTCAAGAAGCATAATGTCTAATAATTTATTCTGGACTTACTACAATAAGGATTTGAACCGATCTGTATGTGACGTTAAGGTGACACATGGTTATAATGTGCAGCGATACAATCAGTTACGTAAAAATTTTGGATTTTATAGAGCATATTCTTCACTAAGAGGTTGTAAGAGCGTTTTCAGACGTATATAGAATAGTTTTTTACTTACCTTTCATAATGTATTATCACCCTTTTACATAATACAAGTTTTAGAAGCAGATATTTTTATTTTTTTCATTTCCATTGTTCAAAAAGAGGGATGGTAAAGTATGCTAAAAGGCATACAAAACAATTAAAGGGAAACAGGTACAGCGAAGTCTTATGGGATTCATAATGTTGTTAAGATCTAGATTTTTGAAGGTTGTCCATGTGAGGAAGCAATTGAGCGCCTGTTCAAGATTTGCAATTCAAACACAAACGAGATGTAAGAGCACAGATGCTTCTGAAGATGAAGTGAAGCATTTCCAGGAGCTAGCCCCTACTTGGTGGGATACAGACGGATCACAAAGAATTCTACACAAAATGAATCTAGCTAGGTTGGATTTTGTGCAGAGGACTGTGAGGAACCAGGTTAAAATTCAGAATCCTGAAATATTTGTCCCTGGATTTAATTACAAGGAGTTTTTACCAGAGTACGTCTGCGACAATATTCAGCGGGAAATGCAGGAAAGCATAGAGACTAATCTAGATAAGAGGCCAGAAGTGAGCGTCTTGGATGTTGGATGCGGTGGTGGCATTTTGAGTGAATCGCTCGCGAGACTAAAATGGGTGAAGAATGTTCAAGGGATCGATCTGACTCGCGATTGTATCATGGTAGCAAAAGAGCATGCCAAGAAAGACCCCATGCTGGAGGGAAAGATAAATTATGAGTGCAAGGCTCTGGAGGATGTTACTGGACAATTTGATATTATCACCTGTATGGAAATGCTAGAGCACGTGGATATGCCTAGTGAAATTTTAAGGCATTGTTGGTCGAGGTTAAATCCCGAAAAAGGTATACTCTTTTTAAGTACTATAAACAGAGATCTCATCTCATGGTTTACTACAATTTTTATGGGTGAAAACGTCTTGAAGATTGTCCCAAAGGGTACTCATCATTTGAGCAAATACATAAACTCAAAGGAAATCCTTGCCTGGTTCAATGACAACTACAGTGGCCAATTTCGCTTGTTGGATCTCAAGGGGACCATGTACCTCCCATATCAAGGGTGGGTTGAGCACGATTGTTCCGATGTCGGTAATTATTTTATGGCTATTCAGAGACTGAATTGAAATCAAACGAAAAGTAGGTATCTGACTGTAAATATCTTCTTATATAAATATATATATACACTTTTTCACGTACAGCATGAGTTCAAAAAGCAATGGCATGGTCCTGCGTTTATTAAATGATGTATCCTTTTCAAGACGCCAGTAATTTATTCAATACAGTATATCTTTTCCGCTTATAATGGAAAAGAGAGAAAAAAGATCAAAACGTTGAAAAATTTTTTTTAGTCATTGAGGTATCAGAAATAAAACTCAATAACAAAAAATAGTCGTAGAACAACGATGAGCAACGACGAAACTGTAGAGAAAGTCACCCAACAAGTGTCGGAACTAAAAAGCACAGATGTTAAAGAGCAAGTAGTTACACCTTGGGATGTGGAAGGTGGGGTTGATGAACAAGGTAGAGCCCAAAATATTGATTACGATAAATTGATCAAACAATTCGGTACTAAGCCGGTCAACGAAGAAACCCTGAAGAGATTCAAGCAAGTGACGGGTCGTGAACCACATCATTTTTTGCGTAAGGGATTGTTTTTCAGTGAGCGTGACTTCACTAAAATATTAGACCTTTACGAACAAGGCAAACCATTTTTCCTATACACTGGTAGAGGTCCTTCGAGCGATTCTATGCACTTGGGTCATATGATCCCTTTTGTCTTCACCAAATGGTTACAGGAAGTGTTTGACGTACCATTAGTCATAGAGTTGACAGATGACGAAAAATTTTTATTCAAACACAAGTTGACCATCAATGACGTTAAGAATTTTGCCCGTGAAAATGCCAAGGATATCATTGCTGTTGGATTTGATCCAAAGAACACCTTTATCTTTTCTGATTTGCAATACATGGGTGGTGCATTTTACGAAACTGTAGTAAGAGTTTCCAGACAAATTACAGGATCCACTGCAAAGGCTGTTTTCGGGTTTAATGACTCCGACTGTATTGGTAAGTTCCATTTTGCCTCCATTCAAATTGCTACCGCATTCCCAAGTTCATTTCCTAATGTGTTAGGCTTGCCTGATAAGACACCATGTTTGATTCCATGTGCAATTGACCAAGATCCATATTTCAGAGTTTGTAGGGATGTCGCGGATAAATTGAAGTACTCCAAACCTGCTTTGCTTCATTCCAGATTCTTTCCAGCTTTGCAAGGTTCCACGACCAAAATGTCAGCCTCTGATGATACCACTGCCATTTTCATGACCGATACACCAAAGCAAATTCAAAAGAAAATTAACAAGTACGCATTCAGCGGTGGTCAAGTGTCCGCCGACCTACATAGAGAATTAGGTGGTAATCCCGATGTCGATGTTGCATACCAATACTTGTCATTTTTCAAGGATGACGATGTTTTCTTGAAGGAATGCTATGACAAATATAAGTCCGGTGAATTACTATCAGGTGAAATGAAGAAACTGTGTATCGAGACTCTGCAAGAATTCGTTAAGGCGTTCCAGGAACGCAGAGCTCAGGTGGACGAAGAGACCTTGGACAAATTCATGGTCCCACATAAGTTGGTTTGGGGCGAAAAGGAAAGACTTGTCGCACCTAAGCCAAAAACTAAGCAAGAAAAGAAGTAAGTAGTCACGCTTATCCTGACGCTATTATATACAATGATATAGAATCCGAAATTGTAGTTTAACACTAAAAAAATAATGCAATAGAACAATAGTGTTGCGATGTCTCCTGACCTCACTATTTCTATAGATTGGTATGAAAAATTTTTTTTCAAATATATGGGAAAAATTTTTCACGGCATATAAAAGACTACCATCTTTTTGCATCAGTGTGCCAGACCCATTCTCACACCAAGAAGCGAGGAAGCTAACAGGCCAGTACTTGCAGGTTAGGTTTTCGTGCTCAGATGAGCTGATCATGGACTGCATTGTGCTGTTGTTGCACAGTAAATTTTGTATACCATACTTTATGATGATATTCTTTACGAACTTTTAGACGTTAGACTTCTGAAGGAGATTAGACCCTCCTATGGAAGAGAAACTCGTTAAACTTATCTGAGTAGGTATGTGTATATGCGTCTCTTGTATTATACAAATGTTCTTATTTCTTGTCCTGCATTTTCCGAGTATTTGTAAATTCATGTAAATTTTTCATCCCATAGATCGTAATTTTGAAGTAGTGGCAAAAGATTTTAACAGAGCGTAAGATATAGTGAGAGAAACTACTCGCTGAAAAGTTGAAAGTGACCCAAAAAACGGCACGAAGACCAATTATACGCACTTTCAACACAGTTCGTCGAATCTTCACAATGGGGTTCAAGAAGCTCGTATCATTCCAACCGGATTATGTCCCACAATACCGTATAACCAAATATATCTCGGAACGAACTAAACTGCAACTGGTACATATAAACCACAAAACCTCCCCATTGGTTCACGGTTACTTTGCTGTTCCTACAGAATGTCTTAATGATTCAGGTGCTCCGCATACCTTGGAGCATTTGATCTTCATGGGTTCTAAATCTTACCCATACAAAGGTTTATTAGACACAGCTGGTAATCTGTCTTTGTCTAACACCAATGCTTGGACTGATACCGACCAAACTGTTTATACATTAAGCAGTGCTGGCTGGAAGGGATTCTCAAAGTTGCTACCTGCTTATCTAGATCACATCCTACATCCAACTTTAACAGACGAGGCTTGTTTAACTGAGGTTTATCACATCGACCCGGAAAATTTGGGTGATAAAGGTGTGGTATTTAGTGAAATGGAAGCCATTGAAACTCAGGGCTGGTACATTTCAGGGTTAGAAAAGCAGCGATTAATGTTTCCTGAAGGAAGTGGCTATCGGTCAGAAACTGGTGGGCTAACCAAAAATTTAAGAACCTTAACCAACGACGAAATCAGACAATTTCACAAATCTCTGTATTCTTCTGATAATCTTTGTGTCATTGTTTGTGGTAACGTACCAACAGATGAACTGTTAACCGTCATGGAAGAATGGGATAACAAATTGCCGGAGATTCCATCGAATATACCAAAGAAAAGACCATTTTTGGACAACAAGCTTTCGCACATACCGCAATCTAGAGATAAAGTTACGGAATCTACTGTAGAATTTCCTGAACTTGATGAAAGTCAGGGTGAATTACTCTTTTCTTGGATTGGTGTTCCCTACTCAGATTTTCGTAATGACCTAGCGGTTGATGTGCTATTAGATTACTTTACTGACTCTGCATTGGCAGTGTTTACAAGAGAACTGGTTGAAATTGACGATCCCATGGCAAATTCCACTGATTGTTGCACTGATTATTTCATGAGAACCATAATTGATCTTCGTATCCAAGGTGTCCCAACAGAAAAAATAGCAGCAACAAAGACCAAGGTACTGGAGATTTTGAAAACCCATACCATTGATTTATCAAGAGTTAGACAGGTAGTTGAAAATACTAAATGGGAATATTTGCTGAACTATGAAAAAAATGGCGAGAGTCGTTTTTCTAGTGCTGTGATTACCGACTATATTTATGGTAATGAAGATGGTTCTTCATTAGTGTCTTCTCTCAAGGATTTAAGTGATTTTGATGCTTTATTACAATGGTCCCAAAAGGACTGGCAATCTTTGCTGAACAGAATATTCGTAGACAACAAACCTATCATAGTTACCGCTAAACCAAGCGCTTTGATGTATGAACAACTAGAGAAAGAAAAATCGGATTTGATCAAACAAAGAGAAGCTGAATTTGATGATGAAAAGAAACTGGTTTTATTGAAAAGATTGAACAATGCAAAAAATATTAATGATAGGCCAATTCCGAAATCTCTACTACAGAAATTTGAGATTGATAATCCTTCAAAGAGTGTTGAATTTGTCAACACGAAAAGCATTGCAACTGTCGATTCGTATAAATACAATAATGTTAGTGATCCGCTGACCAAAAAAATTTTAGAAACGAGGCCAGACAATTTTCCTCTTTTCATTCACTTAAATCATTTCCCGTCTCAATTTATAGAGCTGCATTTTTTGGTCAACTCCGCATCTATTAAGGATACCTCGCTTTTACCATATTTTAATATGTTTGATGAGCTATTTTCCATGCCAATGAAAATTCTTGATGAGGAGAGTAATGTAGAAACTATGCTCTCGTTTGAGGAAGTTGTCGCCAAGTTAAAATCAGAAACTATTGACGCACAGATCAACCAAGGTTTGAAGGGTTCTTGTCCTGACCTTATTAATTTTAAAATTCAATGTAGGGCTGGGGGTTACTCTAACTCTGTTCAATGGATCAAGCACTGCCTATTTGACATGGTTTTTGATGAAAATCGTGTTCGTATTCTGCTGGAGAATTATTTGAATTCTATTGTAGAATGGAAAAGAAATGGTAATGTTATGTTAAGTTCTTTAACTAACAGAAATCTCTATTCGGCAAGATCGCTGAAAAAATCCACCGATCCATTATTTGTTGAAGCAAAATTACAAGAGATTTTTGCAGAAATTGAGAATGGCAACTTTGAGAAAGAAATTTTGCCAAGAATAGAAACAATGAGAAAGCAACTGAGAGCAAATTTCAACAAGTTTCATATTTTGGTTCTTGGTGACATCTCAAAGATCGATGACGTTTATGAACCATGGAATCCCTTAATTAAGTGCTTGAACATTGCACATCCAGTTGATAAGTTAAAAATTCCACCAGTTCCAAGAGCCCTAGATACCATTTCATCGATTTGCAGAACACCTGGTGAAAAGGCCTTTATAATAACTACTCCCGCCTCAGAATCTGCTTATATGAATCTAATAACGTCTATCCCATTTAACTTGGACTACCATGATCCTGAATACGCTATTGTCTCATTGGCTTCCGAATATCTAGAATGTGTTGAAGGTCCATTTTGGAAGGGAATCCGTGGTGCCGGATTGGCCTATGGTGCCAGCATGTTAAAATTATGTGAGATAAATTCTTGGGGATTCAATATTTACCGCGGCGCTGATATTATTAAATGTTATGAAGTTGGAAAACAGATTGTTCAAGATTATGCATCAGGTGCCTTGGAATTTGATGAGCAGTTAATCCAAGGTGCCATCAGTAGTATTATTAACAGGCTGGCTACTATCGAATGCGGATACTTTGAAACAGCCCTGTCCAAATATGTTGATGAATTCTGTTTGCAAAGGGGGAACAATTTCAATGAATTGTATTTGGAAAGGTTGCAGAATGTTACCAAAACAGATCTGAAAAATGCCATGCAGAAATATTTTGTCAACATGTTTGATTCCAATAAAAGCGTTGCCTTTGTGAGCTGTCATCCAGCTAAATTGGAATCAGTTCAAGAATTCTTTGAAACTCAAGGTTTCACTGTCGAAATAGAAGAGCTAGAAGATGACGATGACGAAATTGATAGTGAAGAAGACGAAAATGCGTGAGTACATGACCTTCACTTCAGCTTCACTTTCAACACAGAAACAGTGCGTATTATCTGCATTCAATAAATAGCAAAAGGAGCATTGTCTCATTCTTTTCGAATTCTGGGATTCTGCCTTACGGCGCCCTTTCATTTGATTGATCGAGAATTATTATTATATTTATATGAGTACTTGAAATTCCTCATATATTTATTTTTAGAGTATTTAAGTAGCTTGATGAAAATATTAGATAAAATTACTAATTACGACCTCTTCGATTTTGCAGATGAGTTTTTGAAATTTGTTCCTGTGTTTAGACCTAATCCTACGGTAACTTGTCTTTTTGGCAATCCGTTAACTAATTTACTGGTTAACGGTACTGGAGCAGCGTGTTTTTTTGAATTTTGTTCCTTGGCATTGATAAAGGTTTCAAAAATTCTGCTTGATCTGTTGCTCTTAGCGCTATTAATCGATTCAGAAAACGAATTGTGCTTTGAAATTGATGGAGATTGGCTATGCGTCCTAGGTTTTGGCGAAGGAGACTTGGAAGTTGGAAGATCTTTAGGAATGGCTCTTCCGGATGATGATGTTCTCCTTTCAATTACCTTTTGGTTTCTTTGCAACAGTTCTTTCTCTATTTTATTTGTATTCGAATTGAGTATTTTTTTGAGAACAGTAAACAATTTGCTCGTGGTTTTTTTATCAGTGCTCAAAAGAAATGACTTGTAAGGTGTCTGAATCACAATTATATGATTTGTTCCCATTTCTAAGGGAATGATTAGTTCTTTTATTTTGGTGCCCTGTTGACGCAAATTTATGTCATATTCTAGTTCATACTTTAAATTTGTAACTGGATTTGGCTGCCTCCTCTTGGCAAATACTAGAAATCTTCCAAATGATGTCATTACAATGGTTCGTTTATAGTACTTGGTTTTTTCATCAGAGGAAGAGAGCGTTTCAGCTGCTGAGGTAGGGTGAAATAATTTTTTAATCTTGCCGGAAAAAACAGAGCTTCCTTTATTGTTAGATTCGGATTTATCATCGTCTTTCACTGGTGTGCTGTTTTGATTGCATTTGTACCCTTTTCCGCTTCTGTTAGTAAGCAACTCCGATAAGTCACCTCCTTCAATTCGATAATCATCTTCCAAGAGCTGCAAATCGATAATATTTTTCGAATAGTACGTATCTTCTGTTTTGGAATAAGCAGTCATAGTTGGATCATTTCGAAAACCTGTAACCTCTCCCCCACTCCTAGCTACTTGGGATAAAAAAGTCTGTCTAGGCTTACCAAACAGTTGAGGATCTAACAATGAACCATTTAGTTTAAGCATTTTCTTCTCTAAGATATCGTAATTTGTGGTAACAAAATCCAGTTTTTCCGTCCTTAGTACATGTTCGTTGATGTTTTTCAGGTAAAAAGACCATTGAATATCTTGCTTGTTCATCAAGGGAGAATCTGTGCTATTTTTAACATTTTGCTTACTAATACAAGGCTTCGGTGCGGCAATTGCGGTATCAGAATAATCCTGCTGTTTTGTCGTATAGGGAGGAGTCATTTGATGTGTATCATATGGTGTCATAGGGGGCGACATTGGAGGTGTGTATGGAGGCATTGGGACTTTTGACGATAAAACTGATGCTGACAAAGGTGGAGATTTGGCAAATGGTTTACTTTCTGTAGAAGAAGTACGCTTATAAGTTCCTGGTCTTGATGTTGTCGCAGGAGAGCTTGACCTGCTACTTTTCGAACTAGAAGTTGGATAGCTTTGCATGGTTTTCTTGGTTAAAGCAGCAGAAGCTGCTAGGGCAGCAGAAGCTGCACCACTTGGTGTTCTCTTGCCTGGTTGATTTTTCCTATTGTTTATACCCTTTCTTGCATTTTCAAGTATCTGCGCTGTTCTTTCATCAGTGGGTCTCTTCTTTATTGATATTTCACTTTCAGTAGAAGCGTGAGTATTGTTATTGTATAGGGTTGAATGAGTAGTTTCCTCAACAGAGGGACTTGAAGCTGACCTTTGAGTCACTAGATGCGATTTGCCAAGTGTGTTGACTGATTTCTTCACCAGTTTTCTATCGCTTCCGCTTGGCATTGCCTGCATGGATTTGGCGTTGATTTTATATGGTTTGATCTCTGGAGGCGTTTTTGACCAAACAGAGCCGTCTTTAAAATTCAAATCTTTGAAAAAATGATGTTCCTTAATTTGGCTTATCGTCAATCTTCGGTCTAAGTTTTTTACTAAGATTTTCTTAACCAAATCTCTGATAATAAGTGGGAAACCTGGTGTAAAGGCGTACTGAACTTTCATTACCTTTTGGAAAGTCAAGTATTCATTGGTAGCTTTGAATGGTGGTTTTCCGGCAATCATCTGGAAAAGTATACATCCGAAGGCCCAAATATCGCAACGATAATCTGTAAAACTGTCATTTAAAAGTTCTGGAGATACGTATTCTGCAGTGCCAACAAAAGATTTCGACCTTGTTGATAAATCGTATTCTGGTTTCGAAACGCTATTATTTGTAGGATTCAGTAACTTCGCAGTACCAAAATCAGTCAGTTTGATCTTCATTTCTCCATCTAAAAGAATATTTTCTGGTTTTATATCTCTATGGATAATACCGTTGGAATGTAAGTAGTCTATTGCATCTATTATTTGCGCAGCATAATAGCGTGCGCAGGTTTCGTCTAATGAACCGTACTTTTTCATTAAAGAAAGAAAGTCCCCATTGGGGGCATACTCTAAGAGAAAGTATAGGCTTGATTCATCCTGAAAAGTGGAAAATAATCGCACAACACTAGGAGAATTATTGAGCTTTTGAAGCGCGGTTTTTTCTATGCTGACGTATTTGACTTTCTTCTGGCGTATTAAATATTCTTTGTTTAGTACTTTTGCGGCGTACCTCTTTTTGGTATCAATCGACGTCGCTAACATTACAGTAGAATACGCGCCATCACCTATTACACTACCAAATTTAAAGTCCTTGATTCCCTTTTTGATTATATTTTTTTGGGCTTTGGATGACTCTTTAGCTATTGGTTTTTGAGATGAAGAGTCATGTTCAATCTTTACTTTGTTCCGATTTTTTTCCATGTGGGGACTTCCCGCTATATTATCCAAAGTTTTTTGGTCATTAATATCGTTATTATCGTAATCGTTGTCATATCTGCCGTCGTTGGTACTAGCGACAGTTTTTCCGTTTTCATCATTAATCATTACTTCTTTAATAGTGTCATCATCAAGATTTTTTCTCTGCTGATTATGGTACATTTCAATGAAATTATCCGTATTCGTCAAGGCCTTTTGAATTATAGGCTTAGCGGTTCTTTTTTCCAAAAGTAAATCGCCAACGTTTCTATTCGAAGTGCTTCTTTGTGGAGTGGCTTTTGCGTCATAATGGGGATCTAAATGCGAGAATTTCTCCTTTTTCGTTAGAAGATTAATGTTTAGCTTCTGCTCATCACTTGGCAATAACGGCCTAGGGCTCATGGAATTATCCTTATCAAAATACATTTGGTTGAAATGAAAAAAAAAAAAAGGAGAGATTTAATTTCTTTTGCTTTTTAAAAACTAGTTAGTGGCTTCTCGGTTCATCAAGATGTTACTTTTGTTTTCCCTTTTCGAACTATTTTATGTAGTTTCTTGTTCTTAAATACCCCTAAGTACCTTTGTACACCAATATCAGACTTCAAAGGCGGTAACTGGAGTAAAAATATTAACAGTTTCGTTGTCAAAACTATTCTTTGTCTCAGAAATGTGAATATATAATTTCTGTGTTGCGGAAGCTTTGAAGATGAATGCCAATAGCGCCTTAAAGAAAACTAAAAGGATCGGGAAATGTTCGCTTCCATTTGGGGTTATTATTGCTAAACGTCAAAAGTTATTCTAGTTTATTTCGTCGAATATGATTTCTTTTTGCACGTGACTTTTCTCCGATTATCCTGGGCGGCTATTTCTCCGCTCTTTAACTAGGGACCAATTATTCCATCAACAATGTGTCGAGTCGATCGTTAACCATCTGTCATGTTTCATACCTTATTCTAGGCATATATGGGCCGACCATATATTTTTGAGCCTTAGACTTTTCGTATTTGGGGTACATCAGCTTCCATTGCTACAGAACTATTTGAGTCTCAACCATTAGCTATAGAGCTAGTCGGAAATGGCGGAACCGAAACAACTTTTGATAGTACAGGGAACTCCAGCGTATGTTTCTCTAGGTGGCAAGAAATAAAACTGGAGACAGGCGATTGACAGAAGGATCAGAAGCAATAGTCTTACTACTTATAGACAGAGAAAAATGATTATTCCATATGTTACCCTGATATTCTACGAGAAAATGGGCTTTCGTCAATAGCTATTTAATTTAAGCATATGTACGGGCAGTACCAGCTGTTATAGTTTACATAAAATAGACATATTCACGTGTATGCAAGGGCACATAAAAGCAAAGGCTGACATTGAAACATAGCAAGCCAAGAGATAGAAAAGGAGGATACGGGGTGAACAGCCGGTCTATTCTTATATATACTTCAAAGAAGCGATAGTTCTGTCCGTATAAAAACTCGGACAATTCGGACAGCACTCCGCGAGAAAAGGGCTCGTTGGGCAGCTCAACATTATTCAACGCAAGCCTGTTGAGCTCAATTGGTTTTAATTGTAAATACTCAATGGTGTCAACAGCTAAATGATTTACACTCATATATATGGTCCGGATATATGGACGCAGAAGTAAAATAAAAATGAAAAAAAGTAGAAAAGGAAATTAATTTCTTAAAGTTCTTGTCAGCGCATATAATATTGGTATAAAGGTACATATATATTGACAGTATGGTTTCATTGACTACAATAGAGCAAAGCCCAGTCAAATGCGAGACAACCACTGAGAAAGAGAGCAATGATACTAGGGGGACAGATTCGAACGAGAATGCAGAGACAAAAGAAACAAAGAAGGGTTTTCCATTCCATGACTTGGCAAAATTGCAGAAACAGTACAAAAATAAATCCAGTAGGAACGAGTCACTAGTAGCACTAATATATCTCTTGGGTTCGATGCTGTCATTTTGTCTCCTAATATTTTTCACGGACTTTTATTTGATACCTTTGTTCCCCACCACCACTACAATGACAGACTACATTGTATTCAATTTTTATTTATTGAACGTTTTTGTATTTTGTATGGTGCATTTCATTTATCACTTCGTCAAAAATATTTCTCTACAACAACATCTCGAACATTGGCAGAAGTTTTCGTATTTATCGAATATCAACTTATTGATATCATCACAAATCACAATTCTTTATTATCTATTCTATGATTACGTGTTTTTCTTCAAAATTTTTACCCTTTTAATGAACTTCATAGGATTAGTGGCATACTTTTTTATATTGACGGACAAACTCATTTCCTCGAAAAGATTCAATAAAACAGTTTTCTTCATTTCGGTATCAGTAGTGTGTTGTTCCTTGCCACTATTAACCGCAATAATCACCTTTGATGGTTTAGAAAATCTGAAAGAGAGGATAAAAGTGAACGCAATTACGTGGGAACTTGTGGCTTTGGTAGCGGCATCTATAATTTACGTTACCAGGTTCCCTGAATCATTGTTCAGACGAAATAAAAAGGAAGAAGGTTGGAATCATTCCGAGTACCTCTTCCATCTCTTGATTTCTGGTACGGCTTTTTACCATTTTTTCATTTTGATTCAATCTTATATTTTGATGCATTCAAGTTTGAATCAGCCCGAATTAATTAATTTCAAGTCTTAGACTCAGCTGGTGCTCACATAATAAATAATTGAATAAATAAGGCAAATTAAATAAAAAAATAATTCAAGAATGGGAAGTGTATCTCCTTTAAAGATACTTACACGAGTTGAATTCACCTTCCTGTTTTGACTTTAATGTCTTCTGCGGTTCTTGTCCGTATTTCTGTCTTCGTGATGTATTTGTTCTTTTTTACTGACACCGTGACGCGAGGAAAGCTCATCAAAATAATGGCAAAATGCATAATACATTATTACAGAATTGAGCAGAATGACTGGGAAAGGTGGACTTGACAATGCGCCAGGTACTACAAAAAGATAAAAGGGATGTACAGCTTTCCAAAGCTTTATCATATCTGCTTCGACATGCAGCGGTGAAAGAAAAGTTGACTATTGACTCAAACGGTTATACACCGCTGAAAGAACTATTGTCTCATAATAGATTGAAAACTCATAAATGTACGGTGGATGATATCCATCGCATTGTTAAGGAAAATGACAAACAACGCTTTCATATAAAAACATTAGGAGCGGACGAAGAATGGATCTGTGCTACTCAGGGACATTCAATCAAATCGATTCAGCCATCAGATGAGGTTCTCGTACCAATTACTGAAGCGTCGCAGTTACCACAGGAACTAATTCATGGAACAAATCTTCAATCTGCCATAAAGATTATTGAATCCGGAGCAATATCACCAATGAGTAGAAATCATGTCCATTTATCGCCAGGGATGTTGCACGCGAAGGGAGTTATTAGTGGAATGCGTTCTTCAAGTAACGTCTATATTTTCATCGACTGCCATTCTCCATTATTCTTTCATACTTTGAAAATGTTCAGGTCGCTCAATAATGTTTACTTAAGCAGCAGTATTCCCGTTGAATTGATCCAAAAAGTTGTAGTTAAAGGAAACTTGAAAGATGAGGAGAAGTTAGATACTTTAAGAAGAATTTTACACGAAAGAAACATACCGCTCGAAAAGATATAACTTTCATCAAGCTCAACTTTTATGAATTTTTATTTTTAAATACTTCGCTCTTACTTATATATTTAAATAAAAACTTTTAAGATTAGATGAAATGAATTGTCTCCCTTTTATAGCTTTCTTCCTTCTTTTTTGTTCTTTATCTTTTATTTTTTGTTGGTGTAGCAGTCTAACTTTCTACAATTTCCTGTGTAGGTTCGAATTTGAGTTTATGATGGGCAGCACCTTCGGCCACCTGTTGTTTCCTCTTTTTAGCTAGAGCTTTAGAGGCTTTGATATTGAATCCGTCCTTTAAAATTGTTTGAACTTCCTCTAACTCCAATCCTGATAGTTCTGGATAACAAAAGTAACAAAAAATTGTTGATAAACATGCTACACCGGCAAAGAATGAAAATGTACCTGTTGGTGTAATATTTTGTAACATAGTCAGAAACGTAGACGCAATGACTAAAGAACCTGCCCAATTGGTGGCAGTAGCGTAGGATGTCCCTACACCTCTGACGTTTTGTGGAAATAATTCCGATTGTTGCCATGGAACAGTGCCGATACCGAGGGCATAAAAGGCTGCATACACAATAATAAATACGATAATGACAATGCCCCAAGATGAAAATCCATCAGATGCCACTACTGCATCAGCACCGTTAAACTTAATACCTAGGAAATGGAACGCTATAGCACATATAACCAGCGCCACAGTCATACCAGGTAGTCCAATCAGTAAAATGTACCTACGGCCGATTTTATCAATACAGAAAAATGCTATTAATGTGAACACAAAATTAGTACCTGAGACAATAATAGAAACGGCAGAAGAATTTTTGAATCCAACAGTTTCAAATATTGTACCGGAGAAATACATTAAGGAATTCCAACCTGTGAATTGTTGAATGGCTTGTAGACCACAACCAATAATCAAAGCTCTGAAATTTGAAGGCACAGTGTGCAATTCCTTGACCATATTCCAGAATTTTGTTATTGGATTTTTTCCTGGTATCGATTGATTTAAGCTAGATAATTCTTCAACTTTTTGATCAATTATTTCATCTTCAGTGTTTACGTAACTTCGTTTGAGAACCATTTTTGCTCTCTTTAAATCGCCTTTCATTACGTAGTATCTTGGTGTATCCGGCAAAAAACAGAAAAAAGAAAACTGCAAAACAGTAGGTATCAAGGACAAACCAACTAAGATTCTCCAACCGTTTTTGACGTGGTTCAGGCCCGCACCACAACCGTAAGCAATCAATTGACCACCTGTCAGCCATAGGGAATTTATAACGGTTAACCTACCCCTGATCATCTTAGGAGCAATTTCACTAATAAAAAGAGGAGAAATCAAAGAACCAATACCGACACCGAAACCCATAATCAGTCTACCGGCCGCCATTTGCCAAAACTTGTGCGCGGTAATTTGTAAAATTGCTCCGATCAAAAACATCAGATTGGAGAACATTAAACATGGTCTTCTTCCAAACACATCAGCAGCAGTACCAGCGCCCACACTTGTAATCAAAGCGCCCAATGATGTGGCGGCCGTAATTAATTCTTTTTCTCCATAAGTTAAAACTTTGTTGTCTAAATCTCTATTGATAGAAATTAGCGCACTCGATATGTAACCAGTATCATAACCAAACATGAACCCAGAAATGGACGCAACGAATGTCAATGTAATAATAAAAGGGGATATTGACTGATTGAAAGTTATAATCACTGATGTATCATCTTCATCGTTAACTGGTTTAATGACAATTCGACCGTCATCCTCGTCCTCATCCTGTCTAGATTTTATTTGCATTGTAGAGGTGGATACGGGAGACTTTTTCGGTTTTTGACCATCATTGTCTTCTTCACAGTGCTTCCTATGGTGCAGTTCTTCTCCCTGCGTAGAAGATTGATCAGTTGAGGCGGCCCCCATACCACTGCTATTAGTGTACGAGGGAAAGAAATGGGAGAGACGACTCTTCGTCCATCTGGAACTAGCAGCTGTCGAATTCTTCATTTCAGCCATGAAAAAAAAGCAGTTTTCTTGCTTTTACTGCGTCCTGCCTCTTTTCTTCTTTTAGTTTTTTGTTTTCGTTACCGTTTTCCTAGCGAACGACAATGTTTATTTTATTAAGGTATTCTTTGTGTTTTTTCGTACTCTATACTAAAGTATGGTCAACTGCTTACGTTCTGTTAGGCGGAAGACACGAAATAACTTTGCTTCACATAATATTTTGCATACTTTTAGTGGCAAGACGAGCGATTTTGGAAATTTTTTTGGCGATGTTTTTTTAGTAAAGCGGGTTTTTGACCACAATTTGAAAGCTCTTGTAGTAGAAGAGGGAACAAATAAGAAAAAAGGTTCCGGGATGAGGATTTGAGCTGAAGAAGTGGATGTAAAAGTATGCGAATTAAAGTAATCCATGTGGTAAATAAAATCACTAAGACTAGCAACCACGTTTTGTTTTGTAGTTGAGAGTAATAGTTACAAATGGAAGATATATATCCGTTTCGTACTCAGTGACGTACCGGGCGTAGAAGTTGGGCGGCTATTTTGACAGATATATCAAAAATATTATCATGAACTGTACCATATACAACTTAGGATAAAAATACAGGTAGAAAAACTATAATGAGTAAGGATAATAGGTTAGCAAGTATTTTGCTGCAGCCTGTAGCATCATCCTCTGGAAATTGTACTGAATTCCATGACTCAAAGCTGCATACTCTGCAAGAGGAACTTAATTTCTTGCCACTAGAAGGAGTTGCGTCGAATGTTTGCCCGCCGATGCTTAGAGGTCATAAGAACTACGTGTTTGTGTTATATTGTTTGAATCAAGTCGATCTCGTTACGAATTTGCAGGATTCTACAAAACGTTACTACCCACTGCAAATATTTAAAGATTGTCAATTGAGTTCTTTGGTTCAGAAGGGTTTTTCACACTATTTCCAACTCAGCAGGCAAAAGGAAGGGGAAGATCGGAACGATAGTGATACCACCTTGGTTAACGTCGTCAATTCTGGAGTATCCCGCCATAAAAGTCAATTACTAAAGATGTGTATTATACCTAGAATTTGTTCCTTTGACAAATCCAACTCCAAAACCTACAAGCTAATTCAGGAATATGTTAATCGCTTTGAAACCGTTTTAACAAAATTTGGCCCAGAAAAAGATTTCACCAAAGTTTACGCTAACTGGTCAAAACTCATTGAATCGTTTAATGAGCTTATTTTACATGACCTGTTGGTGAAATGGCAACAATGGTCTGAATTAACTCAGCCAAATGCCACGGTCCATCAGAACATTCCGAATGTTCTCAGGGAACTCGTAATAAAATTAACACAAAGGTATTTTACATTCCAACCTTCATACAATTGTTCGATTGATGAATTCACAACAATTTTACTTAATAAAAATGCTTTGAGTCTCTTGGACGTTTTCAGAAAACCCAGAAAATATAAACTGAATTTTGGTTTATGGCTAGATTGTCAAAACGGTATTTTAATTTTTTCAAATGGTATTGTGCAGATGGCAGATGAAATCACAAGTGAGAGGGTGAAATCCTTTGTCAGGCCAGCACATCTCTTGGTATTGGAAGACCATTCAAATGATGAAGCAGTCAAGAAACTAATGTTTTTCACTTTTTCAGCGATATTACAATGCTTTACAGATGAGATTCTGAATTGTTAAAACGGGCTATCCATATTACATCTGAACCAAAAAAAACTTTTCTTTGCTGTTTACTTTAAATCTTGCTTAATGTGAAGATTTTTTTCTGTTTGCCCTTTCACTAGGAAATTTTTAACCTAATTTTACCAGCCGATTCGTTAGTAGGAATGCATTTTTCCAAAATCAGGAATTTTTACGTCATCCCGCTCTCCTTTGAGATCCGGGCAAACTTCTTATTTTAGCCACTCGAGAATTTTTTTCTTTATTATAAAAAAAGTAATTATGCCTCCGCACTAATCTTAAAAAGCTTTTTAACGTAAGTGGTATACTGCAGACCAGGACCATTGTTTTACTTCATTGCCTGAAATAGTATCTAGGTTAGATATTGATTTTTCTTACACTTCAATAAAACAATTGCATTCGTTATACATTTTTTTCTTTCCAAACATCTGCTATAAAAAATTTTTTGATCCCTCGCCATACTAATTTTCTATTGTTCCTCGAAATTAGTGATAATCCTCGAGAAATATTTGGTGAGCTATTTTCTTTGTGCATTATATGAAATTCATGTCCGTATAGTTTGTTTTTTTAGCAGAAGACAATATAAAATGGAAAGAGTATGGTTTGCAAAATTAACAAATAAAGGAACTATTAAAATCGGGTATATCTCATTTATACTTCTAAGTTTGCTATGTCAATCTCTGATTGGGCTGGTTAATGCTGATTTTAATTATGAAGGCTGTTACAGTGCCGCGGATATCCAGTCTGCTGGACTGTCTCTGAAAAACTCATACATATATCAATCAGTGTCATACTGTCAAAACCAGTGCCCTGAGTCAGCAGTAGTAGCATTATTTAACGGGTCAGATTGTTACTGCGGTAATTCGGTAAGTTTTCTGACTTCTTTGACGAAATCAACAGATTCAAACTGTGGAACTAAATGCTCTGGCTGGCCTTACCAAATGTGTGGGGGGTCATCGTACATGAACGTGTATGTAAATGCTGAAACTTTTGTTTCATCGGTTGAATCTTCCTCTTCCAAAGAAGGGTCTAGCACTTCCTATATGCCCTCAACAACTTATTCATTGTCCTCCGCCCAAATTTCTTCAACTACTAGGAGAACGTCAACAGATATGAAAAGTTCTGAAATGATAGCCACGACAATTTCTACCACTTCAACAACCTCTTCCTCGACTTCCTCTACTACCTCTTCTACCACCTCTTCTACCACCTCTTCTACCACCTCTTCTACCACCTCTTCTACTACCTCTTCCACTACCTCTTCTACTACCTCCTCTACTACCTCTTCCACTACCTCTTCCACTACCTCTTCCACTACCTCTTCTACTACCTCCTCTACTACCTCCTCTACTACCTCCTCTACTACCTCTATCTTTTCTGTTACGTCTAGCTCCTCATCCATTACATTGTCCTCATCTGAGCATACCACAGTCGATAGCCGTACTTCTTCACCCTCTTCCACCTTGGTGCCAATGTCCTCGAGTAGCAGCACACTATCAACTCCAAAAGTGACCTCAATGACCCCTAGTACGTCATCAACGATACCAATAGTTACCTCAGTGGAACTAGTGACTAGTGTGGTTACAAAAGCGATTGTGAGTACTTCTGATCAACATCAGGAAACAATATTTGTTACGAGGACATCCGTGGTTGAACGATCTTCTGAGGTAGTTACTGCTACTGCTGCCGCCTCAAATAATAGATCTAATTCGACTTCGAAGCAGCGTCTGAGTGGTGGAGCCATTGCCGGTATTGTTATTGGTGTTGTGTTTGGCGTAATTTTTATTATTTTGATTCTATTGTTCCTGATATGGAGGAGACGGAAATCGCACGACCAATTAGACTTGGAGGAAACGAAACATTATCAGCCCTATTCGTTCGGTGATGATGATGCAAATCCAATAGGACCGCCTCCCTCCTCTGGTACGACAAATTGGATGAGACATTCAAGGGGTAATACAGCGGGTTCTATCGGTACAAGTAATATGTATGGTTTTTCTATGAGTAATGGTGCAAATTATAGTAGTCCTAGTTCAAACACCAGTGGAAGCATCATAAACAACTTGGCTGGCTTACAAGATGCTACGGTTCAGAAACAGAACCTTCCATCGACAGTTTTTGAAGAGGCAAATACTTTGAATAGTGCAAATGAAAGGTTCAGTGCCAATTCTTTACCCGACATGATGATGAGCGGACCATTGCAAGTGGTAAACCCTGATAATCCTGATAATCCTGAATTATCTAGTACCGTATCTCATAATCGAGCCTGAAAAAACTCGCATAAACTCTCAACATTAATGGTAATCAACTGATTCTGCTGGACGGAGCCATTCTAAATCATTAACTTTATAATATCATGTTTTATACCCTAATATTTAAACAATTTACTGCTTTTGGCACTTCAACTGTTAGAAAAAGAACAATAATATTTAGTATTTAGTTTCATTTTTGTTTTTTCTGATTCACTTCATTGCAGCTTCTAATGATGCTTGTGGTACAAAAATATAAACAATTTTAAAATATTAAAAAAAATGCTTCCAATCGGATTTGAACCGATGATCTCCACATTACTAGTGTGGCGCCTTACCAACTTGGCCATAGAAGCTAAATCTCTGAAAGCTGCGCTATTCAAAGGCGAACCAAGCAAGATAAATTAATATTATTATGTAAAACTATCGTTTTCCTTTTGTTGATTCCTATATCCCGGAGAAGAACTACTAATTATCAAATTATTCACCAAATGATCAAATTTAACAGCGTAGTGAGTGCCACTATGTAGATGTTGGAATAAAAATCAACTATCGTCTATCAACTAGTAGTCATACTATCAATATATTATCATATACGGTGTTAGATAGTGACATAAGTTATTATAGAAGCTGTCACCGAAGTTAGAGGAAGCTGAAATGCAAGGATCGATAATGTAATAGGATAATGAAACATATGAAATGGAATGAGGAATAATCGTAATATTGGTACATAGAAATATAGATTCCATTATGGGGATTCCTATATCATCGAGGAGAACTTCTAGTACATTCTGTATACCTAATATTATAGCGTTTATCAACGATGGAATCCCAACAATTATTTCAAAATTCACCCATTTCTCAGTAGAATTATTAATATTGGGGAAATATATGGGTTTCTATGGCTCGATAGTACTGGCGCACATTCAGCATACAAATCCTACTACCTTGGTAAAGACCGAAATGCCAACAGCCGTCATTAAATCACGATATAATAGAGCATATTTCAAATTATATAGATCCATATATCAAGGGTTTACCATACGCTCTTCCAAAACTTGTAAAGCTAACTGTCTTCGTCTTTCTTCTACAGTCATAATTTTTTTGGCGCCTCTACTTTCTGCGATGGTGTTCCCAATATCTATATCAATATCATGAAAAGGTTTAATGACTTTAAATTTTACAACAACTACATTATAAATGAAATTGAAAATCGGCCTCAAAATCGGCTTAATTAGATCAGGAAAGAAGTAAATCAATTGAAAAGTATCAGATGCATCGCCGACCAATATTTCCTGACCACCTTGAGAATTAGTTGTTGGCAAAGAGGGACAATTCAAGGGTGCAAGTTTCTGGAAAAACCTCAAGTACGACCAACTGGCAAAAAAGGTAACCCAAATGGAGAACAATTGAGCAAAATGATGAAACCATATTATTTGGGTTACCGTCATTGTAAACATTACAAAAATGGGTAGTAATTTGAACCTAAAGTTTTTGGCCAAAAATTGAGGTGTCTTCAGATGGATTATAGTTGTTTCAGGCAATAACTGTCTATAAATGATAGGGAAACCGATTAAAATTGTGTAATTCCCGTCTAAGGGAATATCCAGCCTTACCTTATTAGAGAAAAAAGATACTAACAAAGTCAGCATGATGATCAGAACGTTTGTAAGAGAACCTAAAACTATGATAAATTTGAACATTTCTTTGGAAGAGTTCCAATTGCGTTCAATGAAGGATCCACCAATGATCAAATTCAATAAGTTCACTACCACCTTCCAAGCTTTAGTGTCGATGAAGTTGGATAGAACTAATGAGGTGGGGTACCTCCAAATCTGCGAAGGTACCATTTGCAAAAGCGGCGAAGTAATCAAGTTGTAGTCCAAGTTAGGGTCTTCAAGAACTAGCTTGTTGTACAAGGATCTCCTTATACAGAAAAGGGTTGCAGTTAAGCATATATAAGTGACTGTAATAAATTTAGTAGCATCAGGAATCTTATTGATATTTAAAAATGAATCCGGGATATTCAATTCTAGGAACCTCGAACTATATTGCATTATAGTGAACAAATATCTTAGTTATAAATAGATTAGTCGTCTTCTTTTTCTTGGCTTGGTTTGTATGAGCTTGTTACGTATCAAACAAAATATTCACATGTTTTTCTCACCTTAAAGACAGAGGCGCGATTGCGTTTGCGAAATTCCAATGCCAACAAGATAAGCTTGACGAAGGAGTTAAGAGGGCGGCTTGAACTAAAAAGAGAAAAGCAATAATGACGAACGATATTAAGGAGATACAAACAATACAACCGGGATTGTCCGAGATTAAGGAGATAAAGGGTGAACTGGCTAATGTGAAGAAAAGGAAACGCAGGTCTAAGAAGATTAATAAATTGACCGATGGTCAAATACGTATAAATCATGTTTCGTCTGAAAAAAAAAGGAGAGAATTGGAAAGAGCTATATTTGACGAACTGGTAGCAGTAGTACCTGACCTGCAACCCCAGGAAAGTCGGTCAGAACTAATCATATACCTGAAAAGCTTGAGTTACTTAAGTTGGTTGTATGAAAGGAATGAAAAGCTGAGAAAACAAATCATAGCTAAGCATGAGGCAAAAACCGGCAGCAGCAGCAGCAGCGATCCCGTACAAGAACAAAATGGAAACATTCGGGATTTAGTACCGAAGGAGTTAATTTGGGAGCTGGGTGATGGACAGAGTGGTCAGTGATTCAAGGAGTAGGGTAAAGTAAGTAATATAAGCGAAGAAATTCTTCCCATACCTTTTCTTCACTTTGCAGAGGGGAGTGGTGCATATCCCACAAAGAAAAGTAGCAACAACAATGATATATATACGTTACTACTAATACTTTCCTTCAGCGAAAGTGTGCCGAAGTATTTATTTAATCTTTTAGTGCTCAACTTACTATAATGTGATACTTTTCAATATTGTCTGCCGTTGAAGCGATAGTGCTTTATGTCATTTTATCTTTCTCTTATTTTGTTTTATTTTAGAGCTAAAATTGAACATCAGTTTGCAGAAGTCAGTTGGTTAGCCTATTAAGAGATCATAATGTTCTAGTGGTTGAGATCAGTTTCACCAACTAATAACAATTAACCCGGGCGGTTAGTGTAGTGGTTATCATCCCACCCTTCCAAGGTGGGGACACGGGTTCGATTCTCGTACCGCTCATATTTTTACTTATCAAACTTTTTTTTTCTCCGGGACGTGAAATAACCGCCGAGGTTATTCTCGGAGCATTCTTTTTTGTGGCTTTTGATCATCCATCATCATCATCATCATCATCATTACTACTACTACTACTACTACTACTACTACTACTACTACTACTACTACTACTACTATTATTATTATTATTATTATTATTATTATTATTATTATATTGATTAGTTATTAG